>Ga0193742_1001772_pt1 | contig 12668 bp, 15 predicted proteins | sample L2c1metaG_FD_165511 | JGI IMG/M metagenome (GOLD analysis project Ga0193742, IMG submission 165511) | Soil microbial communities from a riparian zone of the East river system, Colorado, United States - L2c1 | ecosystem: Environmental > Terrestrial > Soil > Riparian zone | place: USA: East River... | reverse complement strand
GATCGCGGAGCGCTCGGCATCGGTGATGGAGGCAAGAGTTTTTTCAGGGGTGCGGGATACCTTTCCGGCACGCGAACTCTGGGCGGACTGGTCTTCGCCGCGATGGAAGAGGACCTGTCCCTGAGGCTCCGTAGAGGGAGATGAAGGCGGAACAGGCTGCTGGGCCTGGGTAACGCTGGCAGCGGTGAGGAGGATGCAGACGCACAAGAAGCGTCCCTCAGTGCCTGAAGCCGCACGGGAGAGTGTCCGGTTACGGCATGGCCGAAACCACGGTCCTAAGCGAGACGGAGTGCGGAACGACTGAAGGTGTGTCTTCACGAGCGATGGAATTGCAAGGAGCTGGATGCAACGAATCATTAAATACTGCCGAGACCTTTGCGCTTTTTGGCGGCCGCGGGTGCGGGCGCGCTCTTGGGTTGGACGCTCGAGGCATTGCGTTGGCGCAGGGCCTCGTACATGACGACGGCCCCGGCGACGGAGACGTTGAGCGAGGAGACCTGTCCGGCCATGGGGATGCGCAGGAGATGGTCGCAGGTCTTCTTGACCAGGTCGTGGAGACCGGCTCCCTCGCGTCCGAGGACGAGGACGCAGTCTGTGGCGAAGTCGAAGTCGGTATAGTCGGGGGTTCCGCGCTCGTCGAGCCCGATGACCCAGATGTTGGCCTTCTTCATCTGCTCGAGAGAACGGACGAGGTTGGTGACCCGGGCGACGCGGATGTGTTCGGAGGCCCCGGCGGAGGTCTTGGCGACCGTGGCGGTGATGGGAGCGCTGCGCCGCTCGGGAAGAAGGACGCCGTCGACCCCGGCGCCGTCGGCGGTGCGGAGGAGGGCTCCGAGATTGTGGGGATCCTCCACGCCATCGAGTGCTAGGAAGAAGCGGTGACGGCCGTCAGCAGCGGGGACGAGGAGGTCTTCGACGGTAAGGAACGCCCTCTCGCGAAGATAGGCGACGACGCCTTGATGGGCCTCCGTCTTAGCGACGCGCGTGAGCTGATCGCGGGGCTCCACTGAGACGCGAACGCCGGCGGAACGGGCGAGGGAGGAGATGCGGTCGAGCTTTGCGTCGCGGCGCTCGCGGGCGACGGAGATGCGGTCGAGGCGACCGGAGCCGGCCCGGATGGCCTCTTCGACGGGATGGAGGCCATAGAGAACGTCCATAGGCTCAAGTTTACCTGTTCAGGCCATAGGCGAGAGCGCCACGAACGTCTTACAATTGCAGGATAGACACAATTCAGGGCTTTCTCGGGAGATTCGGGGGATGGGCCGTTCGGATGCAAAACGAGGTTTTTCCAGCCGCGAGTCCCAGGACCGAGACTTTTTGCCTGTAACTCGCGTCAGTACCTCAGTGACCAGCGGAGCCCTATCAATGACGGCAGCGCAGATAGCGCTGACCCAAGAAGAGAACGCAGCTATCGCGCATGGACTTAAGCGCCAGGATGCGGAGCTGCTCGATCATCTGATCGAGCAGTATCAGCACCGTCTGCTGCGGTATCTTCTCTTCCTCACCGGCCGTCGCGAGGTCGCGGAAGATCTCTTCCAGGAGACCTGGATGCGTGTGCTGCTCCGCGGCGCGCAATACAACGGCAAGGCGAGGTTTGACACCTGGCTGTTTACGATTGCGCGCAACCTGGTGATCGACCTGTCGCGCAAGCGCACCATGGCCAGCCTGGATGAGATGAGCGAGACGGATGAAGACGATCGTCCCTTCGAGGTCGCGATCGCCGGACCGTCGCCGCTCGAACAGTTCACGTCCCGGGAGGACTCGGCTGAGGTAGGTGAGGTCCTGTTGACGCTGGACGCCTCGTACCGCGAGGTGCTGGTGCTGCGGTTTTACGAGGAGATGTCGTTGGAAGAGATCGCCGGGATGACCCGGGCGCCTCTGTCGACGGTGAAGTCGCGACTGTACCGGGGGCTGGCGTCGTTGAAACCCGAGCTGGAAAAGCTGAGGAAGTATCGTCCTGCGGTGGCGGAGGCGAGGGGATGATGGAGAACGTTAATCGGGATGGAGAGGATCGCGAGTTCGCGCGCGAAGCGCTGGCATCGCTCGATGTGGGAGCGAGAACTTCGCTGGTGAACCGGACGCACAGGGTGGTGCGCGAGCGGGCCCAGCAGATGTCGGCAAGACGGAAGAAGATGCGAAGCCTGTGGGCTCCGATGGCGGTCTATGCGTCAATGATCGTGATCCTAGTATCCGCGGTGTGGACACTGCTGGATCAGTACGACGACATTCCTCCCACCGGAGCACCGGACTCGAGCTACCAGTACATGGTGCTTCTGCTGTGGTTTTTACCGGCCTCGGGCGCGCTGCTGGCGATGGTATGGTTCCGTCGCACTCAGGGCAAGCGCTCCAGAGAAGAGATGGCGCGATGAGCATGCCGACGGCTTCCAACGAAGATCGGATCCGGGAGGCCCAGGCAGGAAGCGAAGACGAGCTGGCCCTGATTCCCGCATGGTCGGTTGTCCTGGCGTCCGTCGTCTTTGCCGCGATTCAATACCTGTTCCATGTGGTGATGCCGCACCATAAGCACGAGCTGCTGCCCATGCGGCTGCTGATGGGCTACTCGTGGGGAACGGCATTTGCGAGCTACGTCCTTCTGGTGGGTTACGTAAGCCGCGATGTGAAGCGGCGCAGGATGCCGGCGGCGCTGTGGATGCTCATTGTGGTGCTGATGCCGGGTGGGATCGGCGCGGTGGTGTACTTCCTTCTGCGGCAGCCTCTCCTGCGGCCTTGTCCCCACTGCTCCACGGAGATTCCGTCGACCTGCCACTTCTGCCCGCAGTGCCATTTCCAGATGGCGCCGGTGTGCGGGAAGTGTTTCCGTGGGGTGCAGATCACCGATGTCTATTGCATGCAGTGCGGTCATGACCTAGCCGAGGATCATGCTCCGGCTCGGCTGCGCGCGTATAGTGACTAGTGGCGCATCGGTAGAAATGCGATGTGCTTGACGGATCGCAAATGTCACTCAGGGCACTCATTATCGACGATGAACCGCTGGCGCGGCAGGAGCTTCAATACCTGTTGGAACATGCGGGAGGTGTTGATGTGCTGGCACAGGGAACCAACGGCATCGAGGCCGTCGAGTTGATCCGGACGCACCGGCCTGACGTGGTCTTTCTGGATGTGCAGATGCCGGGACTCGATGGATTCGGTGTTCTCAAAAAACTATTGGACCGCAAATTTCCTCTGCCCCAGGTGGTCTTTGCCACGGCATACAACCAGTATGCGGTGCGGGCCTTCGAGGTAAACGCGGTCGACTATCTGCTGAAGCCCTTCGACCGCAAGCGGGTGCTGCAGACGATCGAGAAGGCCCAGGCACGGTTGACCCAGGAGCGTGGCGACAACGGCCATGCCGCTCCGGATACTGAGGCGAAGCTGGATGCTCTTCTGCGGCTGATAGGAGAGCAGGCCCAGACTCCCGCAGGGAAGGCGAATACGGGCAAGGTGGTGGTGCGGGCGCAGAGTCGGCTGCTGTTGGTGGATCAAAAGGAGATCTGCTTCGCCACCATCGACGAAGGTACGATTACGGTCGTGACGCCGGCGGTCGAGGGCCACTCGAACTGCAGAACGATCGAAGAGTTGCAGGATCAGCTCGATCCGGAGACGTTCTGGAGGGCACACCGATCGTTCCTGGTGAATATTCAGCACATCCGCGAGGTGGTGCCGTGGTTCAAGTCGAGCTATCAGCTCCGCATGGACGACCCGAAGAAGACCGAGGTTCCGGTGAGCCGGGCGCAGACGAAGCGGCTGAAGGAGCTGTTCAATCTTTAACGCAGTTCCAGGAGCCTCGATCGTGTCTCTTTCGCGAATCCCATGTGTACTCCTTTGCGCGTCGCTCGGAGCATTTACCCTTGCGCAGGATGCGGGCCATAAACAACCAGAGCCGCTTGCGCCTCCTGTGACAGATCCAAAGATCTACGAGGTTCATCGCACGGTGGCGGCGATCGACGTCGACGGCAAGCTGGACGAGGTGGCATGGCAGAGAGCCTCGTGGACCGAAGATTTCGCCGACATCGAAGGGCACCTCAAGCCACAGCCGCGCTTTCGCACCCGCGCGAAGATGCTGTGGGACGATCAGTATCTCTACATCGCCGCGGAGCTCGAAGAACCGGATGTAAAGGCGTCCCTTACGAAGCACGACTCCGTCATCTTTCACGACAACGATTTTGAGGTCTTCCTGAAGCCGCTGCCCGATCAGGAGGGCTACTTCGAGTTCGAGATGAACGCGCTCAATACCGGATGGGATCTCTATCTCAACAAGCCCTACCGCATGGGCGGCAAGGCCGACAACAGTTGGGAGATAGAGGGGCTGAAGACTGCCGTCGCCGTCCAGGGCACGCTCAACAATGCAACCGAGGACAAGGGCTGGACGCTCGAGATTGCCATCCCCTGGACAGCCTTCGCCTCTCGTCAGCCCGTGCCCCGCCCCCGGGAAGGGACCGAGTGGCGAATCAATTTCAGCCGCGTCGAGTGGAAGGCGGGCCAGCCGAAGGAAGACAACTGGGTCTGGTCACCGCAGGGCGTGGTCAATATGCACGTGCCGGAGCGATGGGGATATCTCCGCTTCCGGTAGCTGCTGATTCTCTGCCTTACTGGCCCCTCGGCCCCCGTCATTCTGATCCCGAGCATGGTCGAGGGGGAAGAATCCCTGTATTCGCCGGTGTCGCCACAAAGGGCGAGCGCCCCATCCATGCAATCTCGCATGGATGCGGCGCTCTCGACTACATAAATAAAACGTGTTTACTTCGGCTCCTGGCCAGGATTCGATCCCTGCACGACCAGGTCGTTGTCGACGCTGAAGGCTCCGGGAGCGGAGTTGGCCTGCATGAAGGCGATGTCGGAATCGCTCTTGTTGAGGACGACCCCATACAGCGTGACGTGACCGTTGTTCACGATGATGTGGATGGCGTGATAGCCGATGGGAGGATTGTTGGTGATGCCTCCGGCCATCATGCCGAAGCTGCGGCCGCCCGGCCCCAGGGCCTGGGCGAGCGATCCCTGGTTGGCGTTGTACTTGCGCAGCGCCGGCTGCGTGTAGATGCGGTTATACACTGCGGCGCGAATGCGGTCGTCATTCGGCGACAGCGGAAGAACCTTGATCTCGTTATCGACACCGGTGATCCCCTCAATGCCCTTGACAGCGCGGCCTGCGTCGTCCTTGAGAGTAGGTCTGGAGGCGAAGCCGTTCAGCACCAGGGTTCTGCCCTTGAAGCCGAAGGTAATCCAGTCGAAGACGGCAAAGTTAGTGAGGCCCGCGAGGCGCTTGCGCACTTCAGTAACGATGCGCATACCGTCTTCCTGAGACAGCGGCGCGGCCTGCTGCTGCACACCCTGTGCAAGAACTGGAGTGGGAGCTGATGGAATGAGGGAGAGAAGCGCGCCGGCAAGGCAGGATGCTGCGGTGAGTCGAGCCATGGGAGGTCTCCTTGTGAGTCAAAACTCTATTCCCATGATGAAGATATCCGAGACTGCGCAGACGGTCCAGAGGCTTGGGTGATTGGAAGATAAATTTCGATCCCTTCCTCAAAACTCTACGGCGATGCGGCAGAATACAAGATTCTTCGCTGCGCTCTAAACGACAAAGCGAGAGAGGATCTAGGATCGTCCCTCACGCCTCTGGGCCAGAACCAGACCCCGCGGCGTGGGGAGCAGGACGCAGGAAAGCAGGCCGTCGAACTCCATTTTCAGAGCGGCGTCGCGGACGACCTTCAGGTGCGAACTGGCGTCGTGCATCAGGATAAGGCCGGTGGGCCGGATCTGGGGAAGGAAGCGTTTGACCTCGGCCTCGCGGAGGGGCATGTCGGAGTCGGAGAAGAAGAGGTCGATGGTGCCATCGACGCGCATCTCGAGGGATGACTCGTTGCGAAGTTCGATCCACTCGGCAAGGCCGGAGCCCCCGATCTTCTCCCTGGCCTTGGCGAAGACGACCGGATCGAACTCACAGGAGATGATTTTGCCGAAGCCATTGGCTTTGAGAGCCTTTGCGATCCAAAGGGTCGAGACGCCGAGGAAGGATCCGGTTTCGACCACCAGATCGGGCTTGACGGTGGTGACCAGCGTATAGAGAAACTCGAGGACTTCGGCCTCGGCGGTCATCGAGTCGTACATGTGCCAGCGCTCGGGATGGGGACACTCGAGGGTGGGGCGGTGGTACTCGGGCAGCAGAGCTCCGCCGGCTCGCTCGGCCTGGAGCATCACCTTGTGCTCCTGCTTGATCTTCTTCTTGAACAGATTCATGGGCGCGACTTACCTTCCGGTTCTCATTATAGGGAGCCGTCGGCGTTGGCTAAGCAAGAGAAGGCGCGATACTCAGAACCTTGGCGATGGCTGCGATCACGCTGGAAGCAGTGGAGATGTTCTTGGTGATGCTGGAGATCTTCTCCTTGATCTTCCCCAGGGCCTTGTTGCTGGCTTTGACCTTCGGTTGCAAGGCGAGAAAGAGCTCGGTGTTGGCGTCGAGCTTAGCCCGGTTGAGGTCGGTAAGGATCTCGTAGATCGCATCGCGTGCGCCCTGGATCGTGTCCTTGTACTTGATGTCGGAGGCCTCCCAATACGCTCGGCCCAGAACGTCGTAGAGCGCCTGGTAGGTGGTGATCGTGTCTGGGTTCGTGAGTGCAGGCGGGACGGTTGTCTCGGCAGGCTGCGAGGTCTCTGAGGGCTGCAAGGCTCCTTCAGCGGTTGGGGCTTGCTCGGCTGCGGACTTCTTCTTGGGTGCCATGAACTTATTCCTTTTCCTTGGAGCTGCTGCTGGAGAGAGATTCATAGAAGGTGGCGAGGTTCTCGCCTGAGGCCAGTAGATCGGCGATGCGCGCCTGGAGCGAGGAGGTGTCCTTGCTGGTGGCCGCAGCCGCCAGGGCATGGTGAGTCACAGCGAGCTTGTTGATTGAGCTTTGCAGGTCGCCGAGCATGTCGTCGGTGGCGCTCTTGCCGGTGACAATGCGTGGGAGACGCGCGATCTCCGCTCGGCGTTCGGTGGCGGAGAGCGCGGTTCCGGCATGGCGGATAAAGCTGTCCTGCTGGGCGAGGATCTGTTCGTAGTCGCGATCGGACTGTTCGCGAAGAATGTCGATGTCGCTCGAGAGCAGCTTGGTCAGGGCTTCGACGTTGGGATCCATATTGCGGATGACGGTCGGAACAGAGGTCTTGATCTCGCGCTTGACCAGGAAATCGCCGAGCGCTTTGAGGGCGGTGCTGGCGCCATTGGCCTGCTCGGAGCTGAGTGTGATGCCGATGGAGGTGGCAGAGGAGAGAGCGTCGCTGAGGGATTTGAGATTCGAGCCGCAGGCCGCGGCAGCCTCGTCGAGCCTGGGAGAGGAGACTCCGCTGGCAAGGTCGGCGATGGTCTGGGCGTAGACACGGAGGCCGTCAAGGATCTCAGTGCGGACCTTGAGGCCCTTTTCGTCGATCAGGGGGCGGATGGAGTGCGGGTCCATCGGGTGATCGGTGTCGAAGCGGGCGACCAGGAGCGAGGCCTGGGCCTGTTCGTTGAGACGGACGGCGGCGCGATAGGCGTTCCGGGTGTTGTCGACGACCAGAGCGGTGGCGCTTGAAAAGGCGGCAGTGTTCTTCGCCAGAGGAGACAGCGAGCAGCCGGCCAGCACCAGCAGGCCGACAGAGACCAGCCCCGGCAGAGATTTGCGATGACACATGGTGCAAGGAAATTCGCAAGGGTGCGATTTGTCAAGGCAGGGAACGGTTATTTTCAAAGAGAGAATGCAATAGGCGGGAGGCAGATGTGGTGCACTTTATGACTCGGATGGTGGGTCGGGCGCTGATGTGGGTCGTAGCAGCGGCGGTGGTGATCTGGGCTGCGGACTGGCTGGTCTGGCAGGGAAGGACGCTGGGCGGTGGCGGCTATGGAACCGTTTCGGTCGACCGGTTCGTGGTGGCTCCATTAAAAGGCAATAAAGAAGAGTATTACCCGGACGGACGCGCGGAGATTCGATGTACTCGGTCCCTGCTGCCGGAGGGACTGCCGCAGATAGGGGGGAAACCCTGCTGGTGGGTCGAGAGGAACCCGGTCGTCTTCGATCGTTGATCGCACGATGGAGAGCACGGGAGAGGCGCATCGGCGCACGGTCCTCTAGACTAGAAGAAGCCCGGCACGTTGTGGCGAAGATCCCAGGTGAGGAGGTTTTTGCGATGACCGACAAGGAAAAGAAGCCGCGGAAGACACCGGAGAAGAAGGCGACAGTGTCTTCAGAGCAGCCGAAGGCAAAAAAGAAGTCCGAAACGCCGGCAGCGGCTCTGAAGGAAGCTGCGGTTCCGAAGAAGAAAACGGGGAAGGCGGCTCCCCCAGTGGCCGCCGAGCCCATCGGGCAGCTTGCCGCGTCCGATTCAACCGCGGCTACGGCAGCCAGGAAGACTCCCCCGACGCATGCGCAGGTTGCGGAGAGGGCACACCACTACTTCGTCGAGCGCGGGCACCGGCATGGTTTCCACGAAGAGGACTGGTTGCGGGCTGAGCGGGATCTGCGGCCGAGAGAGTAGCTTTCGCAAGCTCCGGGTCGAGGAAGCGCATTTAACATCGTGATAGACCGCATGGACCTCTTCCGTAGGTTCAGCGGGCTGGCGGTGCGAGCGGCCGGTCCGTTTGCCATACGGGGGCAGAACCGTGCACCGGGTTATGTTCGCGGCCTCCTCTGGAGAAGAGGGCATTGCCCAGCCATACGCTGCTCATAAGAAAGACCATGCCGTCGAACAGCTCTCCTGTGATCGAAAGCCAGAATGGCTTCCATAGGAGAAAGAGGATGAGGGCTGCCGCCGGTACGGATCGCAGCCTGTGTCCTGCGTCGATATCCTCCACTAGCCAGGCGAGCGCGCCGGTGAGGTAGATGAGACGGTAGTCATAGCTGGCGCCTGCGGAGAAGGCAAAGCAGAAGATGGAGAGGCAGGCGATCGCGATCGCTCCGCGCGGCTGGTTGGAGTCGAGTGGCGGGAGAATGCGGTCAAGATGGTGGTTAGAAGATGCACCTGCAAACAAGCCTATGCTACCGAACAGAAGCGCTGCTAGAGGCGCGACCGCGTGATATTGACCGAAGACCGGCGCAAGCGGCGGCAGCAGATGCCTGCTGAAGGAGTAGAAGAAGGGGAAGGTTCCGAAGGATTTATCGGAGTCAAGCGGCGTGTTGACGATGACGTAAATGAGCTTGCGTCCGCTGGTTAGAATGAGGGCGACGAGGGCAACACAGGCAGTTCGGAGCGTGTACGTCCATCCGCTCCGCCGCTGAAGGAAGACGGTTACGGCAGCAATGGGATAGACCTTCAGGATCGTCAACAGTACCAGCAAGAGACACATCAGCCGATCGCGTAGGTCGGGACGCTGGTGATGGATGAGGAAGATCCCAAAGACAAGCAGAAAGAAGATCAGCTGGTCGGTGTTGCCGCGCTCGACGCTGAAGAGAACGCATCGTGAAGTCATTGCGAGAAAGACGATCGCTGCGCTGAGAAAGGTGCGGGTGTTGAAGAGAAGAAGGTAGGCGCTGCCCGCTGCCAGTGCAAAGAGAACGCCGGCGAGATTCGAGGAGAGCGAAGTGACGCCGATATATCGCGCCGCGAGCCAGACCGGAGGGTAGTTCAGCAAACGGCCCCATGGATCGCATGCGCTCACGGTATAAGGATCCCTCCCGCTGGCAAAACAATCGATCGAATGTGTGATGGATCGCGTGTCGGAAAAGGAAGGGGAGTTTGCCGGAATGTGAATCTTGTTCCAGGCGGCGTGAAGGTTGCCGCGCAGCACAGTTCCTGTTCCGAGAGCAAGCGCAACGGCTGCGATGGCGGCCATGACCGGCAACTTCAGGCGCAGACTGCCCACAAAGCTCTTCATGAGGAAGCTCCTTGAAGACGTAGGCAGTGAGAAAGAGCCGGCGTCGAGGTGGCTGTTCGGTGCGCAGAGTTCGCGTCTTGATGTCTATTTCAGATGAGAGGAGGGCGGCTCCCTGTTGTCCCCGGTTAGTCGAAAAACGACAGTCGAAAAAGATATCTGGAAAGCATGCAGGGAAGGCTAGTAGACGGGATGGGTGTCTGCGTCGTAGGGGCGTCCGTACTTGTTCAGGTGCTGCTCGTTCTCGGGCTCGTCCGACTGGATCTCCCCGAGAGCGGTAACTTCGCCGGAAACGTGGACGCGGCGCGTCTGCTTGTCGAGAGCGCTCTGGCGCTCACCCTCCACCCAGATGTGCAGATTGTAGTCGCCATTGGGGACGCCCTGGATGCGGAAGTCGCCTTTGGCGTCGGCGATGGCGTAGAACGGTGTGCTCAGTGTGACGACCACCGCGCTCATCTCGGAGTGGATGTTGCAGAAGATGTACGAGATGCCTTCGCGGGAGAACAGGACGCTCCGGGTGGATCCGGCCTCGTACAGGCCGAGGTCAAAGCGTTTGCCGTCAAAGAGCGAAAAGACATTGTGGAAGAAGGGATCGGTGTTGGGGAAGGCGACGCTGCTTCCCAGCGGCACCACCAGCAGATGAGGCACGAAAGTCTTGTTCTTCTGCTGCAACGTGAACCGGCCCGGAGCGACGGTGCGCGAAAGCTCAGGCTGCAGAGGCTGCAACCAGAGGACGGCGGCGGGCCGCTTTTCGGGCTGATGAGATCCCGGCCGAGTATGCGGGGCCTGAAGGCGCGCTGTAATCTCGGCCGCGCGCAGGCTGAGTCCGCTGCCGGCAAGAATCATCAGAAGGGTAATTCGGTGGGATCGACGCATCAGAATCTGTACCCCGCGCCAACGCCGATGACATCGCTCGAGTTCGTAGGCCCGGTAACGTTGTTCGTCCACAACTTCCGGTACTCGAGAGAGAAGAGTAGGTAGGAGCTCGGGCTATAGATGACGTTGCCGAAGACAGCGCGGTTGCGAGAGAGGCCGCCGTAGGCCGTGGGCGCGTTGTCCAGGCTCAGGCGGATATCGTTGGCGAAGGGATTGTCGATGCCGTAGGCACCATTGAACTCGATCCGCGCGCGGGGCTTGATTTTGATCTGGGCCCAGCCTCCAATGTCGTCCAGGGGATAGAGCTCACGAGAGGTCTCTTTGTATTTGTAAACATAGTCGATATACCCTCCCGCGCCAAGGCCGCCGAGGGCCTGTCCACGATAGACATTCGAGGTGAACTCGAAGTGTGGACCGATGGGGACCCGGAGGTCCAATGTCCCGGCCCAGGCGTTGAATCGTGTGCCGTCGTTAGTCTTGTGTGGGCTGAAATAGCCGCCAACGCCAAACTCCGGCCCCTCTCCGTTGTCTCCCTTCGCGAAGGCGATCCGTGCGTTCGTTCCCGGCCAGCGGCTGCGCTCAGAGGACGAGATGTTCGGAGGATTGCTGGTTGAGCCGCTAAGATTCGGAGGATTGGAAGCATCGACCAGCCCTGCCTCGAGCTTCAGCAGGGAGTGGTGCAGCGGCACCTGTTGCGAGACGCCGATCTGCGGTACCCACGACCATAGATTTCCGCTCCATGCCAGCGGAGGGTCACCTACCGCGACCAGCGAGCTGGGGGTGTAGGGTGAAATGAGGCTGCGGTCGAGCGCGACAAACGCGCGGGTGTGATTCCAGTTCAACCCGGCATGTGCAGTCCTGAGGCGCAGAAGGCCGTTGGCGGAATAGTTGGACTGCGATCCGTTGGCGAAAAAATCGACGCGAACGTCGGCGTCGCTGGTCGCTCCGAAGAGCCGGGGTCCGCGCGCATCGATTCCCAGCACGGTCTGGCGAAGCGAGAGTCCCGTGCTGCCACTGCCCGAGATCGCATAGGTGGGATCAACGGGGTTGTCGACCTGGCGCGTGTTGACGAAGGCATTGAAGAGCAGAAGCCCGGTGATCTTGAGAGGATACTTCGACTCGGTCTCCACCTTGGTCTGCTCGTGGATCGCTATCTGGGACTCATCGATCGCCTGGCGCTCGCGCATCTCTTCGAGCGAGGCCGCGGAGGCACCCTGCGAGGAGGACTCATTCGCGGCTGCGGTCGCTGGTTGTGGCGGTGCGGCGGCTGGCTGTGCTGGCGTGCCGTTCTTCTCGGCGGCGAGCTGCTGTTGCAGCGCGGTAAGCTGTCTTTGCATCTCCAGCAGCTGGGTCTGGTAGGCAGTCATCTGCGCCTGCGCCTGCGCGACCGCAGCGGCCAACTGCCGTACTCTTTCCTCGGTGCTCGCGGCGGAGGCGGGCGGAGTGTAAGTCTGGGCCGGCGCGGAAGAAGAGGAGAGAACGCCCGCGAGTAGAGAGGCGAGGCCGAACACACGCAGAGCCTTCGAAGCTCCCCAGGTGGTGCGGAACCTCTCTCGGGCTACGTTGCTGTGTTCCGCGTCCTGGTTCATGATGTGAGCAAAGGACTCCGAGCGTTGGTTGGGCCGTGAGCCATCTGCCGCGAGACGGTGAGGCGAAAGACCGTCTTGCCCGGCTGGCTGCTTATCAGTTTTACATCGCCGCCGTGCTCCCGCGCTACGCTTGAGGCCAGGGTCAGGCCAAGCCCGGTTCCTTTTTGTTTGCCCTGGCTGACGAAGGGATCGAACAGACTCTCACGAATCCCCTCCGCCACTCCGGGGCCACTGTCGGTAATGGTAACGCTTACGGTGGTCTCTTCCGCGCTGATTGAGGCAGTGACTTCGCGGCGTCCTGCGTTCTGTCGCGTCGACTGGCAGGCGTTCAGCAGCAGATTATAGAGGGCGCGCTCGATCTGTTTGGCGTCGAGAGCGGCGGT
>Ga0193742_1001771_pt1 | contig 12688 bp, 8 predicted proteins | sample L2c1metaG_FD_165511 | JGI IMG/M metagenome (GOLD analysis project Ga0193742, IMG submission 165511) | Soil microbial communities from a riparian zone of the East river system, Colorado, United States - L2c1 | ecosystem: Environmental > Terrestrial > Soil > Riparian zone | place: USA: East River... | reverse complement strand
GTATGAGTGGCAAGCATGCATTATGTACATCGTTATATTGTAAAACTAAATATTTCCAACCGTAACCTAAAAATAAAACAAATCAAAGCCTGCGCGCCGGATCATTTCGCTTCCAGGCGCTTTTGAAAGCAAGCTTGGGAGGGATTGACTTCAGCGATCCCATTGGTGGGGGCTGCAAACGAATCAAAGCCGGCGTTTTGCGCCCTGTCATTTTCGTTTACACCCGCTTTTGAAAGCAAGCTTGAGAGGGATTGCCTGCGGTGATCCCTTTGGTGGGGTGTCAATCAGCTATTTTGAAGAGTATCTCTTAGATAAAGGATTGGATAAGTTAATTGGTCCAAATGACCGAAAATTGGTTATTGAGGCACTCTGTTATAAATGTGATGTTTTTTGCACGAGAGATTTGAAAACTATTTTGTCTCAACGAACATATCTAAGCAAAATCTTTCCGCTACAAATTCTTACGCCATCGAATGGTGCGAATGGTAACACTACAGAGTACCGCGTGATTACGCCTAAATCCTTCTCGGGCCCAGAATATTGAGAGATATTCCCAACCTTATAATCCTCGCAAACGTATCGACGTTACCATGAAATTTATAATGATATCAGCAGCATATGCCCCATTGACTGTTGCCATAACAGTGTCTACGGCAGGGCAACACAACCTTACCTAAAACCCGTTTTCTTCATCGCAAGACTTTTAATTCGCAATCATCCCATGAGGATCGATCACGAATTTTTTGGCTGCTCCCTTGTCAAAATCCTTATAACCTTTCGGCGCATCTTTCAGCCGGATAACTTCCACATTCACCGCCTTTGCGATTTGAATCTTATCATACAGAATGGCGTTCATCAATTGATGGTGATATTTCATTACCGGACATTGCCCAGTATGCAAAGAATGTGATTTTGCCCAGCCAAGGCCAATCCTGATGCTCAGGCTGCCCTGTTTTGCGGCTTCATCTTTCGCCCCTGGATCGCCCGTTACATAGAGGCCGGGAATTCCGATCGAACCTCCTGCCCTGGTTACAGCCATGGCCGTATTCAGAACCGTTGCGGGTTGTTCATCGCCAGCATTTGATCCATGGCCATGCGCTTCAAAACCCACACAATCCACGAAGCAATCTACTTCCGGCACACCAACAATAGCGGCGATCGCTTCTTCGAGAGGTGTTTTCTGACGCAAATCAATGATCTCACAACCAAAGCTCTTTGCCTGCTGAAGTCTTTCCGATATCATGTCTCCCACAATCACCACTGCGGCGCCCAGCAGGTGGCACGAAGCAGCACAGGCAAGGCCAACCGGTCCGGCTCCCGCAACGTATACAATGGTGCCCGGTCCTACACCGGCGGTAACGGCTCCATGAAAACCCGTGGGGAAAATGTCGGAGAGGAGGGTAAGGTCTTTGATCTTCGACATGGCCTGGTCCTTATCAGGAAACTTCAGGAGATTAAAATCTGCATAAGGCACCAATACATATTCAGCCTGTCCGCCTACCCAGCCGCCCATATCCACATAGCCATATGCGGCACCCGGCCGTGAAGGATTCACATTCAGGCAGATGCCGGTTCGACCAGCCTTACAGTTGCGGCATCTGCCGCAGGCGATATTGAACGGAACAGAAACCAGGTCGCCCACTTTGATGAATTCCACATCGCGCCCGGCTTCAATCACCACACCTGTGATCTCATGCCCGAGTATCAGCCCCGATGGGGCAGTTGTGCGGCCGCGTACCATATGCTGATCGCTGCCGCAGATGTTTGTCGAAACAATTTTTAGGATCACTCCATGTTCACATTTTCGGTTGCCTAACGCGAGTTTCGGATAATCCATTTCCTGCACTTGAACTTCTCCTGGTTTAATGTAAGCAACACCATGATTTGAGGACATAAAAAATAATTTTGACTTGTGAAAAAAAACTGATTGAAAATTGTTTGGCGGGTTCGGGGATTGCCCACCGAAGCATTAGCTCAAGTGGAAAGGACTGTCAATATACCCAATTACAGCATAAAAATTCTGGAATTACTGATTTTTTTTAGGAAACCACGGACCACTCCCGATGACACTCGTCATACCAATTAATTGTAAAAGTAAGTAGTATTTTTAAATCAGGAAACCGCCCAATGTTACTACCTTGATAAAGCAAGTGTGGAATTGATGCACTTAACTAACGATAATCATTAAACGAAAATGGAAGTCTCCACTGTTATCGTAACGCGAATGGATGCCGGCAGGTTCATCGAAGCATCGGACCAGCTGGCAGTGGAAGAGCCGTTGCAAATACAATTGCTTTACGGCTCTTCGGGAAATGAACGGCAGAAGAATCTTTCTGTTACCATGAGAACGCCGGGGAACGATGAAGAGCTTGCGGCCGGCTTTTTATATACTGAAGGCATCATCCGGAATAACATTCATCTGACAAGTATCATTGCCGACGCTGGCGGAAAAAATACCGTAATGGCGATTTTGAGAGGGGATTATATTCCGGACCTGCAAAGTGCCGAAAGAAATTTTTATGTAACCTCAAGCTGTGGCGTTTGCGGTAAGTCGAGCATAGATGCTATCCGGAGAGAGATGGAATATCCTGTCAGCACCGAGCCTATGCAGATACCGGCTTCCGTGTTGCACCGGCTACCGGATGCCTTGCGAAAGCAGCAGGCAATATTTCAAAGTACCGGAGGATTGCATGCCTGTGCATTGTTCGACAACGCCGGCAACCTTATTGAATTACGTGAAGATGTAGGTCGCCACAACGCATTGGATAAACTCATTGGCAACGCGTTTTTAACGGAACGATTGCCGTTTAGGGATGAGGTACTCTTATTGAGTGGAAGAGCGAGCTTTGAGCTTGTTCAGAAAGCCGCCATTGCCGGTATCCGTATCATTGCCGCTATCGGTGCCCCATCGAGCCTTGCGGTTCAGCTGGCAGATGAAGCAGGCATTACGCTCATCGGCTTTTTAAAAAGTGATCGTTTTAATATTTATACAGGTCCTGAGAGGATCGCTGAAACAGCAGATCAAATATGAAATTACGTATCAAAGGAAATTCCATACGCGTCCGCTTATCAAAAACGGAGGTAGATGAGCTTGTTTCGGGTTCAATCCAACACGACAGCACCAGCTTTGGCAATAGCAGTTTCGGTTACACGGTACAGCCTGTGAATGATGGGGGATCGCTTTTCGCGGGTTATGATAACAATATTATTACCTTATATGTGCCTAAAGCTTTGCTCAAAGACTGGTCTGACAATTCAGATGTAGGTTTTGAAGCGATGATGCCGCTGGAAAATTCAGGGCATCTCCACCTCCTGCTTGAAAAGGATTTTAAATGTCTTGATAAGACGATGGAAGATCAATCCGACTTTTTTGACAATCCGGCAAAAACCTGTTAGCATGAGCGAAGAATCAACTCCCTCACCTGAGAATCCCGACAATCATACAGGCCTCGAAAAAGGCAGGATTAAAAAAACCGCAGCCGGCATCCCCGCGATTCTTTCGAGTATGAAACATGTTTTCGGCGAAGCGGGTGTGGGAAGAGGGGTAAAGGCACTGGCGCATCTCAATAAAAAAGGCGGCTTCGACTGCCCGAGTTGCGCTTGGCCTGATCCTGATGATGAGCGTTCAGGCAATGAATATTGCGAGAACGGCGCAAAAGCAGTTGCGGAAGAGGCAACAGTTAAAAAGCTGACCGCTACATTTTTTGCGAAACATTCCGTGAATGAGCTGGCAGGGATGACCGATTATGAAATCGGAAAAAAAGGAAGAATCGCCGAGCCGCTTTATCTTCCGCAAGGAGCAACTCATTACCAGGCAATCAACTGGGAAAATGCTTTTAAGAAGATCGCGGATTCGCTGAACTCCCTTTCTTCCCCCAACGAGGCAGTCTTTTACACTTCAGGCCGCACAAGCAATGAAGCGGCGTTTCTGTACCAGCTCTTCGTACGCGAATATGGCACCAACAACCTCCCTGATTGTAGCAATATGTGTCATGAGAGTAGCGGGGTGGCACTTGGCGAGTCGCTGGGTATTGGCAAAGGATCGGTAAAACTTGACGACCTGTATGAAGCGGAAGTCATCATCATCCTCGGCCAGAATCCGGGCACCAATCATCCCCGTATGCTCACGGCGCTGCAAAAGGCCAAAGTAAATGGAGCATTGATCATTTCTATCAATCCTTTACCGGAAGCAGGATTGATGGGTTTCGATAATCCGCAACAGTTGAAAGGATTGCTGGGAATAACAACTGCGTTGACTGATATTTTTTTGCAGGTCAGGATCAATGGTGATATGGCGTTGCTGCAGGCTATTGAAAAACTATTGATAGAAGAGGATCAGTTGCAACCGGGAGGCGTACTCGATCGCGATTTCATTGAAAAGAATACGATCGGATTCTCTGAATTGGTGGCTCATCTGCGAAAGCAGCAGTTGGAAGACCTTGTAAAACTATCGGGAATAGATGTGGAGCAGATCAGGGAAACTGCGCAATTGCTGAAAGATAAAAAAAAGATCATCGCCTGCTGGGCAATGGGGCTTACGCAGCATAAGAATGCAGTGGACACCATAAAGGAGATCGTGAACCTGCTGTTGATGAAAGGAAGCATCGGAAAACGAGGCGCCGGAACCCTCCCCGTACGGGGACACAGCAACGTGCAAGGAGACCGCACCATGGGCATTTATGAGAAACCTTCAGCTGCCTTTCTGAAAGCGCTTGAAGGCAATTTCCATTTTACTCCTCCTAAGGATCATGGTTACGATACCGTGCAAAGTATCAGCGCGATGCATGAAGGCAGAGCAAAACTGTTTCTGGCGATGGGCGGAAATTTCCTTTCTGCAACACCCGATACCACCTATACAGCACAAGCACTGATGAATTGTGATCTTACCGTTAATGTATCTACCAAGCTGAACCGCAGCCATCTCGTTCATGGAAAAGAAGCGCTTATATTGCCATGCCTGGGAAGATCTGACAAAGACATTCAGAACAAGGAGGAACAATTTGTTTCCTGCGAAAATTCGATGGGTGTGGTACAGTCGTCAAAGGGAGTCCTGAAACCCGTTTCTGATAAATTATTAAGTGAGTGTGCAATTATTTGCAGGCTTGCACTGGCCACCTTAGGAGATCGTACAAAAGTGGACTGGAATAAATATATGGGCAATTATGACCTGATTCGTGATGATATTGAACGGACCATCCCGGGGTTTGATGAATTCAATAAACGGGTGCGTGAACCCGGCGGATTTTATCTGCCCAATTGCAATCGCGATGGAACTTTCGATACGCCAACTTCGAAAGCTCATTTCAATATTGCCGACGTTTCACTTCCGGTTCTCGGAGATGATGAACTGCTGATGATGACGATTCGCAGTCACGACCAGTTTAATACGACTATCTACGGGTTGAATGACAGGTACAGGGGCATCTATAATGAAAGAAGGGTAGTGCTGATGAATCAGAAGGATATGAATCGAGCTTCATTAAAGGATGGGGATATTGTAAACCTGTTCAATTTCACTGGCGGAAAACAGCGTATAGCGAGGAGATTTATAGTTGTGGCCTACCCGATTTCCGATAAATGCTGCGCCACTTATTTTCCCGAGACAAATGTGTTGGTGCCCCTTTCAAGCGTTGCAGATAAAAGCAACACACCTTGCTCCAAGGAGGTGATCATAAAAATTGAGAAGGCGGATGCTTAGACGACGGAAGTTGACGCGCATTTGAGTTCCATCGCTACAGGCTTCCTTGTCGAAAAAAATGGAGCGTTTCGGTGAGTTTGTTTTACCGGAGCTTGATGTCTTTGATCACTACCTGATCTACCCGCTTTGGAAAATTTTTTACAGAATCATCTTTTTTATTGCCTTCTATCTTTTCAAATATGTGCGTCTATGTAAAGTTCTGTAAACGCACCAAAATACGCACCGGCGAAGCGCCGTAAATGGGTGAAAAGTGGTGTGAGGCTGTAAAAGCAAGCTTGAGAGGGATTGCCTGCGGCGATCCCTTTGGGGGGTCAAGCCGAACACCTCATACCGATTTTGTCCTTTCTTGACGGCATTAGATAATTAATTTTTTAAAAGTTGAACTTTCTCCAATAGCAACATTCCGGTTTAAAGGACGTAAATCAAGTAATTTTCTTGCACAGAACTGAAAAGCTATAAATGATTTTGTTTCTGTGAACCGAGAACGACAACAGAATTTTGTGCCGACATAAACTGGACCTCACAACAAAACAAAATTGAACTCCACAACAAAGCCGCCTCCCAAACTTATACCGATTTTTGCAGCAGAAATTAAAAGAATAGAATAATGAACAATCAAACAGTATTAGTAACCGGAGGAACTGGATTTGTTGGTATTCACACTATTTTACAGTTGTTGCAACAAGGATACACAGTTAAAACCACGATTCGTTCTCTATCCAAAAAGGACAGTATCGTTAATGCGCTAAAAGACGGCGGATTAACGGATTTACAAAACCTCTCTTTCTTTGAAGCTGATTTAACAGCAGACGCAGGCTGGAACGAAGCCGTAAAGGATTGTGATTATGTCCTGCACGTAGCCTCACCCTTTCCTTTAGTAGAACCTGAAGACGAGAACGAACTCATTATACCCGCCCGTGACGGTTCCCTGAGAGTTTTAAAAGCCGCCCGGAAAGCCGGGGTAAAACGTGTAGTACTTACCTCTTCGTTTGCGGCAATTGGTTACAGCACCAACCCTAAAGGACATCTTTTCACAGAAGAAGACTGGACTAATGAAAACGCAACTCTGCAGCCATATATCAAATCCAAAACAGTGGCTGAAAAAGCAGCCTGGGACTTTATTAAAAACGAGGGTGGCAGTCTGGAATTGACCGTCATTAATCCTGTAGGAATTTTTGGCCCCATCATAGGAGATATTTATCCCGCTTCTTTTGAGGGTGTAGTAAAGGCGATCATTGACGGCACTGTTACGGAAAGCCCTGCATTCACCTTCGGTGTGGTGGATGTGCGTGATGTGACCGACATCCACATCAAAGCAATGTTGCATCCCGAAGCTAATGGTCAACGCTTTCTAGCAACATCAGAAGGTGTGGTGAGCTTTTATGATGTGGCCCAACTCATCAAAAAAGAACGCCCCGAAAAAGCTGCTAAGATTGCCGAACTGAAGCCTATCGCAAAGGAGTTTTACATTGAAATGTCTAACAAGAAAGCAAAAGAAATTCTAGATTGGCATCCGAAAAGCAAGGAGGAAGCGGTATTGGCTAGCATAGACAGCCAGGTAAAATGAGTAAATTTGTAAGATAATTTTAGCATCCGAAAATTGAAAGTTAACAATATACACTCCTGTCATTTAGGCCCGGAGGTTTCTCCGGAGCAGTTCATACCTGAACATTTCTTTATGTTCCTGCTGAAAGGATCTATGAAGGCTTATGACGGAAACAAGCGCTATTCCATGCAGGCGGGCGATTACTTCATCGCCCGGAAAAACCATCTAATTCGTTATACGAAATTCAAGGAAAACGACCAGTTTGAAAAGATCATCATCACACTTGACGAGCCATTTTTAAAGCAATTTTTGGAACACCATCCTTGCGATGTAAAGACATCAGATTATGGGGATTCTTTTTTGTTTGTAAAGGAGAATAACCTATTTAAGAACTACATTCAATCGTTGGAACCTTACTACACCGGCGATTTGGAGCTTGACGAAACTTTTTCCGACATTAAGCGTGAAGAGCTTCTATTGATTCTGTTAAGATCGGACCCGGATCTGTCCAACGTCCTTTTCAGCTTCAGTATTCCTGGCAAAATTGATTTGGAAGATTATATGAACCGAAATTTCCGTTTCAATATCAGCCTGGAGCGATTTGCATTTCTTACAGGCAGAAGCCTGTCATCTTTCAAACGTGATTTTCAAAAGACCTTCGGAACAACACCAGGAAACTGGCTCAAAAAGAAGCGGCTTGACGAGGCTTATTTTCAAATCAGCAAGCAAAACCAAATGCCAAGCGATGTATATCTGGAAGTAGGCTTTGAAGATTTGTCGCATTTTTCCTTTGCGTTTAAAAAGGAGTTTGGTAAAACACCTTCAGAAGTGGCGATAGGAGAATAGAAGCTCTTCACATTATTCTGACTATCTGGTTTTAAGGCATGTGTTCGATTTCATATTCCCTTACTATCAAACAAATCAAAGCCCGCGCTACGCGCCGGATCATTTTTGCTTCCAACTGAAGGATTATTTGCCAGTGGAGCCTATAAAAGATTGTTGTATGCCCCAAATGTGCTGGATTCAGTCGGTCTATGGATACAAACAGTGGCGGTGATAGTTGCTGTGTGCGCATCGATTGTATACATTTCGGCAGCCGAAGAGGGTAAACTATCTTTGAGATTTATGCCAAACTGAGGAAACTGGTTGATGAATGTGTTAGCCAATAGAAATTGAAGAACTCAGACACCACTGAAAATCGAGAAGCCCCCATCGACAGTAACCGTGCTACCAGTGACAAATTTTGAAGCTTCGCTTAGCAACCACACCAATGCACCTTTCAGTTCATCCGCATTTCCAAATCGCGAGAGAGGAGTTTGTTTAATTACGCTCGCTCCTCTTGGCGTAAAGGTTCCGTCTGGATTAGTAAGTAACATACGGTTTTGCTCAGTAAGGAAGAATCCTGGCGCAATTGCATTGATACGAATGGCTTCGCCATAACGCCTCGCAAGTTCCACAGCGAACCATTGTGTGTAGCAGTCGATTGCTGCCTTACCCATATTATAACCGAGCACTTTAGTTACCGCTCTTTTGGAATTCATTGAAGAAATATTTATTATACTTCCGCCGCCACTTTGTGCAATAGATTTTCCAAACACCTGTGTTGGAATAATAGTTCCCCAGAGATTAAGATCGAGAACATTTTTCATACCCTGTATCCTGATATCGAAAATATCTTCGTCGGGCTGAAGCACCCCATCAGGCATATTACCGCCTGCTCCATTCACGAGACCATAAATGCTTCCAAATTCCTTCAATATAATATCCCTTGCTTTTTCAAGACTTTTTTCGTCGAGGACATCTGCTTTCAAAGCGATAGCCTTACCGCCATTGGATTTAATGAGATCTGCGCGTTGCGTCGCAATGTCCTCATTTCTTCCCAAAATACCTACTGATCCTCCCGCTTCGGCGATAGCTGTTATGAATGCGTTGCCGAGTATACCTGTGCCACCAGTGACTACAATCACCTTGTCATTTAAAGAAAAAAGATCCTGCATATTTTAAGTTTATTGCTAAGACTTCAATAAAGTATAACTTCTAAAACATCCTGAAATGGCATCTTGTTGTATCGTAGGTGTATTGATCAGTATACTATTTTTATTTCTCCTTCGCCTTCAGGCACGCTCACCTGTACCTGATTATTATTGAATTTATAATTCTTTACTGCAATATTATTTAATAAAACCGATTTTGGCCTGCCAGTTGCGCCCACAATTAATTCGGTGGCCTTTCCTGCCGCGTAATGCAATATTCCATTTTTCGAGATCTCGAAACTTACCGGCAAATCAGATGATAATGCAAGTTTCCCGTTATCGCTGAAATTAGTTGCCAGAGAAACGAATACATCATCGCCTTTCCAAACAACACACAATGCATCTGTACGCATATTTTCAAATTCATAAAGTTTTCCGGGCGCCGTTGAAAACATAAAATTTTTACCACTCGCCTGACCCGACATAAATCCATCGTGCTGCTGTGTTTGCATACCACTCACGGGCTCTGTGCTCAGCACATTTGCCATGACTAATGGATTGCCAGTCGTGTGAGCGGTTACCATAAGCATACCTTCTTTAATCAATGGCCGGTCATTAAGCAGAGTTTTAAGATAGTGTGGCGTTTCAACCGCTTTAGCCTCTATCAGTGAAGGAGAAAGATGCTGGATATTCAGCGTCTCCCCATCTATAGTAATTGTAGAAAGTTTTTGTCCGGCTTTGATATTTTTCAGTTCCTTGGTCTGGTATAATAAACTTATAGCTGCATCTTTTGCAGCTGGCTCTGCAACATCCAGCATTAATAGTGTACGGGGTTTCAGGAATAATACGTTCCGTTTTAAAGAAGCCACCTTTCCCCAATATAATCTTCCGATATCTCCAGATGAAAACGAAGCCAGCCTTCCATCAAGCGACTGTGCAATAAACGCATGATCATCGAATCCGGCAGCGAATTTCAAATGATCACCCACGCGTTGGCTCTGGTGATTTCCGTTGACGAGGATAGTTGAATGTGCAACTGGTTGTATTAGCCACGACTGGTATATCGGGTCATCATAATAATTCGAATTATGGAGATGCCTTTCCTCAATAAAAATCTTTCCCTTATCAGCAAACCAGAAACTTCCCTGATCAATATGCTGATGATTAAAAAATGCACCTGTGCGCATTACAAATGACATATCAGTCGAATCCCATCCGCTTTTGAATACGGTAGTGCCTACCTCCCGGAATATCTTTACGGGATTCTCATCAAATGGATCATCCTGCGGAATCTTATCCAGGTCATAAAGCACATCTTCGTACGTTTCTTTCTTTTTGCAATATTGATAAAACCAGGCGAGCCTTGGATTCTTTGTATACTGCAGCAGGTATGCCCAGTTTGTTGCGGGGCCAATATCACCACCTGAATCTCCATATTCAAACCAGGTTTTACTCTTTATCAGACCGCCCCAGATAAATTCATTATAACTTGAGACGATAGGAGCAGCAGCGTCGACATTAAAAACGTTTTTAAGGGCCGGCAAACTAAAAGAAAGATTGCTAAGGCTGTAATTGTTGTAGCCATACCCTTCTCCCCACGCACCATCCTTCGAATCAATCACCCTGTTCAGAAATTTATAGTATTTGAACATAGCGCCGACAAAATATGTTTCCATATTTTCAGTTTCAGGACCATCATCATAAATGGCCGCTATGTTCATTAACGAGCCTCCCACAGCCATGGCAATCCAATTCGATGTGGCTCCGGTGATGTTATCGTCCACTACATAAGTTTTATGCGCTCCTTCAATGATGTTCTTAAGTATTGCGCTGCGAACTAATTTTCTTTCGTCCGGCGTCATGACATCATATACAAGATCATAGGCTTCTGCCACCCTATGCGCCCAACTACCAGTGCGGTGTTCACTGAAGCGGCCACGCTTTGTTTGCCATGGATGCGTCCAGTTTGGCCAGGACGACAATGTAACGAGTACATCCTTTACATAATTGCCGGCTTCTTTATCTCCATGAAATGCATACGCACGCGAATTAGATCTGAGTGCCTCACCTGTATTGTAAATATGAGATCCCCAGGCGGCCCAGGTCGGCAGCCAATTTTCATCCGGAAACTGATCGAGATCGAAAATCAGGCTTTTTACAGGCACTTTTTTCCGTTGTTCCGCCGCATCGGTCACTAAACCATCATACAGCTCTTTATATTTGACGCCATGGAACTTTTCCTGAATTCTTTTCTTTCCATCAGCATCGAAAATCAATCTGGGATGCCGACCAGCAAGATCCTGCGGTTTTATATGAATGGTAAATGATGTTTCGGATAATTTCTGGCGACCATCCCACGCAGTAAGCTTTGCGATATACAATCCTACTGGGAAACCAAGAGCGAATGATTTAATCTGCCAGTTGTCGGATTTATTTTCAAGGTCTGCTTTGTAGATACTTTTATTCTGCTCCGTGAAGGGAGCAATTTCGATAGTTACTCTGTTTGCCTGTAATGGCCATCTTCCACTTAACCGGAACTGGGCGCCTTTCTGGTAAGTAGTTCTGGAAATATATGTATCGTATTCGGGAAGCTTTTCTACCGACGGTACAACGAACCTGAAGGCAACCGCCTGGGCCGCTTTTACCGTTATGTCATCAATAGCCAGGAAAATCGGCATTTCAGGATCGGCGTTAGGAATTTTAGCAAGAAAGGCAAGCGCGTAAACTTTTACCCTGTCCATTCCGGCTATAACCGGGTTTTGCCTCGCAACGTCTTCAAAACTAATGGAACCCGATACCCATTGGTTGGTCGGCGGGGAAGGAATTGTAACATCAAGTTTGCCGAAATCTCCTGCAGCAAACCGCACTTTATATGACTCAACATATTTATTCGTTTTCAGAAAATGATCGAAAGCAATATCCTGCCAGTGAGGATATGACGCCCATGCACCCAGCATTCTTTTTTCAAAGTCCTCCCTATATAAAAATGGCTCCAGTGCGACTTTCGAAAATAAGGAGTCTCCATAAACATTATTTACATAATTAGCTTTTGCATTGAAGGCAATAGTGATAATTGTCAGTGCAAAACAAATAAGTCTTTTCATACCGGAACTAGTTTTTTAAATTTAAAAGTGAATTATTTCCTGTACGTCAGCACCGAGACGTCTTTTATTAAACATGCAGCTTTTAAACCTGCGGTGCCTCTGATTTTAATAATCAATTATTCGAATGACCAGTCTGTTCTTCCCGCAGGCACACCTATGATGACTGCACCGTCCACATATTTCCAGTTCGAATAAACTTTTCCGGCCAGCACCAATTTCCTCGGTTTTTTCGCAGCATTGATACGAAGTTCTAGCGGTTCTTCAGCCATTATTTCCATGAAGGCCGGCCCTTCCTTGAACTGTATCGCACATGCCACGACTTTTGTAGCTTTTATTGATATCCCTTTACCCGAGAAAACGGACACTT
>Ga0193742_1001770_pt1 | contig 12696 bp, 10 predicted proteins | sample L2c1metaG_FD_165511 | JGI IMG/M metagenome (GOLD analysis project Ga0193742, IMG submission 165511) | Soil microbial communities from a riparian zone of the East river system, Colorado, United States - L2c1 | ecosystem: Environmental > Terrestrial > Soil > Riparian zone | place: USA: East River... | reverse complement strand
ACAGTTGTCCCCTCTTGATCAGTCAATCCTCTGCGAATGGCTTTCTTACACCATGGCATATGGCCCACCGTACGTCACTAAATGTCCCCTTCCCATCATCGCTTACCTTGGAATTCAATAATGTATGATTAGTGGGAGGGATAGCCTCGCGCGGTCTAGGATCAACCTTCGTGGAAGCAACTGCCGTCTTACCCGAAGGTCGAATCACACCCCAGGATATTGGCATCTGGTCCGATGCCCACATCAAACCTCTGGCTGATGTCGTCGAATTCGTACACTCGCAGAATCAGAAGATCGCAATCCAAATGGGTCATGCAGGTCGGAAAGCGGCTGCTCCATGGGTTTAAAGTCAACCCGGCTGTGCCAGCTGAACATGATGGGTGGGCGGATAATGTTTGAGCACCCTCTGCTGTGGCATTCGAAGCATCGTACCATCAACCACGCGAGTTGACGGTGGAAGGTATACAAAACATCGTTACCGCATTCGCTAATGGAGCTAAACGAGCTGTGGCTGCTGGCATTGACGTCGTCGGCATCCATGATGCACATGGATATCTTTTTACATCCATTCCTCAGTCCTGTCAGCAACAAGCGTACCGATTAATATGGAGGTAGCCTTGAGAATCGCATTCGGTTGATTTTACAAGTCGTGGATGCTATCAGGGTAATTATTCCAGAAGATATGCCTTTGTTCCTGCGGTATGTTTTTTCGTTTTTTTTATGTTTGGATGTGAAATTGGTACTTACCAAACATTGAACAAAATCTCTGGGACGGATCGGCTAGAGGAGGTGGCTCCAGATGAGCCCTCATAGAGGATAGAAGATACTGTCCGACTCGCATACATCCTCGCCGACCACGGCGTCAATCTATTAGATGTTTCTACTGGCGGCAACAATTTCCGTCAGGAGATCAAAACAGGACATCAATACCAAGTCCCCTTGGCTGCCAGCGTCAAGAAATCCGTGGGTTCAAAACTTCTAGTCAGTGCAGTCGGCGGACTGTATAGCGGAATATCTGCTCAGGATGTCCTGGAGACCGATCGAGCAGATGTTATTTTTGTTGGTCAGCAGTTCCAGAAGAATCCTGGTCAGGTGTGGGCGATGGCTGAAGAGCTTGGAGTTGAAGAACGTGTTGGGCATCAAATGGAGTGGCCGGATAGGAAGCAACAACATTAAACAGGGTTCAACGCCTAAGCTGTCGAGTAGTGTCGTTGAACAACTTTATACTGCTGATGTATAGAAGAAAGAGCGATATGCAAACCGGAGACTAAGTGGTTAGGCTTTTCAAGTGGTGTCTTAGGTCCAAATACACCAATGATGGGTAACAAAGGTACTAGTAGCACTTTAGAGTACGTCGAAAATATACTTAAACCTAGCGGAAACACTTATAGACGTCACACGACGCTCATGCCGATTTTCCATCCATACCCTGTTCTACCAATTCTCCAACCCATAGCTCGAAAACCTCTTGCTTCATCGTTCCTTGCTCGTCAAAGAATGAAGAATATGATTTGCTGGCCTTTGTGCGTCCTTTTGCGAGAAGGGATTTGCCGCCGTTGGTAGAGCGCACATATGAAATGGCAAGCTGATATGAAGGGGAGTTGGTGGGTGAAGGTGTCGTTGAGAGGGTTGAAGGAGAAGCTGGTAAGGTTGTTGAATTAAGCTGGATGCGCTCGCTGATGATCTGGGGGGATGCCATAATTTAGATACAGGGGGTGGAGATGCAGTCTATGGACCAAAACATACCCGCTTGGAGAATGTCTTTCGTTTGCCAACGAATATGGTACTTCCTTCTATAAAGTAGGCATAGAGAGTTTGAGCGACAGTTAGAGTGATGTATCTATTTATAAAGTTAATGATGATTAGGGCGTCACTCCAAAATTGAAACAACAAACAAGGCGCTCACACTACAAGTCCAATGGATACTAGGAGTTTGGACTGTTCGAAATCCACTTTATAACCATACAGCGCTGTTCCAGCAGCAACAAAAACGCTCAACCAGCCAAGTCCCAAACGAACGTCCGTGTGCAGATGGTTTTGCTTGAAGAGCTCAGGTCGAGAGAGGTACTAAACAGTTTGATCGATAACAAGAAGTAAGTACAAAAAAAAGTTGATATGAAAAAGATAAGGGAACTACCACGTACGCGTTTCACAGCATCATCACATGCATGTTTGAGTTCTGTGGCATTTCCGGTGTTGACTTTGACGATATCGTGGCGTTGTGATGAAACTACAGAAAGGGGGCCAACTGGACGTTCCGATTCGGGTGAGGTTGGGGGTTTTAAGCGAGTGCCGCTGGGACTCGGCGTTCGTGTCGATTTGTTGGGTGTCGCCGTTGAGTCCTCGGTCTCAGATGTTCGAGCTAGTTTTTTTGAGCGGGCCATGAAAGGGATGGTTTAGTGATAAATGGAGGATGTGTCTACGACTCAGGAGGACATAGAACGAGGATGGAGACCAAGGTACCGAAGACTAATAATGCTCTTGTGAGCCGCGACGTGTCCCGGACTTCCAATACCTAATCACGTGTTAAAGTTCACACGCCTCTTAATGTTGAATAACTGCTTTTTGGAAAACAAAGTCTCAAGGGTGCCAACACCTTACGTCTTCGTACTCTGTTGCTGTGGTAGGATATATGATTCGCAAGATTCTCATGAGATAGCTCGAAGACAAGGCGACAACTTAGTCTTTCATAGAGGTAGATGGATGTCATAATTGTCACTTTCCAAACCTCTTCGTCGGACTCTTGCTACAAATTGGTTTTGGAAGCTCGAAGATGAGATGTGTTGTGGACTCTGGGTACTATGGAGAGAAGAGATCGACACATTACATTTGACTCTGACCTTCTTTGACGCGCATCAAGAACGACCGCTCAGCTGAGCAAGTCGACGATTTCTTCTCTGATGCTTCTAAGTTGTATGGGCATACCATGCCTCCGGATCCTGTTGTTTTCGAAGGGTTGGCAGTCAAAAGTCCCCTCTACTTCAAGGAGAGGTAGACAAGAGTCATGTTCAACATCCTCCTAACATGCTTCACTTTCTGACTACAAGTTGCGCCAAAAGAACCGTCTACCTTTACCTCCTGGTCCCTGTACTTAGAACTTCCAGTGATCGGGAACTTACTCGACATCTCAAAGTCTTCCGAGTGGGAGGTATAGCACAAGTGGTCTCGAGAGTTCAGTAAGCTATTTGACCTGTTTATCCGTCAAAGGTGACACTTAGTCTTCAATACGTAGATTCGGATATCATATATCTCAATGCCGTAGGCACAGATACCATCATACTTGATACATATGAAGCTACGAATGAGTTGATTGAGAAAAGGTCCAAGTCCAACAATTATTCAAACAGGTATATCCCCTTATACCCAAGTCTCTTTGAGGACCTCTAAACCTTTTTTTATGGTACGCGAATTAATGGGATTAGAATCCAATTTCGGTTTCAAAGACTATGGTTCGTTACTTGTTGTTTCTGAACAAAATCTAACCTGTTATCTTATCGGAAGTGTTTAGGCAATGTATGGTTCGTCGTTTCAGTCTTCATCTCCACAGTTTTTTTCATCAAGGAGGACCCGGTGCAGGTTGATGCATCAAGAGTCAACTCCAAGGCGTCTATTCGGTTTCATCCATACCAACTTCAAGCTACAGGAAAGCTGTCATGCCGGCCTCTTGATGATCAGGGACGATTTCCTCGGTAACGTCCACCTGTCGGTACATTTCTAAAAAATCTGTCATTCAGACGTTACATGAACTGACTTTCTGCTATTCTGGCGACGTAATGCTGGCTGCCACATGTGGGTTCAAAAATCGATTTAAAATCAGATCCTTACATCCTTTTGGCCGAAGCCGCTGTCGACCCCGCCGCTAAAGCACTCATTCCAAAAAACCTTTCTTGTTGATACATGCCCGCTTTGGAAGTATGTCCCATCCTGAATGCCAGGTGCTGGATTCCAAAAAGGATGCTCGCGAATGGCGAAAGCAACTTATATCTTTGCAAGACACACCATTCGCGGACATGAAATGTCAGATGGTATTTTTTTTTTCTTTTTTCGCTTCGTCTCTACACTTACCTCAATTGATGTAGTAAATTTGTAAAAGGAAAATGGAATGGCTAGACCGTTATTTATTTTTTCATACAGCTTAGACAAGATAGATGAACAACTTGATCTGAGAAAACAAGAATATGATATTAAATCTGTTGCTGGCGCTATGTACGCAGGTTAGTTTTTTGCTTTCTCTTCTTCATATGACAATCAACTAAACCTGGGATGATCATCGCATCGCCCATCAGCTGCGTCAAAAACTGTGAGTATTCCTAGCATATAGCAGAGCTTGCCGCTCCATTTTTGAGATGCATTGCAGACCTTGGCAGCCGTTGCGAATTGTGTGGTGGCGCTACTGAACTAAGAAAGCTCGTCAACAGGACATAGACAGAGTGATAAGTCCCGGAAATTTACCAACATTTGAATATAGATCGTCTCTGCCTTATATCAGTGCTATAGCCAAAGAAAGTGTTCGATGGAGAGAACACAGCGCCATTGGGTATAAACCGTTGACTTCAATTCGACCTCTACTTTCCCCTGATGTTGTCTCAGCTCTGCCTCATTTCTCTACCGCTGAAGATGAATACAAAGGATACAGGATCCCGAAAGGGGCTGTTGTTCTGTATAACGCTTGGTAGGTGACGAGGTTTAGCACCTACCTCTGCTGCATCTCATATTCTACCTTTTTGTGTCTCCCTGTTGGAAAAGGCAATGCTACATGATGAAAATGTATATCCTGAGCCGTTCCAGTTCAAGCCAGAACGGTTTCTTACTATTGATGGATTGGAAATGAAAATATGAGCAAGGGACCCCGACAATGTCATTTGGGGCTTTGGTAGAAGGTCTGTTCAACTCTACTACTTACTCGCGCTTAGTAAAATAATACCTACGCGGCTCTTCTCGACAAAGAATTTGTCTAGGTTGCTTCTTTGCCAATTCGTCTCTCTGGATTGCCATTGCTTCAATCATTACGGCTTTTGATCTAAGAAATAGATAGGCAAAGGTCCAGGACTTGACCACGGCCAGATTCCAGGCATCGTCAGGTAATTAATTTGGTATTGTTTCAGGCAGTTGGTACTGATTCTTGGTAACCCACCGCCCCCGCTGTAGACTGCCCCTTCCTTTCGAATGTTCATTACGCCTTCGAACAAAGCAGGTAGGCATTTTGATTCGCGTAGTAGAACATGATGGCAATTTGTAATGTCAATAAATAGCTTTCGAGACAGGATGGTCTTTTCTTCAGCAGCTGTAGCAGCTTTCAGCCTTGTGTCGAATCACTCAGATAACAATGGCACTGCCCGGTCAGGCCTTTTGCGACGTACTACTCACCACCTCTGTTGGGTTGAAAACTTAAAATTGTGTGCTAGAGTACTTAAGTACTTACTAGTTACTAGTGATACAGATTGTGATTATTATTTCTTCTCCTCAATGGCGACATAGCCGGAAACTCATACCATCTCGAAGAACCATCACTCCAAAACTTTCAAAGTCCTTCACGGTCTTGTCTCTTATCGCACGACAACAGCGAAATCGCATATCTGTAATGGGTGTCCTCTCAACGCTATCAACGTCCGACCCCGATCCCGACGAGGACGCGTCGTCGTACTCTGCAGTAGGCAGCCTAGAGCGCACGAAAGACAACAATATGCCAAGTGGACTGAGTTCTCCAAGCTGATAATTGGCAAAATTCACATCCACGAACGACATGGCTCGAAGACGAGGCAACATTTTTCCAAACGTATTCGTCCTATCAAGATCCGTGCGCAGATCGAAGAAGGCAAGAAGGAACTGAAGTGTCGAAGATGAAATTTGTTCGATATTTTCCAGGCGGTGAAACGATGATAAGAAGGTAGAAAGTACCGCGTGATGTCGTTCCTTGTCGTCGATGGTAATAGCAGCGACGAGATTGAGGTTCGTGACGTTCGCGCACGGTTTTCGTATGGCGGAGGTTAGCGCAGAGAAAACGTCGAGGGGATCGATGGGTATGTGAGTCACTGCATCCGTGTTGGAGTTATTCCATCGGATAGAAAGTGACAACGATCCTATGGAATCTTGGATACCATGCGACTTATTTGGACTTGTCAGGTTGACAACGCAGGATGAAGGTGTGACAGCCGCCAATAACGAACGCGGATGGCCAGTCAACGAAATAGACTTCTCGCTCGATTTACGTTCGAAATGTTGTTCAATCGCTGCAACCAAAAGATGGAAAGGAGCATCGACGGACGAAAGGCCACAAGCCGCGATAGTGATGTTGCAAGATGGCGGAAATTCGAGATGGTCCAAAATATGGCTGCAATGACGAAGAGGTGCATCGATATGGAGTATTTCGAGTAGGGGTAGTGATATGGATGGTTTGGAATAGGAAAACACTTCAGGTTCATCTAAATTATAATAAGCCGGTGTCAGAGTGGCATTGATTAATTCAAGATGTTTGAGGGCGGGCATGTTGCTCAGGACATCGAGCCACTCGGAAGGAGAAAGCGAGATACCGCTAGGGACGTGGTGAACTATCAATTCCGAGAGGTGACTAAAGGCGTGGGGGTCGAAAGCTGTGAAGCAGCCCGAAAGAGTCAACGAACGCATATTCCATGGGGTTTTACTGACGAACGCCGTTGATTTCCAAAGCATCAACATCATAGGTTCTAGTATTACTCCAGTGTCGACAACCGTCAATGATTCGAGGTGGGTCATATCCATCTTGTCGAGGCCGAAAGAAGGCCAGACCACAGCCGGTATCTTGAGCACGACGCTACGGCACTCTGGAAGATTGAAGAACCAGGGAGATAGTATCTTGGAATCATAACAAATGGGTAAGTCCCAACGTCGAACGAGGTCAACAGGCCGGGGAGAAGTTCGGTGAAGATTCTCATCTGCACAGGACTTCATCAAACTGTTGGTGACAGAAGGAATCATCATGTCGATTGGGAGTGTGCCACAGCGTGTAGTGACCTTTTTTATCCAGACCAAGGGGTCTTTGAAGTCAATGCTTTGGGCCCAGAGAACAGGAGAGTTAAGAGCAATGTGTCGCCATCGTTTACAGACTTGGGATGTGTGCCGAGTTGTGCGACTGGGACTGTGGATGTGTTGAAAGTCATATCGTGTGTTAAGGGTGAATATGTATAGTAGTATCTCCACTGGGAGATCGTAGATAGTCGCTGGTGGCTCGGTGACAGTCTCCGGGGCCTTTTTCGCGACGGAGACGTTCTGGGGCACAGATGGTGATATTGCGACTGCCATAATGCCTATGACACACTAGATATCAGGGGAAAATTAACGAACGGTAGATGATAACAGACATACGTTCAAGTTAATGGTGTAGAGTGCGCTTGATCTAATAGTTGCCTCAACTCGAACCCAAACGAGACGTTCTTCTTCCAGTAGATAAGAGAACACAAGAGGGTATAGCGGGGGGGAAATGTGTGTTCAAGGCGATAGGGTGAAAAGTCAGGAAACAAGCTGTGTTCAAGGGATTTGGGTCCAAGATATTTCTACTTGTAAGTTGGCCCCCTGTTTCTATTCCTGGATATGCTTGTCCAAAACAACGACAAACTTGACACTTTCTAATTGTTCGTCTCTTGGAGTTGCTGTTAGCAACCGTATTTTTTTGGTCCTTCCTGGGGCCAGCTGTGGCCCCCGCCACATAAGGGCATGCCATTGTTCTGAAACAATACAGGCAATGATTCAAAATGGATTTCGAAAATGTTGATCAAATATTTGTTAGCTATCAACAAAATATGATGAAAATCTTGAGGGAAATAATACTATTGGTACTTCGAAGTTGAGCCTCAGAATGGCGATGACGGGATCAGATTCAGTACGACTTCCGAGGATGTCTCCACATCAGGGGTCGACCAACAAAGCTCTGTCAGACGAGGTATATGGCCATCTCATGATGAAATGTGCAGTGAGAACGTGAAGGACTGTGAAGGACTTACTGGGGTGTCTCTGTCAACGACAATACCAGGTCATTATTGTAGGGGCAACTACAACATATATAGGCCGCCGTAGATCTAGAGTAGGACGTGACTAGCTTTCTATCCTGCGTGATGGGAAATTAAATTGTCATAATAAAGGCAAGGCTGGGATGATGACATTAAAGTACACCCTGATCCATCACATGAATTCTGCAACTAGAAAGAGACCTGCCAGCCTCTCCTCTCCAAACCCATCAGTCGATAAGGTACTTTCGCTTGAAGAAGGCTCTAAGGTGGAATATTTGCCATGCGCCAAGACCTGCGAGAGAGAGTATTGTGAACCATGCGAAGTTTTGGACGCGTGTATTTGTTGAGACTAGGTAAGGAGAGGGTTATAGAGATGGCTAGCCTAAGGAAACATATGGAACGCACAATTTGTGTCGGTAAATTTCTCTTCACGTTGTTTGAGATACTCCATCTCGTCTACAACCTCCTTCACGAGGCCTTCAAGCTTGCGCATCTCGGTCTCAAGGGCAGATAGCGATTCTTGGTTCGCAATAGCACTAGAACAAGATTTTGAAAATAAAATGAGCTCTTAAAAAGAAATAGAGACACGTACTTGTAGTCCACGGCATCAGCACCAATATCAATATCCAAGTCGACGACACGACTCAGTTTTCCATGCTCACTAAAGCTCACGTCTACGGATAATTAGACAATGTATGACATTTTGTATGACGCTGACCTACCGCCCTCAATGTAATTCTTGAAACATACACCAACTTCACCATCGGCATGTGTCGTAATAGCCAACCTGGATTCGCCCTTGATACCCCTCTTACTGAGGTAGACATTCTTATTTTCACTGGAATCGAGTATGCTGACGTCTACACGTTGGTTATCCCCCGGTCCGACGTTGGCAGTGACGATGACAAGGGTGTCAGTGTGTACTGTGTTCCAAATACACTTCGTTGGAGGATATTGGAAAGCTGGGAGATTAAATTTGATTGCTGCAACTAAATGGACTGTTGAGAGAAAGAGAAGAAGGAGAGGAAGAGGCATAAAGACATGAGCCCGCGATGCCCATGTCATTTTCAGAGGTGAGCGCTTGAGCGTTTGTGTCAACGTGGATAGATGACACCCGGCCCGTGACTCTCCGATCTGTTCAGAACTTATTTCAAAGACCCCCCTCCGCGCATATATAGCTTCCATGGAAGATTTTACTGGTGATCATTGCTATTTACTTACCCATTTATTAGAACGCTCTTTCTGGCTTGGACATCGCACTTTTGAATATCAAAGGAAAGAAATTGGCTGTCCCCATCATTCGAAACGAAATTCGCTTTTATGGCTGGATTGGAGGTGACACATTCCAAGGCCTCGTCGCTTCTGCTCAACCAGGGTAGGATCAAGGTTTCACGTCTATTAAAATAAATTCTACATTTATAGACAGTTCTTAGTAGCTAAAACGCTGAACAAGTTGTGTTCAATGGTGTTGCAGAATCTCTGGCATGAATTGACTCTTCCACTCTCCTCGAGGCAGCTGTTCAAAGCGTGAAAGGCGTTCGCACTTTAACTTGACGGGCGATCTGGCAGAGTTGCTTGAACCCCATCAACCTTTGTTCATTGAAGGTTCGTTGGAAGAGCCTATGCCCGTCCTATTCTTCCACTCTTTGACCTTATCTTTTCTACAGCCCCTGCTTCCCTCTCACCCACAAGACATAGCAGATCTGTCAAAGTTCATCAGCACCCCAATCGCTTTAGGCGAGAGGCTCTTCACCCGCTTCCGACCCTACCTGGAGAGCAGAATTATCGGCATCGCTCAACCTCACGTTCTAACTGATGTCTTCTGACCATATGTATCCCATTGTGGTGGTATTAGTGGTTAACATCGGATAGCTTCCATGACGGAGGCATACGACCTCGGATTGGCACCTAATTGTCCCTTGACACCCATCGCCTTGGCAAAATGCATGCAAGTTGCTGTTGCCGTTCCCAATTGTATGTCTGAAATACCACGATTATCTTTAACGACTGACCACATCACTCTTCATCTAACACATATATCACGATGGACATGTCGATATTCTGAAAAGGTACGTATACTGGCGGTTTCTTTCTCGATAACTGTCATTTGATCGCCTTGTTTCCGAATAATAACAATCCCTCCTACCTTGACAGGCTTGGGCCTTGGGATTGAGATTAACGAATCAGGAAGACATCTGGGGCGTACATTGATGAATCCCGTGCGTAGTTGGAGGGGTGAAGATGGCAGTTTGAGAATAGTGAGATGGAGTTTGTCGTTGCCTAGAATTTTGCCTTCTGTATCCCGATACTCAAACTAGTCGACATTTGCATTGGGTCTTTTTCCTAGCATAAGACGTACCTCGGGGCCCCATGGAGGTCGACAAACTGAACAATAACTTAGACAGATCACCGACGGCAACAAGGTGGAGAAAAATGAAACGCCTAATAATAATAATTGAGGGGGAATAATACAGTACAAGTATACAACCAAACGAAGAGTACAAGAATAGCAAAGGGTGAAAATTTCTAAAGCTCTTGGCTGATTGCCTCGTCCTTCTTGGACTTCCCAGATTTCGTTGGGAGGAGTTCCTAAGTGTAGAAGAAAAATAAGTGATCGAACAAGATACGACGGGAATAAGAAACTTACTGGAGCAATGTGGGGTACAACACCTCCTTGGGAGATAACAACATTGCCTAGAAGTTTTTGCAATCTAAAATCGATGAATTCAACTTCAGGTGGGAGAACCGTCAACCGATTTGTAATGACTCACTCTTCATCGTTTCGGATGGCCAGTTGCAAGTGACGGGGGACGATACGTTGCTTCTTGTTATCACGGGCGGCGTTACCAGCGAGCTCGAGAATCTCAGCGGCAAGATACTCCAACACTGCGGCCAAGTACACTAGAAAAAACGGAAACAGATCAGATGATGTGGTAGACTCCTGATGTAGCAAGATGTACCTGGTGCACCAGCTCCAACACGTTGGGCATAGTTACCCTTCTTCAACAGACGATGGACACGACCAACAGGGAACTGGAGACCAGCTTTGGCAGAACGAGATTGAGATTTTGATGGCGAGTCGCCTCCAGCTGCTTTGCCTCCAGATTTGCCAGCTTTTCCTTTACCAGACATTATAAATGTGGGATGGGTGGAGGTGGGAAAATGTGAAGCGGGTGGCTGAGTGATGTGGTGGTGGTGAGGATGAAAAAGGGACAAGTTGGAGCTTTCATCGTCGTCCTGTATTTATAGTGAAGGGAAAGAGACGCACGAGCCACAAGATCATCAACAAACGAAATAAGGTTTGAAAGTCATGCGCGTGCCAATCATGTGACTCATCAAACGCGTTCATGTTGATCAACAAAGACGCGTAGAATCAAATAAGAACAAACTCCCGTGCCTCTATATAACACCACAACCTTCCTAGAGCTCTCCATCGTTGTTCTCTTTCTTCCTCCACCACATACCACCCATTATCTCTTTCATCTCTCTCAATGGCACCCAAACCAGCCTCCACTGCCGGCAAAGCACCGGCCTCCACTGCCTCCAAGGCCCCAGCCAAATCAACGGAGGGCGCCAAGGCAGCGAAGAAGACTTCCAAAGCCGCGGCACCTGCTGACGGTGAGAAGAAAAAGAGAAAGAAAGTTAGAAAGGAGACATACTCTTCCTACATCTACAAAGGTTCGTTTTCTCCACTGGTCTTGTGGAAATTTAATTGACGCTTTGGTTTCAGTCCTCAAGCAGGTCCACCCTGATACTGGTATCTCCAACAAGGCGATGGCTATTCTCAACAGTTTCGTCAACGATATCTTCGAACGCATTGCCACTGAGGCATCCAGTGAGTTGCCTCTTTTGTTGACTGTTTTTGAACCCTTAATCTTACCGTTCTTTTCTCAACTAGAACTTGCTGCTTACTCCAAGAAGTCAACAATCTCTTCACGAGAAATTCAAACATCAGTACGACTCATTCTGCCTGGAGAACTTGCCAAGCATGCCATTTCGGAAGGAACGAAATCAGTAACGAGTACGTATTTTTTGATGGCTATTTACAGCGTAAGGTGAATGCTAATAACTTTCTTGACAGAGTTCTCCTCAGCGGGAGCCAAGTAAAGGGGATATCGTCTTTTTTTTCTTTTCTTTTATGTATCATGTTGTATCTATTTATGTAATTCATTTTCATTTTTCCATTCATGATCGACCTGAGTTTATTCCGTTGGTCCCGCTGCGATTGTCTCATTCCAAGGTTCAATTTTTTTTGTGATCCGCAGCGCTTTCTAGTCACCCAATTTGATGCTCCTCAGTTTGGTGGTAGGTCCCCCGTTTATCAGATATACAGATGATTCCCTGTCTTATATTGCAGGTCTTCAGGATGATCTTGGTGATTAGACAGATTGACACTTCCTCTTGATGTCAAACACTTGATGGTAATGTTTTCAGGTCTAATCAACTTCTGGGAGTCCCAAGGATGAATCGCTTGCCCAGGTTATCATATCACGATTGCATTGCCAGCTCAGATCCTGCTGGATACAGAAACCCCCCTTTATAAAAGCACCGAGCACTGCGATTCAAGGCCATGGTGCTTCAGAACTCCCCATTGTGGCCCTCTCACTTTCGTCTAAGATTGTGGCCCCTCCTCCCGGCTTTGACGGCTATCAAATTTTCCATTGTAGTGTTCGATTTGTTTCTCAAACGGAATTGGGCAACGATTTGGCCATTA
>Ga0193742_1001769_pt1 | contig 12696 bp, 10 predicted proteins | sample L2c1metaG_FD_165511 | JGI IMG/M metagenome (GOLD analysis project Ga0193742, IMG submission 165511) | Soil microbial communities from a riparian zone of the East river system, Colorado, United States - L2c1 | ecosystem: Environmental > Terrestrial > Soil > Riparian zone | place: USA: East River... | reverse complement strand
GACCTTAAGACAATACTTTGGAATAAAACCCAAAGCATTCTTTTGAGTCCTTAAGAAACCGAACGTCTTTAGCCTCGACTGTCTTTGGTCACGACTGTAAAGTCTGAACCAATCGAAGTCGTAACAATGCCAACCGTTCGAGTCGTCCTAGCCAACACAGCCCACCAGGACTGGGAGATCGAGCACGTAGATGTTAAAAGCACCTATTTGAATGCACCGTTGAAAGAGACGATCCACATGAAACTGCCAAGGGGAGTGTTAAAACCAGGACAAGAGGGGATGGTCTTGAAGTTGAAGAAGGGGTTGTATGGTTTGAAGCATGCAGGAAGAGGTTGGTACCTCAAAATGAGTAGGGTATTCCTGAAGGAGCTGGGGTTTGAGAGGTCAGCAATTGACCATTCGGTATTATACCGACGAAAAGCAGAAGAACATACCATAGTCGCTGTGGCAACAGATGATATGGCTCACGTCGAAAGGGAAAATTGATGCTGAAAACTTCAAACTAGAGATTGCAAGACACTGGGAAATAATGGACCACGGACCTATTAGATGGTTTCTGGGTTTCCAAATAAAAAGGGATTGGAAGGCTAGAATTATATCAATAAATCAGCAAGCCTATATCGAGAGCATGGTGGAAAAATTCAGACTCACCGGAGCAAAGTGAGTATCGACCCCTATGGAAGCAAATGTGCAGTTCTCGGTCCAGCAAAGCCCATCGACAGTAAACCAATCGGCCCATATGCAAAATGTGCCATACAGTGAGGCCATAGGCAGCGTATTATATCCAGGCCAGATGCGGCATATGCTGTCAGGACCTTGTCACAGTTCATTAAGAACCCGGGTCCAGCTCATTGGGAAGCCTTGAAATGAGTCATCAGTTATCTGGGAAGCACGAAGAATCTATGGCTGACTTTTGGAGGTAATAATGGGACAATGGTCGAGGGGTATTGTGATTCAGATTGGGCTAGTCAGCAACATTGTCACTCAATCTCTGGATTTTCTTTCCATTTTGGCCATGGCACTGTGTCGTGGAGCTCAAAGAAACAGAATGTTGTTGCCCTGTCGAGTACGGAGGCCAAATACATCGCACAAACCCACGCGGCGAAGGAAGCCATGTGGCTGCGAAATTTTATCAGTGGAGTGCAAGGCAAGAAGGAAAAAGGAATCACCTTGTTATGTGATAACCAAGGGGCAATCGTGTTAGCCAAGGACAACAAATTCCATTCATGGACAAAGCATATTGATCTGTGTTATCACTTTATCCATGAGGCAGTCGAGGACGGGAAGATCAACGTGAAGTACATACCGACAAGTGAAAATGTGGCTGATATCTTCACAAAACCATTGGCGAGACCGAAATTTGTACAATTTGTCGAAATGCTGGGGTTGAGGGCGTTAGAGAAACAATAAACCTGATCCAATAACGACAATCACATGCGACAAGTCACATGACAAACATGAACATGTTTAGATCAACAAACTCGCGTAACTCGAGGGGGAGTGTTGAGTATATACAAGTTTAGCTCGTTTATATACTGGTTATCTATTCTTTTCCTTTTTGTTTATTCTTTTTGATTCTGTTATGTAATCATGTTGCCAAACCATCACATTTTTTATTTAGGAGTCTCAACTTTCTATTTGAAGTTGAGATGTGAGTAGTATAGTTTTATTCATTTGTACATATGCTAATTGTTACCTAGAAATCTGTTCTAGGTATATATCTATAATATACCAACTTTCTATTTGAAGTTGAGACAAATCTGTTCTAGCTGCGAAATATATTTAACACTCACATCTCAACTTCAAATAGAAAGTTGAGACTTGTAAATAAAATCCTAAGAAAGAAGATTATGTAATAATCATGATAAGATATAGATGAAAGATAAGATTGAAGGGGGGGGAATACTTGTACAGTCTAACCTGTCATAACCCATACCCCTCGGTGGATGGCCCAGGCTATGGATTATCACAGGTTATGGGTTTCAAGAGGAGTGCTAAAATAGGCTCAAAAATTCACGAAAAATTCAGTAAAATTCAGTAAAATATTAGGACTACAGATTCCAGTGTATACGAGCTTCGACACTGAACACACTCAGGCACAACGTCACTGATCTCCCATCAAATTGAATGCCAGAGGATGCCACAGAGCTAATTTTGAAACTCCGAGGTTTCTGCCAGATAGGTGCCGCTGTGGTGTGGGTTTGGGTTAGCACTAGGTTAGGATGCAGGTTAGCGTTAGGGGTTAGTGTTAGAGGTTAGTGTTAAGGTTAGTAGTAGGATTAGGGGTCTATGTCTGGTAGTGTGCTCTTGGGTTGGTGGTTAGGGTAGTTAAAACTCCGGCTGCCAGCAGGTAGCTGAGGTAAGGGTGTGTCACATCTCCTGAATTCCACATTTGGGGAGTGTGTTGCTGTACATATATCCTCTACAGATTCCTATGAGAATAAGTTGCTAATTTAAATGTAGGCCCAAACAAATGAAAGAATCTATGATTTTTGAAAGAAATCAGTGAAACAAGTGTTCCTCATACTTTGTGTCTCATCAAGTTGAAGTTGCCTATTGAATGACCAGGATAGACAAGAATCAACACACACACACTCAGGCACAGCATAGGGCTATTCACAAGTGCGGGTGACCCGTGAGTCAATCCAGGTAAACTTGCAGGTCAATAACCCATGAGTGCAAGTCACCTGTTTCCCATGGCTCATCATGGCTCAGAGTACAGAATTTTCATATTTGCAAGTACTTGCCCAGTGGAACCTCATTTAAATAATTATTAAGTGACTAATTTATTGCTTATGTAATAGCCAATATCCAACATGATAATAAATATGAGTCCAATTTTCATGATGATTTGGCTTAATTTTTTATATTATTCTGTCTTATGTTCAATGAAGGTTTATGAGCATTTCTGAGACCCAATTATTATTGTCAAGGATAGCATTGTCAAGTACAAATTCATTTGTAAAATGTAAGTTGTTCAATCAGTATTTTTATATGCCTTGTATTCTAATTTTTGTTGTATTAGAAATCCCCCAATCTCATGCACTCATGCATGCACCAACAACAGCACAACCAACCTTGTCCAGCACATTGAGACTTGTGATGGAAAGCAAGCCTCAGACAACCAGGCAATTACCACTTTTGCCCATGGCTCACCGTACAATGCTAGAGAGTTCCACTACCTCATTACGACCTGGGTAACCCAATGCTATCAGCCTTTCAGCATCATTGAGGATCCACCCCTTCAGAAAATGCTCAAGATGTTGTATGTGAATTGGAGATCCCATCAGACACCACAGTTTCAAGGGATGTGAGTGAAGTATATCAGATTTCGAAGAAGCATGTTGCGAAGGTATTGAAGGTATTTTATCAGAACTATCTTTTTGTTGCGTTCTTGCTCATATTTATTTATTCTAGGCCCACATTGGTCAAATTCATATTGGCTTTGATAGATGGACCTCACCAAATGTGATATTGTTCCTCGGAGTTGTTGTTCACTATGCAAAAGAAGGAAAGTTGAGATCATTCACTCTTGACTTTGTCATGTATGCCAATTGACTAGTTTTCATATGTATCACAACTGACTGAAAATCTTAGTTTGAAGAAGAACCACACTGGTAAATATATAGCAGAAGAACTTGAGAAGTGCCTCAAGGACTTTGGGATCTCCAAAAATGTAACTTCTAAATGTTGTTGATGGTTAACAAGTTAATGAATTGCTTGTTCATATTATAGATCCTTGGGCAGGCATGCGACAATGCTTCAAACAATGATATGATGCTGTCTGAGCTCAAGATTCATATTCCAGAAGGAGTGAGCAGGGTTCATACACACATTTGATGCATTTGTCACATTCTCAACCTGGTAGTTAAGGTAATTTGAAGTCCGTGATTGATGCCAGGGTATCTGAATCTGACAGCTCCTGGTTCAGGCCATTCTCTCTTAGTTCATGCAAAAAAGTTCATCCAGATCTTCCAACAATAATGAAGCCAAGCCTGAAGAAGTTGATGATGACAACAACTTTGATGAAGAAGAGCTCGAAGCTGCAGCTGAGGTTGACCCCGATAGGGAAGCTAGTGATGCACAGGAAATAGAGGATATGTCAGATGGGGTTGAGCTGAGCATGTACATAACAGATAAAGATGTTCTGCTGGAGAGGAATGCATTGTTGAAGGTGAGTTTAATCGCTTCATATAAATGCTTCAATCAATAACCACTCTTCAGATTACAAAACTTGCCAAATGAATCTTCCGCAGTCCAGTTCTTTGGGAGGATCTCATCAACTGTTTACCAGGTCAAATATCGAGCCAAAACAAATCAAGAGATCAGTTCCAACCTGCTGGAACTCTGTCACTGAGATGCTTGAGAAGTTGGTGGACCTTGATCGCCACAACCAGACAGTGAAAACTCAATTGCGATGCTATAAACTCACAGCCAATGAGTAAAAGCTTCTTACTCAGCTTAGGCCCATCCTTTCGGTGAGTATTTTCATCTGTTACATCTAATTTTTTAACTGAAAACATCTTTAGCACTTCCTTAGAGCTACTCTTTGTTTATCACAGAAGTGTATACCACTTCTTCATGAAGTTATTCCTGTTATTGATATTCTCAATAACAAACTTGAGGATGCTGGAAACGACAGCGCACTTTTACCTGCCATTTGGATGGGTGCTAAGAAAGGCCTCGCAATTTTCAACAAATATTATTTCAAAACCAATGAGTCTATTATGTACCGTATTGCCATGAGTATGTCCACCTCTGATATTTCAAGTATTGACTGACTATTCTCTAGTTTTCAATCCCAAATACAAGCTTTCATACTTTCATGCCAAGAAATGGCCTGAGGAATGGATTGACGGAGCATTGAGTGTTTTGTGAGAGCATTGGGTGAACAATTACAAGCCATTCAATACTCAGGAGGCAACTACCAAATCAGCATGTTGTATTGTCTGATGTAATATGAACTCAAACTTATGTCTATGACTCCACATGATCACACACCTGCAGCATTAAACCACCGACAATGACCTTTTTGCAGAACTTGATAATTTCGGGGCATCTACCATTGAGGACATACTTGAAGAATATCTCAAAGCCCCTCCCATCACAACAGTGCTGGACCCTCTTGCTTTGTGGTATATGATGGGTGACAACCCTCTTGCCCGGATGGGGTGCGACTTCATGTCAGCACCCGGTATGTGCTCAAACTTAGGTCTATAATCTACTGCTGATTCTAAGTGCTCTAGCATCATCATGTGATGTCAAATGTTAACTGTCACCAAACTTCATTATGCATTATCAGATGAGTCTACATGTGTGGCTACAGTGCTCCATGCATGGAGTGAATTTCCAGAACTGATTCTGGATACTAAAATCATTGAGAACTTCAAGGATAAGTCAAAATGACAATGTGTCACTGATGTCCCATTAAATTACATGCTGGAGCTTGCCACCAAGAGAATTTTGACACTCCAAAGTATCTGCCGGTTAGTGCCTCTAGGGCTTGGGTTCTGCTAGGTTAAGGCTGAGGTTAGCATTAGGTTAGCATTAGGGGTTTGGGTTAAGGTTTGGGTTAAGGTTAGGGGGTTATTTTTTTCGTGTGGTAGTGCACTCTTGAGTGAGGTTAGTGTTAGGGCAACTGCGGAACGACTTAGTCGAGATCTAGCAGGGGATCCTAAACATATATATAAACATAAATATGACAGGAAGGCGCACCTAGCAGGGGATCCTAAAAGAAAAGGATAAAGCCCTGCTAAGGTTGGATGCATGTCTATATACCAAAAATCAGAGTTGAAATAATAAAATGATGAAAAATAATGAAATGATGAAAAAGATGGGGAATGGTGAAAAGGTGATAGGAATGCTATGTCACATGACCATCGGACTCCACTATCGGAGCCGCAAGTGAACTCCATCTTGGGCTAGTGACAATGAGGAGGAATATACAGAGGTGATGGAGAGATATCGGAGGAAATGTTGGATGAAGTGGAGTGTCCCCTAACAGTTAGGGCAGTTAGAACTCCAGCTGCTGGGAGGCAGCTGAAGCACAGTGTGTCGCATCTCCCATTTGTGGAGTGTGTCACATCTTGTACATCCTCTTGAATGACCCTAACAGTGTGTCAAGTTTGCATTCAATAGGGTCATTGTTAGGGGATGTTCTGCTTTGTCTGATGTTTCTTCCAATAAATGCTCCATCCCATCTGACAACGCTCCTTCACCTCTGTACATTCCTCCTCATTGTCGCTAACTCAAGACAGAGTGCACTCACTGCTCTGATAGTGGAGTCTGACAGACACATGACTTAGATACCTTATGCATTCTTATCACTCTTTTCATCATTCCTCATTTTTTCATCATTCTGTTATTTTGACTCTGATTTATGTATATAGACATGCACCCCACCTTAGCAGGACTCCATCCTTTTCTTTTAGGATCCCCTGCTAGGTGCACTTTCCTGTTGTATTTTATGTCTATATATGTTTAAAGCAAACAACTCATGACCCTGGAGCAAGCCCTTGCTGAATTACCATAGGTTGCTTGCACTATTGTTAACAATCTATCGGCCTTTGTCGACAGGCCATTATGCACAGTACTGATGATTTTATTACAATGCTATTGTAATTGATGGTCAATGGCCATTGTGATTGATTGTCAATGACCTTGGATTGTAATTGATTGTCAATGGCTTTGAATTGTGACTGATTGTCAATTGAAAATGTTTGATTACATAATCTGCTTCAGAAAAATCTTCTTTTGCATTTTAGCTCACTGCTGATGTCATTTCATGGCTTCTCTGAATAATTTAGGTTAGGTTAGGGTTTGGTCAGGGTTCACTTAGGGTTCACTTAGGGTTCACTTAGGGTCCAGTTAAGGTTAGGAGGTATATTGATCAATGTTGGTTTACAATGATTTACAATGATTTACAACCAATTACAATCAATTACAATAGCATTGTAATAAAATCACCAGTACTGTGCACAATGGCCTGTCGACAAAGGCCGATAGATTGTTAACAAAAGTGCAAGCCACGACTCAAATTACAGGTGAAGAATGCAAACACCCAACACAAGTTGGACATCCTTATTTCCCATATTCCTCAGTCCAAAAATCCGATCCAATCTACACAACCTACATACCTGTCACTCCGAAGGCCCATGGCTTAAAACTGGCCCTTCCATCGGAGTTCAATGGAGACTGCACCAAAGGAATGGCATTCCTTAATTCTTGCCAGGTCTATATTCGTCTCTGTCCAAACTCCTTCTCAAATGAATGAGCCAAAATTGTCTAGGCCATGTCCTACATGAAGGCAGGATGAGCAGCTAAGTGGTCCGCTTGCATATTCCAATGGGAGGAGCAACTGGAAAATGTAGGCTACCATAAATTCATCAATTTGGAAGACTTCTGAGATGAATTCAAAAGGGAGTTCTGTCCAGTCTATGCAGACTCAGTAGCCATCAACCGACTGGAATCCATGGCTTATTTCCAAAAGAGTTGCTCTGTGGATGAATACCTTGATGAATTCCAAGACCTTATCATGGAAGCCGGCTACTCTGATCTGAAGACCATAGTGGTGAAATTACATCAAGGACTCAACTCTCAAATTCAGAACACTATAGCAACCATGCCTTCTGGATGTCCTTCCAACATGGTTCCAACAGACTGGTATACTGCAGCCGGGACCATTGACCAGAACAGAGCCACCAATGAAGCCTTCCAATCTTCCTACCAAACTCTGAGTGTTGCTCCAACTCAGACCTGTCCATCCACCTTCAATGATGTTTGATTTCAGGCTCCGGAGCAGAGCGCAAACCACCAACATGCTCAGACTCCCAGAAACCCTGTTCTGATGGATATTGACACTAGTCAGAAAACTCAGCTGCTTCCGTTCTCTTGCTACCGATGTGGAAAAGCAGGGCAAAAGGCACCCAACTGTCCTACCTGGTTCGATATCTGAGAGTTGAGTATAGATGACCTTCAGACCTACTTAGAGGATCGCCTTGTGGAACTGGATGCAAAACACCCAGAGCCCGCAGCAGAGGTTGAGGAGCAGGATTTTTCACATTGCAACGAGTGAACAGCACGCCCTTGTTGTCATACCACAATTGTTTTTCTGTTTTACCTACATGCTCTAGATGGAGAGACAAAACTCGAGCAGAGATAATCGCTTGGAAAGCTGAAATTCAATGGACAGAAGCTGTCTCCAATGGGCCTATATTAGAACTCCACTTGGACTCTGAAAAGGAAGAGCCCAAAGAGCTGAAGAACTGATCAAACCAGGAGATTGTATTTTCACAATTGGCCTTGTTCTAGCCCTGGCAGAGATCCAAGCCACTTCCAGTGTTTCTCAGCGCTTAGCTGAAGCATTCAAATGTAATTCTGAAGCTTCCGTTCCCTCTGGATGGTCTGTTCCAGAGTATCTGAAGGAGTTTGACGGCATCTTTTCCAAGGAGTCCTTTTATGCCCTACCAGAGTCCAAAAAATGAGACCATGCAGTTGAGTTGATCCCTGGAGAGAAGGCCCCTAACTGCAAGGTTTATCTGTTAGCTCCAATGGAGCAAAAGGAACTTGATCAATTCCTTAAGGAAAACTTGGAAACAGGCAGGATCCATCCATCTAAGTCTCCAATGGCATCTCCAGTCTTTTTCATTGAAAAGAAGGATGGTACTCTCTGGCTTGTTCAGGACTATCAGGCCCTAAATGTGATGATGGTCAAGAACAAGTACCTGCTCCCTCTCATCTCCAAACTCATCAATAGACTCAGAGGAGCCAAGTACTTCACCAAACTTGATGTCTGATGGGTTCATCAATGTCCAGATGAAGGAAGGAGATGAGTGAAAGGATGTGTTTCAAACAAACCGAGGACTCTTTGAACCGTTGGTCATGTTTTTTAGATTGTGCAATAGTCCAGCAACATTCCAGACCATGATGGATGACATCTTCAATGACTTGATATTGGAAGGTGTTGTTGTGGTATACCTGGACAACATCCTCATATTCATGGAAACTCTAGAGGAGCACCGGATGGTCACTTGGAGAGTTATGGAGTTGCTCTAAAAACATAGCCTCTTCCTTAAACCTGAAAAGTGCAAGTTTGAGAAGACCAAAGTGGAGTACCTTGGAGTGATTATTTCCCAGAATTCTGTTAAGATGGACCCAGTCAAGGTAGCTGGAGTACCGGAATGGCCTACTCCACTTAACAGGAAGGAAGTGCAGTCCTTCCTGGGCTTTACCAACTTCCACTGTAGGTTTATCCAAGGATTCTCTCACCTAGCCTGTCCCTTGTTCAATCTCACATGGAAGACATGGAGTGGAGATGGGGAGCGGAGGAGCAGTCAGCATTTGATTCACTCAAGAAACAGATTACAACAGCTCCAATTCTCACCCTGCCAGACAATGCACGACCTTTCCAGATAGAGGCAGACAGTTTGGATTTTGCAACCAGAGCCATATTGTCTCAACAGTTGCCAGAAGACAACAAATGGCACCCAGTAGTGTTCCTTTCCAAGTCCCTTTCTCCGGTAGAGCAGAATTACAAAATCCACAACAAGTTAGCAATTGTGAGGGCGTTAGAAGAGTGGAGGCATTTTGTGGAAGGAGCGGAGCATTGCTGTGAGATTTGGACTGATCACAAAACCTACAATATTTCATGCCAGCCAAGAAGCTCAACCAGAGGCAAGCTAGGTGGTCCCTGTTCTTAGCCTGATTTGACTTCATCATGCATCACCATCCCAGAAAGAGCATCAGGAAGACAGATGCACTGTCCCGTCGGTCCAATCATGGAACAGGTTTGGAGGACAATGACAATATGGTCCTCCTTACTCCAATTTCTTTACAGTCCAAGCATTGCAAGGTTGGAAGCAGCAGGGGAGGAACAGGGGATACTGAAGGATATCCAGAAGGGAACACAAGATGGAGAGAAAGAGGAATGAGTGGCGAGGGCTGCAAGGGCACTACAAGGTTTGTCGACACACTCCATCAAGTCTGTGGAGTGGTCCTTATCCGATGGACTTTTGTACTTCCGGGGCAAGATCTATGTTCCAGACACCTCCAATCTCCGTCGAAGGATTGTCACCCTCTCTCACAACTCTTGATTGGCTGGGCACAGCGGAAGATGGAAGACATTGGAACTGGTGTCTTGGAATTACTGGTGGCCACAGATGTTGGGGTATGTTGGCAGGTACATCTCCACCTGTGACATGTGCCTTTGGACCAAGTCATTCCGACATCCTCCGACCGGAGAACTCCACCCTCTTGCCATTCCATCTGCTCCATGGGACACCATCAGTGTGGACTTCATTGTCGAGCTGCCACATTCTGCGGGGCACGATTCCATCATGGTTGTTGTCAATTCCATCACCAAGCGTGCACATTTTTTTTCCACTGTCACAATGACCTCTGCTGCCAGAGCCACACACCTTTTCCTCAGCCATGTGTGGAAACGTCATGGTCTCCCTCAGAAAGTCGTCTCAGAAAGAGGTCCCCAATTCATAGCAGAATTCACCCAGGAACTCTACCAGTTGCTTGGAATTAAGTTGGCAGCCACCACAGCCTACCACCCTCAGGGAGATGGACAGACGGAACAGGTCAACCAGGAACTGGAACAATATCTCTGACTCTTCACCAACCAAATACAAGATGATTGGGTGGGGCTCCTGCCATTCATGGAATTCCAGTACAACAACCAGGTTCATTCTTCCACCCAACATCCTCCTTTCCTCCTTGACACCAGATGTGTTCCCCAGATGGGCTTTGAACCGGACCAACCTCAATCCCATGTGGAGTCCATTAACAAGTTCAAGGACCAGATGAAGGACACCTTGGAGGAAGCGAAGGTGGCTCTGGCCAAGTCAAAGGACAACATGATGCTGTATTACAATTGGAAGCGGACCCTGGATCTGAAGTTCAAGGCAGGCAATATGGTCTTCCTTGATGCTAGCAACATTCAAACCACTCAACCTTCATGGAAGCTTTCTCAACAGAGATTGGGACCATTCCCAATCAACAGTCAAGTTGGTAATGGTGCATACCGCCTCCGCCTGCCTCCATCAATGGGTCGACTTCATCCCATCTCCAATGTGGTCAAATTGTCTTTGGCTCCATCGGACCCCATTCCTGGCTGACGGACGGCTCCACCTCTGTTTCCAGAAATTGTTGATGGTGAAGAAGAGTGGGTAGTGGAGGAGATCTTGGATAGTAGGATGGTCAACCAGAAACTTTATTACTTGGTCAAGTGGGAGGGTTTCGGTGTTGAACACAACTCCTGGGAACCTTGGGATAATGTTCATGCACTGGAACTAGTGGCAGATTTTTACCAGAGGCACCCTGGCACTGCTCGTCACATCCATGCAGTCGACTTCTACTCCATTCCTTTCTGTTCAGTGCTGGGGCATCACTGCCTTGAAGGGGGGGTGGATGTTAGGGGATGTTCTGCTTCATCCGATGTTTCTTCTGATAAATGCTCCATCCCATCCGACAACACTCTGTTGCCTCTGTACATTCCTCCTCATTGTCACTAACTCAAGACGGAGTGTACTCATGGCTCTGATAGCGGAGTCTGACAGACCCATGACATAGATACCTTATGCATTCCTATCACTCTTTTCATCATTCCTCATTTTTTCATCATTCTGTTATTTCGACTCTGATTTTGTATATAAACACACAGTCCACCTTAGCAGGACTCCATCCTTTTCTTTTAGGATCCCCTGCTAGATTTTGACTAAGTCGCAGCCGCAGTTGCCCTAACACCTTGTGGTTGTACACATATTTGATGATGTGCATTTACAGCTCTGGCTAATGACATTGCCACATTCTTAATTAATGAAGAATCAAAAAAAAATTGTCTTATTATATAAATGGAAGAACACACAGAAATGAGTTTAGGCAAACTCCAAGTTGTTCACCAGTGATACAATGAACTGAGAATGTGTGCAGACTTTCAGATGCCCTCTTGAGACATAATTGTACGTTTCAAAGCAGTTCATGTCACACAGTGAGTAAATGATGTGATTCTGTGACCAATTGAAAAGCCTCATCATGCTGAGGTATACAAATAAGTAGAATACCCCCAACAAAAAATGATGGCACTTTTGCAATATGTCTCCCCAGCAGATCATGAAAAGCCCCTTAGAAGACAGAATAAATTTTTCAATTCACTTTCTAGCTGCAAGAAAAAAAAACCTGGCAACCTCATGTCAATTCTATTCAGCTGCCCAATACATGGGGGAGCATTCGGCATCTGGTCAAATTGGTAGTATTGATGGAGAATATCCAAATTTCAAAATTTTAGAATAAATGGTGGTGTTATTACAGCAGTTTCCAAAAAGGTTGTCTTGCTCTCTTTTTCTTTTTTTTGCTCAACTTGTCATGTGATGGAATCCAGGTGATGCCGAGAGCTTCTTGTGCCACAAAGGCAAGATTGATAGTGTTCCATGGGTTTTTTGACACATTAGCAGGGATATCAAAAGAACACAGTCTTTACCTGCTTGTAAATGACTGAACCCAAACATAACATACCCAAATATTGGATTTCCAACTCTGAGAGGGTTGGAGATGGCAGTTGGCCTGTCTGGGGCAAGGAGGGTGGTAGATTTTGTGGTAAAGGAGTGTAGGCAGGTGGCGGTGATCCACCAGGTATATTTGGAAACATTGCATATTTATAGTGATCACTCAAAAAAAAAGAATGTAGGTTCGGAA
>Ga0193742_1001768_pt1 | contig 12703 bp, 18 predicted proteins | sample L2c1metaG_FD_165511 | JGI IMG/M metagenome (GOLD analysis project Ga0193742, IMG submission 165511) | Soil microbial communities from a riparian zone of the East river system, Colorado, United States - L2c1 | ecosystem: Environmental > Terrestrial > Soil > Riparian zone | place: USA: East River... | reverse complement strand
CCGTCATAACATAAAGTACCTTCAATAAATGCCAGAACCATACTTAGGTTTAGAGGCTCTCTGTCCATACGATAGCTCGAGTACGGCTCGATTGTTATGATATTGCTTGGAAAGTTTCCTGTTGCTATCAATACTAACCCTGGAATACTGTTGTTCAAGTCGTCCACCACATGACTTTTTTTTTCGATTTTCCAAAAAATCTCAGAAATCGAGAAAAATAAATAAATCCGGGGTCAAACAAAAATCGATGGGGGAGGACGGACAAATAAAATACTACAGTACCGTCTTGGCATATAAAAAACTAGACAGTGGTTCAAGTTCTGCTTGTATCCTTATTTCTGGGGTAGTAGGCCATCTCAAATCTTACTTACGCTACGTCGTTAACGCCTTGAAAAGTTCATGTCGATACCTAGTACGTACGGTGACATTGGCAAAGAATACTTCAAATAGTCTGTAACGGCATCAGAAATTACTCGGTGTGCGATGTGTTGGTTAGAAAGTGGAGTTTAGGATCAGTCTCAGCTTGGCTTACTCGTAAGGCATACTAAAAGAAGCATCGTGTCCGTTGCAAGGCGGCCACGGAATTATTTTACCCTATTTCAACCTATTCCTCGTGCTTACGGCTTTCGTAATACTAGAGCTAGCAATTGTCTATTTAGACACTTACATGTTTTGGTTGGAATCTACGATACGACCACCAATGTGCAGGAGAATACGGACAACTTTACATCAGTCATGAGTACTTCCTTATGTTGAGTTCGAATGTGTGTAATACAAGTAAAGTTCTCGGTATTGGGCGATGTACACAAGAGTGGGCCTACTTATGATTCAGGACTGTTTGAAAAGGTGGCTCAGAACATTACTGGGGGGGATCAATCTTGGAGCGGTCACGAATGTCATGAATATGACAACAAGAACGAGGAGGAAGTGTTTATACGAAACAACAAAGTTTGAATGACAGAGCAAACCTCAAGCTCGCCCAAAGTTCAAGTTCAAGTTGTTCTGGGTAGAAGCGTGGGGATTGACTGAGGAACAATGATGGAAGTTCTAAGTAAGAAAGGAATAAAATCAAAGCTGTGGCCAGAAAAATACTTACAAGGTCCGACATCGCTGAAAATTTGCGGCAGTGGTGGATACATAAGCCATCAAGCGCCAATATGAACGAACATGACCCAGCGTTCCAAGGGCACACGATTTTTCCTCATTGCCCGAGTAGCCACGTTGAGCGCCTCCGCTGAATCTCTAAAGTCCACCTTATTTCCTGGATTGCGGAACATATACTTGTAAAATTCCTTTGAAATAGTCGGTCCATCTTCGTCTTCCATTGCCCACAAAGTCCCTACCACACTTCTGAATCCACAGAACTGCAGAGCGGCTGCTAAATGAATGGTTTCGTCTGGTGTCGTGACGTCACCTGCCGCACTGTGACATGCTGATAGAAATGCCAACTCTGCATTTGGAAGTCTAGCCTGTATCAAATCAAGCAAAGTGAGGGGACTGTCACCATGAAGTTGAAATGATGCATGAAAGGGTTGAGAATTATCTCCTAGACGGCCATGGCAAGCAAAGTGAGCCCAGGAGTGTTGTGGAAGATGACGGAGGACAGTGTCACGACTGGCATCTGTACCGATTATGGCATCCACAAAGCCACCGAGTTGTTGAATATTGTCAATTTCTTCCTGGATGTTTTCCAGTCCTTCGCCAGGTTGGCCAATAAGAAGTAACTTGGGGACAATGGATTGGCCAACCGCCATGTTGGATCTCGCGGTGATTAGTGCAGATAATGTTGGTATATAAGAAGACGTGTAAATGTCGGGGAGATTTTTTTGCTGGGGCTGGTATGGACCTGCAGCATGGAGGGGTAGAGCACACAATTCGGACGTTGGGCACCACCAGATGCGACTCTTCTGCGGGACTGCCAAATCAGTCAGGCAATCATGCACAGGAGAAACAATATTATTCCACAGATCACGCAGTATTGGAAGAATAAGTTTCGAGGGGTTGGGAACAGCACCTAGGTTTTGCGCAAGAGCAAGCTGCTCACCCAGGTGGGTAAGATGCTCAGGATGTACGTTAGGGAGGGTCACGAGAATCGGGGGTTTGTCAATGTGAAGGATTATGGCATCGGAACGGTAATTGCTGATGTTAACGAGAATGATGGGGCCCTCTGCAGCAGCTGTTCGAAGGGTAGAGAATGGAATAGCTTGTAAAAAGTTGCTGAAACCCTCAATTTCTCGAATTTGTCCAATCAACTTCTCCCACTCGCCTGAAAGGATACGACATTTTTGCATTTGAACCTCATGAGGTAGTGATGTGCGGCTTTCACTATCCATTGACCTAGATTTCGACGACAATGCAAGATGTTCAAGTTGGTTACTCACGCTCTCAAATTGATCAGCGAGCTTTGAATTAACCAGGCGAAGTTGTTCAAGTGGACATCTATAACCCTGCATCTTTGACCACAGTATGGCTCTGCCCAGATCAAGTAACTCAACTGCTGCCTCGAGGTCTTGTGCATCAATTGCTGCGGCAGCGGCATTAGAGGCGAGTGATTTTGGTATTTGGGTAGTGGCAACTGATTTTGATATTTGGGCGGTGGCAATGAACTTTTGCTGCGAGTCAACATCAGGGTATGAAATCAAGCAACGATCAAGAAGACGAAGTGATGTTGAGTAGGCCCGTATGGTGGAGCTGTGGTGATGAAGTCGTGCCAAATCTGCCCACCTCATAGCAATAGCAAGCCTGTCCTGGAAGCTTGCAGCCAAATCATTTGTTACCTGTTCATGCAGCATGAAGGATTCATCGAGATCCTTAAGGTCGCCCGACTGGCCAAAGCGACGAAGAGCAGCAGTGGCAAGGTTAGTCAGGGGTGTGGAATGAAACGGGTGACCAAGAGGACATAGAGTGAGTGCTTCTTTGAGGTACGTAACCGCCCCTTCCAGATCCTCCATCCTGCCGGAATGATGATGGCGAGAAAGAATGGCACGGGCAAGGTTGTTGAGGGATGTGGCATGATCTGGGTGACCAAGAGGATGGAGAATGAGTGCTTTGCTGAAGTATGTGATTGCCTCTTCCAGATCCTGCATCTGGCCTGATTGCTCATAGCGAGTAAGAATATCACTGGCGAGGTTGCTGAGGGAAGTAGAATGATATTGGTGACCAAGAGGAGAAAGTGCGAGTGCTTCACGGTTGTATTTGATCGCCTCCTCCAGATCCTCCATCCTGCCCAACTGGTCATAGCGATCTAAAATTGTAGCAGCAAGGCTGATGAGGGAACTGGAACGACTCGGGTGACCCAGAGGATAGAGAGCGAGTGCTTCTCTGCCGTATGTGATTGCGGCTTCCAGATCCTCCATCCGGCCTGACTGCCTATAGCGATAGAAAAGGGTACCGGCGAGGATGAGGAGGGAAATGGAATGATGTTGGTGACCAAGAGGAGAGAGGGCGAGTGTTTCATATGTGCATTTGATCGCCTCATCCAGATCATCCATCTTACCCGAGCAGTTATAGCGACTACCAACTGCAATAGCAAGGCTGATGAGGGAACTGGAACGACTCGGGTGACCCAGAGGACAGAGAGCGAGTGCTTCTCTGCTGTATGTGATTGCGGCTTCCAGATCCTCCATCTTGCCCAAGCAGTTATAGCGATCACTAACTGCAGTAGCAAGGCTGATGAGGGAAATGGAACGACTCGGGTGACCCAGAGGACAGAGAGCGAGTCCTTCTCTGCTGTATGTGATTGCGGCTTCCAAATCCTCCATCTGACCTGACTGCCTATAGCGACGAAAAAGGGCGGTGGTGAGGTTGTTGAGAGGAACGGAACGATGTTGATGAGGAGAGAGGGGGACTGCTTCACGGTTATATTTGGTCGCCTCATCCAGATCATCCATCTTGCCCAAGAGGCAAAGCGTTCAGTGACTGTACCAGCAAGGTTGACGAGGGACATGAAGCGGTCCGGGTGACCCAGAGGACAGAGAGCGAGTGCTTCTCTGTTGTATGTGATTGCATCTTCCAGATCCTCCACCCTGCCCAAATGAGTATAGCGACCAAGAACGGCGGTGGCAAGGCCGGTGAGGGCCGAGGGATGATGCTGGTGATCAAGAGGACAGAGTGCGAGTGCTTCTCTGTAGTATGTGATCGCATTATTGAGATCCTCCATTCCGCCTGACTGCTGATAACGAGTAAATACAGCACTGGCGAGGTTGATGAGCGAAGTGGGACGATCCGGGTGACCATGAGGATGGAGGGTGAGTCCTTCACCGTGGTATGCGATAGCGTCTTCGAGATCCTCTATTCTGCCTGACTGCTGATAACGAGTAACAACAGCATTGGCGAGGTCGTTGAGGGTATCGGAACGATCTGGGTGACCAAGGGGCTGCGCAGTGAGTGCTTTGCGATAGGATGTGATCTTCTGCTCGAGATCCTCCGTCTGAGCGCTAACGGTTATACTAGTCAGCGGCCACGCCAAGGGAGTGAAAGACGAGACCCAAACCTTGAGTTAAAATCCATCGAGGGTGCGTCTGCAAGTAGTCGGAGGTGTTGGCGAGGCTGTCAGATCTATTATGCCAGGCTGTGCTCAAGCCCAGAGGAGTATACCGACAATTGCAGAATATCCTTGTTTGGACCTTTTCTTCTCGCACAGGAATTCGCAGAGAGACATACTTCCGATTTCTGCCTTGTGATTTTCGGGAGTCGTCTACATAGTTGATTCTATACAGATTCGAATTACTGTGAGGCTGGAAAAGCGGCCTCCTCAACTCGAATATCTTTGCAAATGCCAGATTACCATTTACTTTGTCATGATAAATTGAAGGCTACTTGCTGTACCAGTGGTCAAAATACGTTTATAACCGTGACCTTCAACTTCAATCTGAGATAATATGGTTACTTTTTCTTCGGTATCTTCGAAGTGCTGGGGATATCGGTTGGACGTTTGCAAGCCAACTGCCAAGCCTTCATGATAGAATCGTAATTAAGAGGTGGCGGAAGAGCTGCCGCTCCGTTAATGGACGCTCCACTCAAATCCAATACCCATCTCCCATGATCCTTGACTTCAAACGAGGCTTCTCGTTTGTTTTTCTTCCACTCGATCAGTTTGCATCGTTTGAGATAGATCTCGTATCCATGATTTATAGGATGACCTGCTGTTTCGAGGTAGAGCCGAGGACCCACCATTGGGTCCGTAGAACGTTTGGGAGCGGTTATAGACCGTACGACGCGTGATCTGGCAGCCAGAATACTTCCTGCGACAACACAACCAGACATAAAGTGGAGGAGGCAAAATGCACTACGCCTCCAGACTGGTTGCAGAACACGTCCATCCGAGTCAGATGGCACTGGTTCATTTGGCGTTTCCGTTCCATTCGCCGAGGTGTCCTTTCTGTGGTCCGGAGCTATTGTCCAGTAGTTCCAGGTGAGTTCAATTGCCGAAGTACTGTAGGAACATTCATCCATTTTGAATCAGTAAAATACAAGTGTTCAAAATAGAGAAGGACAGACGCGACCATAACGTCAAGGGCGACTAGCACCAAAGCCCATCTTGCCCACCATGGAGGATTTTGCTTGAACAATGCAGGTTGAGTTTGTTTCGGTATAGATACGACTGGCAAACTCGGACGTCGGCGAAATAGAGCTGCCAACATGGATATTATTCAATTTGATGCAAGCATGTATGGTTTTCTGATGTTGAACACAAGAACAAATACTTATTATTCAATATATTTGACAAATGACCAAACTTTCGACTTCAATTTACTGCAAGTCCCATGTAATCAAATCGTATCGTAACTCCTGATAAACCTGTAAGTGCATCTCAGCAGCAAACACCCTCGCTTTAGGTATATTAAAAAGATGCTCTTCCAACCATCTAATTCAACCGAAAAAAAATCCTTACTCAAGTACCAGCCATCCCAACGACACCAACTTGATCACGAATCTTGGCAATTTCACTGGCGGTAAGAGAGCCTTTAGTGGCACACAAAAAGTCTTCAAATGCCGAATGTACATCTGCTGGAGTTTGAAATTCATTCCTGAAAAAAAGTCAAGGAATCAGGCCCCCATCGTCTAATCTGCGTAAAAAAAAAAGAAGGGTAAACGTACTTTAAAAATGCATGAAGCCGCTCCCAGAATGCGGGTTGAGCCACTGTATGGTGAAACGTAGACATGGTGTCGGATTGAAGAACGGGACTGGAGAGAGCGCCAGCATCGATAGTCAATATGATATCCTTTTCTGTTGCGCCAGATGCCTCGAGCGATGGCGAAGGGGATAATACGACACTTGGAATGCGTTGATGTCTTCTGCCTCCCTGTTTCGAGCGGGCCTCTGGATCAAGTGTCCCAGATCCAAATGAGTTAGGACTGGGAACAAGTAGGGGCTCAGGTGGGGACGCAGGCATGGGTGATGCAGATACTTGTGGTGGTGTTGTTGTTGTGATTGTTGCTGCAGGGTTCCAATCGTATCCAGGTTTTACCATCAAATTGACAGTGTCTCCGTCTTTGATATTGTTGTACTCTTTGAGCAGTTTTCCGTCAGCGAGTGCTTTTCCTTTGAACAGAAGTCGTTGGGCGTCTGCTGGAGGTGCAGAAGGTTCAAGTGAAAGCTGTGCCTTTATAACGGAGACTGTGTCTGTGGGTCGAACACTAATTGTGAAGGCCGTAGGTGGCTTCAGGGACTTGAACACGAGGGAGATAGAAGCTATAGATCGATTATGGCAATCAAAAATGTGTACACAAGCACGTAGGAAAAATTTGCAACACGTATAAGAAATGAAACTGACCTGATGAAGATCCAGGTGGCTGGAGCTGAGGTTCACGTTGTGGGGGTGGTGGCACGGCAATCTAGTGATTTGTAAATCAGAGAGCGCGGGAGAAGACGATAATCAGTCTTTGGATTCAATGATAGCGATGGCATACAAAAAGGGGTTAAAGAATAAGCTAACCGGTAACACTGGGACCCTCTTGAGTGACTGCTCAGGTGGTTGTTGATAGTCGTCGGAATAAATGATGGGCTGTGTAGACAACGTGTTCAAAAACGTTCTCGCAAAAGCCCTTTCCGCATTTTCCGAGTCTGCCATTGGTCCCTGGTTATGTTTTTAGCCGGGATTTTGAACTCCTTCAATAAACTGTGGCCACGTCTGGGGGTGAAAGGGATTTTGTCTTTAGCGAGTTTCAGACCGGTTGGAAGTAAACTAATGCCCAAAACCACTTTAAAAAGGGTTATCTGGGGTAATAGTTAACGCGTAGAAACTTGGGGAGGAGGAGTTCGTAATTTTAATCCAGTGTCATGTGCAAGTCGTGTCAAGTCACATCACGCTCGACAGGGCCGTCGGGAGCAAGTCCAGAGTTGAATCTTAAATCCATCCTCCGTACAATTTGATAATGGCGGTAGACCTCTAAAAATTTCTGTCTTTGTTGCGATACTGACTCCATTACCAGTCAGGATTTAGTTGGGGTGGAGGTGCGCTCGCTGTACACCCAATCATTCTTGTTGGTCACTCATTCTATGACAACCATCATTAGGACGTTCAAGGTGCTTTACTTACTGGCAAGAGTTCCAGAAAGTGAGAGGCCAATATTCAATAACTTATGGCCCTTCATTATAAACTGTTAATTCTAGTGCTATGCGCAGTCGGAAAATCCCATTGAATGTCGACCACAGAGCAATGACTATCTAGAATGTCTGCACCACTCGAAAGAAGTGCGTTCTATTGCCATATTTCTTCGCCCTCATTGACGACCGTGCTTTCTCTCTGCACAACCTCGCTCTCTAACTACTTCACCTGGTACTATACTGGGTTCTGCGGAATAGATCAAACGTGCTCAAACCATCCAAGCAGAGTACATCCGCAAGCTGGAGAAAGAGGCTAAAGAGGGCCACAAAGCCACTAAAACCAGTTCTGGAGAGGCCAATTCTGGAGTTGGGCTGATAAAGAAGGGCGAGCCAGAGGCGGAGAGTGCGAAATAGACCAAGGTCCCATGTATTGTTTGACCGAAAAACGATTCCGTATCTCCGAATCATCATCGTTCCAATGCGCTGAGCTCCCTCTTCACATCACTACGATTGTTTTCCTTCCCTTTTATTGGGCGAGAAAATAGAAGCCCTGCATTTGAAATGTATCGCTAAATTTCGGTATCACACGGTGGTGCATAGGCCATACCTGCCTCTCGTTAGACATCTTGGTCCAACTGCAGGATGTTGTTGAGCGGCTCACAAGTCCTATTCGTCCGCTTATCAGGAAGAAAACATCGTCATCCTAATTCAGTCTTATTTAATTCACATGGCTTCATGTAGGTTGGGGTCGGTGGAAAGCAAGGATCAAAATCTACTGGTCCTTTTCTAATACTGAGTATTTGTACAACACTTGAGTCTACACATCTAATGAAGTTGCACATCGTGCCAGCCTGGGAAATACAATTGGTTGTAGTGGTTACACAAAATAATTTTACACGATGATTTTGGATAGTACAATCTCTGGAAGTCGAAGTAAAGTATAAGAATATCCGGCGGCTATGGATTTGGCTATAATATATCAGGCTGTCGCCATGGGAGGTAAATGTTGCCAATCTGATACTCCGGTAAGCGGTCCGGACTTCTTAGTGGCTGAAGACTCCGATATTTGTAGGGCATAAAAATCATGACAGCGACTTCGATAGTTTCTGGATCTGGCTGAGTTTTTAATGAAGGATTTTGGTGGCGGAAGGGATTGGGAAGAAGGAATGAAGGGAAGATGTAGCAATGAGTATTGCGACGTGCGGGTGTGGCTGACAGTGGTTCTCGCAAGTCGTGTGCAGCTGATTTACATCCGTTCTCCTTCTCTTTTGTCCAAAACTTGGCTGATAGTGGCTAGAAACCTCAAAGGTAAGTAAGCTTCATAAGAATTGGCGTTCAGTGACTCTTACCATCAAATTGCTCCACTTGTGGCCGCCTATGAGAAGTGAGTATTCATAGAACTGCGGAGGTACTTGCGGCTTTTCATTGAGAATATGCCGGAATGGCCCCAATGTGCCACTTACTACAGCCTCCCTTCTCGCTCCAAACCTCCGCCTGGAACCGATGCCGCACGTGAATAATATAAAGAGTAGACCAACGAAGGTAATAAGAAAACCAAAAAAGTAGTTTGCCCCGCGTTGTGCACCTACATCATTTCCGCCAGAACTGGCAGTTGGCGACGATGGCAAAGGTGTTGTTGTGGATGTTGATGAAGACATGAGAAGCTTGCCTCAGAATCCATTGAGACTCCGATGGGAATTATCTCGAGCATATGACGTAATGCCAATGCATAGGACATGAGCATATCCTATCGTGAAGAAAGGAATTTACTACGACTATGGCCAGAGAGCCATAACTGACAAGACAGTTTTAAAAAACGTCGAAATGTTTTGTTAATGGCTTGTAAGAATTCTTGCGTCAGTTCATCAAGCAGAATGTAGAAGTTGCGTAGAAATAAGGCAGACCAGACATTTTTATTGAACAAAGGAAAGCAAGGGTTTATCATCATCATCACATCAGAGCAAGCGACAGACTAAGGTCCACTGTATATAGAAGAAAACACTAAGCACAAGATTTTGCGGAAGAAGGAAGAGATAAAACGATTTGTAGTGACTTGCCCTTGGGCCATTCCAAGCGCAACCCCGAGCTCTATCTGCTCCTCTTGCGTGACCTCATGACTTTATTTCTCAAAGCCTTTTCCTTCAACTCGTTCTCGCGTTTCTCAAGTTCCTTTTTATTCAGGTCCTAAAAACAAAAAATAATGAGTGAAAAAGAGCCCGAAATCGTCAAGGGACAATTCGCACATCATCATCACCCTCAGCTTCCCACTTACTTTTCCTGCGCTCAAACTCTGCTTGACCCTTGATCTTTAGCTCGCCAGGAGCACCTGCACCGCTTGAACTTGCTTTGTCGACGTCCATCATGTCGGAACTGCGTCTATGAAGAGGAGAATAAGATCCTGAGTCACTGTCTCTGCTTCTGCTGATACTTGGTCGTCTGGCGTATTTTCCAGATCTTGTCCTATCAACGCTTGGACTTCTGCGTCGAGGTCGAGGCGATGGAGACCTTGACACCGAAGGACTCCTTCGACGTCGACGAGGGCTTGGGCTTCTTGGGCTTCTTTTCCTTGCAGGAGGGCTTGCACTCCGCCTTCTAGCGTACTTGCGGGGAGGAGATCTAGATCGGCTGTGGGAATCAGATGGGGCTCTTGGAGACGGCCGACGACGTCTGGCCGGAGGTGGGCTCCGGCTTTGCCTAACGTCTTTGAAACGACGTTCTCTATCACGAGGAGGGGTAACAGATGGTGACCGTCGCCTCCGACGGCTAGGTGGTGGAGAACGAGTAACAGAAGGTGAGACATGTCGACGGGGTGGACTTGGCCTACGTGATGGAGACAGTCGCCTATTGGTTGGCGGTGAACGAGAGCGGGAACGTGAACGTGAACGAGAGCTACTGTCACGAGACGAAGAAGAACGGTGGGGGGACAATCTGTTATATCTACGCATTGGAAGGTGAGGAGAGTGAGAACCTCGAGGTGTGATTGATCGTGAACGATAGCGTCGTGGGGAGCGAGAACCTCGTCGTCGAAAATTCTATTTTCATTAGATCAGTGAATAGGCAAAAGGCTGAAGGTCAAATTAGATACTGACACCGCTCGGACCACCACCTCTGTGACCCCATCCTGAATCACGATTTCTGTTGCCTCCACGATCATCGTCGAAACCGCCGCGTCCTCGACCGCGTCCTCTACCACGGCCGCGACCTCTGAAATCTCCGCCACCGCGTCCACCACGATCCCCATTAAAATCATCAAGACGAGCACGACGATCACGTTCATCAATGGCACGAGAGTCATTTTCTCGTGCTTTTCGCATTTCTTCCTTTTTCTGCTCAACAAAAGTGCGAGGCACACCAGCCATGTCCGTTTGGGCTTCTAGAAGCAAGTTCCACAGTGCATTCATGAATGCGGGTGTATCCTTTGTCAGAAAGCCTGTCAAATTTATCTGCATTTTCCTGGGGTCAGGAGTCTGTAAAAAAAAAAAAAACACGTAGGTTAATGCTTATGAAAGAGCAACAGAAAGGAAAAGAGGTGGCACTGGTTGCTGTTCGTCTTCTAGGAGACCCATGGCATATTCTACGACGACCTCATCTTCCAAACCAATAAGTTCTACGATCTTTTTGGCAATCCATGGCCTGATAACGGACAAGTTTACTTTTCTCATATCAACCTACAAAGTTGATTCGTTTCATTAATGAAAACAAGTATCATGAACACTCTAACAATACCTTTTTCTCGAATTCAGGTGGAAATTTCATGCTTTTGAGAAGCTTAAGCTCTTTGTCAGAAAATCGTCTATCCTGGTCAGCAGAAGTGCCTTTGAAAAAACCTGTTGAAAATGTGCAAAACATGAATAGTGAGTAAGACAGAAGAAGGATGTCACATTGTGTGTCGTTTCTCACCAGCGTCCGCCATGCTCGTTACAAAGTGTTCGGTTCAAAGTTTGAATATTGAATATTGAAGCTTGAGATGCAAGCCTGTCGGAGTGGCGGGGCTTCAAAAACTGTGCGAAATATATACTGGTATAAAAATAGATGGCCGCCCAGTGCAACAGATGGACTGGTACAAGATGAAGGTGGACCGATTAAATATCTCTCGTAGTATACATAATGGGGATCTTCTAACCAAAGTTACCATCATGAAGCTCCAACTATTTCTTTCAACTTAGAACCCGTTCCAAGGGAAAGGTTATGCGCCATCCATATGGAGGACCTCCACCCCGTATATCACAACTCTTGCAGGTGAATTCATCTAGATTAAGCTGCACCCCAACATTCGCGAGTCTGTTTATTACATTCTTCGACATGGCGCGGCAATTCTCAAAAGTTAGCAATGTGATAGGACCGCCAGGCGCAGAGTCACAAAGCTAAGTGAAGTTTTCAGGAGGTTCGGCTTGGATGATGCGAAGTTCACACCCTGGAACGAAATGTTGTTCATGAGGGGTAAGAGGCTCGGGTAATCCGCTTCAGTCTTTTCCTACTGCCATGCGATTGGGTTGGGACAGAGATTCGTCTCACTCACCCGTTCCCTTTGGCTTGGCAGCGACGTAGAGGTCAATACGCAAATCAGCGACGAAGACGGAGAATTTCCGTAAAGCTGCAATCATAGCGGAGAGCACAGTGAAAGGATTGATATAGGTTGGAGGAGGAACACCAGCATCGTGAAATGCCGTTATCCAGTTCACGGATAAATAAGATAACGGACAAGGGTTTGTGCCGGACTTCTCACTGAAAGCGTGGACCACGAGTCTATCAGGCGAGATAGTCGGAGCGTGTCGCCCAAGGGAGCATCCTCGGCAGCATTGAACTTTTGCTCGATGATATCAACAAGGAAATAAAATTCTTCGCCAAGAGATGAGAATCTATCAGTCGTCAAGTCTAATTTGCAGGATGGTGGCATAAACAAGGTTCTCTAGAATGTTAATACAATGCGGTAGGGGTAACAAAAGACGCAGCCTTTGCAAGTTGGAGAGCTGTACACCCGATGAACGTGTGAGAATTCTTCATTTTCCCCTCGAGTCATCCAATGCCTGATACCGGTGACATCAACCATTTCGAGCCTTTTGAGTTTTGGAAGGTTCACCAAAATGCTTAGCCATGTGAGCGGGGACAAAGCCTGTGCGGCAGGTAGATGATGTACCATTAACTCTTCAAGGT
>Ga0193742_1001767_pt1 | contig 12704 bp, 10 predicted proteins | sample L2c1metaG_FD_165511 | JGI IMG/M metagenome (GOLD analysis project Ga0193742, IMG submission 165511) | Soil microbial communities from a riparian zone of the East river system, Colorado, United States - L2c1 | ecosystem: Environmental > Terrestrial > Soil > Riparian zone | place: USA: East River... | reverse complement strand
CATAGCCGCATCGTCGAAGCCGAAGCCCACCACGACGGCCGAGCTCGCCTCCATCCGCATCAGCTCTGCCGCGCGCGCATCGACTGGCGTCAGCAGCGACTGCGCGACGTGCAGAGGAGTCGCGAGCATTACAGCATCGAACCGTTCCTGCCCGGTGGTCGTGCTCACAACCCAGCTGTCGCTGTCGCGGCTTATGGAGGTGGCCTCCACGCCAAGGTGAATCCACTCCTGCGGGATCGCCGCTACCATGCGGTCGATCAGGGTGCCGAGGCCGCTGCGCAGAGTCGTGAAGATCGGAGTCTTCTTCACGGTCGCCTCTCGCGCCTTGAGTGCAGCGATCAGGCTGCCGTGCTCCCGCTCCATCGCAACGAAGGGAGCCATCACGGCACGAACGCTTAGCCGGGTAACATCGCCGCCGAAGACGCCGCTCAGCAGAGGAGCGCCGATCTTCGTGAGAACCTCGTCGCCAAAGTGACGGCGCACAAACTGGGCGACGCTCTCGTCTTCAGGCGGAGCCTGTTTTTTCAGTTCTTCCGCGCGAAGGATCTCGCGGTGAAAGGCCTGCTTCGCCTCGTCGCTGAACATGCTCGAAGCATCGAGCGCGGCGAGATCGGCTGGAACCATCATGCGCATCCCGCTGGGCATGGCCTTCAGGACGCCGTCGATGAGCACATAGGTGCGCCGCTCGTCATCGTTGGAGTAAATGAGCTCGTCTCCCAGGCCGAGTTCGACGGCCAACTCCCGAGCCCACGGCTTTTCGCTGACCCATCCGTCAGGCCCGCCTTCGATGACGAAGCCACCCTCGCGCACCGTCTCGATGATGCCGCCAAGCCGTGGCGAAGCTTCATAGAGAGCGACTTGGAGGGAACTTTCTTTACTGGAGAGCTTCGCAAGCTCACAGGCTGCTGCCAGTCCCGCGATGCCACCGCCGAGGATCGCGATACGCCTCCGCGGAGCCGATGCCATCAACCCACCTTCGCGGGAACGGCTTCGGTGGCTTCAGACAACGTCTCGCTCGTCGCAATCCCGGCCAGAGCCTGTGTGAGGGTGAGCGAATCGTTGAGGCTCTCGGCTCTCCACAACTTCAGGCCAATCTCGGAGGCCAGTTGCCGGAAGGCAATGTCGATATCGTATAGAACCTCGACGTGATCGCAGACGAAGCCTATGGGCTGCATGACGACGCCTGCGTGTCCTTCTTGCTTGAGAGCCTTGAGGGTGTCTTCCACGGTGGGACCGATCCACGGTCCTCCACTGACGCCCTGACTCTGGAAGGCGAAGTACCAGTCCTGCTCAGTGAGTCCGGCGCCGCGCAGCCGTTCGGCGACGAGAGCGGCGGTCCGCTTGGCCTCGACGGGATAGGGATCGGGCGTGTCTTGTGCCGGCGTTCCGGGACGCGCTCCTGCGACCGACGCCTCTCCGGTCATGATGGTGCGACAGGGAACGCTGTGCGCGGTGAAGAGGACTGGAACGCGCGTCCCTGTCTCCGTGCAGGCTGCCGTCCAGACCGGTTCGAGCTTTTCCGCGAATGCCTCGACGAGCAGGGGATCTTCGGCCCAGCCGGCGACGAACTCCACCTCGAGGCCGGTCGCCGCCGCCATCAGGGCGCGTCGGTAGAGTCCGACGCTGGTGCGCGAGTTCTGCGGGGCCAGGCAGATGGCGCGAATCTTCGTCACGCCGTCGGCCCGCATCTGCGCGACTACGTCGGCGATATAGGGAGACCAGTTGCGCATGGCGATGTAGACACGGGTTCCGCCGAGCATCTCCTCGAGAGCATGGCCCTGTGCAAGCGTCCACTTTGTCAGGTGCGGAGGCTCATCGCCTGGAGTCTCTTTGAGGCCGATCTGCGCGTAGCGATGCTTCAGCTCCTCGACGACTTCATCAGGCAGCGCACGGCCGCCGGTCACCTTACTCAGGTACTCGGCCATCTCTCCCAGCACGTTGGGAGTCCCATGAGCGAGCAGCAGCACAGCGTGACTCATCGGGCACCGTACTCCTTCACCCACTTCACCGTCTGGATGACGTTCTCAACGGGAGTTCCCGGCACGATTCCGTGGCCGAGATTGAAGATGTGTCCGGGACGTCCGCCTGCGGCATCGAGTACTTCATGTACGCGAGCGCGCAGCACCTCTTCCGGAGCGAAGAGCGCGATGGGATCGAGGTTGCCCTGCACGGCGCATCCTTCGCCGACGGCCTTCCATCCTTCAGAGAGCGGGGTGCGCCAGTCCAGGCCAATCACGTCGGCGCCGGTCTCGCGCATCGACGGCAGAAGGGAAGCGGTATCGACTCCGAAGTAGATGACCGGGACGCCGAGGGCCTGGATGCGGCGAATGAGCTCGGTCGTGGGGGCCAGGCAGAACTCGCGATAGTCGGTGACGCCAAGCGCGCCAACCCAGCTATCGAAGACCTGAATGACATCGGCGCCGGCCTCGACCTGCTGCGCCGCATAGGTGACGAGAACCTCGACGAGCTTTTCCATCAACAGCGGCCATGCCTCGCGGTCGCCGTACATCATGCGCTTGGTCTCGATGTAGTTGCGCGATGACCCGCCCTCGATCATGTAGCTGGCGAGCGTAAAGGGTGCTCCGCAGAAGCCGATGATGCCGAGCTGGTCGCCGTCGGCGCGAGGAGCGGAGAAGTGATGCGCCACTTTCTCGAGGGCCTTAGCGACATAGTTCAGTTCGTCCGTACGGTCGGTGCGTAGCGCGCGAACCTGATCGAGGGTGCGAACCGGCGTATGCACCACCGGACCCTCGCCGGCCAGGAACTCGAAGTCGACGCCCATGGGGGTGAAGGGCAACAGCAGATCGGCGAAGATGATGGCGGCGTCCACGCCCAGCCGCTCGGCGGCGGTGATGGTGACCTCGGCGGCGATCTCGGGGGTGCGGCAGATATCGAGCAGAGAATGGTGCTTCCGTACCGCCATGTACTCCGGCATGTACCGTCCCGCCTGCCGTAGCAACCATACCGGGGTACGGTCGACCGGCTGGCGCAGACATGCTCTAACAAAACGGCTTGTGCCTTGTGTGGGCGAATCCACAATAGCCGCAATCTTTCCCTCTACGGATGCATCCCTCAACGCCGATCTCCTTATTCTTGAGCCTAGCACCGGCCGGGAGCGGTCTTCCACCGGACGGCACGATTGCGTGCGATATGCGAATCGTGCCCGAATCAGAGAGAAAGAGCCCTATTCCTTCCTTTAAATAAGAAGGACGAGGCCGCTGGAGGGACGAAGAGACGATTCGCACGGGGCTTATGGCGCAAAGGCCTTTATCTTCAGTCTTCTATGCGAAAACTGCACTCTTCGATGACGGGGTTGGTGAGAACCTCGCGGGCAATTCGCTTCACCTCGGCCTCGGCCTCGGCGCGCTCCAGCCCCTCATCGAGGGTCAGCACAAAGTACTTACCCTGCCGGACATCGGCGACTCCGCGATACTGCATCCTCTTGAGCGCGTCCGCGACGGTCTGCCCTTGGGCATCCAGCACGGTCCGTTTCAGCGTGACATAGACATGAGCCTTCATCTTGTTTGATTATAGACATGGTGCGTTCCTCAGCATCGGAGTGTCACTCAGGAGTGGTACTCGATCTATTCACGGGCCATCTCGGTCCCCATCCGACGTTATCCCATTTTTTGCGAACAACGAGAAGAGAATTCATACCCTATGCCGAACTACCTTGAGCTCCCCGTGGGCAGCGATTCGCCCGAGGTAATCAACGCCGTCATTGAGATTCCGCTAGAGGGAATCAACAAGTACGAGTACGACAAGCAGCTCCATGTCTTTCGTCTCGACCGTAACCTCTATTCGCCCGTGCACTACCCCGGCGACTACGGTTTCATCCCCTCGACCCTGGCTGACGATGGCGACCCTCTGGATGTGCTGGTTCTGGTCGATGCATCAAGCTTTCCCGGCTGCGTGATGGAGGTTCGCCCGATCGGCCTGCTGGAGATGCGCGATCAGGGATTGGGTGACGAGAAGGTACTGGCCGTAGGCAAGGGAAACCCTCGCTACAAGGACGTCTGGAACTTTTCTGAGATCTACCCTCACATGCTGAAGGAGATCACGCACTTCTTCTCGATCTACAAGGATCTGGAAGGCAAGCGCGTCGAGGTGAAGGGATGGCAGGATGCCTCCTTCGCCCGGGCCAAGGTTCTGGAGGCGCAGCAGCGCTTCATCGATAACAAGGCCGAATCGAAGGCTGTGGTGGCCAAGTAAACATGCTGCTGTTTGAGACAGGTGCCGGGAGCGATAATGGTTCCCGGCTGTCTGGACTCACTTGTTCACAGGCAGCTTCGATCTGCATGGAACGTCCGGCGAGTCCTATTCATCGATTCATGATGCAATTGCCCGGACAGACGAGGGTGGCCACGGTATAATCACCTGAAAGCCCGAGCAAAACAGGGTTCGGAGAGTTGGCCGAGTGGCTGAAGGCGGCGGTTTGCTAAACCGTTATAGGGTCAAAAGCTCTATCGGGGGTTCGAATCCCCCACTCTCCGCCAGAATTCTTTCGCTTCCCCACCAATCATCCAGTACAAGAAAACCGGGCGATCTGGCTCAGCATTGGTACGCCCTTGCTGTAGTTGAGGTCGAGGTTGTTCCCCCTCCGCAATACTGACCAAGCCTGTCAATCCCAAACTTCATCACTCCAATGCAGGAAATTGTGCAGATAAGTGTTCTTTATATATGAATATTGTAATATTCATATATGCAAGATTCATTGCGTCAATTCAAGGCCGACATATTCCAGGCCCTTGCTCATCCCACCAGGATCGCCATCCTGGAGTTCCTCAGCCAGGGCGAACTCTCCGCCGGGACGCTGATCGAGAGGCTTGGTATGGAACAGGCCAATGTCTCGCAGCATCTCGCGGTGCTGCGGTCCAAGCAACTCGTCTCCAGCCGCAAGGCGGGCAATCAGGTCTTCTATTCGGTCCGCGATCCTCTCATCATCGAGGTGCTGAAGCTCATGCGCACCTACTTCCACGCTCACCTCAAGGAGTCGTTGAGCATGCTGGATGAGATGGAGAGACCCCTGGAGTCGGAGCGATGAGCTCGGCCGCGTCTCCCTGGCTGCCGGGAGATGGCCCTGGAGATGGAGCAGCTGCCGCTTTGATCCCAACTTATATTTTGTCAATGACAGACGCACACAAGGAGATGCAGTGAAGTCGGTACTCAAATTGCTTGCCAATATAGGCAGATCGTTCGGTATATCGAGTCCATCGGATACTTCGCGGAAAGCACCTTCCTGGAAGCAGAAGCAGAGCGAGACCACGTCGTCCGCCGAGCCGCCACCGGACAATCAGCATTGATCTTCCCGTAGTGTTTTTTGCGGCATGAATTTTCAGGAGAGTGTGGAGCGAAACGGATGGAAGAGACAGAGCAGATTGATATCTCCTATTCCGCACAACGGCGACAATTGATTACGGAGCCGATTCTCTTTGAAGACGGCGAGAATGTAACCCTGCAGTTTCAGATCGGCGAGGTCCAGAGTCAGATGCTGGTGAGCGATCCGAATCTGCTGGTGCTTTCCTACACGCGGACGATGATGGCGTTCGTGCTCTTCAACAAGAGGCCGAAACACATCGCGATGATCGGGCTGGGTGGAGGGTCGATCCCGAAGTGGTGTTATCACGAGCTTCCAGCAACAGCGATCACCGTCGTCGAGATCAACGAGATGGTCATCTCCTTGAGAGAGGTGTTCTGCATTCCCGAGGACAATGAGCGATTTCGTATCGTCTGCGGCGATGGAGCGGATTATGTCGCCGAGACGGCGGACTCGCCCGATGTGTTGATCGTGGATGGATTCGACATCTACGGGCAGCCACCGCAACTCTCCTCGCAGGAGTTCTATGACGACTGTTATCGAGCGCTGGATCCCGAGGGGTTGCTGGTTGTCAATCTGTGCAGCCTCGACGATCAGCAGATGGTCGATCGAATCCGGAGAAGCTTCGACGATCGTGTGCTGATCTCCGTCCAGAGAGACGGTGGCGAAAATAAGATCGTATTCGCTTTCAAGGGAGAGCGCGTCTGGATGGAGGACAATCCGGCTTTTGAGTTTCTGAGGGAAGTTACCGTGACATCCGTCCCTGGATTCGAACCGTCATCTTCGCGTTCCCATCTGCGTCGAGAGAGATTCAGGTGTACTGTCCATGACTGTTCGATAGGCTTGCTGCAAGCAGGGATTTCAGCCGCTACGTCATGACGACCATATTGCGGCCTTCGCGTTTGGCCCGATAGAGAGCGGAATCTGCGTGCCTCAACAGCATGTCCGAGGATTGTCCATCTTGTGGGAAGACAGCGCCGCCAATGGAGACGGTGACGCTGCTATATAAGTCGTTGTCGAGTTCGGTCCGAAGGCTTGCGACTGCCTGCCGGATGACCTGAGCTCTGTAGTGCGCTGCCTCTAGAGTAATGTCCGGCAGGATGATCGTGAACTCCTCACCACCATAGCGGCAGACCAGATCTTCGGTTCTCACGCAGGAGCTGAAGACTTTGGCAACCTCCTTCAGGACGGCGTCTCCCGCGGAGTGACCGTACTGGTCGTTTAATTTCTTGAAGTGGTCGACATCCATCATTAGCACCGCAAGCGATGCTTTGCGCCGGGTCGCTCGTGCGAGTTCCCGCTCGAGAGCGATCTCGAGGAAGTGGCGGTTGAAGAGTCCGGTGAGCCCATCGCGGATGGACTGGTTCTCCAGCTTCTTCCGCATCTCGAGCGAAGCAAGCGCCATGGCGGTTAATTGAACAAGCTGACGGATGCCTTCCGTGCGGTCTTCGACGATCTTTCTCGTTGCATCGTCGGGACAATCCACGAAGAGGATTCCAATGGTGTCGCCATGCGCCACAAGAGGGACGCAGAGATAGCAGGGAGGAGCTTCGCCGATGAAATGATCGCAGTTGATCTGCGACGCCCCGCGGGCGTGCCATCGGAACTGGCCGGCGCGCAGGCCGCAACAGGTGTCTGGGGGAAAGATCTCCGAGACGATCGGGGTCGCCTGGTTCGTGTTCCAGGTGGACATGGTCTCCACCATGTTTCGCGAGCTATTAATAATGCATAGTGCTCCATTCGTTCCGGGCAATAGCTCCGCAAAGCGAAATGACGCTGAATGGTAGACCTGTTGCATGTCCGTGCATAGCTGTAGATCGTCACGGGCAATGGCAAGGAGCTGTGATTCGCGCGCGTGGTTCCGCAGCGTCTGTACGCTTTCGTTCAGCTCTCGATTCGTATGGGTTACCTCATGAGCGATACGATCACGCAGGAGCGCATCCCGCACCATAAGGCAAAACAAGACGATCAGGACCAACAGCCAAACCGCTGCAAGGCCCACCTCCGTGATGAAGGAAATTTGAGACCTATGTCTCGTCGTCTCATCCCTCTCCTTCAGCAGCTCGTTTTCCTGGGCTGACATCAGGGAGAGTGTCTGCTGGCAATGAAGAAGGTGAGCATCGGTATGAGCTATATCAGGCGGATTTTCGCTTAGATCATGCACCAGAGCGGTCGAGCAGGTCTCCAGGTCGTCAAGGTTCGAAGACTGGCGAGAGTTATCGAAGATGAGATTCTTCAGATGCGTGGCCCTGGTTCGCAGCTGGATCGCCGCGCGCCGCGAGTTCGAGATTTGAGCCTCATCCTGGGTGAGCTTGTAGAATTTGGTCCCTGAATCAATCCGCTGTGTCATATCGGCAGCGCCCTGAATTGAGAGAAGGACCTCCTGCGTATGTTCTGCCCACCGTCCAGCTGCGGCGAGGTTCTGGGTATTGCGAAACAGGAAAAAGCCTCCCCCAGCTGTGAACAATACAGATCCCAGCGCGGCCAGCAGGATCAGCTTGAGAGGGGCGATCGAGGAAGGGAGTTGTATTTTCATGTATCGATCTTGGCCCCGTGCAAAAATTCCTGAATCCGCAAATCAATCGCCAGGACGCAGAAACTGGCCAACAGCGCAATTTTTTGCATAGTCCTGTCGGTCAATCATAGGGCTAAATGCGAAACACACCGCAAATAAAAGTAATGGGGGAGGCTATATTCCCTCTTCCCGGTGTCTTCGGCGGTATACCGGTCTCGGGGATAGGAAGCGTACACTCAGTTCGAAAAGAGGTATCCGGTTTTGAAGAGAATTTTCGTAAGTGCTTGCTGCGCTTTGGCAATCATGAGTTCGGTGCACGCTTCGGCGCAGGTGAAGACGACAAAACAGCAGATCCTGTTCTACACCTCCGATTGGAAGGGAGAGCGCTTTCCCGATGGCCGGCCAAAGATCCCCGATTCCGTGGTTCAGCGAGCCGCAAATATAACGATCGAAGACCTGTGGGACTTCCTGGAGAGCCATGGATACCACTGCCAGTATGAGAACGGATGGCAGGCTCTCCATATCGACCGTCCCATGGTGGGGCGGGCCCTTACGGCGCAGTACATGCCCGCACGCCCCGATATGGTCTCCGCGATCAAGGCTGAAGGCAAAGCCGAAGGACGGACCGGTGGGAACAATATGTGGCCCATCAATGAGCTTCAGACGGGGGATGTCTACGTCGCCGATGGGTTCGGCAAGATCGTCGAAGGAACGCTCATTGGATCGAATCTCGGCAGCGGGATCGCCGCTCATTCTCAGGTGGGTTTCGTCTTCGATGCCGGCATCCGCGATGTGGAAGAAAATAAGCGGATCCAGAACCTGAATGGGTTTTATCGCGCCAGCGATCCCTCGGCCTGGAAGGACATGACATTGACCACGATCAACGCGCCCGTTCGCATAGGTCGCGCGACCGTATTGCCCGGTGACCTTGTCGTTGCCAAACAGGACGGAATTATCTTCGTTCCGGCCTCTCTGGCTGCTGCCGCGGTTGCTTCCGCCGAGTTCACGAATCTCGAGGATGCATTCAACTTCGAGCTGAATGCTTCAGGAAAGAACGGAGCGGAGTTCGAAGGCGGGTGGACCAAGGCGAAGTATCAGGCATTCGCGCAATGGATTGACCAGCATCCGGAGAAGCTGAAGATGACGCGGCAGGAGTTTAAGGACGAACTGGCTCGCCGCGAGGGAAAGAACTAGCCGCAGCAAGCTCTCTTCGAGATCAATCCCTCATAGAGCCGGAGAGCGGAAGCCGCAGCTCCGCCCTGCACCCGCTCTGGCCGTCGGCCCGGTTATGCAGTTCGACCGCTCCACGGTGTGCCTGTGCGATCTGTTGCGCCAGCACAAGTCCGATACCGGTTCCTTCCGGCTTCGTCGTATAGAAAGGAACGAAGAGATTGCTGGCGTTGGTCAGTCCCGGGCCGTTATCGATGATTCCGATGATGACGTCCGTCGCTGTGGTCTTCCATTCAATTACGACGCATGCCGTCCCGCCGTGCGTCGTATCGGGTCCAAGCGTAGCTTCGGCTGCGTTGCGCACAAGGTTGATCAGCGCCTGCTGAATCTGGTCCGCATCCGCGGGAAGGGTTACCGCTCGGCCTCCCTTTACGGTCACTCGAACACGCGTCTCCAGTTGTGCCACCCGATCAATCAGCGGCGCAAGCGGAATCAGCTCGAGACGTGGCGCTGGAAGGCCCATCAATTGGCGATAGGCCTGAAGAAAACGATTCAGAGACTCCGCTCGGCTTTCAATGACTTCGAGCCCGCGCTCAAAGTCGCCACGCCTATTGGCCGGAATCGCATCGGCCACCCGGCCGCGCAGGCTCTCCGCAATGGATTTGATCGGAGCGAGGGAGTTATTGATCTCGTGGCCCATCACGCGGATGAGCCTGGCCCATGCCAGTCGTTCCTCCTCCCGCAAGGCCGCACTCACATCGGAAAGAACCACGAGCGTGTGAGGAATACCGCTGAGGCGGAAGCTCGCCCGCTTGACGATCCACCGCGCAGCCTGTTGTCCATTGCCCAGCGAAAACAGGTCGTCGTCCGAAGCTTCGAGCAGATACGCCAATTCGAACTCTTCAGCCGGGTGGCCTAGCGCTCTCTTCGCGTCGACTCCGAGCATCTGTTCAGCGGAGGTGTTGATCAACTTGAGCCGGCCCTCAGGATCGAAGGCGAACACCGGAGACTGCATCGAATTGAGCACGCGCTCCACCAGGGCTATCGCCTCCAGTGCTCCCGCACGCTGAGCCTGCAACATGCCTGCCAGGGCATTGATCTCAAGGGCGAGATCGCCCATCGCGTCGTTCCTTATTGCGCCGCGCGCGCGAAATGAGTAGTCGTCCTCGCGCAACGCGGCGATGACGTTCGCCAGAGTCTGCAACGGGCGGGTCACCTGTTCCATTACCAGGGAAACTACAAAGGCCCATACTCCGGTGAGGACGAACAGGACGATCCAAAGGATAGATGTGTCTGTCTTTTCTGAGTGCAGGACAACCCAGATCAGGATGAGAACCGGCACGCCCATCAACTGAAGCCATAGGCGCAGTCGGCGTTCGAAGCTCAGCCTTCGCCGCGACTTGCCCAGATTGATCCGGGTTACTGGCTGCGAGCGCGGCTGCGGATCAGAGGCCATATTTTTCAATACGACGGTAGAGAGCCCCGCGGCTCAGGCCGAGCGCGTCGGCTGCATGGCTGACGTTGCCATGGGCACGCGCCAATGCCTTGCGAATCAGAAGGGCCTCGACCGTCTCAAGGCTCATCTCATCCAGGGATTGTCCAGTTGGCGCGCGTTGCCCCTGCAGTCCGAGATCGGCAACTTCGATGCGTTCACCTCGTGCCATCAGTACTGCTCGCTCGAGCGTATGGTCCAGCTCGCGCACGTTCCCCGGCCATCCGTACTGCAGCATCTGCTGCATCGCCGCGGGCTCCACTCCCTGGAGCGGCCTTCGGTATCTCGCGGAGTGACGCGAAAGGAAGTGCGCGACCAGGGCGGGGAGATCCTCGCGGCGATCCCGTAGCGCAGGAAGCATGATCTCAACCGTGTTCAGACGAAACAGCAGGTCCTCGCGAAAGCGGCCCGCGGCGCATTCCGTGCGCAGGTCGGCATTCGTCGCCGAAAGCATCCGCACATTCACGCGCTGAGTCTTTGAAGAACCCACCCGCTCCATCTCTCCGGTCTCGAGCACGCGCAGCAGCTTTGCCTGCTGGCGGACAGGAATATTCGCGATCTCGTCCAGGAACAGCGTGCTGTTATTGGCCAGCTCAAAGCGCCCAATGCGATCGGCCCGTGCATCCGTAAAGGCTCCTTTGACATGACCGAAGAGCTCGCTCTCGAATGTCCCCTCAGGCAATGCGCCCGTGTTGACGGCAATCAAAGTGCGGTCTGCACGCGCCGACAGACGATGCAGCGTCTGAGCGACAACTTCTTTACCTGTGCCGTGCTCGCCTGTGATCAACACATTTGCGTCCGATGGGCCGATCCTGGCCATCGTCTCGACGACCGGCCGCATTGCTGGCGCTGTAGCAATGAAGTCAGGAGCTCCTGGAGCGCGCAGAATACGGTTCTCCGCCTCCAGCCATTGAGCTTTTCGCTGGCTGCGATACAGCTCAATCTGGGTGCGCATCACGCTCAACAGGCGCGCGTTCTCCCACGGCTTCTGGATGAAATCTCCAGCGCCACGGCGCATCGCCTCCACCGCGAGATCGATGTTCCCCCACGCCGTCATGACGACGATGGGAACCTGCGCGTCGATCTCCCGGATACGTGCAACCAGCTCCAGCCCTTCCTGGCCTGAGGTCGTATCCCGCGTGTAGTTCAGGTCAACCAGCACGCCATCGTAACTCTCGCGCGTCATGGCCTCCAGGGCCAGCGCTGGAGTGCGCACCATCTCCAACTCGTATCCCTCTGGCCTCAGCAGAAGGTGGATCGCCTCCAGGATGTGCTGTTGATCGTCGGCGACGAGCAGCTTGTACGGCGCCTCTCGTCCTGCTGCGCCAGCATCCTTCGTCGTGATCTCTTCCACCATGAAGCTTCTCCCCTGCTATTCGCCACCTGGAGCAATTCCCGTCCTCGCCGATTCTATCGAAATCTGGTACGCGTCCAGTATCGAGCCCACAGATCGGTCCAGTTCGATCTTCGCCTTCTGATACGCCGTCATAGCGGCCACCAGGGTCGACTCCGCCGCAGACAGATCGCGCCGCGCCGTCAGGGTCTGGTAGTTTGACCCTGCCCCCAGCTCCTGTTCTTTCGCGGTGATGTCGAATGTCTTCTGCGCCAGCTCGCGAGCCTTGCGGGCCGATTCCACACGGGCTTTACTCTGCTCCAGAGCATACTCGGCGTTGCGGACCTCGATGCGGATCTGCTTTTTTAGCTGCTGCATTCGCAGCTCAGCCTGCCTGGCCTCCAGCTCCGACCGATACTGATCCGACTTCGCCACGCGGTTGCGAATCGGCACATTGATGGAGAGCCCAACATAATAATCCGGAGCCGTATTGTTGAAAGCGTTATGGAGCGCACCGCTCCAGTCCATGGGGACGGTCGACGGAGTATTCGCAAGCGGATTTGGGGGGCCCGCTAGTCCGGTTCCTCCGTAATAGGCATTAAGAGCGACTGTCGGAAGAAGCGCATTGCGCGCGGCGCTTCGGCTGATGCGCCTGTTCTCAAGGTCGATGTTCGATTCGCTCAGCTCAATCCTGTCCTGCAAGGCCTCGGCGATGCTGTCCGCCATCGACCCTGCGCTCTCCGCGCTCATGGTCGAGCTTGAGTCTGTCGGATGTACAGGCATCGCCTCCAGAATGGGATCGTCAAGATTCTTGGTCAGGGCATTTTTGATCAGCAGCTCCTGAAACTGCAGCGTCGTCTTCGCGATGGTCAGGTCC
>Ga0193742_1001766_pt1 | contig 12710 bp, 15 predicted proteins | sample L2c1metaG_FD_165511 | JGI IMG/M metagenome (GOLD analysis project Ga0193742, IMG submission 165511) | Soil microbial communities from a riparian zone of the East river system, Colorado, United States - L2c1 | ecosystem: Environmental > Terrestrial > Soil > Riparian zone | place: USA: East River... | reverse complement strand
TTTTTTTTTTTACTTGGACTGAGGTTGGAATTTACTCGGATTCCAACCATTCCACTGGGATCCACTCGGACTGCTCGGATCCGCTCGGATTGTGTGGGGGAGGGTAAAGTACTGGGTAGGTTGTGATGTTTGACAAAAGTGAGGTAGGAGTTGAATGCGGAATTGTAATTACCCAGTGTCAACTTATCCATGGCGTTGCCTAGTGCAACCGCTCACTCATGAACAAGTCGATCCCTCAACCAGACAGCATGTACCGGCTGCCTAGCCTGATGACTTGAGTCCATTATAATTCATATGCCCCCAACGTTCTTTGAGGGGGTTGAAAATTGATGCTACCTTCAGAGTTGGGACTCCACGCCCAAGGTTTGAAAGGAACAATTTTAAGTCCAGGGACTAGTTTCAAGGTGAATTCAAAATTGGATCTTGAAAGTGCATCAGCCACTTGGTTTTCCAATCCTGGTACATGTAAGACACGTAAGTTGTGGTCACCAGCCAAAACTATGTCTACTGCTGCTATTAGGAGGTGGTTGTATGTTGGGACACACAGAGCCTTGAAGTAAAAGATAAGGTCGTGGTTCTCGTAAGCGGGGGTTGGTGAGAAAAATCCTATCTTCATTGACAGGTACCAGAAACCCATTCCTTCAGGACAAGCATCACAAAAAATGGTAAGAGATGCATTGTCAGGCATGCTATTGATTTCAAAAGTTGAACGCCAGTAGAGTTATCCAAGATTTGTATGGCCCAATTAAAGTCATTATGGATATTATTGTTGATCCATATGAGGGACATCAAATCACGTCTGCCCTTCAACTTGGGATAAAAGTTGTTTAGGGCAGGTTTGAGAAGGGGGTACACTTTCAATGCCCAGTTGAACCAACCCCCCATCTGATACCATCTGCATAGCCTTTCTTTTCCTCCCACTCAGGTCCACCACTTTAGTTCTTCTACCAATTTTTCTTTGGCTTCCTCTGATAATTTGAATGACAATTCATTCACATCCATGCAGATTCCGATGATGACCAGAGGCAATCCAAATATCTGCTTCTTTTCTTTGTGAGGGATGCCCAACTCATCCCAGAGCTCCAGTAGTTTGGCTTGGTCTCGGGAATAATATTTTTCATAAGGTGCGTAGTATGCCATATCTTCCTCTAAACCACATCCTGATGAATCATCAACATAGTTCAGGAGGTATTTCACCTCTTTCACTTTCTTCACTATCCATGCAACCAGGCTATTGAATGATATGAAGATTGCCCCAGAACCGCTTCCTCCAAATGTGTTACAGCGGTCTATATATCAATCACCATCTATGGTGTTGACTTGTTTTATTTGCCGGAGTGGATGCATCGGGAGAATCCTATATGCTTTGGCCACATCGGGTTTCCAGGCCACTCGCCTCTTTCCTGGTTTCCTTTTGTCCAAGTCCATCAATATTTCACCAAAATGAACCATGTTGTCTAATGGGTAACCCATTACGCGGTCATGCTGAATCATACTGTTCAGGGAGTATTTTCCGCAGCTTTGATCAGTCACTAGGCAGTGGTCTGATGAGTTTGGCTTGGGTATAGCGTAATTCAGCATACTGTACATCTCCAGTAGCAAGTCTCTTCCAAAAGACAGAGAGAAACGGCCTTTTGCCACTTCCAAGTCTCACTGTTTCTTTAAGAAATCTGCTTTCTCTGCATCCTTTGGACTAGCTTGGGACTCATCATTCATGCTCGGATAACCCTCCTTGGTTGTGGATGCCCATGGCCAGAATCCTTCTCTCAGGCCCTGGCACACGGAATGAACAAATGGTTGATTGGGGTGTGACACAAGGTATGTTTTGAATGCATCTACGTTGATGGGGGTGACTATGGCAAACAGATGTGGATTTTCACTGATAGTCCTGTTCACTCCCAGGTTGGCAAACTCTGAAGCTGATGGTCTCCATAGGGGTGCCACTGTCTCAGTCCAATCAGATGTATTTGGGGAAAAATCAGACTTCGGGTCCCAAAGATTGTAGCGCAAGTATTTTGGCAACATCCTATACTTTGGTTCTCTAAGGACTTTCAGGGATACAGTTGGCCTTTCCATGGTCTCCCTTTCCACATCCTTGGCATGCATGTCAGTAGTAGCATTCCTCTTTGTGGAATTTACACCCAATTTGACTATTGAAATGTTTGTAGATGTCTTTCTTTCCTCCTCCAGATTTTGATCCACTTCCCTTCGACTTCCCTTTCTGGAAGGTTCCTGCAGCTCCGTACTCAATTCCATCTGCATGCAAGATTGCCTCACTGAGATTTTGGAATCATTGATAGTCTGTGAGGAGGATGTTTTTCCCTCCCCCAACTCAGTTACAGACTGACTGGTCATAGAGAATGACTTTGGAGTGGGCATTGGTTTGCTTAGCTGCAAACAACCCTTCGATGTAATTGGCATACTCATGTAGTTCCTTGCCTCTGTGGGGAAAAAGGAATGTGATTGCTTTGATGAGTCTCCAAAACACCGCTGACCACTCTGTCCCAGATTTGATTTGCTGCTTAGCCTCTGTAATGGCAAAAACAACTTCAGCATCTCCCAAGTGTCCCTTTCTCTCTTCATTAAGCTGGACATAGTGCATGGAGGAGAGGACCTGATTGAGGTCAACTGATTCTCCTCGGAGGATTCAATCCCACTGGGTTGATGGAATTCCTTCAGGTAGGTTGTAGGCAACTTGCAAGAGGGATTTGACCCCTGACAAGTCCTCTCCAAATTGCCTAAGGGTTTTACAAGTCTCGAGACAACTGCTTTGGCAGGAGGAAGAGTTGGAGACTTGGTACCAAGGCATGCCTTCTTCTTTTGCTCTACGCTTGGCAGTTGGCCGTTCATCTTCATCATCTTCAGGGTCTCCTTGGGACAATCTTTTGATGAGGTCATCAACTTCCCCTCGCTGTCGTTTAGATCTATTGTTGGAGAGCAGAGTCGCAGAAGTAGGTTCGGTGATTCACATGGGTAAGTTTCCTCCAATCTCAACAATAGGGTGCGCGTTGATTTCTGAGAGATAGGAGTTGAGTGCCTTTTCCCTTTCAACATCTGAGACCCTGGACCACTTTTCAAGTTCATCAACAATGTTCGACGTTGCTTGGAAGTGGGTGATCCCTCCTTGACGGAATCTGTCCATAACTCGTTCAATTCCTTCAAGGACCTGATTTTTCTCTTTGAGGTCTGGGGTTCAGACATCCTTGACAGCGGGGTTGGATGGGCCTGCTTGGGTGTCTTGCCCATGGACATTCTCAGGAGTAGACTCAGCTCCAGAGACTCTTTTGCCATTGTGCATAATATGAAATTAGGTTAGAATTAATGTGAAATAATGTATCAGAAGAAATGATCTTTCTGAGGAAGATGATGAGGGTGACTCGGAAAGAAGAGATACTCTTCTCCTTTCCTCTCCATCCTGTTTTTGTCTCCCCTCTCTCATTTGTGAGATACTCCTATTATACAACCTCGATCGCATCTCCCATTAGGGACAAGATGTGATGTGTTATTTTCTGTGACCGTTTACACTCTTAGAGTAAAGAAACATGTGCACGGTTGGTAATCCCTTGGAATCCTCATTGAACTTGAGTAAAGATTTCTTTAAAATCAACAAAATGAGCCTAAAAACATTGAAAATGGTCAATATTTGACCAAAATCTTAAAAATACAAGTCAAAATCATAAATTTTCACAAATATTATCATAAATATGTCAATTCTTCACCAAATTTTATGTTCTTGGGCTCATTTTAAAGGTAAAATTTATGTCAACAATATTTATTGAGTAACCATTTGCACTTTTGCACGTTTATAAATGGATTTTTAATTTTTCGTTGTTAACCGGTTAATTGCAGTCCAGTCTGGTTAATCTTGGTTTGGCAATGATGAACAACCAGTTAGGGTCTGGTTAGATGTCCGGAGCACCAATTAACCAGACCAGACCAGACTTTCAAGCACTACAGAAGAAGCTCCAAGTTGGTGACTCCATCCAGTTCCCCACCCCCGGTGAACTCAGCAGCCAAATTCACATAATGAGGTGAGAGTTTCTGCTGCTTTTGGTTCTCACTAGCTGACCAAGCAATGATTCATCTCCTTCCCATCGCTCATCCATCTGCGCACTCCTGGCCCAGCAATTGCCTATTGAATTAACATATGTGACAATCAATATGATGAGGGCCACAGCCTCTATGGGACTTGAACTGATGGGCCATGATTGAAGGTAAGCCATTGGACCTTTGGAAAACTATAAGTATGTTGACCCACACAATACCCTTCTGTTCAAATCCAAAAATGTCTATCCGTGGTACAAAACAATGCCATACAGACTCAAACAAAGTTTCTACCTTTGATGAGAAGTATGAAACGGCCACCAAAACCAATGAGGAGGTTCTAGGTCTGTGTTGTTCAGTTGCCTTCACCCATTCTGTATATTCAACAATTTTTCACAGCATTACAAAGGGAAGGCTGGACCTTGAAAGTGTATAAGCACTTTAGAGACCCGGTTATCATTTTAAATGATGGAGTTGTCAAATACAAGTTTGTTTGCAAAACGTAAGTCTTTTGCTCCTGTTTACTTATGCATCATAGTTGTTGACTGCAATCCAAGGCATCCATCATCATCTTGCACCAGTTCACGTACCAATAACGCCACAACCAACCTGCTCTGCCATGTAGAGAGTTGTGAGGAAAAGAAGGCTCCAAATGACCAGGCAATCAACACATGTGCACACAGCTCTACCTACAGTGCTGGAAAATTTTGATATCTCATTGCTCTCTGGGTTAGCCAGTACCACCACCCATTCAAGATTGTCAAAGACAAACCACTCCAAAAAATGTTCAAAATGCTCTATGCCAAGGTTGAAATTCCATTGGACACAACAGTTTCACGGGACATAAAAGAAGTCCATACAATTTCCAAGAAACATGTGGCGAAGGCATTGCAGGTATGTCCCTGCCATATATTTTTCCTAATGCTATACAAATGAATGAAATCATAGGCTTCCTGTGAGTTTGGGTGAATCCACATTGGCTTCGATGGGTGGACATCACCGAATGTCATATCTTTCCTTGGTGTGGTTGTTCACTATGCATATGAAGGAAAGCTGTGATATTTCACCCTGGACTTTGTAATGTAGGTGGTTTGTGATTCAAATCTTGACATTCAAGTGTTCCTCCAACTCATAACTGATGGGACCCGTTAGATTGAAGAAAAATCACACTGGTGAATACCTGGCTGAACAAATGGCAAAGTGTTTAGAGGAGTTTGGGATCTCAAAGAATGTAAGTACCTTCCATACTCAACTTGTTGATCTTTGACTTATCTGGAGCTAGATTCTTAGACAAGCATGTGACAATGCATCGAACAATGACACAACAATATCCAAACTTGAAATTGGCATTCCTCAGGGTGTGAGTGGGCTTCATACATGCATTTTTAGTAGTAAAGGTACACAGCTATGAGTTTCTGTTTATGATATATATGCTAAATTCCATTCACATGAGGCTATACTCTCTCAATTTATGAAGAAAATGTCGACATCAGCAGCCAAAGCAGAAAACAGGGGGGTCAAAGCTGATGAAGATGGTAGGTTTGATGAAGACAAGCTCACGGCCCTTGCCGATGTTGATCTCGACAGGGAGGCCAGTGATGAACAGGAGATTGAAGATCTGGAGAATGACATCGACATCGACCTTACTGAGGAGGATATTGCCCTCAAAAAGAGCGCACTAACAAAGGTAAATATCCTCACCATGCTCTTTATGTTTGATGTTCGTCAGCTCAATGAGTCTCTCTACAGATAACCAAACTTGCCAAACAGATATTCCACAGTTCTATTCTGTGAGATGACCTTGCAACTTGCTGCATTTGATCAAAGATTGAAGAGAAGAAGATCCAACAATCTGTTCCAACATGGTGGAACACCATTGCCAAAATGCTTAATTCAGCCCTCAACATTTTCCCTGCCCTTGACAAGCTTGTAGATCTTGACCACCACAACCAAGTTGCAAAGACTTGATTGCGATGCCTCAAGCTTACCGCAGATGAATGGAAACTGCTTAGGCAACTTTGCCCTGTGCTATTGGTATGTTCTACTTACCTTCATGTGCAACACCTCAAGCCTAATAAACACATAGCATTTCCTTAGTATGACACTTCATCTATCAAAAAGAAATATCCCACTCCTCTACGAAGTAATCCCTGTTATCGACATACTCACCGAGAAGTTGGAAGAAGTATCCAAAAACAAATCTCTACTTCCAGCTGTGAGATCCAGCACAGTGAAAGGGCTTGCTGTGCTCAATAAGTAAACTCAAAAACAGATGAATCAGTTATGTACAGCATTGGCATGAGTAAGTGCTATTCTGCTTTATAGCTTTTGTCTCACTGATGGATTACATTCAGTTCTCAATCCAAAATACAAGTTAACCTATTTTTGTGCAAAAAACTGGCCCAAATCTTGGATTGATGCAGCATTGCAGGTGTTGGAAGACCAATGGACCAGTTACTATAAGCCGTCGCAAAATCAGGGAAGATCTGTAGAAGCAGCCAAATATTTGGTAAGCAATCTTGATGCAATACCGATCTGTTTTCTGATTTCAATTACTTTTCAGGGAGGACTCAAAGACGACCTTTTTGCCAAACTCAATAACTTTGGTTCTTCAACTTTTGGAGATGAATTGCAAGAATATCTCAAGGCCCCCACCATTGCAATGGTGCAAGATCCTATTGCATGGTGGCATGCGATTGGAGATACACCCTTAGCACGGATGGGCCGAGACTTCATGTCAGCTCCAGGTATGTGTTCCAAAAGCATGCTTTTTCATATGCTGACTCTTGCTGTGGCTATTTTAGCATCCTCTTGTGATGTGGAGCATGCCTTTAAATACCAACATGCACTCTCAGAAGAATCCACACATGCAGCAACTCTTCTCAACTCTTGGAGCACATTCCCTGAGCTGATTCTGGAGGCTGAGATTATTCAAGTTTTCAAAGATAAGTCACAGCAACTTGGAAAAAGGAAGGAAGGGTCAAGTGTTTTGGTGGAAACCACTGATGATGGGATGGATCTTGATGAATCTAGTGACATTGAAGTAGTAGGTTAATCTAGCTAGGTGTATTACTAGTACCAATAGGACAAGTTTACTTGTGACTCGCAGGTACTTGACTTGTGAGTCTGAGTCACCCATGGAAACATACTTGCACAAGTGCAAGTACCAGTTCAGAAATTTAAATACTCACAAGTACAAGTGCAAGTAGAATTGCAAGTTAACTTGTGAGGCACTCTAGTACCAGTCTGTTGGAACCATGTCAGAAGGACATCCAGAAGGCATGGTTGCTATAGCATTCTGAATTTTAGTGTCAAGTCCTTGATGGAATTTCACCACTATGGTCTTCAGATCAGAGTAGCTGGCTTCCATGATAAGGTCTTGGAATTCATCCCAGACAACGTCTGGTGCAACCCAGAGCTATCCCCCTCCATTGTCCGCTGCGAAGTGGACAGCTTTCTTCAACCTACCTGCATGGACCAGCTTCCAATTGTCACCGTAATCGACATACCACAGGATAGGCCAGAACCGGGTCCATCCTATAACTTCCATATGGCAGATTGGGTAGGTTTTTGGGAACAGCTCTTGGCCAACATTCAGGACATACCACTAAATAGCAATCAACCTGACGGAGACGATCCAGAAGACGATCAAAGAAAAATTTCAGATTAGTAAACCATGTCCGTTCTTAAAACGTTGGTGGAACAGCGATCTACAGAGGCTGAAGAGAGACCTGAGAAAGCTAAGTTGCGATACCATGAGACAGAGAGTGGTCCCTCACCACCCCTGTCACAAGGAATGAAGAAAAGCAGCCCAAGATTATGGCAGAGCAATACTGGAAGCCAAGCAGAAGCACTGGACGGACTACCTCAAAGAGGCATCTGCCAAGGACCTGTGGATGGTAAACCAATACCTTAAGGAGCTGGTAGGCAACAAGGGCAAGTCTCATATCCCCACTCTCAAAATAAAAAAGGAAGATGGTACAGTATAGGAACATGCAACAAATAAGGAAAAGACAGAAATACTCCACGAGATATTTTTCTCCCCAAAACCATTAGAATCCACGATACTGGAGAATTTCCAATACCCAGTCCCTCTCCCTGCACCAGCTGAAATCTCTAGAGAACAAATTTGGCGCCACGTCAAAGCGCTATCACCATACAAGGCTAGCGGACCAGATGGTATCCCTAACATAGTTCTACAGAAGGCCATAGACATCATCGAGGATTACCTCAACTGTATCTATAGGGCCATCATCAGCTTGGGACGCTATGTCAAAGTGTGGAAAGAATTCACAACGGTCATCCTACACAAACCGGGAAAGCCGAATTATGAAAATCCCAAAGCACACTGACCTATCGCATTGCTGTGTACTCTGGCAAAAGTTCTCACTTTGATAGTAGCAGAAGAAATCTCAAGCCTAGTGGAATCAGAAAACCTACTCCCAGACAACTATTACGGAGGCAGGCCAGGGAGAATGACCACAGACATGGTACATACTCTTGTTGACAGGATCAAAAAGCCTGGAGGAGGGGTAAAGTAGTATCCATCCTCTTCCTCGACGTGGAGGGAGCCTTTCCAAATGCAGTCACAGACAGACCCCCAAGTCCTATGTCCAATTTGTCAAACAACTGCTAACAGGTAGACAGACACACCTGAAGTTTGACAACTTCCTATCAGATTATATACAGGTTTCAAACGGAATAGGCCAAGGCAACATGCTATTGATGCTACCTTATATTCTCTACAACACTGATCTGCTCGAAATAGCAGAGGCCCCGGAAGAGGAATCCCTGGGTATGTAGATGATGCTCTGGTCCTGGCAGTGGGAGACGACTTAGAAGAAAATGTAGGCACACTAACCAACTTCATGAACAGAAACAAAGGCGGCTTCACCTGGTCGGATGACCATAACTCCATATTTGCAATTGACAAACAGGCGGTAGCCCATTACACAATAAGGAGAGTATCAGACCCTCAGAGGCCAGGCCACACCACCAACCCTAAAGCACCAGAGCTAAAACTCAAAGGCAAAGTAGTAAAGAAAGTGAATGCCTACAAGTATCTCGGCATACAAGTGGACAGCCAGCTCAATTGGAAAACCCAGACCCATGAAGCAATCTCCAAGGCTATAAAGTGGATCCTACTGTACAAACGGCTAACAAAGCAGATATCAGGACTATCAGCTAAGTTTATGAGGAGGCTCTACATCATGGTAGCAGTCCCCAAAATGACGTACAGGCTGGACATATGGTATACACCACCATACAAGGAGCTAGACAAGAAAAGGAACACAGGCTCAGTAAAAGCACTCCGGGAATTCAGTAAGCTACAAAGGATGGCAACTCTAGCCATCACAGAGGCTCTTCATACAGCCCCAACAGATCTCCTAGACGCTCATGCAGGTCTGTTGCCAGCAGATCTAATGCTCAAAAAGATCTGGGTTTGTAGGTGAATAAGAATTGATCTTTGTTGGTTTCATCTGGTGGGATTGACTGTTGAAGGAGTATTGATGCTTTGGACTTTGAAACTCGTCCTGCTCTGAAATCCTGGACAATGTTTGTGCACTTATCAATGATATGTTGTTGGTTCTCGGGCAATTGGGATGCACTGGCCGAGGGGTCACTCAGTCTGGTAAAGCTACTTGTCAATGTTTCACCATCTTGAGACATAGTAATAGGATGTGATGCAAATATGTTTGTGGATTTGAGGAATGAGAGTATAAACCAAAAGAAACTGAGCACTAATATACAAAGACAGGAGGTGAACATAAGAAGGCAAATGAAAAAGACAGCTTACCCAGGATACAAGAGACAGGAGGTGAAAGACCATCCTCATACCTGGGTAAGACATAATATACAGACAAATGAGACCTAACGAGACACAAAGCAGGTCACTTGTGATGATGAGCGTGGCTTGCGATGGCTGTGACTGTCCCTCATGGCGGTTAGACTAGAGTAAACAATGTCTAACCACCTGCTCGGAGCGTAAAGGGAGCCGATTAGCCGAAAAAGAGGCATCCTGACCACCAGTGACACCTCTCAATATGGAATTGCATGCGACGGCTAATAAGGCCAAAGTAAGGGAGGGAGGGAGGGTGTTTTGTTGAGATTGTGGTTGTAGTGGTTATGGTGAAGAATGATGGTAAGCGTAATTGAGAGGATGAGTGGTGGAATGACTCGGAGAGCCATAAAGAAGTGACGCGAGAAGGACAGGATGGTGACGGATGTAAAGCTGGAAAGCGTCAGAAGACCATCGACCAATCGCCTGAATCATGTGAACAGGGATGCCGGCTTCTGCGAGGGTGGTAGCGCCTCCAACACACAATGAGTGTCTGCCTACATTGCCCTGAAAATGTTTCTGGAGGAGACGGAAAAACCAGGCGCGTGTTGGGATGGTGCCATCTCCCTTGAGCCATAATTCCACGTGAAAAGGGAAGCGACAATCTCGTAGAGACAAATATTTGACAAACGGTACAAAAGGATCGTCAGCAAGGTCGGTCGATTGAATTAAGACAAGACTCCCTTTGAAAAACCGGTCAGCTTTGTGCCCCGGTAATGTGAACTGAAAGGATTTAGGATCAACACAAACTGAATTATGCATGACAACTTTTCAATAGTCTTGTAGGTTTCTTTTATCCGGCCAAGTGAGCTCTCCCAAACGTAGCAATCCATGAAATCTGGTAAGAAGAAGGATGAGGAACAGACTATCGTCAAATAATAGTGACAAAGAATACTGATGAGAGACGTCGGTGAGTTCTGAATGAGTCAATGGCTGTTTGCATGATGTCGACAAAGGGAACATCTTGCGGCAACCTTTGAGAGTTTTCGAAACAAGCCAATGACGTCTGTGGAGCCGGACATCAGGAAAGAATGGCTCCAACTGACTGCAAACACCCGAGAGGTAGGAGCTAACAGATTTGGGCTTGATGTGATGTGCCATGTAGACAGCATAAAAACTGAGCGTATCTGGAGTGGGTTCAATCGGAAAAGAGTGAGTGGAACAAAATGCAAAATATGAATTAACAGCAGATGAGTATGAAGACATAGAACTTGGCTCAATTACACATGCGATAGCCACAGCACGCTCGCGACGCAAGCGGTCATGTGTCCAAGTTTCCCTAGGGGAACACCTGGACGAAGACGACCTTTTGTTCATAACTGCACCTCCCCCAGCATGAAACGAGGGGGTGAAAACTTGGTAACAACCAAGTCTGGTTGAAATTGACACGCAGCTGAGACATCCAAGCCAGACAAGGCATCGGCAACTTTGTTTTTGTTGCGAGGGATGTGAAAGACTCGCAACTGGATACCAGAGGAAATGAGTAGATCCACAGCCGTGATGAGGATCGGGTTGTATGCTGGTAAAGCATGCAGTGTATTAAACATGTTGAAGGTGTTTGAGCTATCAGTAAGAATGGCCAAATGATGAGGTTTGGACAACGGCAATTCACAAACATGACTTAATGCAGACATAACGGTAAGAGCTTCAAAGAAAAATATACCGTTGCACAAAGACGGAGAAATGGCGCATGTGAAACCCTCACAGGTTCCGGGTTACCAGTATCCCATACCTACAGGGCAGGCATCGCAAAGGAACATGTCGTGCGCATCCGACCTAGATCATTCTCAAGATTCGAAGATATGGACGCCGTCCAAATTATCAATGTGAGCAGCTAACCAATGAAGCTCGCTGCTGATGGAGTTGTTAATGGATAATTTTTGAAAAGGGGACGAACCACGCCGCATTTTTTCGTACACACTTGAGAGGCCCGGTCAGAGTAGAGGGAAAATGTTTAACGCCCAGTTGACCCAACTGGCTAGACGCTGGAAATCGACGCTGGCGAGGGTTAGTGAATGTTCAAATAGCTGTAGTCAACTCAGCTCTCGCATCGTGAGACATTGTAATGGTCATAGTGTTTGGGTCAACATTGAAGCCTATAATCTGGAGAGGAGAACTGAACACTTGCTTCCGCTCTTCATGAGGAACTCCAATCTCATAAAAAAGGTTTAAGAGAACAGCTTGTTTTGTCAGTAAGAACTTCTGGTAAGGCTGATAGAAGGTGACTCGTCCAGCAAACTCCCAAGAAAAGGCATCATCAATGTAGGCGAAGAGGTCATGAACGAGTTTGATAACAATGGCAATCCAGAGGATGAGGGAGAAAAAGGTTACCCAAAGACGACCAGCTCCTTGGTTACCGAAGTTATTGTTGTTATCAACATGATGGTGGTCACAAATCATGACTATCTGACGCAACTGCCATAAGGGATGCATCGGCAAGCGGCAATAAGCTTGTGATACATCGGTTTTAAAGAGAACGAGAGGAGTATCACCATGACATTCCCTGACCTTGATAAGGGCTTTCCCCAGGACATGAAGTGTGTCCAGATGGACACTAGCTTCGTCGGATGCGATAAATGAATTAGGTGAGTACTCGCCTGCTGAATGATCAACAACAAGACAAGATTTATCAGAATGGGGCTTAGGAACAACCCATAACGGTATGGGAGTCATCCCAGGTGACAATGTGGCAAAAGCTTCCGAGAAACGGCCTAGCCTGATTTCCTCATCTCTTTGCTCTCTCATAAACTGTAAGTGATCAGGATTTCTGACCTTTTGGAGTGTAGCGTTATCGACAATACTAGGTGCGCTCGAGTTTACTGTAACG
>Ga0193742_1001765_pt1 | contig 12719 bp, 12 predicted proteins | sample L2c1metaG_FD_165511 | JGI IMG/M metagenome (GOLD analysis project Ga0193742, IMG submission 165511) | Soil microbial communities from a riparian zone of the East river system, Colorado, United States - L2c1 | ecosystem: Environmental > Terrestrial > Soil > Riparian zone | place: USA: East River... | reverse complement strand
TGGCTCAATGGACACGAAAATCAAGGTGAGTCTTTCGCGTTTATTGCTTTCAACTTACTCACCTAATTCCTAGCTTTGGGATGTCTACACTCATGGAAACTGTCTTAGAACCTTCCATGGTCACGTCAAAGCAGTCAAAGATATTTCTTTTTCAAATGACGGTCGTCAATTTCTTTCCTGCGGTTACGATCGTCAGATGAAACTGTGGGACACAGAGACAGGTCAATGTATAAAGCGTTTCAGCAATGGAAAAATTCCCTACGTCATTCGTTTCCACCCAGACCAAGATAAGCAAAATATATTCCTTGCTGGTATGTCCGACAAGAAAATTATACAGGTAAGTTTTCTTCTACAGGTACCTTATCGCGATTGCTAAATGACTTTGTCTCCAGTATGATATAAATTCAGGGGAGATTACCCAAGAATATGATCAACATCTGGGCCCTGTAAATACGATCACTTTCGTGGACGAGAACCGACGGTTTGTGACAACTTCAGACGACAAAACGATACGAGCATGGGACTTCGATATTCCGGTCGTCATCAAATATATCGCTGAACCACACATGCATTCTATGCCAGCCGTCACTCTACATCCATCCAGTACGTCACTCGACCAGTCAAATGACAAACGCTGATATTCTGGTTCAATAGAAAAATATTTCGCTGCACAGTCTCTTGACAATCAGATACTTATTTACAGTACAGATAACTTCCGACAGAACCGAAAAAAGCGATTCGCTGGCCATTCAGCTGCTGGTTATGCTTGCCAAGTCGGATTCTCATCGGATGGAAAATGGATCAGCAGTGGAGACAGTGAAGGGAACGTCGTGTTTTGGGATTGGAAGACAGGGCGTATCAAGTCACGGCTGAAGGCCCATTCGAAGGTTGTCATAGCTCATGAATGGTTGCCTCATGAAACAGTAAGGGTAAAATTTCAATCGTTTGGCATAACCCCCTGAATCCTGTTTCCTTCAGTCTAAGGTTATAACGGCATCGTGGGATGGCCTCATAAAACTTTGGGTGCGTGTTGATCGTTCTATCGTATCCCTTATATTCTAAACACCTGGCTTTGGTAAAGGACTAATTTGACGCTAATTCTCTCATGCTGTGTACAATACCATGATTAGGCATTATTGCCACCTTAATTTTGTTGTATGCACAATGCTATTCTTCTCTTGAGATTCCACAGTGGTACCAGATTATGTCGCGCAAATTGGTTCAAGAAATTTTGAAGCATCACAAAATGCCAACATAGACAGATATAGCTTCTCCATACTGTTCTCCCCGATCTCAGTTTTATGTCTTTGAGGAAAATGAATAATCAGCTCGTCGAACGATCCTTGGTTAACGCGTAAGCCAACCCATCCGAGTCGTCAAATGATGCCGCAATATCAAGGCAATGCTGGAGGGAGAGGCTTGCCAACTTTGAACTACGCCATTGTTTGCAGTAATATCAGATGTACCGCGGCCAGGAAGAAAGTTACAAGAATAGAGATGTACGGCTAAATCCTGTTATCTTTGCCCGGACATTCATGGCGGCCATATTATTAATCTCAAGGTCAACATTGCCCCGGGTGGTTGCCCCATGAGGGTTTGTCTTCCTTTGCCTCTCTTCTAGTCATGCGATGATATATGTGGAGAAAGAAACTAGTCTCAGCGCCTTTCTTGGCATCTTGCATGTGCGTGCGACACCGGGCTTGCCAGTGGGAGCTTGTAATATGTATTATAAACCAGAATCCTATGAGAGCGAGCAGCAATCACAATGGCTTGGTGATAACTTTTAATAGAAAATCAGAACAGGTAAGCGAGAATCATGCTAGAAATGCATAAAAGACGATGATGATAGTTAGACCATCTACACATCTGAGTCCGCTCTTTGACCCATGGGGTACATCTCGCTGCCCTGTTCGCACATCAAAAGTTTGTGGATATTAAAGGTCGACAATGTGGTAATCACTATCTGTACTCACCTCATTCAAAGCCTGAAGCTGCTGCACGTTGTCTTCGGAAACTTACCAAGTGGCAGCTCACATGCGTAGACAGTTGTCTTTTTCCATCGGCCAGTCAGGTTTTGTTGATCCCGGGCAGATTCCGCTGTGTTCTGATCTGGGCCTACAATAACCAGGCGCCAGCTGACAGAAGTTTTATGGTTCATGTTCTTGTAAACCTCGTCAAGGCCCTCCGTCGCAGACCTATGAGAATCGCCTATTGTGAACTGGAGGGTCCAAACAGCATTGCCAGAACGAATGGGAGCATCAACACCCTTGAAGGTGGGCCCCCCAGGTCGCCAGTAGAAACTAAATGGTGCCTGGATGTGTTTCAACTTGGCTGAGCCTGTTATCATCTCACTAGTGACAGGAATGGGGTACGAATTTGGGTCATTGGGGTGACTGCTGAGTATTGTAAAGGACATGTGTTTTTGGGTTGCTGTCTGAGCTATGCCCAGGGTGCTGGCAAGAAATTTGTTGGGATGTACAAAACAGGTTCTCGTGAGTGCAGGAGGTCTGGTTTGACAGTGAATATCTTGGAGGAAATGTCAGAACTGAAATCCAGATTTTCGACATTAGAAAAAATTGTTGAGAATTCACGTGCAAGCTTGACAGCCCCTGCTTGGACAGTGCGAAGGTATGTGGCCTACTTGGTTGGCATGGCAAGAATGTCAAGGATGATCCTGGGGTTCGGCTTATATTTTTGAAAAAGGGCCACACCATGCCGAACATTGAGGTTGAGGATAGTGCTGGTACCAATGAATCAGTGGAATACTGGTGTAGATGATATCACATATTACAGCAAAATTCGAAGTTCCCTAAGCGACCACACGTCCACGATGTACTCAACAGCACGACGCTGCTTTACCCACTCCTTCCGACGACAAGAAGCAGGTGAGCTGTTGTATATGACATGTATTCGTCGAGTGTGGAAGGCGCTGCAGGGTCCAGTCTGCCCTTCAATCAAGTCGGAAAGTGCCCAGGCATTAGATGGAATGGCATTGGCAGACATTGCAGATGTTGAATACAAGCTTACGCCATGCTCATTGAGAAGAATGAATGTGTCGGCGTCAATCTGGAAAGCGACCGGTTTCTGTTCTTAGAGTCGAAGAATCAAAAGGTAGAGCAGGAATAGTGATTTTTCTATTGAGTTGGATTAGTTGATGCTTCAGGAGGTGGTCGACCCAACGCGCCATTTCCTGATTGACCCGTGATTAGGAAGGCAGATCCGCCCCATTCCGCCATATTAAGCGTACCCGCAAGGATGGCCTCATAGGCGAGTCTATACTCGTCACGAATGAGGAGGACGTTTTTTCGACTAGTATTTTGTGGGAAATCATTGAAGAGTGCAAGGTCGACAGTCAAGTAGCTCTTTCCATCTACACAGATGGTATTCCATACGTTTCCGCCCCACAAGTGCTTGCGGAGACCTTCGAGGGTTGATTTATCAATGGAGGACATAGTTGTGTAGATGTCTTGCATAAGGAAGCTATCGTGCACACCTGCGTGTGTTGTCTCATCAAATTGCATGAGACTCACAAATATTATTGCACTCATGTAAGGTGTTCTACAATATGGGAACACACAATTGCAGGAAACGCGATCGTTCCCGAATTGACGAATCGACGAACTGGCGCAATTTCCAGGACCCAGATGTCCTCAATTCACGACAGCCTGAGAACTTCACGATAAGCTCAAAAATTTCGTGACGGTCCTAGGTTTTTAACCGAGACCAGTAAGTCACACAAACCATCGCGTTGAAGCCATTTGAGCATTCGAGAGAATTTCTTGCGCTGTAGATTGGAGCATCTTGAATTGTGTATTCTTTGATTGTGGTTGCTGTGAGACCTACTCCAAAGGAAAACAAATAATTACGAACTCTCTGCGACGTGACGATGATCCCTGGATCAACAAGTTGAACAACATCCATCGGTTCGACGAAACTCAGAATACAGGACTTGGAAGAATTCAATATTTTTTGATCTCCAGGAATATGGATAAACGTGAACTTAAGCGAAAGCGCAAGCAAAAAGCAAAAAGGCGACCTTGACGTGGTTGACGGTGAAGATGCATACGTCGGACCCGTGGGCATCATGGGAAGGCGAAGAGCCGCAGCAACGTTTTTTGGCTGGTATGGAAGCATCAGGAGATGGGGACAAAGAAGACGATGAAGATGATGAGCCGACACAAGAATTTGTAACCAGAAAATCGAAGCCGAAACGAGGGACCCACGGCCAAGAAACTTCAATATTCCATGGCAAATCTATGACCGATTACCAAGGAAGAACATACATGTCACCTCCAGTTGCCGAGGCACCAAACCTTCTGCAAGAGGCTGGTTCACAGGATTGCTTCATCCCGAAAGTCTGTATACACACTTGGACTGGCCATACACAAGGAATTTCGGCAATTTGTACCTTCCCGGAAACGGGGCATCTGCTTCTAAGTGGCTCAATGGACACGAAAATCAAGGTGAGTCTTTCGCGTTTATTGCTTTCAACTTACTCACCTAATTCCTAGCTTTGGGATGTCTACACTCATGGAAACTGTCTTAGAACCTTCCATGGTCACGTCGAAGCAGTCAAAGATATTTCTTTTCCAAATAACGGTCGTCAATTTCTTTCCTGCGGTTACGATCGTCAGATGAAACTGTGGGACACAGAGACAGGTCATGTTTAAAGAGTTCAGCAATGGAAAAATTCCCTACGTCATTCGTTTCCACCCAGACCAAGCTAAGCAAAATATATTCCTTGCTGGTATGAAAATTATTCAGGTAAGTTTTCTTCCGTAGGTACCTTCTCGCGATTGCTAAATGATTTTTATCCAGTATGATATAAAATTCGAGGGAAATCACCCAAGAATATGATCAACATCTAGGACCCTGTAAATACGATCACTTTCGTGGATGACAAAAAGATACGCGCATGGAACAACTTCGATATTTCGGTGAACCACACATACATTCTATGTCATCCATCACTCTACATACATCCATCCAGTACGTCACTCGACCAGTCAAATTTCAAACACTGATATTCTGGTTCAATAGAAAAATTCTTCGCTGGACAGTCTTGACACAGCACTGATAACTTCCGACAGAACCGAAAAGCGGTTCGCTGGTCATTCAGTGCTGGTTATGCTTGCCAAGTCGGATCTTCACTGGATGGAAAATGGATCAGCGGTGGAGACAGTGAAGGGAACGTCATTTTTTGGGATTGGAAGACAGGGCGTATCATGTTGCGGCTAAAAGGCGAAGGTTGCCATAGCTCATGAATGGTTGCCTCATGAAACAGTAAGGGTAAAATCACAATCGTTTGGCATAATCCCCTGAATCCTGTTTCCTTCAGTTTAAGGTTATAACGGCATCGTGGGATGGCCTTATAAGACTTTGGGTACGTGTTGATCGTTCTATCGTATCCTTTATATTCTAAACGTCTGGCTATGATAAAGGACTAATTTGACGCTATTTCTTTCATGCTGGGTACAATGCCATGATTAGGCCGTTATTGTCGCCCTATTTTTGTTGTATGCGCGATGCTATCCTTCTCACGTATGGTCTTCTCAAAATTCCACAGCGGTACCAGATTATCTCGTGCGAAACCATCTTCAATGGCTCAAGAAATTTTGAAACGCCACAAATACCAACAGAGACAGACATACCTCTCCATTTTATTCTCCCCGATCTCAGTTAAGGTTTGGGATTGAGGAAAATGAACACATAACCAGCTCGTCGAACGACCCATGCGCCTTGATTAACGCGCAAGCCAACCCACCGTCAAATGATGCCGCAATATCAAGGCAATGCTGGAGGGAGAGGCTTGCCAACTTTGAACTGTGCCATTGTTTGCAGTAATATTAGATGTACCGCGGCTGGGAAGAAAGTTACAAGAATAAAAAATGTATGTCTGAATCCTGCTATCTTTGCTCAGACGTTCACGGCGGCCATTTATTTATTTTAAGGTTAACGTCGCGCCAAAACTGGCACACCAATGGTTGCCCCATGGGGGGTTGTCTTCCCTTGCCCCTCTCTAGGCATGCAATGATTTATGTGAAAAAAAAATATGGCTCAGTCAAAGTATGCCTTTCTTCGCATCCTTCTCATTTTTTTCTTTATGAAGAAGCTTCTGATAATGACAGGCTAGTCTAACACTATGTCCATGAACCTGTACCTGAGTCAAACTGCATCATCATCAATGACAATTCTAGCGGGGTTGCAGTCGGACTACACAATGGGTTTAACATTTTCCACCACAAGACTGCTTGTTTGCGGAAATTACAAGTACAATCAAATTTGTTCAAAAAATGTAGTTCTTCGTGGGTGCGAAGTGATTTCAAGGGAAAGCCACTCAATGCTGATACCTGTCAAGTAGAGGCACCCTGTGAAGCAAAGGCGCATAATGTGAGTCGCGTAAAAAAAGGAATGCTACATGTGATTTGTGAGCTTACCCAAAAATACAGATGCGGGCAGGCGAATCGTTCCCTGCTCCCGAGTTTCGGACCTCCTGATTCAATCTTATTAATCACGCATAAAAAGCAATCAACCTGACAACTCCTAACTCCACTTTCCCCTCTCCCCCAGCAAGCGATGCTGTTTAGTATACGTTACCTCACTGCAATTTCGTTGTTCTTGCTGACCACAACGGCTGCAGCCCCGGTGTGTTCTCTGTTCTACGGGGTTGGGTTGATATACTTAAGGTTTTTTCTTCTAGATTGCGGAGGCAAATAGCCCTGATTGGAGACAAAACTTTGCACGTGGAGGACCAGATTGGAGACGGTCAGAAAACGATGCTCGTGTATAACCAGACTGGAGGGGATGAGGCCCTCAATGCATTGGTGGGAATCGAGTCAGTGATCAGGTACGTTTTCTTTGGCAATCTCATCAAATAAAATTCAAAATGCCAACACTGATAGGTGTAATATCCCGTTCCATGCCTCTATACTCTTTGCATTATTGGGCGATAGAAGTATAGTTCACAGGCATTGGTCCGGTTCCCTTTCTGCCTAGTGCCGAGGTCACAGCACTCCTTTTTACTTTAACTTTTGCGATTCTTGCTTCTAGTAGCACACCACACTCAGTCCAACTTTTCTTTGGTTTCCTTTCCCCTTGTTTTTTAGTTCAAGTACACTGGCATGTATATGTTCATTCATTCAAATATGATCTTGAAGCGATTGGTAGAGGTCTAACAAGATTTGTTTCCAAGGCACTGAAGTTTGTTTTTTACAGAACACCAGAAGTTACAGTAAGGTTGACTTCTCTTGCACTCTGTACTGTGGAATTCATGATAAGGATTTAGAGATCCGAGAAGCGTTTGGTTCCCAGCGCAGGCCCCAGTCTATATGGAGGCCTGACCCAAAAGCCCGGGTTCCAATCCGGATAAAAACAGGTCATAACCCAAGATTAGCCAAATCCCATGACCAGGAGGTGATAATGCTCAAAATACCTAAGTCGCATGGTCAGGTCACAAGTGGTAAAATTCGGACATTGTCGTACATTTCTCCTCAGTCTTGTGTTTGACCTTTGATTTATAGTAGGCAATTAAATTTTGCTCACAGTGGCTTTGAAACTCTGGAAAAAACGCAGCGGGATGTCGAGTTAGAAGACTAGGTTACATACTCATTACATACTAGTATGACTGCGTCGCTCACGACCGAAATCGCACTTTCCGTACTCACAGCGCAGTTTACTACCCTTTGTGAGGCTTTCTGGCATGTTTGCGCTGACCTAGACCACTGCAAGAGGCCGATAAATTTTGGCTAAAAAATGGCCTGATCCAGTCGCTTGGACAGATTTTCGAACAATCCGGACAAAAATGGCCAAAGGTCGTCCGGACAAAACTACCATTTTCGGGATCCCTAGTTAAAGCTCCGGTTGGTGCCACACGACGCGTCAATTAGGGCCTTCTTTCCTCACTGTTACCATGTCTTTACTCGACGATGCCATTCCCCAAGATGACCAGGCGCGGGATAGAGCTCGTGTCTTTGAGAAGTTTCTCGAGTCAGACTCGCCACTTTACAACTACAAGGATGAAATCCACCGCATGCTCCGCCTCGACCAGACGCGTCTCATCGTTAACATCGACGATTTACGCGACTTTGATCGTGAATCTGCGACTGGACTCCTCAAACAACCTGCTGATTATCTTCCGGCCTTCGATGCAGCTTTAGCTGAAGTTATTCAACACGTTTATAATCCCGAGAAACACGACATCTCCAAAACTTATCATGTTGGATTCAGCGGATCCTTTGGTGACCATCATGTTAGCCCTCGCACACTGCATGCAGCACATCTCGGCAAGATGATATCTCTTGAAGGCATCATTACACGATGCTCGCTTGTTCGACCCAAAATGGTCAAATCAGTTCATTATTGTCCAGAGACGGCAATTTTTCATGCGCGTGAATACCGTGACGCGACGTCCTCTTCATCCAACTTACCTCCCACATCATCCCTTCTCCCGCAGCACGATGAAGACGGACGCTCGCTTCAAACAGAATTTGGCTTCTGTGTCTTCCAAGATCATCAGAGGATCAGTATACAAGAGATGCCGGAGCGTGCGCCCGCTGGTCAACTTCCACGAAGTACAGACATTATCCTCGATGACGATCTTGTCGACAAATGCAAACCTGGCGACCGTATTCAGCTAGTTGGTGTGTATCGTAGCGTTGGCGGTGGCGCGAACGGAGCATTTAGGTAAATAGAACATATTATATTGCACATTACATGACTGTTTCTCACTGCGTTTATAGATCCTTGCTACTTGCTAACAATATCAATTTGCTGTCATCCAAAATAGGAGGCGGTATTGCCCAAACTCAACTCACCGACACAGATATCCGAACCATCAATCAGTTGGCGAAACGCTCAGATATATTCGCCTTATTGTCTGAATCGCTGGCTCCATCAATATATGGCCACGAACACATAAAACGTGCTCTTTGTCTCCTTCTGCTCGGAGGAGCAGAGAAGAACCTGCCTAACGGTACCCATATCCGTGGAGACATCAATCTTCTCATGGTTGGTGACCCGTCGACGGCGAAATCGCAGCTTCTCCGATTTGTACTTGGGACAGCTCCTTTGGCGATTGCTACAACTGGTCGTGGAAGTTCTGGCGTTGGTTTAACGGCAGCTGTTACTAGCGATAAAGAAACCGGGGAACGAAGGCTGGAGGCTGGGGCCATGGTCCTTGCTGATCGCGGGATAGTCTGTATCGACGAATTCGACAAGATGTCCGATATTGACAGGGTTGCAATCCACGAAGTTATGGAACAACAGACGGTTACCATAGCTAAGGCAGGAATTCACACCAGTCTAAATGCTCGGTGTAGCGTGGTTGCTGCTGCCAACCCTATTTATGGCCAAGTAAGGTCTGAGATATATCTTCAGCCGGCACTTAATGATTTTTGGTCAAATAGTACGACATACATAAGGACCCGCACAAGAACATTGCTCTACCTGATTCCCTCTTATCCCGTTTCGATCTTCTGTTCATCGTGACGGACGATGTGGATGAAAAGCGAGATCGTACGATTGCTGATCATGTCCTTCGCATGCATCGTTATCTGCCCCCTGGTGTAGAAGAAGGCACACCTTGTCACGACAACCTTGCTCAACCGCTATCTATCGATGGGCCTGATAACGCTGCCGACAATGAGGCGGTTGATACGAGTCCCTTTGAGAAATATGATCCTCTATTGCATATGGGTGCAAAACACCGCGCCGGTCGACAAACCCGAAGCAGTAAACCGAAGAAATTGGAAATATTAAGTATTGCCTTTGTCAAGAAGTATATCCAATATGCAAAGAGTAAAAATGCTCCCGTCTTGACTAGAGGAGCAGCCGACCACATCGTAGATGTTTACGCCAATTTACGCAATGAGGGTATGGAAGGGAATAAGAAAAAGGTGCAATCCGCGCCGCCAACGCCACAATCCACGAATTTGCTAAAAATCCTTTTGATCCTTAGACTTCGCCATTAACGGCTCGTACTCTTGAGACTCTGATTCGTCTAGCTACCGCACATGCCAAAGCTCGACTGTCTCCCAAAGTTGAGAGGGCTGATGCAAGACAAGCTGAAGAAATCATGCGGTTTGCTTTGTTCAGAGAGGTACCAAAACGACAACGCAGAAAGAAGCGCAAACTCAACAATGGTGTCGCTGTGCGCAAAGGAAGCGACGGCAGTGATGACGGTGATAGTGAAGATAGTGAAGAGGAGGAAGAGCCCGCGTCCGCGGAACGAATGGTTTCACCAGTTGTTTCTATGTCAAAATCCACTGTGGCGCCAGCGCCTCCACCAGAAGATCCCATCTGGGGAGACGAGAGTCAAGATGTACCAATGACCGTGGACGACCAGTCAGCCACCGCTCCCAGTGGACATAACAGTAACATCCGACCTGACAGGTTTGTTGCCACATGCATTAATCTTTAACAACTGACTCATTTTTCTCTGTTCTAGATTGCAACTTTTCCGTTCTCGAGTTTCCAAGGTTTTCGTAACTCGTATGCAAGATGAAGAAACAATATTCCTGACGGACCTTGTTGAAATTGTTAATGAAGGTATGTCAGCAGAAAACCTGTTTGGAACGGCCGAGGCGACACAGATTTGTGAAATTATGGGAGAAAATGATGAATTGATGATCAGTGAAGGTATTGTTTACAAAGTGTAATGTAGTGTATTATCTTTTTAGGACCTGTGATGATCAATGTCACAGGTTTGGATCCTACTCAATCATTGTTTATTCCTTCTGCCTTCTGGCCTGCTGCAGAGGAAGGAGCTCTGCTTGAACAGTTCTTATTTTTTATCACCAAGTGGCAGCTTTCAAACTCTGATGGGTCAAAAAAATCTTGCTGGCCTGTGGAGGAAAAAAATGAGCTATGAGTACAAAAAAAGCATGATATGAAGTGATTACACTTTGGGAGGCTCAAGATTAAAAGAAGCTTTTAACTTATTTAAGTCCTTTAGCAAATTGAATATTTTAAATAGAAAGGTTTGTATAAAAGTAATTTTAATTTATACTATCAGACAACCTGCAGGAAAAAAATACATCCAATCACCTGCTCAGAGCTCGAAAGATGCCAAAGTAGCCGAAAAACGGGTGTGCCCTGGATACAGTGACACCCTCCGAAGATGAGATTGCACGCAACGGCAGGTGCATTAAAACCTCGTTGGTACCCAAAACCCAGTGGGAAAAAAGGGCCATGCACGAGGAAAGCTACCAGATGGATGTGGGACAGTGGGTAAGCGAAGAAACCTGATGTTGGAATTTGTCGGACTCGGTTAGGTAGATACCAATGTAATTCACGTTTGGCCAGCGCGGTACGAGCGCCTTGCAAACGAGTGAAGAAAAAGTACTACAACTACGGTACAAATTCTTATTGTGATTATGTAATCCTTCCCAATTCGGTTGAGCTTCCGATGCTCGAAACTGCCAATATTCAACACCTGAATGACTAAGGCACAAGAAACGGTGAACGAAGGAAAGAGAGATGATTAAAAACACATACCCAAGGCACGAGAAACAGTGAAAAAAGGGAAGTGATGTCGTTCTCATGCATTGGGTAGAAGTAGACAACAAAACCTGAGACATATTACATCATAAAACCAATAAAAAGCAAGACATAAGTGTAAACTTGTGGCCTGGGCCAGACAGTGCGACACAAACAGTTGAGTGACATGAGGGCATGGCTTGAGGCTGTATGGCAAGTCCTCGCAGTGATTAGCCTTAAGTAAACGAGTTTAAAAACCGATCAAAATATTTGATGACCTACAAACTCCCTTTCTAGCAAAATGAAAATTATAACTGACAAGGTGTACTATATGTTGCTAAGTATTCAAAATGCTGGACTCACGGTAAAAAGATTAATATTCAAAATCCAGGAATTTGTATATGGAGAACAACATATAAAATATGTAATAAGATATTGGAAAAATATACATTTTAAATTTAGGAAACCCCTATAGGCAGGATAACATATAAAATATATTACAAGCTCTAGGGGAAAAAAATATTTTAAATATAAAACTGTCCTAAATCAATCACCCACTCATTGCCTGATCATTGCCTGATCATTGCCCACTGACAAAGCAACTAAAAAAGGCTGTTTTTCTGTATTTAAACTGTTAGGTTTACTTGAGGCCAATGATAGCTGACAGTTGCATGGGTTTTCCTTGCTTCTTTAGTAAGGTCTGACAGTGTTGCGAATTGCCCAGCAGTGTACTTAGTAATTTTGATATAGTAAGCTGAAACAGGGGAGGTATGAGTGAAGGTCTAAGAGGGTCTCACTACCTTCTGCTTACTGTCTCCCCAGGTCAGTCTGGATCTTTAGGATCCTGTTTGCTTCTGCTTAATGTCTCATTAGAAACTGTCTCAGTCTTTCAAACTCTACATGGCCAAGATCAACTCAGCCGAGATTGGAGCAGGAAGCAAAGGAAAAGGAAGAATGGAGCCAGTCCCACTCTGTTAGGGCAACTGCAGCAGCAACTTAGTCAAGATCTAGCAGGGGATCCTAAACATATATATAAACATAAAATATGACAGGAAAGTGCACCTAGCAGGGGATCCTAAAAGAAAAGGATAAAGCCCTGCTAAGGTGGAATGTGTGTCTATATACCAAAAATCGGAGTCAAAATAATAAAATGATGAAAAAGATGAAGAATGGTAAAAGGTGATAGGAATGCAAAGGTAGCTATGTCACATGACCATCGGACTCTGATATCGGAGCCGTGAGTG
>Ga0193742_1001764_pt1 | contig 12725 bp, 13 predicted proteins | sample L2c1metaG_FD_165511 | JGI IMG/M metagenome (GOLD analysis project Ga0193742, IMG submission 165511) | Soil microbial communities from a riparian zone of the East river system, Colorado, United States - L2c1 | ecosystem: Environmental > Terrestrial > Soil > Riparian zone | place: USA: East River... | reverse complement strand
GGACAACGCCCGCGCCGGGACGCTGCGCAAGGCGTCGCCGGAGCTGCGTGACCTCACCCACCGGTGGGACCAGCTCGTGCGGTTCGCCGCCCTCCGCCTCGGCTCACGGACCGCCGCGGACGTCCAACCCGTGGTCCCCCGAGCCCAGACGGATCCCAAGGTGCGCTCCGGGTACCTCGCCGACCAGCTCACGACCAGCGGGCTCCTCGACGCCAGCATCCGCATCCCCGGCTCGGCCGGCGACATCCAGCTGGTGGCCGACCTCCGCGCCCGGCAGGTCACGGCCAGCACCGAGGTGGGCACCCCGACCGACCGCGGCAGCCGCGCCCGGATCACGTGGCTCCTCCGCCAGCTGCCGCCGGACGCCCCGGACGACCTGTCGATCGAGGCCTGGCCGCTGCGATCCCGTGAACCCGTCATGGCCACCCTGGCGCAGGCGAGGGAGGTCCGCGACGTCCTCCTGGATCCCGGCGGGCGCGAGATCCACCGCTTCCGGCTCGTCCGGCGGGCCGAGATGGGCCAGCAGCGCAAGAACGGCGGCCGGTCGCCCGGGTTCATCCAGAGCGTCACTGGCCTGGTCGACGCGCTCTACGAGAGCGTCCTCCAGCAGGTCGTCCCCTGGACCGCCCGGCCGCCGCAGGCTCGACCGGCGCCGGCCCCGAAGGAGCTGGTCGAAGAGCCCATCGACGATGCCGAGCTGCTGGGCGTCGCCATGGTCGCGGCCCGGGACAACGCCGAGGAGACGACGGGTGACGCTCCCCGCACGCGGACGTTCGTCCTCTCGGCCGTCGATCCCGCCGAGGACGACGCCGACCCGTCCGCGTCCACCTACTGGCGGCGTCCGACGACCCCGGGATGAGTGCGGAGCGCCTCCCGGGGTAGGGAGGCGGTATGGGAGAGGCGGAGGCGAGCGTGGGTGGTGCGTTCGTGACCGAGCGGAGGTGCCTGGCGCAGACGTTCCGCGACGTGGGGCCCGACCGGCCGACGCTCGCCGGGGCGTGGACCACGACCGACCTGGCGGCCCACGTCGTGGCCACCGAGCAGCTCGCCGGGGTGCCGACCTTCGTGGGCCGGGTGGTGGTCGCCCGCTACGGGTGGCGGCTCAACGAGCTGTTCCGGTCGACCTACCAGCGCGACGTCCGCCGCTTCCGCCGCCTCGGCTTCGACACCGCGGTCGAGCGGCTGTCGGGCGACCCGCCCCGGCTGCTGCGCCGCCCCTCGGTGGCCCCCGTCGGCCTGTTCGAGGTGTGGGTCCACCACGAGGACGTCCGGCGGGCCAACGACCTGCCCGTCCGCACCACCGACGAGAACCCGGACCTCGTCCCCTGCCTGCGCTGGCTCCTGCGCTACCAGCACGGCCTGCTGGGCTACGTGACCCTGCGCCTGGAGCTGCCCGACGGGCAGGTGCTGACAGGCTCCGGGCCGGGCGAGCCGGTCACGATCCGGGGCACCCCCGGCGAGTGCCTGCTGTGGCTGGCCGGCCGCCGCGACGTGACCTCCGTCGAGCTGGACGGCTCCACCAACGCCGTCGACCGGCTGACCTGCCTCGACATCCGGGTCTGACGGCCCGCGGCCGCGCCGCGGGCTACCGGCTACCCCTCGTACGGAGGCGCCTCGCCCCAACCCCAGCGGGGGACGGGAGCGTGCTCGACGAGCTCGGCGCCCGCCTGCGAGTTGGCGAACGCCAGCCGGGTGCCCCACTCCAGGTAGGCGAGGAGGGCGGAGCGGAACTCGGGGTCGTCGGGGAGCCCGGCGTCGTCGGCGGCGAGGCTCATCAACGACACGAAGCGGTGCCGCTGGTCGGCGGTGATCGCCAGCCCCTCGTGCTTGCCCAGCATGTGCTCGTAGCCGCCCAGCTCGTCGGTGTACTGCGACGGGCCACCGAAGACCTCCGACCACCACGTCGTCACGTGGTCGCGGTGCTCGGCGCTCACGCCACCGGGGAACAGCCGGCCCAGCAGGTCGTCCTGCTCGACCCGGTCGTAGAAAGCGTTGATCATCCGCTCGATCGCGGCCTGCCCGCCCGCCCAGTCGTACAGGGTCGGGGTCGAGGTCGGTCGAAAGTCGTTCATGGCCGCAAGCTATCGACGGGTACCGTCGAGCGTGCCCGAACTCCTGGTCTCCCTGGTGGCGCGCGGCATCACGGTGTCGTTCGGGCCCGCGACGGTGCTCGACCGCGTCGACCTCACGATCGGCTCCGGCGACCGGCTCGGCGTGGTGGCCCCCAACGGCACCGGCAAGTCGACGCTGCTGAAGGTGCTGGCGGGCACGATCGCGCCCGACCAGGGGTCGGTCTCCCTGGCGCCGGCCACCGCCACCGTCGGCTACCTGCCCCAGGAGCCCGAGCGGCGCCCGGGAGAACCGGTGCGCGCCGCACTGGCCCGACGCACCGGCGTCGCCGCCGCCACCGTCGAGCTGGAGGTGGCGACCCAGGCCCTCGCGGTGAGCGAACCGGGCGCCGACGACCGCTACGCGCTGGCGTTCGACCGTTGGCTGCGGCTGGGCGGCGCCGACCTCGACGTCCGGGCCGCCGAGGTGGCCGCCGACCTGGGCCTGCCCGAGGTCGTGCTCGACCAGGACATGTCGACCCTCTCCGGCGGCCAGGCGGCCCGGGTGTCGCTGGCCGGCATCCTGCTGTCGCAGCACGACGTCCTGCTGCTCGACGAGCCCACCAACGACCTCGACTTCGACGGGCTCGACCGGCTGGAGCAGTTCGTGGCCCGCTCACCGGCGGCGATGGCGATCGTGTCGCACGACCGGGCGTTCCTGGCCCGCACGATCCGCTCGGTGCTCGAGATCGACGAGCACCACCACCAGGGCACGCTCTACAACGGCGGCTGGGAGGCGTTCCAGGAGGAGAAGGCCGTTGCCCGGCGTCACGCCGAGGAGGCCTACACCGAGTACCGGGGCACCCGGCGCGATCTGGAGGACAGGGCCCGCCGCCAGCGGCAGTGGGCGGTGGCGGGCGTGAAGCGGGAGTCGAAGCGACCCCGCGACAATGACAAGGCCCAGCGCGACTTCCGCATCAACCGCACCGAGAAGCAGGCCGCCAAGGTGCAGATCACCGAGAAGGCCCTCGACCGGCTGGATCAGGTCGAGAAGCCGTGGGAGGGCTGGCAGCTGCAGCTCGACATCGCGGCCGCGCCCCGCAGCGGTGACGTCGTCGCCCGGCTGACGGGTGCGATGGTCGAGCGGGGCGACTTCCGGCTGGGGCCGATCGACCTGGAGGTCCGCTGGGCCGACCGCCTGGCGATCCTCGGCCCCAACGGCAGCGGCAAGACGACCCTCCTCGCCGCGATCCTCGGCCGCCTCCCCCTCGCCGCCGGCGACCGCTGGCTGGGCCCGGGAGTGGTGGTCGGCGAGCTCGACCAGGCCCGCGCCCAGCTGACCGACACCCGGCCGCTGATCGACGCCTTCACCGCGGCGACCGGGCTGCTGGTCCAGGAGGCTCGGAGCCTGCTGGCGAAGTTCGGGCTGTCCGCCGACCACGTGCTGCGGACGGCGGCGTCGCTGTCGCCCGGGGAGCGGACCCGGGCCGTGCTCGCCACCCTGATGGCGCAGGGCGTGAACTGCCTGGTGCTCGACGAGCCCACGAACCACCTCGACATCGCCGCCATCGAGCAGCTGGAGCAGGCCCTCACCACGTGGCACGGCACCCTCCTGCTGGTCACCCACGACCGGACGTTCCTCGAGGCCGTCGACGTCGACCACACGATCGAACTGCACCTGCCCGCCGCCTCTGGCTAAAGGCTGCCGTCGGTAGCCTGCGGCATGGCAACCACCACGGTGCAGGTCCCCGGCGCCGACGGGCTGCGGCTGGCCGCCGACGTCGCCGGGCCGGACGACGGGCCGCCGGTCGTGCTGCTCCACGGCGGCGGGCAGACCCGCCACTCGTGGGCCGGCACCTGGCGAGTGCTCGCCGACGCGGGCTGGCGGTCCTGGTCGGTCGACCTCCGCGGGCACGGCGACAGCGACTGGTCCGACGACGGTGACTACTCGCTCGACGCCTTCGCCGCCGACGTCACCGCGCTGCGCGCCAGCGTCGGCGGGCGCCCGATCCTGGTGGGGGCATCGCTCGGCGGCCTCGCCTCGCTGATCGCCGTTGCCGACTCGGAGGACCAGGCCGCCTTCGCCCGGGCGCTGGTGCTGGTCGACGTCGCCCACCGGGTGGAGAAGTCCGGGACCGAGCGGATCGGTGCGTTCATGACCGGCAACGAGGACGGTTTCGCCACGCTCGAGGAGGCCGCCGACGCCATCGCCGCCTACAACCCGCATCGGCCCCGCCCGTCCAACCTGTCGGGGCTGGCGAAGAACCTGCGGCAACGCCCCGACGGCCGCTGGGCGTGGCACTGGGACCCGCGGTTCGTGAGGGGGAAGTTCGGCTCGGCCGACGAGACGCGCGCCTCGGTCGTCGAGCCCGACCGTCTCGAGAAGGCGGTCGACGGGCTCACGATCCCCACCCTGCTGGTGCGCGGGCGGTCGAGCGACCTGCTGAGCGAGGAGGGGGCCCGGGATTTCCTGGAGCGGGTCCCCCACGCCGAGTTCGCCGACGTCGCCGGCGCCGGCCACATGGTCGCCGGCGATCGCAACGAGGTCTTCAACCAGGCGATCCTCGGCTTCCTCGAACGTCATCGCACGAATCCGTGAGATTACGGATGTGCCGCCGGGGCCGGTCGTCTTAGGGTTCGTCCCGGCACCGGATCCCTAGCGGGAGGCGGGTCGACGGCTCCCGAGCCGACGATCCACAGGGAACCGCACCACACCCGGGGGAGCCCAGCTCACAGCTCGGGCTCCCCCGAGCGCGTGGCTCGTTCACCGATACCGAACCGATACCGCCACCAGGTCTCCTCGATACCCGTCCGACACACCACTCCAGACGGGGAGACGAGACCATGTCCACACACGACACCCTGGCGACCTTCGAGGCCGGCGCGAACGGAAGCCCGACCGGCCCGGGACGCCTCGAGCGGGCGGCACCGCTCGCCGGCGTGCTGTTCGCCGTCGCCTTCGGGATCGGCCTCCTGAGCTCCGGCGACACGCCGGCCGTCGACGCCCCCGGCAGCGAGGTCATCGCCCACTACGAGGACTCCGGCCCGGTCTTCGCCGGCATCGCCGCCGCCGGCCTCGGCGCCGTGCTGCTGGTCTTCGTCGCCGGCGTGCTGCGCGACCGGTTGCGGCAGACCGGGCCGGAATGGCTGGCCACCGTGGTGTTCGGCGGTGGCGGCGTCTGCGCGACCGGGATCGGCATCTTCGGCATGATCCAGTTCGCCCTGATCGACGCCGCCGAGCTCGGCCAGCCCGAGGTGGCCCAGACGCTCAACATCGTCGACAACGACAACTTCCTGCCGGTGATCGCCGGCATGGCCGTGATGCTGCTCGCCACCGGTTGGCACACCCTGACGTCACGGGCGCTGCCCACGTGGCTCGGCTGGGTCTCGCTGGTCCTCGGCATCGTCGCCGTGGCCGGACCGGCCGGGTTCGTCGCCTTCATGCTCTTCCCGGTCTGGGTCCTCGTCGTCGCCGTCGTCCTGTTCCGCCAACCCGCCGGCACCTGACCGGAGGCCCGACCGCCGGTCAGGTGGCGTCGGGTCGGCAGGGCGAACAAGCATGCCCGGGTCGACGAGCCAAGGAGCCCGGGCAACGGTGAACGTGGGAGCACTACGGGGGAGGCGCGGCATCGCCGCGGGAGTGGCGGCGGCCGTCGTGGTCGGCGCGGTCGTGGCCTGGCGACTGGTCGCCGACGGATCCGACGGATCGGGCCCGTCCCGCGAGGAGATCCGCGACCACCTCGACGAGCTGCCCGGCGCCGACCCGGCCGAGGTCGGCGCCTACCTCGCCGGCGAGAACGGCGCCCCCCTGCAGGAGGCCACCACCGTCGGCCGGCGGATGGTGGCCGCCGGCCCGACCGCAGCCTGTCCCGAGCTCGAGGCGCTCGAACAGATGCCCGAACCTCAACCACTGGCGACCGCCACCGCCGCGGTTCCGGACCCCGTGCTCCGCGAGGGCTACGGCGCCCTGCTGGGTGTGCTGGGCCGGGCCCAGACGTCGTGTGCCGCCGACGACCGCCTCGACGCCACCACCGCAGAGGATCTCCGCCTGGTGATGACCGGCATCGAGGGGCGACTGGACCAGCTGGGGGTCGACCTGTGAAGGCACGCGTCACCCTGCTGCCGCTGGCGGCACTGCTGGTCGCCACCCTGCCCAGCGCCGGCACCGCCCAGGAGCCGGCCGCCGAGCCGCCGGTGTGGGTGGCGCTGGGCGACTCCTACTCGTCGGGCGAAGGGATCGCCGAGGCGGCCGGCGAGTGCCAGCGGGCCAGTGGCGGCGGGTCGGGCTCGGCCTGGGCGGCGGTCGCCTACGAGGAGTTGTGGGGAGCCGAGGCCCGGGCCGAGAACCAGGCGCTCGTCGCCTGCACCGGCCACAAGTCCCACCAGGCCCCGTCCCAGCTCGACGAGGCCACCGCCCGGCTCGGCGGCCGCCGGCCCGACGTGATCTCATTCAGCTTCGGCGGCAACGACATCGGCTTCTCCCCGATCCTGCAGGAGTGCCTCCTCGACAACGTGACGCTCGGCGTGCCGTTCACCGACATCGACGACCACGGTTGCGCCATCACCGAGGAGGAGATCCGCGACCGGATCGACATGCTCGCCGGCCGCCGGTCCATCGGCGACGGGTACTACGGCCGGTGGCAGCTGCCGCAGCTCTACGACGAGATGGCCGACGCCGTGCAACCCGGCGGGCACGTCTTCGTGCTCGGGTACCCGCAGATGTTCGAAGAGGTCGACCGGTGGCCCTGGGTCAACCGTTACGTGTGGCAGTCCTGCGAGTGGATCGGGCGCAAGCACATCGAGAAGATCCGCAACAGCGGGGCCCGCCTCAACGACGCCGTCGAGGGCGCGGTGGACGATGCCGCCGCACGACATCCAGACGTGGAGTTCCACTACCTCGACGTGGCCGACGTCTACGAGAACGACGACAGCCGACACGGCCTGTGCACCGACGACCCGTGGCTGAACGGCCTGCAGGTCAGCCAGGACGGCAGCTTCCGCGTCGAGCGCTCCTACCACCCGAACCAGGACGGCCACACCGCCACCGGCCAGGCCCTGGCCGCGCTCATCGAGGACGACGTCCCCGAGCTGCTCGAAGGTGACGACGACGCGGCGACGGCCGGCGACCTCGAGGATGCACTGCTCACCCCGGACGATCTCGTCCCGGGTCGGTTCGCCGTGGAGGGCGTGTACGACGTGGCCTCCCAGGCCCGCACCTACGGCTGCGTCGACCCTCGTCAACACACCGAGACCTGGGACGATGCGCGCTGGAACCAACTGATGGTCCAGGCGGCCGATACCGACGTCACCCCGGACGGGGCGCAGTTCGTCGGCAACGTGCTCGTCCACGAGGACCTGCTGGTCTTCCCCGGCGCCGACGAGGCGGCGGCCTACCTGGAAGAGGCACGCCTGGGTCTGGCCGACTGCGCGGGCCAGGTGGGCGAGACGCCCCTGGCCTTCGTCCACGGCGGGTGGAACGGCTACGAACGCCGGGCGAACTTCGGCCTGGACATCGTGGTCCAGCGGGGCAACGTCGTCGTGGAGCTCCTCTACTCCGCCGGCGCCGCCACGAACCGGGACGACCTCGCCGACCCCGAGGCCTCGGCCCTCGCCCGCTCCCGCCAGGTGGTCCGACTCGCCCTCGACAAGATCGATGCCGCCTGACCCCGCACCAGAGCCACGCAGCCGATCGCGCTCCCGCTTGACGGCAGACTGAGGGTATGGATCTGGGATTTCGGGGTGAGGTGACCGACTACTACCACCGATACCGGCGTGGGTACCCGGAGGCGGTCTTCGACGTGCTCACCGAGGCGTTCTCGTTGACCGGCGACGACGTCGTGCTCGACCTCGGATGCGCGACCGGCCAGCTCAGCCTGCCGATGGCGCCGCGGGTGCGAGCGGTGATCGGCATGGACCCCGAGCCGGACATGGTGGGTCGCGGGCGCGCCGCAGCGGCCGAGCGTGGGCTGGGGAACGTGACCTGGGTCGTGGGCGCGGACTCCGACGTGCCAGCTCTGGGAGCGTTGCTGGGCGAGGGTTCGCTGGGCGCGATCACGATCGGCCAGGCGTTGCACTGGATGGACGCCACCCAGCTGTTCCGGGTGGTTCGGCCTTTGGTCCGGACGGGCGGTGGGCTCGCCGTGATCGTCAACGGCAGGCCGGTCTGGCTCCAGGACAGCGGCTGGTCCCGGGCCCTTCGAGAGCTGCTCGAGCAGTGGCGGGGGAAGAAGCTCACCCGAACCTTCGGCTCGGACGACGAGGACCGCGCGGAGTATCGGGCGAACCTGGTCGAGGCGGGGTTCGCGGTGCACGAACGGACCGTGGAGTACTCGGACACGATGGACCTGGAGCAAGTCGTCGGGAACGTCTTCTCGGCCTTGCCGGTCGCCGAACTGCCCGCGCCGGAGCAGCGACCCGAGTTCGCGGAGCGGGTCGCCCGCGCTCTGGACCCGCACGCGCCGTTCACCGAGCACATCCAGGTCACGGTGCTGGTCGGCCTGGTGGAGTAGCTCACCGATGCCCGCATCGGGTCAGGGACGGGCACCATCCCCCGCCTGGGCCGATGCCCGCGGCGGTGGAAATGTCGGTGGGGGGCAAAGCGTTCTGAGGGGTGTCGGGGCTCGGGGGCGTGATGTTGGAGCGAGAAGGGTTCGCGGCTTGGTACCGGGAGCAGCATCCCCGGGTCCTGGCCGCGCTGACGATCGTCGCCGGGAGCGCCGACGTGGCCGCCGACGCCACCGCCGAGGCGTTCGTGCGGGCCTACGAGCGGTGGGACCGGGTGCGGACCATGGGTTCGCCGGGCGGGTGGCTGTACCGCGTGGCGCTCAACGTGGTGCGCCGCCGGGCCCGGTGCCTCGGGCGCGAGCGCGACCTGGTGCGGCGGGCGGTGCTGCGCACGGCGCTGCCGGCCCCGGCCACGTCGACCGCCCCGTCGTCCCTCCAGCCCGAGGTGTGGGCCGCGGTGCGCGCCCTGCCCGACCGCCAGCGCACCGCGGTCGCCCTCCGCTACGTGCTCGACCTGCCCGAGGCCGAGGTGGCCGCGCTCATGGGCATCACCCGCGGCGCCGCCTCGTCCTACCTCACCACCGCCCGCCACACGCTGGCGGCCCGACTCGCCACGGACGACCCCCGGTTCGAGGAGACCCACCATGGATGACCTGCAGACCCTCCTGCGCCCGCTGATCGAGCGGCCCGAGACGCCGCCGCTGCCCATCGACTGGATCGCCGACCAGGCCCAGCGGCGCACCCATCGCCGGCGGGCCCTCACGGTCGCCACCGTGGCGGTGGCCCTGGCCGCGGTCGGCGTGCCGGCCTGGCTGGTCGCCCAGCCCGCCGCGCCCGGCGCCGACACCCGGACCGCCGCCCCGTCGGCCACCGAGCCGCCCTCCTCGGCCACGCCGCCGACCTCGGCCACCTCGGCACCGCCCCCGGCCGACCCCTTCGGGCCGACGCCGCCGTGGGCGGCCGCGCCGCTGCCGGCCTCGGCCGCCCCGGCCTACGTCGAGGCCGCCGACAGCGACCCGGACGCCGCGGCGAAGTGCCCCGTGGTCGCCCCCTCCGACCTCGGCGAGGGCGCCGGCGCCACCCCCCGCATGACGACGCGGGGCCAGCCGGGCCGCTGGGGCGTCGAGTACGACCTCGCCGGAGCGCCCGGCACACCCGACGACGGTGCGCTCGCCACCCCCGACGCGGGCCGCAACACCTTCACCGTCTACGCCATCGTCATGCCACCGGTGCCGCCCGGCATGGGCGAGTCGATGGGCCTCGAGTCGGTCCGTGACCTGGTGACCCAGCGGCCGGTGGTGCACACCTGGTCGGACGGCAGCGTCGCCGGGTGGGGAGGCGACCTCCCCGGGACGCCCCAACCCGACACGTCGATCGTCGTCGACGGCGAGGTGGTCCCGATCCCCGACCTCACCCCCGGCCCGCCCGCCGAGCCCGAGCCGGAGGACATGGTCGTCCAGTTCCAGCTCCAGGGCGCCGACCCGTCGTGCCTCTACGCGGTGCACAGCTACCTGGGCGAGGCCCACACCTTCCACCTGGTCGAACACCTCCGCCGCCTCGCCAGCCCCTGACCGGGATCAGGCGGCGGCGAAGGTGGGGGTGATGGCCCGGGTGATGGCCCGTGCTCACGCGCCGGTGCCGCCCGTCCGCCAAGATCGTGTGCCCGACATCCGGGCCGCCGTCGAGCGGGCCGGGGCGGGGCCGCCACCAGGGGCACGGCCCGCCGGTCGTTCCCTTGTTCTGGGTGCCCGGGGCGGGAGTCGAACCCGCACGGTCCAAGAGGACCACAGGGGTTTAAGCCCCGTGCGTCTACCAGTTCCGCCACCCGGGCGGGCAGGTGCAGGCTACGTCAGCGCCTGGGTCAGCCCGAGAAGCCGGCCAAGTGGCCGTCGCCGCGGAAGAGGAGGCGGCTGCCGTCGCTGAAGCGGAGGAGCGCCCGGCCGGTGAGGGTGCTGCCGTCGAGGCCCTCGAGGTGGAGGACGTGCTCGCCCGGCTCCAGGGCGACGCCGTCGTCGCTCCGGGCGGTCACCTCCCAGTCGTTCGGACCGGGCACCGCCGCGCCGTCACGGATGACCACGAACACGTCCGCATAGCTGGTCACGACTTCCTGCCCGTTCACCACCAGCTTCTCCAGCAGCATTCGCGTCGTGCGCACGAGCGAAGGCTACGCGTCGCCGCGGGAGGTTTCTCGACGTTCGGCGTTCACCTGAACGTCAGGCAGCCTGCTCACCGGCCTCACCGAGCCTCTCCCACAGGCGTCCCCGACACCGATCGGCCGCCACGCCACGCAACCGGTTCGTCACCACCACTCCTTCCACGAGATCGGCCAGGACCGCCGCCCACGGCCGCCCACGCAGCGCCACCGAGACGGTGCAGCCGCCGTCACGCCGCCGGACGATCGAGCGCCCCACCCCCACCAGCCGCGGCGGGCTCCGGAACGCAGGTGCGTGCAGCCCCAGGGCCCGGGCCTCGTCGGCCAGCACCCGGGCCACCGAGACGAACCGCAGCGACACCGCTTCCATGCCCCGCATCATCCCGGAGGGGTGTGACAGTTAAGGCGGCGCCAGCCGCCCTTAACACCGCTTGGGGCGGCGGCGGGGTGGTTGGAGGGGTGTGACAGTCAAGGGCCGGAGCCCCGAAGAAAACCCGCTACGTCCCGTCGGAGGAGAAGTGCCAGGGCTCGCCCGGCAGGTTGTAGAGGCCGAAGTCGGGTCCGTTGTCCATCAGGAACACGTAGCAGCTGCCTCCCCGGCTGACCGAGCCCCCGTTGCACGTGAAGTCGATGGCCAGCCCCCGCTCGTGCATCGACTGGCCCGGCCGCGCCGTCGGCGGCGAGCAGGCCGACGCCGGGGCCGACCACACGTTGCCGCCGCAGTTGGACTTCCGCAGGGCGATCTGCGCCGAGATGCTCCGGTAGCCGTTGCCGCACAGCGGGACCCCCTGCTGATCGGCCAGGTTGAGCAGGTCACGCGTCGAGTCGGCGATGTCCTTGTGCACCTCGATCGACCCCCCGATGGGGCACGTCACCGTGATGATGTTGCCCTCGATGGCGTCGATGTCGATGGTGGACGGCCCCTCCACCGTGGGCAGGTCGATGTCGAGCTCCCGGAGCCGGTCCTCCTGCTCGATCCGGATGCGGGCGTCGTCGAGCTGGACGGCCAGCTGGTCGATCTGCGCCTGCATCTGGTCCGCCAGCGCCGGGTCGGTCTGCCGCAGCCCCTCGATCTCGCCCAGGTTGCGCTCCATCCGCCGCTCGATCTCCCGGGCGAACGTCACCTGCTGCGTCGCCGCGTCCTCCAGGTCGGCCAGGGCGGTCTCGGCCTGGGACCGCTTGTCGGTCGCGTCGGAGCGGGCGTCCTCCTCGGCCTGGCGCTGCTCCTGCAGGTCGGCCTCCAGCCCGTGGAGCCGGTCGAGGACCGCGGCGTCGGCGTCGGCCTGCATGTCGAGCAGGGCGTGCTTGATGGTGGCGTCGGCGACGGAGTCGGCGGTGAAGGCGTCGATGGCGTTCTGCGCGGGCGGGTTGACGAAGCGCCGCACCACCACCTCGTCGGACTGCCCGATCAGACCGTCGATCTCCAGCTGGATGGCCGCCACCCGCTGCTCGGCCGCGGTCACCGCCAGGTCGGCCGCCTGGACCGCCTGCTCGGCCGTGGTCAGCGCCGCCAGCTGCGTCTCGACGTTCTCGCGGATGGTCCCGAAGGCGTTCTCGATGTCGGCCTCGTCGGCCCGGTCGACCTGGATGTCGACGTCGACGCTGCCGCCCTCGGAGCTGCGCCCGGAGTCGTCGCCGGCGTCCGGGTCGGACTCCTGCCGGGGGACGGCCTGCGACGCCGGCGGCACCAGCACGACGCCGCTCACGACGACCGCGAGCGCGACACGAACCCACCTCAACTGACGACGACTAACCACAGTCCTCCGGAACCCTCCCGTGGCGCAGGCAGGAGGAAGCGTTCCTGTGCCCGCACCCCGGCCTGACAGCGACACGGGATCGTAACGGTCTCCGCCAGCCCGTGCCACGCAGTCGGCGGAGTCTCGCTGGGGCGTGTACTAATGGCCGTTGGTCGACCAGTGCCAAGGCTCGCTGGGGAGGTTGTACAGGCCGTACGACGACGCATGCCCGTCGAGCCACCGGAAGCAGGAGTTGCGCCGCGAGCTGATCGAGCCGCCGTTGCC
>Ga0193742_1001763_pt1 | contig 12731 bp, 10 predicted proteins | sample L2c1metaG_FD_165511 | JGI IMG/M metagenome (GOLD analysis project Ga0193742, IMG submission 165511) | Soil microbial communities from a riparian zone of the East river system, Colorado, United States - L2c1 | ecosystem: Environmental > Terrestrial > Soil > Riparian zone | place: USA: East River... | reverse complement strand
GTGCCCACGAACGCGTCTGTCCCAGCTGCGCGCCCTTCGCCGCCACATAATTGGCGAACCGGGGATTCCCCAGCTCAAAGACCTCGCTCCCAATCTGAACTATGCGGCCAAACTGCCTCTCTCGCATCCCGGGCAGAACACGCTTCAGCAGCAGCAGCGGAGACTTCACAAAGAACTCAAGCTGATCCAGATACTTCTCCCACGTCTGCTCTTCGATCGAAAACAGCGGCTGAGGCCCCGTCGCATTCACCACCAGAACATCGACGCCCCCGAAGGCCTGCTCCGCCTGCGTAACCATCGCGTCTATCTCGGTGGCGTCTCGAACGTCAGCCTTTACCGCCAGTGCCTGCGCGCCTAGCCCTTGGATCTGATCGCACAGCTCCTCGGCTCCGCTCTTGCCGTTGAAGTAGTTGACGACCACATTCATGCCCGATGCGCCAAGTTCCAGTGCAATGGCACGCCCAAGACCGCGCGATGCCCCGGTGACCAATGCCGTTCGCTTCATCGTAAGTTCCTTTGATTTTGGAAGTCTTCTCTTCGCACAGAAGAAGTGGAGGAGCCTCCCATCCTTTCTACGACAGGAGCCCTGCCCCAGGCAAAGCTGCTTATCGTGAAGACACCCCATCTTCATAAAACGCGCTACTCACAAATGATCTCCAGCCACCCCGTTTCTGATGAGAAGCCGACTTTCTATGAGCAGGTCACTGGTGTCAAGGATTTGTTCTGTGTTTTTCCTTCATAGGGCTTTTGTTGTTGCTCTTGGTTTCGTTGCTCTCCACCGGGTTTCTATTCGCACTCTTGATGATCTGTGTTGGAGCAAGCTCGGTGCCGGTTGGGGTTCGAGAGGAGAGTCGATGCTGCCATTTATCGGTCGGTCTCGAAGGCCGAAGTCGGCTCGCAGTCATCGGAACACGGTGTCGTCGCAACGGGTAAACATGATTAAACCTCAGGCCGCTTGTTCGTAGAACGGCATGTACGGCTCTTGGGTGTTCCAGAGGTGATGAAGCAACACGGCAAGCTTGCGGGCTACAGCAACAACGGCCTTACTCTTGGCCTGCTTGCCACCTCTTGCGGCTAAGTGCAGACCCCACTGTCGAAGTGCCGAGTCTCTTCCATGCGGTCGAAGGATATGGTTGGAACACTCGATCAGCAGACTTCGGAGATAGGCGTTGCCGGCGTGCGTGATGCCGAGTTGAGGATCATGATCTCCGGACTGACTCCGACGCTCGTGAACTCTTCAAGAAGGAACGTCGAGAAGTTTTACCAATGCGATCGGTGCAATCTTGATCTTCTCTAGCCAATAGATCTACCCCGCATAAAGGTTCTGTCATGAGCCAGGCTTGGGAATAGGTTCAGAATCCTCATGTCCTGAGTACGTACGAAAGCCCGCTGAGGTTCTGAGAACATGATTGGCAGTCGCCAATGTGCCGAGTTTGGCTAGCCGCAGAGTTCAGGCTTTTACTCTTTCTGAGGTTCGCCTTCAGGCAGAGTCGCGGTGTTGAATCCCCGGCAAGTTATCCGCGCTGCGCGTTGATTTTAGCTTTGGCAGTTGTCCGCTCTATATCGAACATAAGGTGTAGGCACAGATCATAAACGCGCTCACCTTTACCGCTGCCTCTTGCTCGATAAAAGTGCGGCGCAGTTCAGCCCTCCTGACACCTCCTGTCAGCATTCGCATTTACGATACAAATCATGGCTCCGCCTTCCCCGCACTACACCCCCGAAGCCCTCAAATTTCTCCGCGGCCTCAAGCGCAACAACGACCGCGAGTGGTTCAACGCGCGCAAATCCACCTACGAGCGCGAGATCAAAGCCCCCACCCTCGCTCTCGCCGCCGCCGTCAACGAGGCCCTCCTCCGCTTCGCGCCCGAAAACATCCAGCCCCCGCAAAAAGCTCTCATGCGCATCTACCGCGACATCCGCTTCAGCTCCGACAAGCGCCCCTACAAGATTCATCAAGGCGTCTGGTGGGCGCGCGAGGGCCTCGAAAAAACCTCCGGCGGTGGCTTCTACTTCGATCTCGCAGGAGATCACATCACCATCGCCGCCGGAACCTTCATGCCCGAGCGCGAACAGCTCCTCGCCATCCGTCGCCACCTCCTCGACCACCACCAAGAGATGCGCTCACTCCTCACCTCCAAAAAACTTCGCACCCTCTTCAGCCTGATCGACGGCCACAAACTCACTCGTCCTCCCAAAGGCTTCTCTCCCGACTCGCCCGCTCTCGATCTCCTCCTCTGCCGCCAGTGGGGAGTGATCGCCAGACTTCCCGCCACCACAGCCACCGGCCCAACTCTGCTCAAAGAGATCGTCAAACGCTTCGAAGCCGCGGCCCCTCTGGTAGCCCTGCTCAACGCCCCCCTTGCCGCAAAGAAAACCCGCCGCCCCCTCTTCTAAACCATCGCCCCAACCGTCTCCACGAAACCGTCCTTCGGAGCGAAGCGAAGAATCCCTGTCTTCACCCCGCCACAAAATCAACCCTCCAAATCCCCCGCCAAACGGACTCTATCTGGCCCAAAAGCCACTTAAAACCGCCAAAAAGTGCTAAAAATAGAACAAAACCAATAAAAACCCAAAAAAACCTGTGGAAACTGAACAAATCTCATTGACAAAGCGCGCGGAAAGGCCGAAGGTGAATTGCGGTACGGTTTCTTCGGAGCCCGCATGAACACTGGCGATTCGCGCATCTCGACCGCCAGCAAGGCCACCGGATAACCTGCTTCAGGAAAAACAAGAAACACTAGAAGGAGCAAGACACATGGCAAAGGGATTGACCAAGACAGCGCTCGTCCGCCAGCTGGCGGAGAAGCTCGAGCTGACCAACAAGCAGACCGCCACCTTCCTGGACCTGCTGGCCGAGACGGCCGTCAAGGAGACCAAGAAGAATGGTGAGTTCACCATCCCCGGCATCGGTAAGCTTGTTAAGGCCGAGCGCAAAGCCCGCCTGGGCCGCAACCCCCAGACCGGCGAGACCATCAAGATCAAGGCCAAGACCGTCGTGAAGTTCCGCGTCGCCAAGGTCGCCAAAGACACCATCGCTCCGCCCAAGAAGTAGTTTTCCCGCGCAACGAAATTCGTTGCGCAACAGAACACCCTCATCGTCGCGTGCTCTCGGCACGCGGCGAAAGAGACCAGAAGAGCCTGCCCATCGTCATCGATGGTGGCAGGCTCTTTTCCATCTGCCGCTCCAAATCTCTTTACCCTCCAGGACCGTCATTTTGAGCTAAGCGAAGAATCCCTGCATTTGCACCGCGCGCGATCCACCGGGTGCCCCATTCCTGCGGTGTCATCGCAGGTGCGGGCCCTTCAAAACTCCGGGGACAGCCATCAGAGAGCCCAGGTCACGGTTGAACCTTTCATGTTTTGTTCACGTATGCAGGAATGCGAACTCAGGCTCGCAGAGACTCACCCGCGATCGCGGCAGCACCGGGCGATAGGTAGCCTGGATGAATCTGTGAGAATCCATGGAAAAAGAGACCACGGAAGCATCGCAAAGGATTGCAGCGCGTATCGCAGGATTCACTCTGCTGTTGCTCATGATCAATGTTTGCCTTTGGCCGTCATCTGATTGTGGCTGGAGATGCCGTGGCGACCGCACGGAACATTCCGGCCCACGAACGAGGGTTTCGTGGCGGGATCCTCTGCGAGATCGTGATGCTGAATTGCGATGTCGTGCTGGCACTCGCCCTGTACGCTTTGCTCAAACCCGTGAACTCAACCCTGGCCCTCCTCGGTTCATTCTGGCGGACTGCGAATGCGGTCCTCCTTGGAGTGGGCGTCGCGTCCAGCCTGGTGGGCCTGGATATGCTGAGTAACCCGCATTACATCTCGCTCTTGAACTCCGATCAGCTGCACGCTCTCACACTGATTTTTTTCGATCTGCATAATCGTCTGTCGCTGATCGGTCTTATGTTTTTCTGCTTTGGCGCTGGGATCCACAGCTGGCTGTTGTACCGGCCGGGCTACATTCCTCAAGTCATCTCAGGTTTGTATCTGTTTGCCTCAATAGAAATGCTGTTGTGTTGCTTCACTTTCCTTATCTACTTTTTTGCAGAGTTGTCAGCCGCACTGTGGCTCGCGTTCAAAGGGGTGAGATTGCCTGCACAAAACGGCAAAGAATCGCCTTCGAGTGCAGCCTGAAGGTAAGAATCTCGATAGCCTGTTCTGTTTCGTGATTTGTCGACGCTCACCTCTGCGGCAAAAACCCCCGAGCCACCAACGACAATCCCAGCGAGACCAGGACTCCCTGCAGGATCAGCATTGAGTTATACCGCCACCCCAGTGCGGCGAACGAAACGAATGCTCCCCACACATAAACCTCGCTTAGAAACGCTATCCCCCACGCCGGCCTCACTCCCGCATCCAAAACCCGCGCACTCATCGCCGGAACCAGCCGCGGAACCCGCGCCCTGTACTCGCGATAACGCTCGCCCAGCTTTGCCAAAAGAAAATCTTCCTCCGCCAGAATCAGTCGAAGCTGAAACGCCCCCACCAGCACCACCGTAAAGATCGCGCCACTCGGAGGCATCAACAGCGCCAGCGCCAGCGTATGCAGAAACGTCCCCAGGTAAAGCGGATTGCGAACCCTGCGGTACGGCCCAGCCGCGACCATTGCGTCGCCTCGCATCGCTCCGGCCCTCACGATCGAGGTCCCCAGATACGCCGAGCCCCATGTACGCAACACTGCACCGGCCAGCGCCAGCACAATCCCCACCACCAGCACCGCAATCGTGGCCCCGTTGAAACTCAGCCATCGATTGCGCGCCGGCCACGAAGCCAGCAGCTGCCACGTGCGAATCGAATCCAGGTGCAACCACCGATCCCACGGAGCCGTGAAGCCAATCACATAAATCACAACATGAATCCAGAAGCGAAGACGAAACTCGAGAGCAGTAGCTTTCATGGGCAGTGGGCGCCAAGATCCTTTGGGGCTTTCTAAAAACTGTTCTGTTTATAAGTCTATTGCGTATCGATCAATCGATTTGAGCGAAGTTGGAACCGCATCGCGTTCTTCTCCGTACAATCGCCTATGCGATTTACGGCTGTTTTGCTTCTATGCGTTTTGTGTGCGCTGCCTGCTCATGCGCAGAACCTTGCGATTGTCGATGTGACGGCCTACACCTCGCCTGAAGCTGCGCCCCGAAGACACACGACCGTTCTCATCCTCAAAGGAAAAATCTCCTCGAGCGGGAGTCACATCCAGGTCCCCGCTGGAACTCCACGGTTGCCCTGTAAAGACTGCTTCGTCTTCGCCGGCTTCTGGAACTGTCACGTGCATTTCACCGGAGATCAGTGGACGGGAGCCGCGCACCTGCCCGCAGACAGTCTTACCCGGGAGTTGCAGAAGATGCTCACCGGTTCAGGATTCACCACCGTCGTCGATACCTCCTCCGACACCGAAAACACCGTCGATCTTCGGCGCCGCATCGACAAGGGAGAAGTATCAGGGCCACGAATCTATACGGCAGGCATTGGCCTGTATCCAACCCATGGCATCCCGTTTTATCTCGACAATCTGCCGCAGGCAATTCGTGCGAAGCTCTTTCAGCCTTCCACGCTCTCTGAAGCGAGTCAGGATGTACAGCACAACATCGATTCTGGGACGGACATCGTCAAGTTATTCACCGGCTCCTACCTCTCACCCGAACGAGTCGCTCATATGTCACCCGACATCGCTCAGGCTGCCGTCGCTCAAGGGCACAAACATCAACAGCTTGTCTTTGCGCATCCCTCCGATCTTGGAGGAATACGGGTCGCGATGAACAGTGGGGTCGATGTCCTGGCCCACGCTCCAGACACCGTCGATGGTGTCGATAACGCTCTTCTCTCGGAGATCGTCCAGCACCGCATGGCCATGATTCCCACCTTGAAGCTCTTCTCCAGAACAAATAACATTGTCCGGATTCGTGAGATCGTTGCGCACTTTCACACGCTTGGTGGAGAACTCTTATTTGGAACCGATACAGGTTTTTTGAGCGATGATTCGGTCGTCGAAGAATACCGGCAGCTCGCGCTCTCCGGTCTGTCCTTTCAAGAGGTCCTCGCCATGCTCACGACAGCCCCCGCCGGAAGATTCCGTCTCCCGCCTTCCGAAGGCCGTATTCAGCCCGGAGCAAGCGGAGACCTCACCGTTCTCGGTTCAAACCCCGCTCAAGGAACGATGGAAGATTTTGCAAACGTCCGTTACACCATCCGCGCAGGAAAAGTGATCTTCCAGAAAGAGCCACGCTAATTTTTCTAGAACCCTCAGCAATAAGAACCAAGGCCTTTTGTCAGGATGTGAAACAGCTTAAGTTACAAATTAGGATAGGGAGAACGCGGCCCTTTAGAGACCCTCTTCGCCATTCCTGCGAAGACTGTTTTTGCCCGGTCTATCCAACCGCCACCATCGTCATTCTGAGCGAAGCGAAGAATCCCTGTCTTTCTTTCCCACGAACACCAAGGCCAAGCGAACCCTACCCTTCACTCCCACCCAGCATCTCCAGCAGAGCATCGAAGTCCTCCAACCCCGAGTACTCGATCACCACCCGACCCTTTCCCTTCTTATCCTCGATCCTCACCTTCAACCCCAGCGATCGTCGCAGCCGGTCCTCCGCCTCGCGAACATTCGGATCCTCCGCCTGCACATCCGCGGCCTTCTCTTTCTTCTCCTTCGCCTCGGGATTAATCAACCCCTGGACATAGTTCTCCGTCTGCCTCACCGAAAACGACAATGCCAGCGCCTTCTGCGCCGCCGATGTAATCGACTCCGGAGTATCAAGCGCCAGCAACGCCCGCGCATGCCCGAAGCTCAGCTCCCCCGTCTCCACCTTCGCCTGCACCCCGTCCGGCAGCCGCAGCAGCCGCAGAAAGTTCGCCACCGACGCCCGATCCTTGCCCGTCCGCGTCGCCATCTGCTCCTGCGTCAGCTTGAACTCGCTCGAAAGCCGCTGGAACGCCCGCGCTTGTTCCATCGGGTTCAGGTCCGTCCGCTGCAGGTTCTCGACGATCGTCATCTCCAGAACCTGCCCGTCCGCCGCCTGCCGCACAATCGCCGGAACCGTCTCCTTGCCCGCTTTGCGCGAGGCCAGCCACCGACGTTCACCCGTAATCAGCTGATAACGCATAGGGTTATGGCCAGGGGGAAGATTGGGTGACGGAGGAAGTGGTCGGACCACTATCGGTTGCACTACCCCGCTCGCCGCAATCGACTGTGCCAGCTCCGCCAGCTGTCCCTCGTCAAAGTGGGTGCGCGTCTGCCAGGGGTTCCGCTCAATCTGGTCCAGCGGAATCTCGAGCGGCCTCCCCGCTGGCTCAGGCGCAGCTGCGACGGCAGTGATCGAAGCGACCTCTGCAGCCATAGGCGCGGGGCGCTTCGGAAGAAGAGATTCAAGCCCCTTGCCCAGGGCACGGCGTTTCGGGTCAGACGATGCAATTGGCATAGGTCAACTTTCCAGATCGGGCATTTCAGTAACTACAACTACGTCTCTCATCTCAACCATCCAGCTCGTATCCCAGGCATTTGGCTTCCCCGGGCAGTTGGCTCCCCACAAAAGTGTCATCCTGAGCGAAGCGCAGCGAAGTCGAAGGACCTGCGGTTCTCCTCCTCGCCACCACCTCCCGGGTGCCCCATCGTTGCAGCAAAGAATGGAAACGGAACCAAACCCTCATGAACGCCAGAATCGGGACTTCTTCTCCGGCTTATTAAATGACTTCAACGAACTCGCCGCGGCGGCAGCAGCAGCCTTCCTCCGCTTCACCTCAGGACTCTCCATCTTGTGCCGCTCCAGCAGCTCCAGTGCCAGCTCCCGGTAGGTCTCTGCTCCCCGCGATCGCGCATCGTACAGCGCCACCGGCTTGCCATGGCTGGGAGCCTCGGCCAGGCGCACGTTCCGCGGAATCGACGTCTTCAGCAGCTTGTCGCTGAAGAAAGCCTTCAGGTTCTCCGTTACCTGCATCGCCAGGTTGGTGCGGTCGTCATACATGGTCAGCAGCACACCCTCAAGGACAAGGCTGGAGTTGAAGTTCGAGCTCACGCTGTCCAGCGTCGACATCAGCTCCGAGATCCCCTCCAGCGCGAAGTACTCTGCCTGCATAGGAACCAGCAGCCCATCGGCAGCCACCAGCGCATTCAGCGTCAGCAGGTCCAAGGCCGGGGGGCAGTCCAGAAGGATGAACGTAAACTGGGTCCGAATCGGCTCGATCGCCTCCCGCAGCCGGTACTCCCGGCGCTCGGCCGTGATCAGCTCGATCGTCGCCCCGATCAGGTTCTTGCTCGAAGGAACCAGCTTCAGGTTCTCCATCTCGGTCGGAAGCATGCTCTCTTCGATCGTCGCATTGCCCAGCAGAAGATCGTAGACGCTGTTGCGGTGCTCGTCGCCATCCGCCAGCCGCGCCACCCCCAGTCCACCCGACGAGTTCGCCTGGGGGTCGCAGTCGATCAGCAGCGTCGAGATCCCCTCCAGCGCCAGCGAGGCCGCCAGGTTGATCGCAGTCGTCGTCTTGCCGACGCCGCCCTTCTGGTTAACCACCGCAATCACGTGCGAGACCGGCTTCGGGCCGCCGTCCTTGGAATCGGACCCGGCTTTGGAATCCACCTTGGCGTCCGCCTCGGATTTCGCCGCTGGATTAGGTTTGGCGCTCGGGTCAGACTTGGCTGCCAAATCCGGCTTCGCTGCGGCATCGGGTTTGGTGGTCTCCGCGGTCTTGGGCGAGGGTGCTGCAGGAGTCTTCGTCGTGGGGTTCAGGGTGCTCATCGCGATAACAAGAAGGTTATCGGCAGTCCTCCCCGGAGAGCAATGCTTCAGGTGTTGTGAAGAAGTGCTCCGGGCTGTGGAGAACGTGTGGAATCCGGGAATCGGCCTTGATTCACGGGGTCTTCCCGCAGGGCCAATGTGGAAATCTTTGTTCCCGGAAAGCCGAAATGTTCCACGTGGAACACTCGAACAGCATCTGTTTCCCGCAGGCGCCTCGATGGTTCCGCATCAGCGACCATCAACCATCCGCCTTCCGTCCGGATCACCTTGTACACGGATCGTCATTCTGAGCGAAGCGAAGAATCCCTGTTTTGTCCGCAGAGAGAGGATTCCTTAGCCTTCCAACCAAGAATGTTCCACGTGGAACATTTTGACGGCCACATTCCCGACCCTTTCCGTGCCCCGAAGAGAACCCGGTCCGTCCCTCCGTAACAACCACCCACTTGTATCCCCCAGAGCCGTCCTTCTGAGCGCAGTGAAGAATCCCTGTGTTCCGCGCGAAGCGGCAGGAATCTGTCCCTTACCAGCCCAGAATGTTCCACGTGGAACAATCAGTCTCGAACCATCCGATAGAGGACCCCAGCCGAGCTCTCTGGAATAGCAAGGGATTGCTGCACAGAGAAACCCTCTGGAGATCCCGGAAGTTCCGTCGCGAGAACCAGAATCTGGCGATCCGCCCTGTTGGAGGCCTCTGCCAGCGCCGCAGCCATATCGTCCACCGCCCGCAGCGTGATCGTATGGAATCTTCGCCCGCCGGCGAGGGCCTCCGACCGTCCAGCCCAAAACTCTACATTGCTCACGCCAAGAGTTCTGACTGCCTCGCGCAGAAACGTCGCCTTCTTGTTCTGCGACTCGGCCAGCGTCACCGCTATCCTCGGATGCAGAAGCGCGATGGGAAGCCCGGGAAACCCCGCGCCCGACCCCAGGTCCAGCAGCGTGTCGGGACCAGGTTCCCCGAGATGCCGCCCGGCAAAGAGGCTCTCCCCAAAGTGCCTCCGCACCATCTCCTCCGGGGAGCGGATTGCCGTGAGGTTGGTTCGGGCGTTCCAGCGCACCAGCAGATCGAGATAGATCGTAAGCTGCGCCAGAAGGATCGAGGGAACCGGGTCGAGGTATGGGGCAAGGATTTGTGCGATCTCGGGTTCGAGGAGGGTTGGCATCCCAATAAGTATCGCAAACCAGGGAATGTTCCACGTGGAACATCGTCCACGGCAATTCAGGCAAGCGTGCTGAACCCTCCTCCGCTCGCCATAGCACTCTATGCTCGTCATTCTGAGCGAAGCGAGGAATCCCTGTGTTTTTCGCAGGATTCCAAAGGAAGCCTCCATCCCGGCAGACCCACCTGGCCGGAACGAAGGGCTGTGGGGTTTTGGCTCACTTTTCTGGATACAACCGTCTGCCAGCAGGCCAAGCGCAGAAATCTCCCGGCGGGATGTTCCACGTGGAACATCTTTGTAGGAAACCAGACCCCCCAAACCTAGAAGAGATACATGGATCCAGATTATTGGGTCGGAGGGTGCAGCCGAGATAATGTTCCACGTGGAACATTGTCCCCACGAAGCGTTCCTTCGTTGGCAGACAAAGTGTTCCACATGGAACACTCCTCTCAGGTCTCAGGAGCTCGCGACCGAGGTATGGATTGCGCGGGGCGTCCAGGCTGCCGCCTCGGAGACGAAGCGGGCGAAGAGAGCTCGGGAGGCCGGGCTGATCTCATAACTGCGCTCCGGATGCCACTGAACTCCCAGAACGAAGTGGAATTGCGGGTTATGCGGATCCTGGCCGCCCTCGACGGCTTCGATCACACCATCCTCGGAGCTGCGGCCGACGATCCGTAGACCGTCTCCGGGGATTCCGATGGCCTGGTGATGGCTGGAGTTGATGGGAAGACGGAGGAATCCCTCCCGCTCCGGGGCTTCCTCGGAGCCGAGCAGGCTCCCCAGGACGGAATCCCCTGGAATTCCGGCTACGTGGGCGATCGCAACCGTCCGGCCTGCGGAGTGGTTCACCGGGACCGGCGCCAAATCCTGCACCAGGGTTCCCCCCCGCCAGACGTTGAGCGACTGGGTTCCGAAGCAGATGGTGAGGACAGGCTTGTAGAGGTTGTGCGCGTCCTGGATGAGAAGCTCATCGACGTTCTCGCGTGCCGCGTCGGCGGGATTGCACTCCGGGATGGGCTCGTGGCCGTACTTGTGCGGGTTCACGTCAGCGGGAGAGCCGGGAAGAAGGACGCCATGACAGGTATTGATCAGGTCGGCGGTGGCGCGCGGAGAGGTGTCGAGGGGGATCTCGACTGGCTCGCCCCCGGCGCGACGGATGGCTTCGGCGTACTGGGGCCAGGAGCGGGAGTTGTACTCGGGATCGGTGCTGGTGGGGACGGGAATGGCGATTCGCGGCTTCATGGTCTTGAAATCCATGATACGGCGAAGCGTGCGCTGCCGCTCGGTCGCCCTGCGCGGGCGACGGTCACTTCGTGACTTATATATCCCTTCGGTTGGCGCTCCCGTTGGTCGCGATCAACAATTTTTACGCCGACCATCGGGAGGCCTAGGGCGAAGCCGGTATACAGGTCACGAAGTGACCGCCGCCCGCGCAGGGCGACCGAGCGGCAGCGCACGCTCTCGCCAGAAGAATCTGTCGATACGACCTAGTTGAGCTCGGGGTGGTATTGGAGGTAGGTGGTGGTGATGGTCTGGAGCAGACGGGCGGTGAGGGCGTCCGCGTCGCGGGTAGTGAGGCCTTCGGTGGGGATGGGATCCCCGATGATGATGGCCAGAGGACGGGGATAGAGGTGATAGGTGTGGATGGGGAGAAGTTCGTAGGTTCCGACGAGAGTGATGGGAATGAGGGGAACCTGGGCCTTGAGGGCCATGTAGGCGGCTCCTGAGACGAAGGGCTGGGGGCGGCCGGTCGAGGTGCGACCTCCCTCGGGGAAGATAACCATGGGGAGGCCGTGCCTGAGGGTCTGGACGCAGCGGTTGAGGCTGGCGACGGCGTTGCGGGAGCTGGATTGGTCGACGGGGACCTGGCCGGAGCGGTTGAGATACCAGCCGATGAAGGGAATCTTCCAGAGCCCCTGTTTGGCCATGATGCGGAACTGGAAGGGGAGGCGAGCGAAGAGGACCGGGGTGTCGTAGTAACTAAGATGGTTCGACGCATAGACTGCGGCCTGGCGGGTGCGGAGCTTCTCTTCGCCGATGAGGGTGACAGGGGAGAGCGAGAGGAGGAGGAGCGAGCGGGCCCAGACGTGGGCGATGAAGTGCTGCTGCCTTCCGGTTCTGTCCCAGAGGCCGCAGACCAGCGAGATGCAGCCGAAGAAGACGGTCGAGACGGCGATGAGGGGGACAAGGACGAGGTAGGTGAGCCAGCGGAAGAAGATGGGGGCTGGCGGAGGAGAGGTCGGCGGGATCTCGTTCGGGGCGGCGGTCAGGGTTGAGGATTGGGTTGGTTCAGGCACTTGGGTGGGTTCCTCGGGCTTAGGGGGAATGCTTCGGGCGAGACGCAGGTCCCTTCGGGTTCGCTCAGGGCAGGCTCTTTGACTGCGCGCTTTGCGCTCCGCTCAGGATGACACATTGTTTTGATTTGTGGGATCTGGTTTAGGAGGAGATATTTTTGCTCGGGTTCTTGACGGCGGTTATGACCTGTAGGGATGCGTGACGGTGGGGAAGAAAGACAGGGATTCTTCGCTTCGCTCAGAATGACGGGTTGTGGGGATCATAACGGTTGGGGGCATCCGCTTTATGGGGCGGTGAGGAGGAGCGCTCTCAGCTCTCCAATCAAGTAGACGGAGCCGGTGGCGACGATGAAGCCGTCGGGGGGCGTGATGGCGCGGGCTCGGGTGAGGGCTTCGTCGAGGGTGGGCGCGAGCTCGGCGGGGATCTCGAGGTCGCTTGCGGCGGCCTGTAACTCTTCGAGCGAGGCGGCGCGTGGATTGTTGATGGGCGCGAAGAGGATGTGGTCGTGGGGGCGATCGGGCGAGGAGGAGTCGAAGAGGGGGAG
>Ga0193742_1001761_pt1 | contig 12736 bp, 7 predicted proteins | sample L2c1metaG_FD_165511 | JGI IMG/M metagenome (GOLD analysis project Ga0193742, IMG submission 165511) | Soil microbial communities from a riparian zone of the East river system, Colorado, United States - L2c1 | ecosystem: Environmental > Terrestrial > Soil > Riparian zone | place: USA: East River... | reverse complement strand
CCGTGCGCCTGGTAGGCGAGCAGGAGCTGCCCGGTGGCCGTCGCTCTCTCGGTTCGCGTCAGCTGTCTCGTCCAATCACCCCCTCCGGCGCCGACGATGGCTGACTCTCACCACCCTACATACGATCTTCCCAGCGTGCGGATTTTCCGCCCGATCTGGACGAGCGACGGGCGGACCGCCGACGCTTTGCAGGCGCTAGTCGCCCATGCGCGATGTGAACAGCGCGACGAAGCGGTCCCGGATGCCCGTGGGTGGCGGATCCGCGAGGAGCGAAGCCGGCGGCGGGGCGCCGTAGCTCGCGGCCGCCGCACCGAGCTCGCGAAGGTCGACGAGCTCGGCGCCGAGGTTGGTCGCGACCTCCTGCGCGGCATCGCGCTGGCGCCGGCTCCACCGGCTGTATACGGCGAGCGCCTCGACCCGCGCCAGTTCGGCGCGCATCTCGTCAGCGCCGATTTCGATCCTGCCCCAGACGGTCACGATCCCGGAGACCCCGAGGTAGTCGACCTTGGAGAACTCCCCGGTCGGCGTGTGGTAGGCGCGGATGCCGCAGCCACACTCGGTTTGGGGAGCGGCGTGGGGTGTGTCGAGGAGCTCCTCAGGCGTGCCCCAGCGGCGGCACTCCGCCCGCATGACGGGCTCCGACCACGCGACCGGGAAGTACGGCGAGCTGAGCTGGCCGTGCGCGGGACCGGTGCGGAGGATCCTCCAGTTCCTGAAGCCGACCACCGGCTCGATCAGGTCGGGCGCGTGACTGTGGCCCGACTCTGGGGCGGCGAGGATCCCGACACCGGCCGCCCCATGCGGATGAGTCCGCGCAGTGACCCGCCCTGCGGGAGGCGCCACCGGCTCGACCGTGATCGTTATGGGAGACATTGTCGCCGCGGGCTGGATCCACCCTGCACTCTAGATCAGCGTTCGGTCTGCGCTTGGTACTTCCTGGTGAAGGCCGCCTCAAAACCCCCGGCGCACGTCTGACGGCGGCCGAGGCCGGCCTGGAATGATGCCGCCCGTGGTCACGGCGGTGATCTCCGACCTTCACCTGGGGACGCGCACCGAGGCCGATCTCCTGCGCCGGCCGGAAGTGCGGGAGAAGCTGATGACCGAGCTCGAGGCGGTCGACCACGTGGTACTGCTCGGCGACACGATCGAGCTTCGCGACGGACGCCCCAGCGAGGCGCTGGAGGCGGCGGCGCCCTTCTTCGAGGACCTGGGCGAGGCGCTGAGCGGTCGCCGGGTGACCGTTGTCGCTGGAAATCACGACTACCAGCTCGCGTTGCCGTGGTTGACGCGCCGCCGCGCGGCGGGCGCCCGGGCTGCGCTCGGGCTGGAGCAGGTCTCCGTGCCGCTGCCCGGCGATCCACTCGCGCGGCTGGCGCGGTGCATGGGCGAGACCGAGCTCGTTCTGGCGTATCCGGGCCTATGGCTGCGTGCGGACGTCTACGCCACCCACGGCCACTACCTCGACTGCCACAACCAGGTGGCGACGTTCGAGTGCCTCGCTCGGCGAGCCACCGAGACGCTGATCCGAGAGCCCCGGAACGGCTACCGGACGCCTGACGACTACGAAGCGGTACTCGAGCCGCTCTACCGGGCCATCTACCGGGTCGCTCAGTCTCAGAGGGCGAGGGTGTTGGCGCGGAGCGTCAAGGCGATGGTGAGGTGGGGGGAGGGGCGGGCCGGCTATCGCGGTCCGCGCCGGCGGCCCGGCCTGGGTGCGATGGCGCAGGTCGTCGAACGCCTGACGATCGAGGCCGGCTACGTGATCTTCGGCCACCTTCACCGTCCGGGCCCGGCCGGCGCCGATGACCGGGGCTGGAGGACCGCGACCGGCGTGCAGCTCGTGAACAGCGGCTCCTGGGTGTACGAGCCCGCATACCTCGGGGCGACCCCAGCCGACAGCCCGTACTGGCCGGGGACGTGCGTCGTCGTCGCCGGCGATGGGCCACCCGAGCTGAGAGGGCTGCTGCGCGGTTTCACCCAGGAGCAGTTCGGAGTTCGCCGCCCGTGATATCGCCGTAATCCGCCCCTCGAGGGCCGGTTGGTATCAGCCCGCACGCGGGCCGATACCAGACCCGGCTTGCGTGGTGCGAGCGCTTCGCAGCGGCCGCGACATGCGCCGCGAGGGTACTTGTAGAGGTGAGCAGTGGACCGCTTCATGACCTTGCTTCCCTGGCCCTCAACACCAGCTTCTGCGCCCCGGGCGCTCCTCGTCGCGACGTTGTCGACGGTCGCGCTGTTGCTTTGGTCCCCCGCCACGAGCTTCGCCCGCGACACCACCCGTGCGGGCGGCAAGCAGACCGAGCAGGGCGGGTCCTTGAAGACCGCCCTCGTCTCCGCCGGTCTGCTCGTCCGCGGGGCCGGCTATGGCACCGAGAATGGCTCCGCCGCGGTGCGCGGGCTGCAGCTCCGCCTGCGCGGGCTCGGCTTCGGGCCGGGGCCGATCGACGGCCTCTTCGGTCCGTTGACACAAGGGGCCGTTGAGCGCTTCCAGCTAGCCCGCGGCCTGCCGGCCGACGGCGTGGTCGGCCCAGACACCAGGACGCCCCTGCTCAACCGGCCGGTGGGGCGGGACAGCAGGCCTGCCGGCTCGAGCAGGCCAGATCGGCCTGGCCGCCATCGAGCCGCGCCCGAGCAGCGGACACCGGACCGCCCGCCGGCGGGCGACGCTCCGCCACCTCGCGACGGCGCCCCCGACACCGGCGGCGCGCCGCGCGTGCCGGCGGCGGAGCCGCAGCCGTCTGACGGGCTCGCCCCCGAGGCTGCCGCGGGGCTGGGCGCGCTGGCAATGGCGGTGCTGCTGGGCGGCGCGTGGTTGCTCGGCAGGCGGCGCCGCGGCGGGACTGCCGCCGGCCACCGCGCCGAACGACACAGGTCGCCCGCGACCGGCCTCCGCCTCGGGATAGTGTGCGCCGCGCTGCTCGCCGTGTTCGCCATCGGAGCGGCGACGGGCGCGTTGTTCGCGACGCAGGCCTCGCCCGGCGAGCGTCAGACCGAAGCGGCGCGCAGCACCGCGGTGATACCTGATGTGACTGGAGCGGGCGGCGCGGGGGTGGCGGTCCAGCGCCGTCCGCACCGGTCGCCGAGCTCACCGTGAGCGCGCTGATCCCCACGACGTCCGGGATGCCCGGGCCTGGCTCCGATCGCGCCGCTGCGCTGTCGGGAGTCGCTCCGGCGCTGAGGAGCCTGCGCCAGGCGACGTCGCTACAGGGTCTGTTTCGCCACGCCACCCGCGCGCTGTGCGACGAGATGGGCTTCGGGCGGGCGGCGCTGTTCAGTCTTCGTGATCACGCACTCGTGGCCGAGAGCGTGCACGCGCGCGGGGCGCCTGACGAGGGCAGTCGCCTTCTGAAGTGCCTCGCCGGGGCGGCGGCGGCGCTGCGTCCGTCGCTGCACGAGTCGGAGGTGCTGCGCCAGCGGATGACCCTGCTCGTCAAGGACGCGGTGGGCGATGCGCGTGCACTGGCGCTCGTCCCCGGCACGCGTTCGTACGTGGCGGCGCCGGTCATCTGCGAGGCGCAAGCCGTCGCGCTCGCGCACGCCGACCACGGCCCTCACGGGCCGGCCGTGACCGAGCTGGAACGCAGAGCGCTGTGGGCGTTCGCCGAAGGATTGGGCTACGCGCTCGAACGATGCGTGCTCGAGGAGCGCCTTCGCCAGCACTCGAACCGAGTGCTGGCGCTGGTTCGCTCGACCGAGGCCAGCGTGGAGGAGCTCACCAGTCCCGCGGTCGCGCTCCCCTCGGCGATGCCGCGGATCCCGCGGAGCCGGGCCGCCAGCATGCCGGAGCGCGAGCGTCTGGAGATGTTGACGCGCCGCGAGCGAGAGGTGCTGGCCATGCTCGCCGAGGGGGAGACGAACGCCCGCATCGCCAGGCGGCTGGTCGTCTCAGAGGACACAGTCAAGACGCACGTGCAGCACATCCTCCGCAAGCTCGCGGTGCGCAACCGCTCGCAGGCGGTCTCCCGGTACTTCCACATCCGCGGCTCGAGCGTCGAGCAGGGCCTGGCGGCGCCCGCGGGCGGATTCGGATAACGGAGGCGCGGAAGATGCCTCTTTCGGGGAGTAAGAATCACCCCTTGTTCCGACGCGATCGGAACAGACGTGAGTCTACGCTCACGACGGGCGGGAACCTGGCGCTGTCCCTCGAGGAGAACGGGTCGGTGGAAATGAGGATTCTCACGGATGACAGCACGGAATTGCGTCCCCCCCGGACGCTGCCGTCTCCCGCTCGGCCGCTCCTCTCGATCGTCGTTCCGACGAAGAACGAGGTCGGAAATGTCGCCGACCTGGTTGCGCGCCTCGAAGCGGTGGTCCCCACCGTCGCGATGGAGATCATCTTCGTGGACGCGAGCACCGACGCCACGCCCGAGTTCATCGAGGAGATCGCCCGGGCCTGCACGCGCGAGGTAGTGCTCCTGCGCCAGACACGCGAACGCGGTCGCAGCGGCCTCGGGGCAGCGGTGGTCCAGGGCCTGCACGCAGCGAGGGCTCCGTGGGTCTGCGTGATGGACGCCGACCTGCAGCATCCTCCCGAGCTGATCGCGGCCCTGCTCGAGCAGGCCGAGTCGTCTGACCTCGACCTCGTGGTCGCAAGCCGCTACTGCGAGGAGGGCTCGACTGGCTTCGGCTGGGCGCGCGCGATGGCCTCTCGCTCCACCACGGGCGCAGCGCGGCTGCTGTTTCCGCAGCGTCTTCGAAACGTCACGGATCCCATGAGCGGCTTCTTCCTGGTGCGCCGCGATGCGATCGACGTCGACGCGCTGCGGCCACGCGGGTTCAAGATCCTGCTCGAGCTGTTGATCCGCACTCCTGCGCTTCGGTGCGCCGAGGTGTCGTTCGCGTTCGGCGAACGTCGCGCCGGTCGCAGCAAGGCGACGATCCGCGAGGGGCTGCGCTACCTGTCCCTGCTCGCGCGCCTGCGGTTGGCCCGATTCGGAATCGTCGGCGTTTCGGGTCTTGTGGTCAACACCGTCCTGCTGGCGGTGCTGACCGACGTCGTGGGCCTCTTCTACGTCGTGTCCGCGGTCATCGCGACCCAGGGATCCACGCTGTGGAACTTCTGCTTCACCGAGCTCTGGGTCTTCTCCGATCGCGATCACAAGCGAGGAGTAGGCCGCCGCATGGCGCTCTTCTACCTCATGAACAACGCGGCGCTCGCCGTGAGAGGACCCCTGCTCGTGCTGCTCACGTCCGGTCTCGGCATTCACTACGTGGTCTCGAACGTGCTGTCGTTGGTGGGCCTCACGCTCGTGCGTTTCGCGCTTGCCGATACCTGGATCTGGGCCAAGGCGCCGCCGAGCCAGGTCAAGTCGCGCTCCTTCAGCTACGACATCCACGGGATCGTCACCGTGAAGTCGGACGCCCGCCTGCCCGAACTGGAGCGCTTCCGCATCGGCGAGCTGAGCGGAGTGGCCGACATCCGCGTGCGGGTGGGGAGGGTGAGCCCGAACGGCCACTCCGCCGTCCACTACCGCGAGGGTCCCGGTCGCCTCGGGTTCGGTGTCGTGATCGATTTCGGCGATCGCATCGAGGCGACCGCATCGCAGCTGCTTCGGCGGTCCCCGCACGTGCTCTACACCAATGTGGTCGAGCCGATTCTTCGCTGGACGTTCGCCGAACGAGGCTATGCGCTCGTGCACGCGGCGTGCCTGGCGAGTGGCGAGGACGCCTTCCTGGTCACCGCCAGGACCGATACCGGGAAGACGACCACGAGCCTCCGCATGCTCGACCGCCACCCCTATTCGTTCCTCTCCGACGATCTGACGCTCGTGAGTCCCGACGGCCGGGTGTTGACCTACCCCAAGCCCCTCACGATCAGCCGGCACACGCTGAAGGCGGTGAAGACGCCGTTGCTGTCTCGGTGGGAGCGCATCGGCCTGGTCGTCCAGAGCCGGCTGCACTCACGTTCGGGGCGGCGCCTCGCGCTCATCATCGCCCGCACCCATCTTCCGGCCGCGACGATCAACGCGGTCGTCCAGATGCTCGTCCCTCCGCCCAAGTACCACGTGGAGCGCCTCGTGCCCGGCGTCGAGGTGGCTCCCGAGGCTCGCTTGAAGGGGATGGTGGTGATCCAGCGCGGGGGCGAGGGAGCCGTCTCGCTGGACGAGCCTGAGGCGCTCGAGACGCTGATGCGCAACTGCGAGGACGCCTACGGCTTCCCGCCCTATGCGGCGATCGAGGGATCGCTGCGCCGGCGCAACGGTGCGGATCTGAAGGACGTCGAGCGAGGCATCGTTGCGAGCGCGCTCAGCGGGCTCCCCGCGGCGGTGATTCGAAGCGAGACGATGGACTGGTGGCGCCGGGTGCCCGGCGTCGTGAGCCGCTGGACGCCGTCGGCGCCCCCGAAGGGAGTGACCTCTCAGGCTCCGCGCGTCCTTGCCGGACGGAGCGGCAAAGGCGCGGATGGGCCGGGTCCGGGCGCTTAGCACCGTCACATCGACGGTCGCGCCCGCGGCGGAGCGGCTCGCGCTCGCGACCCGGCCGGCGCGGGCGCCGACCCGGGCGTACCTCGCGTACCTCGCCCTCATACTCGCGCTGGCCGCCGTGCTGAGGGTGTGGCAGCTCAACAGCACGGGATTCAACAGCGACGAAGCGGTCTATGCGGGCCAGGCGGCGGCGATCGCCGGCCACCCGGAGCTCGGCGAGCTCTTCCCGATCTTCCGGGCCCATCCGCTGCTCGTCCAGACGGTGCTGTCGGTCGGGTTCCAGCTCCACCTGGCCGAGGGCTTCGAGCGGCTCACCGTCGCCGCCATCGGCGTGGCGACGGTCTACCTGGTCTACGAGCTCGGGCGGCTCCTCTATGGCCGCCCGGCCGGGCTGATCGCCGCGTTGCTGATGGCGCTGATGCCGTATCACGTCGTGGTCACGCGCCAGGTGCTGCTGGACGGACCGATGACGTTCTTCGCCACGCTCACGGTCCTCCTGCTGGCCCGCTTCGTGCTCAGCGGCCGCTCGGGGTGGCTGTACTGCGCCGGCGCGGCGATGGGACTCACGTTCCTGTCGAAGGAGACAAGCATCGTCCTGCTCGGAGCGATCTACGCCTTCCTGGCGTTGACGCCGGAGCTGCGCGTGCGGCTGCGCGATCTCGCGGTCTCGCTGGGTGTGATGGCGCTGGTGATCGCTCCGTTTCCGCTCAGCCTGATGCTGGCCGGGCGAACGGGCACCGGGGAGAGCTACCTCACCTGGCAGCTGCTTCGGCGTCCCAACCACGACTGGCTCTTCTACCCCGCGACGGTGCCCGAGGCGATCGGCCCGCTGCTCCTGCTCGCCGCCGTGGTCGGTCTCTGGCTGCTGCGTCGGGAAGCGTCCTGGAGGGAGACGCTGCTCGTGTCGTGGATCGCGGTGCCCGTCGTGTTCTTCTGGCTGTGGCCCGTGAAGGGGTTCCAGTACCTGCTACCCGTCGCTCCGGCGCTGGCGGTGCTGGCCGCCCGCGCGCTGTACCGGTTGCCAATGCCCACCGCGCGCGGCCTGACGTCGCTCGGGGTCGCGATTGTCGCCCTCAGCCTGCTCATCCCGACGTGGAAGCGCGTGCAGGGCGCTCGGCCCGACACGTTCCTCGCGGGGTCGGGCGGGCTACCGGGCGGGCGCGAGACGGGGCAGTGGATCGACGCCAACGTCCCGGAGGGATCGACCTTCATGACCATCGGTCCGTCGATGGCCAACCTCGTCCAGTACTACGGCCGACGCAAGGCCTACGGGCTATCGGTAAGTCCCAACCCGCTGAACAGAAACCCCTCGTACGAGGCGCTGACCAACCCGGATCGCGCGATCCGCGACAGCGAGCTGCAGTACGTGGTCTGGGACACCTTCTCCGCGGGCCGGTCGGCGAGCTTCTCGAAGAAGCTGCTGAGCTACGTCGACCGCTACGACGGCCGGGTGGCCCACACCGAGGTGCTGCCGGCTAAGACGGCGCTCGGGGAGAGCTCGGACAGGCCGGCCATCGTCGTCTTCGCGGTGCGGCCGTGAGCCGAGCTGCGCTCCTCGCCTCGATCCTGGCCGTCGCGGGCGCGGCGCCCGCCGCCGCCGAGAGCCGTCCGACGACACCGATCGAGCACTTCGTGGTGCTGATGCAGGAGAACCACTCGTTCGACAACTACTTCGGCACCTATCCAGGCGCCGACGGGATCCCCGAGGACACCTGCATGCCCGTCGCGAAGCGCTCCCGGCCGTGCGTCCGGCCGTTCCGACTCGGCGGGCTGCCGGTCCCCGATCTCGGTCACGACCGCCGCATCCACCGGATCCAGTACGCGCGCGGCCGAATGGACGGCTTCGTCCGGGCGGCCTCGGTCGACCGCCAGACGGTGGAACGCTCGGTGATGGGCTACTACGACGACCGCGACCTGCCCTTCTACTGGAGCGTGGCCGACGAATACGTCCTGTTCGATCGGTTCTTCGCCGCCACGACGGACGGCAGCGTGGCCAGCCACATGTTCTGGGTGACCGGGACGCCGGGCGACCCGGACGGAGGCTTCGGCAACCGGGCCACGATCTTCGACAGGCTCGAGCGGCGCGGGATCTCTTGGAAGTTCTATGTCGAGGACTACGACCCGCGGCAGGCCACTCAGGCGGTGCGGGTGCCCCTCCTCAACTCGGCTCGCTACGTCGGAGATCCGAAGCTCTTCGGCCGCATCGTGGACCTCGACGAGTATTACGAGGACCTGCGCGACGGCCACCTGCCCCAGGTCGCGTACATCGCGCCCGCCGGCTCGAGCGAGCATCCGCCGGGCCGGATCGGGGCCGGGGAGGCGCTCGTCAAGAGGCTGATCACCGCCCTGTCGATGAGCGGCGCCTGGAACAGCTCCGCGTTCATGTGGACCTACGACGACTGGGGCGGATGGTTCGACCACGTGCGGCCGCCGAGGGTCGCCGGAGGCACGCTGGGATTTCGGGTGCCGGCCCTGCTCGTGAGCCCCTACGCACGCCGTGGCCACGTCGACAGCACCCGGCTCGACACCACCTCGATCCTCCGGTTCATCGAGGACAACTGGGAGCTCGAGCCGCTCGCGCCGCGAGACGCTCGAGCCAACAGTCTCGCCGGCGCGTTCGACTTCTCGCAGGAGCCGCGCGCGCCCAGCATCGTCGCCGGCGAACGCGGATCCGAGGACCCGACCCCGGTCCGTCGCTGGGTGATCTACCTGGGGTACGGAGCGGCCCTCGTCCTGAGCGGGATATTGATCGGCTGGGGGGTCTTGCGTCCCGCTCCGGCGGTGCTGGCGATCGCTGTTCTGCTTACCCTGCGTGCCGACGCGGCCGAGGCGCAGGCGCCTCGACGGGGGCCGGTCCCGCCCACCATCCAGACGGTTCCGGCGGCGCCGGGCATGCGCTTCGAGCTCGATGGCCACCGCTTCGAGGCCGATCGCGCCGGACGAGCGACGCCGCCGGCGGCGTTCCGGCGAGCCGGCGCGTCGCTGCGCGCCCTCGACACGGAGATCGCGCCAGGCGTCCGCGCGAGGTTCGACCGCTGGTACTCCGGCCGCAGGATCGCCGCGCTCAACCTCGACCACCGCGTCGGGATCAGCTTCGTCGACCTGGACGCGAACGCCGTCGCGCCAAGCGCCGTCACGTCGGTGACATTGCGGGGCAGCGACGGGAGCCGGCACGTGCTGGCGGGCGCCCGCCAGGTGTGGCTGCAGGGCAACCGGGTCGTGCCCGAGAGCCAGGGCAGGACCTCCACGCGGCTGTACTACTCGGCAGACGAGGTGCTAGTCGCCGGTTCGAACGTCGTGCACCGCGGCCAGCAGCGCTTCTTCCCCGCAGCCAGTCCGAAGATGCAACTGCGGCTGCTGTTGTTCGCGGTCCGCGTGACCGTCCGCGACGCCCTGCTGGGCTTCCCGATCGGCTCCGCCGTCCGCCTCGAGTACCCCAACGGCCGCGAGCAACGGGAGGCACTGGGGCGCAGCGCCGACCTCACCCTGAAATCGCTGCCACGAGGCGACTACCGGGTGAGCGTCGAGGCGCTCGGCATTTCCTCGTCGAGACCGATCGCCCTGTCTCGCGACCAGGAGGTGAACCTGCGGGTGATCAGCTGGCTGGACATCGCCGTCGTGTTGCTGATCCTCGGGTCGCTCGCCCTGGCGCTGCTGTTCATCCGCCGCCCCGCACCGGCCGGCCGCCGGCACGCTGCCCGCCTCGTCTCGTCGGTGCTGGTCGCGGTCGCGGTCGTCACGGCCACAGACCCGCCGGCGAAGGCGGCGGGGCCACCCGACCGGCTGTTCGCCTACTACTACATCTGGTTCAACGCCGGCTCGTGGAATCGAGCCAAGATCGACTATCCGCTTCTCGGTCGTTACTCGAGCGACGAGCGGGAGGTGATGCGAAAGCACGTCGAGTGGGCCAAGCGGGCGGGCATCGACGGCTTCATCGTGAGCTGGAAGAGCACGCCGGTTCTCAATCGCCGCCTGCGGCGGCTCGCCGAGGTCGCCGAGGCGGAGCGCTTCAAGCTCCTCGTCATCTACCAGGGCCTCGACTTCGAGCGCGAGCCGCTTCCCGCGGCACGCGTGGCCCGCGACCTGGACGTCTTCGAACACCATTACGCGCGGCGGCGGCCGTTTCAGGTCTTCGCCAAGCCCTTGGTCATCTGGTCGGGCACACCCCGGTTCACGCGGGCCCAGCTCGCGAGCGTGACGGAGCAGGCGCGGCGAAAGCTGCTCGTGCTGGCCTCGGAACGGAACGTGGCGGGGTACCGGCGCGTCGCCGGCGTCGTGGACGGCAACGCCTACTACTGGGGATCGGTCGATCCGGCGACGTACCCGGGCTATGCCGAGAAGCTGGCGGAGATGGGAGAGGCCATCCATTCGCGCGGCGGCCTATGGATCGCGCCCGCGGCGCCCGGCTTCGACGCGAGGCTCGTCGGCGGCAGCAGCGTCGTCGATCGCAGGGACGGGGCGACCCTGCGCACCCAGCTCGACGCGGCGACCGGCTCGTCCCCGGATGCGATCGGCCTGATCAGCTGGAACGAGTTCAGCGAGAACACGCACGTCGAGCCGAGCCAGAGGTACGGCTCGCGCTACCTGGACGTGCTCGCCGACATGCGCGGCGCGAGGCTTCCGGAGCTGCGCGACTTCGACTCGAGCGAGCCGGCGGCCACGGGAGTGAACTACGGCTTGCCGCTCCTGGGCGGGGTGGCCCTGTTCTTCGTCGCGGGCCTCGTGCTGTTGAGGCGCTCACAGCGACGCCTCCCACCCGCTTCCGGTCTCACTCGTCGAGGGTACGGAGATCCCCCATAGTCGGAATTGTGGCCCACCTTGCTGCGTTCTAGGGTCGAAGCGAGGAGGATGTGATGTGACGCTCAGACGCCCGGTAGCCACTCGGCGGCCTATTCAGTTGGTGCTGGCGCTCGTCGTCATGCTGCCGGCGGCCACGACTTGGGCGCCCGCCGCCGCCGCGCAGGATCCGGTGATCGCCGCCGCCGGCGACATCGCCTGCTCTCCGACCGATCCTGGCTACAACAACGGGGCAGGCACCGCGGACCGCTGCCACCAGCGAGCGACTTCCGACCTGCTCGTGGGGGCTCCGCTCGCCGCGGTCCTGCCGCTCGGCGACATCCAGTACGACAGCGCCTCGCTGTCCAACATCCTGGCCGTCTACGACCCCACCTGGGGGCGGGTCAAGTCGATCAGCCGCCCGATCCTCGGCAACCACGACGGCACCGGGACGGGCTACTTCGACTACTTCAACGGACCGGGCGTCGCGGACGGGCCGGCGGGCCCGAGAGGCAAGGGCTGGTACAGCTTCGACGTCGGCAGTTGGCACCTGGTGGCACTCAACTCGAACTGCGATGAAGTGGGCTGCACGGCCGGCTCGGAGCAGGAGCAGTGGCTGCGCGCCGACCTCGCGGCGCATCCCACCAGCTGCACGCTCGCCTACTGGCACCATCCGCGCTACAGCTCCGGGCACGAGGGCGACAACACGTTCACACAGCCGCTCTGGGAAGCGCTCGACGACGCCGGCGCCGAGATCGTCCTGTCCGGCCACAGCCATGACTACGAGCGCGTCGCTCCTGTGGACCGAAACGGCAACGTGAACCAAGCGGAGGGCATCCGCCAGTTCGTGGTGGGCAGCGGGGGTGCGTTCTTCACCGGAGGGCTGGGCTCGCGGATCCCCCAGAGCGAGGTCGCCCAGAACGACACGTTCGGAGTGCTGTTCCTCACGCTGCATCCGACGAGCTACGACTGGCGCTTCGTCCCCGAGGCGGGCAAGACGTTCGCCGACTCCGGCAGCGGCGCGTGTCATCGGCTGATCGCGCCTCCTCCGCCGCCGGCTCCTCCGCCGGATCTGACGGCGCCGACCATCTCGAAGTTGACGGCCTCGCCCAAGCGGTTCACGGTCGCTCCCAGGCGGGCCGCGACGGGGCCGGGCATCTCGAACCTCACGCTCTCGCACCGGCGCTTCACGGTCGCCTCCAGGGGCGCCGCGGCCGCGAAGGGGGGTACGACGTTCCGCTACGAGCTCTCGGAGGCCGCCACCGTCACCGTCACCCTGCGGCGTCGGTCGGCCGGCCGGAAGGTCGCGGGGAAGTGCCGAAGCCGAACCCGCGCGAACCGCCGGCGCCCGCCCTGCATCCGCTACCGCCGGCTGGGTCGCCTCCGCCAAGCGGGCGTGGCCGGCAGCAACACCAGGTGGTTCGGTGGCCGGCTGGGCAGGCGCAAGCTCAATCCAGGCAACTTCCGAGCCGGCTTCGTCGCCACCGATGCCGCCGGCAACCGCTCCCGATCGAAGACGGTCGACTTCACCATTG
>Ga0193742_1001760_pt1 | contig 12737 bp, 12 predicted proteins | sample L2c1metaG_FD_165511 | JGI IMG/M metagenome (GOLD analysis project Ga0193742, IMG submission 165511) | Soil microbial communities from a riparian zone of the East river system, Colorado, United States - L2c1 | ecosystem: Environmental > Terrestrial > Soil > Riparian zone | place: USA: East River... | reverse complement strand
CCTTTACTCGCACCAATGGAGCATCTGGAAGAAGTTTTTCAATTCGGCTATGAGAGGTTTGGACGTAATGGAATCCAAACGAATGGAGTATTACTCACTCAAGGTCACATTGACCTGTTTCGAAAATACAACGTCGGAGTTGGAGTATCATGCGATGGTCCGGGTGCGCTCAGCGATTTACGTGGACCAAGAGCAACGACTGATGCAACGCTCAGTGCTATTGAAAAGCTATGCTCAGCTTATCTCTTTCCGTCAATTATTGTAACTGTTCACAAGCTGAACACTTCCATTACTGCTAGAGCGGAGCTTTTCCGATGGTTCAGTCATCTCCAAAGGCTTGGTGTTCAGTCCATCAATCTCCACATGCTGGAACTGGAATGCGGGATGGAGCATCTTGCACTGACCGAACGAGAGAACACAGAGGCTTTCAAATCCCTCTACACATACGCACGCACGAGTCCTATCGACTTCCAGCCATTTCTGGACATTCATCGACTTCTGACAGGATTCGACGCGAACAAAGCCAACTGCATCTGGCAAGCCTGCGACCCACTAACGACTCCAGCAGTATCGGGAGTATCTCGAGATGGCACGAAGAGGAATTGTGGTAGGGTCAACAAAGATGGTGTCAACTGGGTCAAGTCAGATACTGGAGGTAGTGAGCGATATCTCGTCCTACACCAGACACCTATCGAACATGGTGGTTGCAAGGACTGTGACTACTTTGTTTTCTGTAAAGGTAATTGTCCTGGAACTGCAATTGATGGAGACTGGAGAAACAGATCAGTCCATTGCAAGACCTGGTATTCCATTTTCGAGTTGACGGAACGAGACATCATTTTGAGTGGCGGACTTCCCATTAGTCGTCAACCTGAGCGACTTCAGGAAATGACTAATAGATTCATTGCCAAATGTGGTGGGAAAGTTAAAGTTGTAGCAAAATGGATATGAGATTAGATTTCCAGATCCCAGAGTTCATAAGGATTATTTGGACGAGTCCTGAAGCAAGGAAAGTCTGGGAGTCTAGAGTCTCAACCATTTCAAATCTATGGCCCAAAATTGAGCGATTGGCTGTAGCTAACAATACGAAACCATTAGCTCTTCAGACTTGTCCTCCTGAAGATTTGATGGACATGATTTCTTGGTGCGCGAAACGAAATCTGGTCATCGTCCCATTGAGGCAGGAAGGTACAGCTCCGAACTACATCAATGCTTCAATTCCGTTCCGACAGAATTCTCCCTGGAACTTCCGTGTTGTTATCGGACAGTGGGCTCAGGTTGAGGAATTTGTCAAGCTCTGGAAGTCTGGGAATGACGTAGATATTGGTGCGGCTCTTGGATTCCCAATGTGCTGTCAGTGGTTCTTTCAGGCTAACTGGGTAGTCCTTGGATGGCGAGATCTGACCTACCCAATGATTGGAGCTACGGATGGAAACCACTTTACCGTCGAAGGACCAAGAGCCTGCAACATACTTCTCCGGTGGGTTGGGGTCAGAGCAGTTAGTCACCTTCCTTGTAGTTTCCACTGTGAGGAGACTGAAGTCATCGGGGATAATCTTCTTGGAGTCGCCGAAGATAACTTTCCTCAAGAGGCAGGATGGCTGAAGGAGATGCTCGACTGGCCTGTCCGGTGGAGTTCCCTACATGGGATTGCTTCAATCACTACACCAGTTTTCAGGGTCGTGACTTCCACTGATGCCTTGACTTCGACCGTAGTCATTGATCGGCCCAGCGCCGTCTATCCGGCAGAAGGTGCGACAGGAATCGAATTTCCGTTCAAGAGCACGAAGCCTCTGAGTTTCATTTTCAAGGACAACTGGACGGACAACGGATTTCGGAGTCTCTCAGCAATGACCAAAGCGCACGATGTCATTCTGAAGTTGATGGGTCTGATTCCTGAATCGACCGTTCCAAAAGTGTATGACCTCGGATGTGGGAATGGACTTCTCCTTCAGAAAGCTCGCGCTGTCTTTCCAGAGGCAAAGATGCACGGCGTCGAGATTGATGAGAAGGTCGCAGCGAAAGCAAAGACCCTGCTCGATGACGTCACGATTGGAGATTTGAGGGAAGTCAAGTGGTGGACGCCACCATATGGACTGATTATCATCTCTATGGCGAGATTGGATGAGATGGATAAGGAGGGCAGAGAGTTGCTTCTCAACTATCTCATGAATGGTTCAGAGTATTTCATCGTTTACTCTTACGCTGGAGAACCTATCGATTTCAATCTCATCTCGTTATTTTTCGATCTCAAGGAAGTCGTGAACGATGAGGATTCAACTGTCGGAGCTCTTATGGAATCTAGGAGACTCCAAAAGGAGCAAACTGGATGATGAATTGGCCTGAACCACTAACAATTACGCTCATCGGTGGTATGATTGTCACAGTTATCGGCACGATCGTTACTGGGATTGTCACCATAATCACCGCACTCCGTGTAACTACAGTCACGAAACAACAAGATGCAGCAGTAGGTGCTCTGCTCGTGGTTCAGAAAGACACTGAGACAATTAAGGGGCATGTCAACAGTGAGAAAACGGCATCTGAGGGACGTGAAGCTCAGCAGAGAATGGAGATCCAGTTGCTCCGTGAACAACTCGCAGACGAGAAAGTTACGAGGCGACTCCTCGCACAGGCGTCAGCTCTCATTCCTGCTCTAGCTTCGGTGCCTAATACAGGCCAAAAGACTGAGACGAACACATCAGAGACGATTCAGGGAAAGGTGACTAAATGAAAAAACTCATCGTAGTAGCAATGCTACTCATATCGACAAATGCGTATGCACAGGCATCTGTAGTTGCAGCGAAAAAAGCTCAGCTCGGGCTTGGGAGCAATCTCAAACCGGAGCAGATTGCACAACTTCTCATCGAAGTCGCCAAGGAGATTCACGGAGGCATCCTCGTCAAGACTCAGGGGAACAACTGCCTCGGACATTCCTGCGATATCATCTGTTTCGCTGGACAGGCGACGATGTTCGACGTTCTCTCTGATTCAGAGGGTGCCGCAACACCGACGTGGAATCCAACTCCATACAATGGTGCTCAGTGCGATATGATTGCTTCGGATGGTCCGCCAGATATTCCTCCGGTAGTGACGAATCCTCCAGTCAATCCCGATACGATGCTGGAGATTCTCGCTGTTCTGAAGGAAATCCGAGATGCTCAGAAGGAGCAGACTGAAGCTCTCAAAATGTCTCTATTGCAGCTTGAAATGGAGATCTCAAAGGGAATCAAGATCAAGTGGTAATTCGTCGGCTCAAAATGGAAGACATTGAACGAATTGACGAGATTTATCGAAATGGTCACGATGATTCGTTCAGTCTTCCATCTCTACACAGAGTAGTTACAAGCGCAGTCATCGAGAAAGATGGGAAGATCATTGGTTTTGGAATCGTCAAGTTCTATGCAGAAGCTGTAACAGTCCTAGACCTTGACGAGTCCAAAGCTGATAGATTCGAGAGTCTTGAACTACTCCTACACGAAGCGTTTCGAGCATGTGAAGAACAAAACATCGAACAGCTTCATGTCTACGTGAAAGACCCTCTATTTCAGAAATTACTTGAAAAACGATTCGGATTCAAAGTAGCCAGTGGCGTTGCTCTAGTCAAGGAGATATAGATGGCTAAAGGTGAGACTAAGAAGACCAACGCCATGTTGGACCAGGAGAGAACAAAGACCAACACTCAGTTCGACAAGTTTACGACTGACCAGACTGGTCGATCCAATGACGCATACGACCGCTCCAACGCAGCCTACGATACCATATCGAAAGGCTACACTGACATGGCTGCTGGCAATACTCTTGCTGGTGCAGGTGGTGGCGGATTTGGTGGTGGCGGTGGGGGTCTATCTGGCACTTATGGAGCGGTGAAAGACTCCTATGCGAACTTCATGGGTGGCGGTGGAATCGACGCCGGTGCTGCCAGAGCGGGTCAAGGAACTCTGTCCGAGCTTGCAGGAAGCGGTGGATATGATCCGACGACTCGCAAGAATATCATGGGAGATGTCGCAGGCTTCCGTGACATGGCAAAGACCGGAGGAGTCGACGCTGCTGGTCAGGCTCGTATGCGTGGCTCCGGAGTATTCGATGATTTCGCCAAGACTGGTGGAGTCTCAGACGCAGAGACTGCAAATCTACGTGCGCGCGGCAATGCTCCCATATCGGCAATGTATGGTGGGCTGTCCAACGAGATGGCCCGCTCACGTCGAATCAGCGGTGGCTCGTCTGCGATGGGCAATGCAGCGGCACTCAAGATGGCAAGAGACCAATCGAGAGCTGGTGCTGAGGCTTCTCTCAACACAGAGTTGGGAATTACTGACAGAGTTCGTGAAGGCAAGCAGTGGGGCGCTGAGGGGTCGGCTCAATCTGAGGGAGCTCTCCAAGGCCTCATGTCTGGAAATCGGCTCGCTGGACTACAGGGAGCGTCCGGCACTGAGATGGGTATGACGAATGCTATCGCTGGCAATCGTCTACAGGGAGCGACCAATCTCGGAGCCTCCGAACAGAACGTGCAGGGTCTCATCCAGAAGGGCAAGATGTTTGGGACTACAGGGATGGAAGGTGTCGCCGGAGCTGAGACGGCTGCTGCGAACGCAGGCGCTTCATCTGCCGCTGCTGATGCTCGATTCCGTGAAGGTCTTCGAGGCGAAGGTCTGGAAGGACTCACCAGACTACGTGGTCAGGCACCAGGCGAAGTTGGGATGTATGACCAGAACATCTTGGCAGGCATCGGAGGACGGAGTGGCTCTGCAAACGACCAACTCAACATGCGCTACAACGCTCAGGGTAACAATACCTCTGGGTGGGATACTGCGACTGGGCTCATTGGAGCGGGCTCGGGGATTGCGGGTGGATTGATGTCCGGTGGAATGACGAGGAAGAAGCCAGTAGCATAAGGAAAAATCATGCCATTGAGAAATCCATTCGATAACTTCTCATTTGGGACGCCTGCACCAAAGAGATTCGGTATGCAGGGTCAGTCCAGTAGCAGACCCTACAAGTCTCTATTCCAAGCTGACTATACTCCTCCTCTGCCTTCTAATGCTCCTTCGGAACAACGTCAGCCGGATAACGACTGGACCAGCTATATCACTGACATGCAAGACCTTTATACGAAACAAGGTCCAGCTGCAGGAGCTTACGCTGAGCACATGAACGCCATTCCGGAATACACGAAGCCATCGAAGATGCAGCGATTTAGCGCGGCTCTGGTCGGTGGTGGAGAAGGACTCCGAAAAGGAGCTGCAGCTGGTTGGGCGGCAGGACAAGAAGTCGCTCAGGCTCCATATCGTCGAGACCTCGAACAGTGGGGTCTGAAAGAGAAGGCTCTCAAGCAGAGCGCCGACATCGAGGATGATACAACCAATCGCAAGATTCAATTCATGAAGGAAGCTCGTGCCTCTGCGAAAGACTCTGTTGAGGCTGGACGCTGGATGAAAGAGTTTGACCTCAAGAATGAGACTGCTCGACGTGCTCGGGAGCATCAGATAGAGCAGGAAAAACAATGGAAAAATTCAGGGTACGTTTCGCACATCGACTCTAAGGGCGATACGATCTATACGAAGCCTGGGACTGGTGAAACCTTCAATGCCGGCACCTCGTCGAAAGTCCGAGATTGGGCGAATACTGAACGAGGGCTTGCTACTGGAGAGAAGAACGCACGGACAGCAGGACGAAACGCTGATACAAATGCAGCAGGTCTCGCAGTTCGCCAAGCAACGGAGAAGCGAGTATCCGGTAGAGAAGCTCGATACGACAATCCTCCGATCTCAGCTGCTGAACAGTCTTCGGCTCGTGGTTCTGCAATGTCTCGTGCACAGGCAGAGAATGCCAACTGGGAAGACTTCGTATCTCCTGATGGGACATTGACTCCTCCCGATGATCGGACAGACCCTGAATGGAACAAGTTTATGCAGAGGGTCGAGGAGATTGAGACAGGTATTTTCGGACGTCGTCGCAATCTAGGTGGAGGTGGCGGTTCGACGGATGAAGAGGTCATCGAATACTGATGCCCAGACTAAAAGTTCGTAATCGGGAAACGGGCCAGGTCGATACGGTCGACTGGAAAGATACCACTAGAAAGCCGACCCGTTCCGAAATCATGCAGCTTCTCCAGCAGGACAAAGGAGTAGCTCGTCCCGCTCCGAGAGACCCACTCAAGTTTCGTCCCATGACAACGCCGAATGCCCCAAAGCCTTCGATGTTCTCTCAGGTGGTCGATACGATGTGGGGTGGGGAGAACTCTGCTCTGCCTTCTGTGCGTGGTCTCACACGACCTGCACTGCCTGAGATCAAGAAAGAACAATTCAAGGTAGAGACTGATCCGAACAGCGACTATTTTGATCCCGAAGGCGTGATGAGTCCAGAAGGTTTTCTGGGAGCCTACGACTTCGCTAGGTCATCATCATCAGCTGTTGGCGCTGCATCAGATTGGGCGACAGGGAAAATCGCGAAACCTATCTTAGGCTATGCTGCGAGGAAAGCTGCTCCATATGTGGAACGAGCCAGAGGAATGTTCGGAGGAGCAGCCAAAGCTGCCGAGGAAGTTCTTCCGGCCGTCGAAAGCGCTATACCAGCAGTTAAAAAGCCCCAACTACAGATACCAGAGCGAGCCTCCTCTCTTTCACGATACACCGTGGATGAGAAAGGAATTGCTTCTGATCTTTCGCGCCCGTATTCGCGCGTTGAGAAACCTTTCGACCCCAGATCAGCTACCGGTCCATCCGGCATTACAGACCCGTCTACTGGCCTGGTCAAACAAGGTCGCGTCAGAGGTAAGTTCGTCAAGCACGAAGTCATGCCTCCTCCTACTGTCCTCGACCATGAACTTCCAGTCGTCGACATGCCTGCAGAAATCACTGCGGCGTATCCGCCGGATATCGTTCCTCGAAAGGCTGGAGAAAGAGTTAAGTCACCAGCTGGACTTTCTGACAGACAGCAAATGGATTGGATGCGAGAAACCGAGGGCATCTCAACCCATAACAAGCAAAACTATCAGCTCTCTCCAACGGACTCGAGAGTTAGAGGTGGTTCTACGAGTGTCGAGTACGTCGGAGCGCCTGAAACTGGAACACGAGTTGGGACGTCGTCTGAGGCCGCTGCCGCTAGTAGGAGACAAGCTGCGATTGATCGTGCAGCAAAAGCACTTAAAAAAGAGGCGAAGGTCAATCCTAATCCAAAAGTTCAGCGAGCGGCTGGAGAAGTTAAAGGCTACACCGCTAAAAGAAAATCTGGACTTGCCGCAGATAAGGGATATCCTGGTAAAGGCAGCAAGGCGACAGCAGAGTTCGCTTATCACTCGCCAGATGCTGATGGAAATTACGTCGCCACCTACACTCTCCGAGGAGGAAGTAATCCAGGCTCTTCTGTCTCAGCAGACACCCTGAAAAAGATGGGGGTCGATATTCCTCATACCCCTCCGGTAGTCAGAAATCCTGAGCTGGAGGATTGGGGAAATCACCTGCCAGATGTAGAGTCTCCAACTGTTTATCACGGGACTCAGAAGAATGTCACAGGCGACTTTGATCCATCGAAAGGAACAGAAGGTCTGTTCAGTGGGATGACTCACTTCGCAGAGACCTCCGAGGGAGCAGGAAGATACGCTAATGGTATAGCTGCTGGAGGTCCTAAGACAGCAGGTCGATTCACTGGATTCAGAGGTGAACTACCAAAAGGAACTCCAGAAGGTGTCAGACCAAACATTATCCCTGCAAAGATTGGGAGCAAACGACCGCTCGATCTGACCAAGCCCATTAGCGAAAGTGATATGGAGACTATCGCTAATGCTCTCCCTGAGGGTGAGCCTCGAGAACGTGTTCGTGAGCTTTGGAAGATGCACAGTCGGGATAAATCTGCTGGTGCCGACTTCGGAACAAATGTTCTAGCTCAACCTGACATCTTGGACAATGCTGCCATTCGAGCAAAACTCCCATATGATGCGTATCGCTATAGCGCGCATGGTGAGAGCAATTGGGCCGTCCCAAAAGGAACTGAAATCAAGAGTCCCTATGGGAGCACATTGCAAAAGGGTGGGATTCCTGATGTCAATGAAGGCCCGAGAGAGTTCTTCAGTTCCGCTGGTGGAGCATCTGACAGGAATCTAGGCAGGTCGGTTTCTGGAGATGTTGAGCCCTGGTCTGGAATGTCTAATGATACAAGCCTTCCTCCAGTTGGAGCGCCTGGAGCAAAGCCTCCAAAGCCTCCCATCACTCTAGAGAAAGCATCTCTGTTCACTCCTGGTGGACGGAAACGTATCAGTGCAGAGGCAGTTGACACACTCAATGTTCCTCGTGCTGTCATGGCATCTGTGGATCTTTCTGCTCCGCTCCGTCAGGGTGCAACAATGATCCACAAGAAGGAATTCTGGAAGGCTTTGCCAGATATGGTCAAGTCAATGAGTAGTGAGGATGCCTTCAAAGCATTGCAGCAGGAGATAGCATCTCGTCCGAATGCTGCGCGCTACAAGAAAGCCAAGCTCGGACTGAGTGATATGGAGGGCGTCGGCAATCGGGAAGAACTCTTCATGTCAAAGGCTGCTGAGAAGATTCCAGTTCTCGGAAAACTCGTGCGCGCGTCCGGTAGGGGCTACGTCGGATTCCTCAATAAGATGAGGGCTGATGTTTTTGATTCGTTGCTCCATACTGCCCAGAAGTCAGGAGCGGAAACGACCGATAAGGCAATCGCCAAATTCATCAATGACGCAACCGGACGAGGCGACCTGGGCAAAGCAGAGCGATATGTCCCAGCATTAAACGCTGCGTTCTTCTCTCCGAGATTGATGGCCTCACGTGTCAATCTGCTTAATCCGATGACTTATGTTAAAGCAGACCCATTTGTGAGGAAAGAATATCTCAAGTCGATGGCTGCATTCGGAGGGACGGTCTCATCTGTCCTCGGTCTTGCCAAACTCGCAGGCGCAGATGTCGAGGTAGACCCAAGGAGTTCAGACTTCGCAAAGATAAAGGTCGGAAACGTCCGACTGGACATTGGAGCTGGGTTCCAGCAATACCTCCGAGCAGGCGCACAGATTGCACCTGAGTTCATGGGAGGCAATCGGAGGAAGGACCTAGAGACTGGAAAGATGAAGAAGCTTGGTGGCGAGTTCGGTCAGAAAAGTCGATTGGACGTCATTCAAGAGTTCGCAGAATCCAAGGCTTCTCCTATTGCATCTCTACTCATCACGATGGCGAAAGACCGAACCTTCGCTGGTGAGAAACCTCAGTTCTTCCCTGACGTCAGTCGGATAAATCGAAAGGGAGCGGGCGTTATCGGAGAGGAGTTCAGCAAGTCGGAACTTACACGTCGGCTCACTCCAATGATTGCTCAGGACTTGGTCGACCTCTACAAAGAGGACCCTGACTCGATGTGGATGGCTGCTCCATCAGTCTTTGGAACGTCTATTCAGGTCCATAAGAAGAGGACAACTGGGAAGCGCCCCAACTAGTAGGTCACAGATGCCGTGAGGACTGCAGCTGCCAGCCAGTATGTAGTCCTCCGGTAATCTCCGTAGTAGAAAAAGACAAGAGCCGCACCGACGTCAATGACTATCAAGAGTGTCGGTAGGACTTGCTGAGGCCTTATTGGCACCTCGATTTTTCCTCCAGGGATTCACAACTCCCTTCGACTGAGCGACGATGGTGTCCTCAATCTTGATAAGACGACGAGTGACCATCCGCCAGTATGGCTTGTCGAACATGGTGCGCGCCATCTTCTCATCACCCCACTGACCACGCTTGATATATTTGTTCTTTTTGGAGTCCCAGCATTCGAGAATGAACTTGGTCATTGTGGTCTCATCTTTTTGTCTACGTCGTGGACAATCGTTTCCTTTGTGATGTAGCCTTTCTCCACCATCATCTTCTTGAATTCCTCCTCAGTCTTTGTGTAGAAGATGGTGATCTCGTTGACGTGAATATCTATAAGACCCATCTCCTCAGCTGAAAAGTGGATAGGATTATCCTTCTTGAGAAGCTCGACGTTTCCCTCAGAAATGACGATGCCCAGAACCTTTCGTCCAGCATCAGTGGTCATCATGAATTTGATCATTTTTGCTCCTTGGCGGCGGCCTCGTTCTCTAACTCCTGCTGTGCGGCGAAAAACTGCATGAGACGGGCGTGTGCAAGGGCCTCTGCGGATTTTCTTGCCTCTCGAAGCGCCAAAATCTCAGCAGCCATTGACCGATACTGCTTATCGTATTGACTCGTGGCGACTGTAGCATGTTTGAGAAAAGATTCTGGCCTCTCATTTTCCCAGACCTCGAACTGATTCATTTGGGACCTCCCTCAACTTACCAATCCAACGTTCAATCTGACCCACAAAGAAACCGACTGCAGCTGCTTCAGCAATGGAGACTCTTGGATCTAGAGCTGTATGGATATAGCTCATTTGGATCTTCTCCATGTCATCGATTACGTCTTTGATAGTCATTTTTGTTTTCTCTTCAACTCCGATTGGATGTCGAGAAACTGCTTTCTCCCCAGAGCTGTCAATAAATATTCCTGATGACCGCCGGTGCCATGTGTCTTGATGAACCCTGCATCTTCAAGGGTGAGTGCCACTCGCTCCATCTCGACACTATCGAACTCGTTGTGATTATCCTGCATCATCTTCATTCGAGTGACGCGACAATCAGTCGCTTTGAACAGTGTCCTGAGAAAGACTTCGTTCTTGGGCGCAGCTTGGGACAGTCCAATTCCCATCACTGTTGACTTAACTGTCATGAGCAGAGATTCTGCCAGCTCGATTCCTTCCTCTACATGATGCTTTGTCAAAAGAAGTTCCGGTGATTCAGATAGAGATAGAACCATCGCAATCTTCAAAGCGTGATCGTGTAGACGGTGGATGTATCCAGTCTTGTCAATGAGTTTTCGACTCCTGATTCGTTCTTGCAGGTCGTAATACCACGGCCTATAGAATTCCCTCGCTCCCTCAGTAGTCTGGAACTTCGACCCCTTTTCAATCTTCGACAATTCTACTAAATGCTTAGACCACTCCTTAATCCTTGGGGCGACCTGCTCTGATTCTTTTGCTTCGTCGATAAGAGCATTGATCTTGCCCTTCTCAGCGGAGTAAATAATCATTAGCCGTCCAAAGAATCCTCCTCGTATCGCCGCGACAGGGACGCTCTCGCGTAGATAATCGGAGGTCGAAGCACCAAGCATTGTGATGTTGACGTCTTTCAACGTCTCCGTTCCGGTAGACTTCAGACTATTCGCCCATTCTTTGACGTAGTGAGTATCATACCACTCAGTCAGAATGGAGATAGACTGCTCGTCTCGGAGCAGGAAGTTCACGAACTCTCCCGATGATAGGTATGCTCTTGCATCCTTAATCATCTCCTTTCCCTTACCCCTCGTCATCGCCATCGACAGATCAGTTACAATCTTCTGTATTGAGTTTCTCCCAGCAAACACTCGTGTTGTGTCCACCGTAGTTACTAACGATTTGGCGAGCCAAACACCGAAACCTTTACCAACTCCAGATTCCGCCAAGAGCATTACGTAGACATTCGGGTATAGGTCATAGGCTCCCTGCTTGCTCAAGGATACGTTTGGTGATGTGATCGCCGCTATCGCTGAATACAATGACCACTTTACGAATTGTTTTGGAGTCTCAACATGGTCTGTCTGGGACAGAACAGTATCGATCCAATTCATGCTATGCCACTGTGTAAGTCTTTAAGTCGTAGAAAGTGGTTTCCGAAAGCTCAAGCTCGCATGGAATAATCAATTCTCCTCGGGGTAACGAGCACTCCGAGAAGTCAATGACTTTTTCCATCCACTTGTTAAACAACTTGCCATAGAGATCCACTTCATTCATAGGAACGAGAGCTAGGAAGCCATCGTGCCACTCGAGAATGAACCGGATGTCCTGTGTCTCAATCTGAATTCCAAGCATAGCACGCTTCGTATTATCAGCGACGGTAGCTTGAGGAATCTGAGCGTAGCACTCCTTATAGAATCCGTGATCGTCAGGACTGCCAAAGAATTCCCTCCGACGGCCGAACGGTGAGATCAGAACTTTCGTTTCGTCAACCGCGTCACGGATCTCCTTGTGGAATACCTCCTTGATTGACGGGTCGTGCTCGTGGAACGCTTCGAGTAATTTGTCTGCTTTCCACTCAGTGATTTGGACATCCAACCCGAACTTCTTGGCGTCATTATTAAACTCCATCATGCATCGACGCTTCTGCATGTCATAGTTACCGGCGTGACGAATCTTCTTTCCAGTGAACCTTCTCAGCTTGTCCTTCTTAAGTTGCTCGATTGTGTATTCAGGATTGAACCATGATGCGGTGCGCGCGTGAGGATCATATTGCGCATCATTCATGCGCTCTAGTTCTTCTACGTTGCGAGCCAACAGAGAAACCACGCGATGTTCTGCTTGACGAGAATCTGCTTGCAAGTAAACATATCCCTCATCGGCGGGGAATTGCTTACGTAGGTCTGGCCCAATCTCTCCATGCTTTGTCATGGTTTGATAGGCCAGTCCCATCGAGAAAGGCCGGACGGGAGGATCTTGCTTGGAAGTTGATGTTCTTCCAGTCTCAGTTCCCACGATTTTATAGTTTGTCCGCATACGACCGTCAAAGTCAGTCGTCGCACTGAGGTAGGTTGAGACTGTTTTCCTGAGGCGCCTGATTTCGAGGATGAGCGCCATGATCCGTTTGTGTTCTTCACTCTTCACCACTGGACTATTCATTAGTGCAACAAGCACATCTTCAGCTGCACCACGACCGC
>Ga0193742_1001759_pt1 | contig 12738 bp, 11 predicted proteins | sample L2c1metaG_FD_165511 | JGI IMG/M metagenome (GOLD analysis project Ga0193742, IMG submission 165511) | Soil microbial communities from a riparian zone of the East river system, Colorado, United States - L2c1 | ecosystem: Environmental > Terrestrial > Soil > Riparian zone | place: USA: East River... | reverse complement strand
GTCTTCACGGACGGCGGCACGGCCGACGGGCTGTATGAGGGTCTGCGTCGCATGATTGCCGACGGCACGGTGCTGACCCCCGTGTCTGGCCTTGGCACGGCCGCCTATGCCTATGTTGACGAGGACACGGGGCCGGTGGTCGTCGCATACGACGGTAACCTCTACATCCGGCTAGTGTGGGCGCCACTTGAGCAGCAGATGCTGCCGGTCTACGGGTGCATTGCCCGCGCGCTGATCGAAGTGGGCCGCCAGGCGATGGGCTATCTCCGTACGTAGCGCCCATGCCATGGCGAATAGCCTGTCCTAGCCGGACCGGGCTGACACGGCCTGAGCCCGCGCGTTCGGTGATGCCGCCGGCATCACCTACATCAGGCCGCTACCAGGTCACGCAGTCCACAGCGATCAGCTCGACGGTCTCGTTTCCCCCGTTGCCGCGGCGACCGGAAGGCCGGGACACCCGTCGCGCCGTGACGATGGCAGCGTGAAGGCCATCAACATCGACAACCACGTAGGCGGCACCGTGCCCACACTGAGAGTCGGTCAACGTCGCGCGGCCCTGCAGCACCTCAGCCAATGCCCGCACCACCGCCACCGATGTCGCCGGAGTCGAGGTGGCTGCCAACTCGCGTAGATCCTTCAGAGCTGCCGGCCACACCGCCAGATCCGCCGCCCCCCGCGGCACCCCCCGGGATCGCAAGACCGGCACCGGTGGCCGTTCGCACCCCACCAGCAAGGCCAGAGCGCCCAACGTCATCGGAGCGGGCCCGCCCGGATCCGCGAGACGTCCTGCTCGTATGACGGCGGTCTGTGTGTCCCACAGGGCCGCGACCGCACCGAGCAGACGCCGCCAGACACCGAGGGGAGAGATAACGGCCTCCGGGGTGCCGTAGGGACCGACGTACACCGGTTTCCCCAGTTGTCCGCGCCAACCTTCAATCAGCCGGTTCAGCCCCACCCGGGCCGTGCTGATGTTCATGTGCTCCATCGGTTGCCGCCAGTCTCGCGAGTCTCGCGACGGCTCCCCCGAACCCGTCATCGGTTGATATTGTTGCCTGTGACTGTAACTGCGTGTTATGGATTGATGCGGTGCACTCCCTCAGGCCAAGCTCCTCCCGAAGCCGCCGCAGGCACGGCCACAACATTCGATCATGCCAGGTAATCGGTGCGTCAGTGGGTGTCATTCCACCCCTTGACACATCAGTCGAATAGGCACTCCGGTACGAACCCACTAGCGCCCAGAGCTCACGCACCGCACCGGGATGCCGGTACCAGCACGACGGAACCGCCCACGTCGACAAGGGCAACTGGTACGCCTCGTTCAGCCAATCCACGAACGCTCGGATCTGCCGCAACGCGTCGACCTGCTCGGCCACCGCGAGTTCGTCGAACGCCCACACGAGCCAGGTGATGCCGGCGGCATCACCCCGGCCCGGCCGGCGGCGTCTGCGACGCAACAGGGGGCTGACATCGACGCTCGGCTCGCCCCGCCCACGACGCCGCCCACGGTGGCGCCCATCGGGTCCGACGAGCGCCGTCTCCACGCCCGCCAGGCGAGCGTCCATCGAGGCCACGGCCCACGCGATGTCGGTCAACAGACCCTCGTCGTCCGGCTCCCTCTCGGTCATGCGGACTCCTCGGTCTCCACACCGGCCACGACGGCGGCCACCCGCTCCTGGCTGGCCACCGCATCGCTCGCCCAATCGGCTTCCCAGTACGGCCGGAAGACGGCGATTACCGGTGGAGCCTGCCGGTACAGCAGCAGTGCCGTGCCTGGCGCAAGCTTCCGGATCTCTCCCGGCCGGATCGCCCGCCGGCTGTGCATCCCCTGCGTCTGCGACCTCGCGCCGTCCGCGGAGACCGTGGTCGACCAGGACGGCACTTCCACCTCGTCGGCCAGCAGGCTCATCTTCTCCAGGAAATCCGGTTCGCTGGCTCCGCCCATGATGACCTTCGCCGTGGCTGAGCCGAACACCTCATCGGCCCCGTCCGGACCCCATCGCTTGCGGGCCTGGCCCAGGCCCTGCGAGCCGATGACGACCGTGATCCCCCGGCCGCCTGAATCGGACATGAGGTTCGGCAGTTCGGGCAGTGGGCAGACGCCGGCGACCTCGTCGATGACGATCCGCAACGGTGGATCCAACCGGGCCGGTGTCAGGTGCTGCGACCGGCGCCGAGCCGCGCGTATGACCTCGTGCACGAACGCGGTGACCAGTGGAGCCACCGTGGCCCCGTCGCCGGCCATCACGTACACCGAATCCCGGGTTTCGAGGAATGCCTCGATGTCGAAGCCCTCGCCGCGAGACGGGCAGCATGCCTCCAGCAGGCGGGGACTGGCGAACGGGGCCACCAGCCGGGCCAGCGTCTTCTTCGTGCTGTCGAGCGGCCCTTCGCGCGCGTCGCCGGACGTCAGCGTCTCCAGAGCCAACGCGTACATAGGGGCGGCCCGTGGGTGGGTCCTCAGGATCTCCCGGGGCGGCAAGGTGGGGCTATCGACCCGGAAGCACCACTCGATGACCTCCCGCATCGTAAGCCCGACCAGTGCGGCCGCGTGCAGGAGGCACCGGAGGACGTCTCGGGCCTGGTCCTCGAAGAAGTCGGCGTTCTTCGTGTTGTCGCTCCTGGGAATCGCGGCGACGAACGCCTCCGCCCGGGCCATCGCCACCTCGGGATCGTCGCACCCGTCCACCGGCGACCAGCGCAGCCCGGTCGGCCACCGCGACACGTCGGTCGGGTCGAACACGTACACCCGGCCACGCCGGCGGCGAGGGACATACGTGGTCGACAGCAACTCGCCCTTCGTGGACACCGCCACCACCGGCCCGGGGCCTGTACGCACCGAGTCCACGATCACCGTCGCGGTCTTGAACGACCGTGGACCGCCCACCACCGCGATCGAATCCTCGTGGCTGCCGAACAGCAGCAGGCCCGCGCCCTCCGCCACACCCAGCGGCAACGCGACCTCCTCGATCGGGGCCCGTCCCCGGCCAGTCATCCGGGGTCGCGTCTGCGCCCCCAGCAGACGAGCCGCCCGCTCGCCCAGAAACGGCTCCAGCTCCCGCCGGGTGGCCATCCCGTGCCGCCTCGACCGTTGCCCGCGCCGGACTCGCCACCACCACAGCGCGCCTACCAGCACGGTGACGCTGGTGGTGAACAGCGGCCACACCAACCAGGACGACGGCAACCCCGACAGGTCGTATCCCGCGAGTGGGTTGAACGGTGACTCGAGTATCGCCGCCAGCGACTCCTGCACCGTCGGTCGGTCCGGCGCCCCCGTCAACAGCACCGCTACCAGGACCGCCAGGTGCCACAGCACCACGACGACGCTGGCCACGCCGAGCAGCATCCACAGCGGCCCCGATGCCCTGGCACCGCCGGGTGATGCCGGCGGCATCACCGCCTCCCGCTGCCGGTCGTCCCGCTCATCGCCGCATCGGTGTCGGTGATGCCTACCTCGAAGCTTGACCGGAGGTGCTGCATCATGATCGGCGCCGCGGTGTCGATCTTCAGGAAGCAGACGCCCTGCGGCAGCGACATCAGCTCGTCCAAGAGGTGCGGCGGCAGTGAGTACAGATCCACACATCGTTGAGCATCCGCCGTACGCCCCTGCGCGTACAGGTACACCGTGGCGGCCTCTTGCAGCATGGCGATCGCCGGCGAGTCGACCGGGATGTCCGACAGGTGGTGCAGCGCCACGACGTTCGCCAGCCCGATGCCACGGCTCAGCTTGCTGTTCCGCTGGAAGATCTTGGCCCCGACGCCCTCGGCCAGATGCCAGCCCTCCTCCGCCACGAACGTCGTCAGCCGGCCCCGTTCCCGCCGAAGCACGTTGGTAAGCCACGTGTTGATCACCGTCATGACCAGCGGAATCGACGGGCCCTCGGTCGGCAACTGGCTCAGGTCGAACGTGGTCAACCTCGACGACATCCCGACATCGGGCGAGGTAGGCCCGTCGAACAATCCGGCCAGGTCATCACCGATGAGTCGTTCCAGGTCGAACTTCATGCCGAGCGCCGCCTCGGCCCACCGGTTCCGCACCCCCGCCGTCGCGGCCCCGCCGAACACCTCCTCAGGCGGCGGCTCCGTCAGCGCCGACACGACATCATCCAGCACCGGCACCCGCCCATCCGCCTCTGCGGCCCGCAGCGCGAGCCGGTGCGCCGCCCGCAGCGCCGCGCCCTGCCACGAGTCAGGCTCCCGGCCACTCGCCGCGTGCACCACAGCCCGCAGGAGCTGGAGCTGCCCGGCCACCTGGGACGCCTCCTCAGCTGATACCCCGATCACCGGATCCAGCAGGTTGATACGGCTCCCCCCGCGCCCGCCCCCGATCTCGAACTGGACGGGCGTACCGCCGAGCTGGCGGCACAACTCGCTGTACTCCCCCTCGCCGCCCTGATTCTTCCGGTCGGCGACCACGGACCGCCGGTTCCGGAACGTCAGCGCCCGCGTGACGTAGATCGTTTTCAACAAGCTCGACTTGCCCTCACCCAGGTCCCCGAGGACCACGACGTTCGGCGACGACACCACCCGGTTCGTGTACGCGGTGAACGGGTCGTGGCAGACGGGCTGGCCGGTCATCAGGTCGATGCCGTTCACCAGGCCCTCTACCCGCGTCGGCGGCGCGGAGATCGCGGTGCACAGCACCTCAGCCTGCCGCGTGGTGCTCGGGATCCCGCCCACCCGCAGCGCGTACAGGCCAAGCCGGCCGAGCGGCTTCGACCGCCGCCACCGCCACGCCTGCGGCCTCAGCATCGCCGGCTCAGGTGATGCCGGCGGCATCACCCCGCCTGACTGCGGACCGGCCGGCCCCTCGGGTGATGCCGCCGGCATCACCTGCGGCCGCCCGGTAGGTGATGCCGCCGGCATCACCCGCGACCGCTGGGTAGGTGATGCCGCCGGCATCACCTCGCCGGCCCGCTGACGGCTCGCCGTCTTGTCCGGGACCCTGGTACCGCCACGCCGGCCGATCACTCCGGTACCTCCATGCCCCGCCATACCGGCCACACGGTCGGCAGCGCCTCGTCGTGGCGCTTGTCGAGCCAGTCGAGATGACCGATCCCGCACTCCCCCGCAGCGTCGGCGACCGTGGTCGACGCCCGCAGCACGTCGTCCAACGCTGGTGCCGACACCGAAATCCAGCCCGTCCACTGCGCGCCGTGGATGCCCGACCCCGGTTGGAGATCCGCAAGACGCTGCGCCGACGCGGACATCTGCACCGCCTGCGTTCCGTCGTCGACCGAGCCCCGGCGGGCCGCTTCGTCCCGGAGCCCGAGGTCGACCGTCAGGTCCTCCCGGGCCTGCCGGCGAGCCCGCGCCGCCGGCTGAACCGCCACGCACAGGCTGAGCGTCCGGTGCACCGGGGTGTTGATGCCGTACAGCAGCGGCGCTATCCAACGGCTGTGCACCGGCTCCGGCGTCACCCCAGAACGCGGGATCGCGGCCACCCGATGCCACCACCGGCCGTCCACCATCGCTGCCTGCCGCCGCCCGCGTTGCGGACGAAGCCAGGTGTCCGGTCCGACGTCGACGGTCTGGTCGATCGGGAAGCTCGGGTTCTGCAGGTGCCGCAGCAACGCGGCCAGCCGGTGGGGACTCAGAAGCCGGGGCTGCCGCAGATCAGCGGCTACCGCGAGGGTGGCCACCCACTCGGCTTGCGCCACCGCGAGCCGCGCCCACCCCGTCTCCCCGTCGCCATACGACGCCCCCTGCTGGGCGAACCGGACCGACAACGGCACCCGGATCACCAGGTAGTGCCGGACCATCTCCGACACCCCAGCCGTCATCCGGACCAGCTCGGCGTACGACTCGATCAGCACTGCGGGTGCGTCCGCGTCGACGTGATCGGATGCCCAACGCTCGTGCGCCGCCGAGTCCAGCGGCACGATCCGTGTCACCGACTGGACACCGGAGATCAGGCTGTCCTCCCGGGCGAGCCGCGCCAACAGCCGCCCATACGCCGCTGCGGCCCGGTCGTAGTCCCGCTGGGCGCGCAGCCCCGGCGGCTGCCCATCCACCTCCAGCGCCACCGACAGGTACGGCCGCTCCCCCGGCGGCTGGTGCAGCAGAACCGCCGCCGTCACTCCATCGGCGGTCAACCACCGCAGGCCCTCCATGCCGGGAGCCTCGTCGCGCACCGTCCGTGCCCAGCGCTGCGCGGCCCGGCGTTCCACCCGCGTGCGAGGAACGGGGATCGGCGTGGCGAGGTGCACCGGCAGCAGTTCCGTCTCGCCCCGGCGCTGCCGCACCCGCCACCGCCAGGCCAGCACCAGCTCCCGCCCCGGCGACCGGCCGGTCACCGCGCTCTGCCGGGTCAACAGGTACGCGCCCCCGAACAGCGCCAGGCCCATCCCGATACCGCTCAGCCCGCTCACCCCGATGGCGAACACCATCGCCACGGCGAGCGCGGAACCCAGTACGATGTTGCCGGTCCGGCTGCGGCTACCACCGAGCAGTCCCCGGCTGCGGATCTCCCCGCCGAGGCGGGCCGTCCGGCCCGTCACCGTCGTCACCGTCACTCCCGATCCGTCACGTCGGTGGCCCGGTGCGCCGTGTCCTCAGCCTTGCGTTTGGCGACGTCGGCGACCTGCACGCCGATCAGCGCCGCAGCAGCCAAGCCGCCCGTCGCGGCGGTCGCGCCGGCCGCCGCCGCAGTGCCGGCACCAGCACCCGCCGCAGCTGCGCCACCGGCCGCCGGACCCCCGGCGCCGGCGGCGCCCGACGCGGCCGCCGCGCCGCCGCCCGGGCCAGAGCCGACGCTCGCCGGTACGCCCGCGCCCGCCGGTACCCCGCCGCTGCCAGGCGTTGCGGCCGGGTCGGGATGCGGCGTCCTGGCCGCCGCCGAGCTGCTCGACGAGCTGCTGTGGTCCGGTGCCGGTTGCCGCTCTGGCACGCCCGCGTCGGGCGACCCCTCGCCTGGCCCCGGGCCGGGCGGGCCACCGCCGCTGCTCGCCGCCGAGCCCTGCAGCCGCCGGTACGACATCTGCATCATCATCGTGTGGGCCAGGTTTCCCACAGCACCGCCGGACGACGACCGGGAGCTCCGGGCCATGCCCGAGCCCGCGCCGGCCGGCAACACCGGAGCGAACCGGAGCAGGCTCCACGGGGCCACCCCGACGATCAGCAGCGCGAGGGCCGCGACGAACGCGGTCACCAGGGCGCGCAGACCATCGTCTTGGATCGCGTCCGTGGTGAAGGCCGAGTCGGCCATCCGCCCGATGGCGCCGAGGAGGAAGAACAGCACCGGCCGGGCTGCCGCTATCCCCACCCACATCAGCGGCAGCCGCAACGCCTTGTCCCGGCTGGCCGGGTCGATCAGCATCGTGAACGCGACCGCCATGATCGAGCCCGTCAGGTACAGCGCGAGGAGCTGCATCAGCAGGCCGCCGACGAGTCCGATGACGCCGAGGAACGCGACGCCCATCACCCCCAGCGCCATCAGCGCGCCACCCGGAAGGTTAGCGACCTCGGTGAGCACCACCATCGTCTGCACCTTCGTCGCGAGCGAAAGCACATCCGGGGCGAAGTAGTCGACGATGCTCAACGAGGCGGCATCCGTCAGCCGGACCAGCAGGTAGCCGATCCCCGGGCCGAACAAGACCAGCACCATCGCGGTCGGCACCCACCGCCACATCGACTCCGCCAGTTGCTCGCCCGTGACGTCGCCGGTCGCCGCCCGGTACCAGACCCGAGCGATCATGATCACCAGCACAAACATGCCGATCCCGGCTCCGGCGGCATAGGTCGACAGGAAACCCTGGCTCGCGAGGTTCGGCGAGCTGATGTGCACCAGCTCGACGAACACCTCGTCCAGCAGGGACCGCAGAGCGTTCGCCACCGTCTCGGAGAAGTTCTTCAGCGCGGTGTCGACCGGATTGGTGATTGCCTCCGCGGCGCCCCGCAAGGCGTCCACCCGCGCCTGGTAGTCCTCGTACACACCGGACATGAACTCGATCAGCCGCTGGCACGGGTTGCCCACCAGCGGCAGGTCCGGTACCCACCGGCACAGGTTCTCGGTCCAGTCCGGCGAGCCTGCCCGGCCGCTGCGCAGATCCTCGCCGAGCTTGGTTTCGCAGTCCTCCTTGTACTGCCGCGGGACCTCGTCCGCCGCCCGCATCGCGGCGCACCGCTCGGCGGCGATTTCGGCTGCGGCTCGATCCTCGGCCTCGTCGGCGTGCGCGGGCAGTGATGCCGCCGGCATCACCACGAGCGCCAGGCCGACAAGCACCGCGACGACGTGACCCATGATCCTGGCTCTAGCAGTCACCGCCGTACCTCCGGAATCCCCCCGCCATCAGCGTCAGCTCGTACCGGTCCAGATCACCAGCTCGCACCTCGGCGCCGCGCAGCGGTCTCAGCTCCGGCCCGACGTCGCCCGTGGTGTCGGCATCCAGAACCGCCCACCGCTCGCCCTGCCGGGCCAGCCGGACATCGACGAACCGCCACTCGTGATGCTGCGCCGCCCCCGTCGACCACTGAACCGGCACCAGCACCGTCACCGTGGGCGCCAGCGGCTCCGGCGTCACCGCATACGCGCCCCGCTCCGGCCGCGCCGTCGTCGACGTCATCCGCGCCACATGAGCCGCCTGACCCCGCTGCAACGCCCGCAGGTCCGGCGACCCCAGCGAGTCACCGATCCGGGTAATCGTGTCGCCGGCGTTCGGCTCCCCGAACGCCTTCGACTCGCTCCAGCGGACCACTGCGGCGGCCGCCTCAGCAGCACCGTCGAGCGTGGCTGGCATCTGCACCCCGGCCAGCACAGCCTGCACCGGGTCCGAACCCCCGACGCATCCCGACACCGCACCGCCCGGTGACGCGCCCGCCCCGGCCGGCGCCGGCGTACTCGCCTGCGGGGCGGGATCGCGGTCATCCGGCGGCCAGACCGCTACAACCACCACGGCGCCCAGCACCGCGGCCAGCCCCACCGCCACGACGGTCGCCAGCGACCGACGACGACCGCCTCCGGGTGATGCCGCCGGCATCACCCCGTCCGTACGCTCGACCATGCCCTCTCCCCGATCCTCACTCACTCCTGGGTGTTCGCGTACAGTCGCCATCCGTCGCCGAGCCGCGCCAGCATCGACGCACGTTCCAGCCGTGACGGCGCGGCGACCCTCGGGTCCGGGCCTTCGGTCAGCCGGAAGTCCGCGGTCAGCCGCCAATCCCCCGCAGCACCATCCCACCGCAACGGCACCACGGCCCGCCGCCACCGGCCCGGCGCCGGCTGGCCCCCGGGCGGGACCAGCCCTACCTGGTACAGGTGCCAGATCTCGACCCGGGCGGTACCACCGCCGTAGGACACGACCCGATAGGCGCCCCGGTCCGCCCACACCGTCGCCGTCACGTACCCCGACCCGGGCCGACCCGACGCCGGCAGTCCGAGTGCGGCGACCCGGTCGTTGAGCCGCGCCGCCGCCGCAGAGATGAACGGCGGATCGCCGATCGCGTCGAGGACCACCGGCCGACGCTGCGCGTCCAGGATCCCGGAGCCCTCCACCGTCGCCAGCCAGGCCGTGGCCGCCGCCGCCGCACCGTCCGCCGAACGCGTGAACGCCACCGGCACCCCCGCCGGGCCGGTACGGCTCGCGCCATACCCAGCCGCGACAGCTCCCACCGGCAGAGACGGCGGCGGCGGGTGGTCCACCGATACGCCACCCAACGGCGCCTCCGCCGTGGTTGGTGATGCCGCCGGCATCACCTCCCCCCCGGGCGTACCGTTCTCCGTCGGCAGGACCAGCAGTATCCCGGCGGCCGCCACGGCGCCGGCCAGTGCCGCGAACGGTGCCGCTACCCGCAGCCGCACCACTCGCCTTACCCCACGACCGTGATGATCGCGCTGACGATGACGGGCAGGCCGACCAGGCCGCCGAGCGCCGCCGCCCGGATCTTCACGTCACCCGTCGCCTCGGACATCATGTGTGAGTTACCGATCCGCCTCGCCTGCGCCATCGAGAGGAACGCCGCGCCGAGATAGAGCGCCGCCCCCGCGATCAGCAGCGCCCAGAGCGCCCCAGCGACCCGGATCCAGGTCTGGCCGAACGCGTCACCCAGCACGCCCATGTCCGGCGTCACACCGTCCAACGGGTTCTCCACACCACCGCCGCCAGGGTCAGGTGTCGGTGCGGCCAGCACCGACAGCACCTTGTATCCCACCGTCGCCAACTGCGTCATTTCGTTCCTCCCCCGCTGCGCGCCGCCGGTTCGCCGGACATCGACTCGACCACGGCCACCGCCGCCGACAGCGCCGCCCGGCGCGTCGGCTCGGCCAGGCTCCGATGCGCGATCGGCAGGCCCGGCTGAACCGCCCGGTCGAACGGGATGACCACCACGTCCCGCACAACCCCCCGGTAGTGCTCAACGATCTTGTTCAGGAGCGCCGGGCTCGGGCGCGGATCACCGCATGTCACCGCCACCACGGCGTTGTGCACCAGGTCGCTCCGGCCGAGCCGATGCAGGTGATCCACCATCCACAGCCCGGTGTTGGCCGCGTCCGCCTGCACCGTCGTGGGAATCACCAAGCAACTCGCCGATCGGACCGCCGCCCACCAGTTCGGCGCCCGGACGTTGTTACCCGTATCGATCACCATGATTCGATAGAACTTGCCGAGCACGTCCCGAAGTTGGTCGAACGCCCTGCCGTCGACCGTCTCCATGCGGCCCGGCATATCGTCAGACGCCAACACGTCGAAGTGCGCGCTCTGCGGACGCACGAAACGCCCCAGGCTGCCGACACTGGCCCGAGTGGACAGAAAGGAATCTATTTCCCCGAGCAGGCCGATCACGTTGCCAGCCGCGGTGTTCGTCCCGGCCTCCGCACGTGAGCCCAACGTCCCCATCGTCTCGTTGTTGTCCCAAGCCAGGGTGTAACCACCGCGGTGAGCGCCGAAGGTCGCGGCCAGCAGCAGCGTCATCGGGGTCTTGCCCGCCCCACCCTTGGGATTGGCCACCACAATCGTCTGCGTCGACTCGAACGACCGCAGGACCGTCACCCGATCCCTACGATGCCGTACCTCCGCCGCCGACGGCCGCAGCTTCAGCACGCCACCGCTGAGCCGGTTGGTCGCCCCCCGCCAGCCGGCCGTCGCCGCCGAAACCAGGTCGACGGGGTCGAGCGGGCGCCCCCCCGGCGCCCGTGCCGCCTGGTAGGCCGCCACCCGCTCCAGCACTTCCGCCATGCTCGGCGCCGGCGGTATGGAGCAAACCCCCGCCGAAGGCTCCCGTTCCGCCGCTGACGTGATGCCGCCGGCATCACCTCCGGCACCCGTCTCGCCACCATCGCCCCGGAGCCCCATTGGTGCCCTCGCGCGGCCGCGAGACGACGGATCGGCCGTGGCCGGATCGGGCCCCTCGGACGAGTCGGAACCCGGTGCCATCACACCGTCCACAGTGTCCGCCGCGGGAATATCCGGCGGCGCGCTTCCATAGCTGCGCGCACGCTGCGCGTTAGGGAACAACTGTTCCGTGCCGCCTCCCACTTGGTCCTCTTCTCACTATTGACATCGGAGTATGGTACCGAGCTATGCGGGGAACTTCATGGAACTTCCACGGTAGCGCCGACGGGGGGCAGATCGACCTGAGCGCCGCGATGGTGGCAGGGTCGACGGTCATCGCACTCGAAATCGGGCTCCTCGCAACGACCGGATCCGCCGTGCGACCGGCCGCCGACAGACCGACACCGTCCACTCCAGACAACGGGCAGGGATGGGCCGCGCCCGTCATTGGCACCATCCCCTCGACCTGCCAGGCGCCCAACCCGCCCGGCGACCTCCGCACCGACATCTCTCTGAGGATGACTCCTCGATCCGGCCACGAAACAGGTGACAGGTATTGACTCCTGTTGCGCCGGCGCCGAGGAAGCACGCATCGGAGCGGCTGCGAGCTCGACCATGACGCACTCGGAATGCGCGAGCACTAGTCGCGCCGCCCGCGCCTTCCGCGATGGCTGCGGCTCGGCCGTCCGCATCGCCCATGGCAGGGGCATCCACACCGGCTACTGCCGCGTCCGGGACCGCCCTCGCGTCGCGGTCCGAGACGCGGTGCCCGGCGGCCGGCAGACTGACTGCACGGGCAGCGCCGAAGCCTCCACTGAAGACCGCCCGCACGACATGTGCTATAATGGAGGATTTACGCTCGACTACCAGCCCTTCATGAGGGACAGGGGCGTGGCCCTGTGAGTCGCGCACCCCTCGCCGTCGCCGTCGCGTTCGTGATGTTCATCGCCGGCCTCGCGATCTTCCAGTCGGCGCCCGCGTCAGCCGTCGACGCCACGAGCTGCCTCACGCCGGAAGGCGACCCCTGGACGCTCGACACCGACCAGCGCACCCACGCGCGCTTCATCATCGACACCGGGCGGCAGCGCGACATCCCGCCGCGCGGATGGGCGATCGCCCTCGCAACCGCCGCCCAGGAATCCTCCCTCCACAACAGGACCACGCCGGACGAGTTCGGCTCCAGCGGGTTGCTTCAGCAGACCCCGCCCTGGTGGGGCACCCGGGAGCAGGTCAACAACCCGACCCACGCCGTAACCGCCTTCTACCGCGCCCTGGTCAAAATCACCGGCTGGCAGACGATGCCGCTCACCGTCGCGGCCCAAGCCGTGCAAAACAGCTCCTTCCCCGACGCCTACGCCAAACACACCGCCACGGCGATCAACGCCGTACGCGACCTCGGCGGTGTCGAGCTGGACTGCGCCCGCATCAGCACCGCCGGCACCGCCGAACCGGCACCCCGCAACCCGGACGGCTC
>Ga0193742_1001758_pt1 | contig 12738 bp, 11 predicted proteins | sample L2c1metaG_FD_165511 | JGI IMG/M metagenome (GOLD analysis project Ga0193742, IMG submission 165511) | Soil microbial communities from a riparian zone of the East river system, Colorado, United States - L2c1 | ecosystem: Environmental > Terrestrial > Soil > Riparian zone | place: USA: East River... | reverse complement strand
GGCCGGGAGGCCGCGTCGCGACGAACGCACTGTGATGGGTGCCTGCCATCACCGCGTCGGTGGCGGCGACCGCACCGCCGACGCCGCGCATCACGGCTTCCCAGGTACCGGGAGACATCGAGGTGTCGCCGTCGAGATAGATCAGGCCGCTCGACGGCGCGATATGCCGAAGCTCTTCCACATAATGCTCATTGTGACAGAGCGCGACCAGATCGAGATTGCCTTCCGGCGCCTCGCCGCGTGTCAGCCCGTCGAAGCGGCTTTCGCCGAGAACCTCTTGGACTGCGCGAATCCGGTCGGGCCGTTCGGGATGTCCCGGCGGCGTCAGATGATCGAGGCTTGCCGGATGGCTGAGAAGGAGCGTCATGCAATACCTCGGCGTGTTGAAGCCCGTTGGCGGGCAGCGGCTCGTCAAAAGGGGAGCGGCCTAATCTAGGCGGTCAACGGCCGGTCCGAAAGAGCTGCACCTTCAGACGGCACCTTTCAGATAAGACTTGGGAGATATCGCCACGAGCGCGGCCTTGCAATTCAATTGATCCGCGTAATGCGCTTGCCTGGCGCGGGTCCGATCGGGCCGTTGGCCCGGAAATAGCCATAGAGGGCGTCGATGTCGTAGACGCCGACCAGCGGCGCGACGCCGTCCTTCAGCACCGTAAAGCCGTCGCCGCCGACCGACAGATAATTGTTCACGGTTACGCGATAGCCTGCGGCCGGATCGATGCGTGTGCCGTTGAGCGACAGGCTGTCCGCCAGCACGTGGTCGCCATAGGGCCTGGCATCGTCCCAGCTATAGCCGAAACCATTCGAGATCTGGAGAATGCGTGGCAGCTTCGGGTCGCGCCATTGCTGTTCCAGTACATTCTTGATCTGTGCGCCGGTCAGCGTCAGCGTCACCAGTTGGTTGCGGAACGGCTGGCTGGCGAACAGATCGGCGTAAGACACCGCGCCTTCGTCTTTCTTGGTCACGTTGATGCGGATGCCGCCGGGATTGGTCATCGCGATCACGGCGCCACCCTTTGCGGCGGCTTGCGTCGCGGCGAGCTGGGCGTCGGCGATGATGTCGCCAAGCGCGCTCTCGCCGGCATGGTCGGGAATGTGTGACAGCGTTTCGCTCACCGATCCCGCCGGGCGGTTGCCGAGCGGCGCGGCAAGCTTGTCGTAGGCCTCCAGCAATGCGGTTTGTAGGGGATCCCTGGCGTAGGCGCCGGTGCGGACGATGACATTGTCGGCCTTGGCACTGACGATGTCGCGGCTGGCGCGATCGAGTTTGAGATCGATCGTGGTGACGAGGGTGCCGTATTTATCGCCGCTGGTGACCAGACGTCCGTCGATCTCGCAGACATAGGCCTGATGGGTGTGGCCGCTGATCACCACGTCGACCGCGCGATCGAACTTCTTGACGATATCGACGATGGCGCCGGAGATGCCCGGACATTCATTGTAATCGCCGGTCGGGTAGCCGCCTTCGTGGATCAATACGACGATCGCCTCGACGCCGTGCGCCTTCAGTTCCGGAACCAGCGCGTTCACGGTGTCGGCCTCGTCCTTGAATTCGAGGCCCGCAATACCCGGAGGCGACACGATGGTGGCCGTCCCCTTCAAGGTCAGGCCGATGAAGGCGACCGGAATGCCCTCGAATTCCCGGATCTCGTAGTCGGGAAACACCGTCTTGCCGGTGTCCTTCTCGACGGTCGAGGCCGCAAGGTAGTGGAACCTGGCGCCGGCAAACGGATGCGGTCCCTGACACTTGTCGACCGGGTGACAGCCGCCGTTCTGCATCCGCAACAATTCGTCCTTGCCCTCGTCGAATTCATGATTGCCGACGGAAGCGATCTCGAGCCCCATCATCGATAGCGATTCGATGGTGGGCTCGTCGTGAAACATCGCCGACAGGAACGGGCTGGCGCCGATCAGGTCTCCGGCGGCGACGAAGATGGTATTCTCAGGGTTCGTGGCCTGCTCGCGGAGCTCCTTGACCAGGGTCGCCATGGTCTCGGAGCCACCGGCGGCTACCATAATCTTTTTGGTCTTGTCGTCGGGATCGGCGATCCGGATGCCGCCGGGCGACGGCCGAAGGTAGCCGTGGAAATCGTTGATGGCGAGAATTCTGACATCGACCGCTGTGGTGGCCGGCGTTGCGTTTTGCGCGATCGCGCGCGAAACCAGCCCAGGCGCCATCGTCAGCATCATGGCGACAAGCATCTGACGGATCGGGTATCTCATGACGCCACAATAGAGAATCCGTGCAACGATTTCACGAACTCCCTTCAGGCCCTCTTGCGCGAGAAGAACGCCCTGAACGCGGCCACCGCCTCCGCCGAGCGCATCCGCTCGCCGAACAGATGGCTTTCCTGATCGATGCGGCGGGTCAGGTCTTCGGGCGGCGTCTTCAACAGCTTGCGCGAGATCGCAACGGCTTCCGCCGGCAGTCTGCAAATCTCGCGGGCGACCTTGCGGGCTTCGGCTTCGGTGTGGCCGGGGGCGACCACCACGTTGACGAAACCGGCGATAAGGGCGTCATCGGCGCTCATGGTACGCCCCATCACCAGGGTCGCAAAGGCGCGCTGATATCCCATGGTCCGTGGCATCAGCAGGCTGGAGGCGCCTTCCGGAACCAGGCCCAGATTGATGAATGGCGTCGCGAATGTCGCGGTATTGCTGGCGAGAACGTAATCGCAGTGAAACAGCATGGTGGTGCCGATGCCGATCGCGACGCCATCGACCGCGGCGATGATCGGCTTGACGTTGTGTGCGAGCGAATAGAGGAATTTCACTGCGTTCGAGGCGCGCGGCGCGTCAGTATTCGAGGTGCCTTCGTGCAGGAACTCCTCGAGATCGTTGCCCGCGGTGAACACGCCCGAACCGCCGGTGATGATGATGCAGCGGATCTCCGGGTTGTTCTGGGCGGTATCGATCGCCTCGCTCATCGCGCGATACATGTCTTGCGTGACCGCGTTCTTCTTTTCGGGCCGCCGCAGTCTGATCACCCGCATCGTAGCTTCGTCGGTGACTATCAGGTGATCGGTCATTGCCGTTGTCCTTGAGCCGTTGTCCTTGGAGCCCTGCGGCGCACTCTGGGGCGTCTTTGCAAGCCAGCCTACATCATCTCCTTGAGGGACCCAAACCGGTGAAGCCAGTTTTCAACGGGACAGAATGACGCGTGGGAGCCAGCCGATGTAATTGACGGGGGAATCCAACCATCTCACGGCGATTTCAGCCAAACCGCGCAGAATCTGGTCTTCTACGCCGCTTGCTCGGCATCCGGCCGCGGAGCTGCATGTGATCGAGCAGAGAGATTTGCCGGCGGCGCGGTAGGGCGCCGGCGTGCATCACGGCGCGTTTCGTACTCCCGACACCACGCAAGAACGGGCGTGGGCGCAACGGCTCAATGAGTTCGGCATCCGCAACAGCGGCGAGATCGACCGGTTACATTTTCACAGTCTTTATTTTCGCGACCAACGGCACCCGGTCCGCAGACCGAGGCCGGGCTGAAGCCGCTGGGTAAAAGCGCGTCATTCCGGGATGCGCCGGGTCGGCAATTGCCGACCTGAGGCGCAGGCCCGGAATGACGGCGTTCAAGCTTGGGTTCGACCGGCTATTCAGCCTATTTTCGTTCCACTCATGCCGTCTTTGTAAAAAGCATCAGAACGCCGTCGGCGATGTTGATGGCGACAACCTGTGCCGATGTGAGGCCTTTGGCCTTCAGGGCAGAGATCGCAGCGGGCGTTCCGTCGATCGATTTGCGGAGGGATTGCTTGTCTTCCTCGCTGGTCTTGGCGACGATGTCGTCAACCTGGGATTTCACGGCCGGCGGCAGTTCCTTGACGTCTATCACCTGTATGCTGTGAATCGATACGCTGGACTCGGCGGGGGCTTGGGACTCAGCGGGAGCCTGGTCTTTCTGCGAGGACGTTCCCTGTGCCTGCACGAGGGCCGGCGTTCCCAGTGAAAGAACTGCAACGAGTGCTGCTGTTGTCATAGTGCGCATGGTCATTCCTTTCTAACGATGACGCATGCAGTGAACCGTTGAAATTTGAGGAAGTCCTGCTTGTTGTGAGGCCGTTTGGTGAAGCCAATGCGGCGATAATGCGGGGCCGCATTGGAGTCGTCTTGTTTGCTTCGAACTTCAATTCGTCTTGACGTCGTCCGTCACGATCGGCCCGAACAGGACCCAACGCTGGCCGTCGAACTTCATCATCTGGAATTGCTTGTTGATGCGCCAATCATCCGGTTCGGTTGAAGTGGTCATGCCCGGCAGCGCGAGGTCGGCGACGTAATCCTTGATGTTCGTCGCCTGCTTCATGATATTTGCGTGCGTGAGATTGTCACCACATTGCTTGAGTATCTGCACAAGCAGCGCCGCGGTCGAGTAGCCGTAAGTCGCGATGCCGCTGTTGGCGTCCTCGGCCGGCGCATATTTGGCCATGAAAGCCTTGTAGCGCTTCATGCCTTCGTCGTTGTCCCATTGCGGGTCGAGCGGGTCCTTGCCGTAATTGACCGAAATGATGTCCTTGGCGTTGTCGAGGCCGGCCGGAATCAGTGTTTGGCTGACCGGCGTCGCGTTGATGTCGAGAATTTGGACGGGCTTCCAGCCAAGTTCGGCGGCTTTCTTGATCGCCTGGGCGCCGAATTTCGGCGTTGTAACATTATAGAAGAGATCGGCGCCGGACGCCTTCAGCGTCACCATCTGCGAATCGACGGTCGGATCGGACAATTCGTAGGACTTCTCGGCGACGATCATTGAAGCCTTGTCGCCAAGCGCATCTTTCAACCCCTTGACGTAATCTTTTCCGAGGTCGTCGTTCTGATAGAGAATGGCGATCTTGGCGTTTGGATAGTTGGCGAGAATGAATCTTGCGTAGATATGCGCCTCCGACTGGTAGTTCGGGTTGAAAGCGATCGTCCACGGGAAATTCTTCGGGTCGGTGAAGCGCGTCGCGCCAGTCGACGCCAGAAGCTGCGGTACTTTTTTCTCGTTGAGATATTTCTGGACCGAAGCATTCGGTGGCGTGCCGATGATCTGGAAGGTAGTGAGGACTTCGTCACCTTCGATCAGCTTGCGAACTTGCTCGACCGTCTTCGGGGGACTGTAGGCGTCGTCATACTGAATGAGGTTGACCTTGCGCCCGTTAATTCCGCCCTGCTCGTTGATCATGCGGATATAGGCGGCCTGCACCTTGCCGATGCCGCCGTAGGCGGAAGCCGGTCCGCTGAGCGGAATGGTCTGACCGACCTTGATCTCCGTATCACTCGCACCGGTGTCATATTTCTTCTGTGCGAGCGCGGGCGTTGCGAATGTCGCGCCGAGTACCAACACGACGACGGCCGTCGATCTGAATAAAGCCATGCTTTCCTCCCAAGGACGCAGGCGCGATGCTTTGCCGCGCCCTTGTTTGCGAGCCTATACCAAAAGAAAGCGTGGTGGATAGGCGTTCTGCTGCGGGAGGATCGCGGGCCACGCCCTAGCTATGCGTCGGCCAGTGCCGCTCGCGGAACCAGTTGCGATAGTCCGACGACATCTTGGCGCGCTGGACCTGCGGCGCGTGGCGCTTGCAGGTTGATGCTTCCTGGCTGCCGTCCGGCGCGGCCCAGCGCAGTTCGGCGCAGTCGTTAGGGTTATAAGCCATCTCGAAATCCGCGGCGCGGTCGAGCACATCCTTGAGGGTGAGGGTCCACTGCGAGCCGTCGCTGCGCGTATAGGAGATCTTGCGCGAGGCAAGCTCCGAGGTGAGCACGCCCTGTAATTCGCGCTTCACGCCCTCGACGCTCTTGCCGGCCGGTATCGCGTAGCGGTCGGCGCGCCGCACGAAGCGATCGGGAAAATTCCGCACCACGTCGATCGCGATCAACAGGCGGAAATCGCGCGCCGGCGTCGAGTAATCCTCCCAGGCGCCGGTGGTCTCGAAGATCGACGCGCCGTCCGGCATCGCGGTGATGCCGGCCTGCTTCTCCTGATATTTTCGTCCATTCTCGACCGAGGTGACGCGCGTCCTCACCTGCTCGTTGAGGCTGGCAATCGCGTCAGTCATCGCCTTCACCGGATCGAGCGGCTCCGGCGACATCACGTCGTCCATGCGATCGTAAAAATCCTCGACGCTGATCTGCGACTGTTCGAGCGAAAAATCCCCGTATTGCGGATTTTTGGCGATCTCGGCATTGCTGAGCCGCCGCAGCGGGCTGTCTTTTCCGCCAACGATCGGCCGGAACCGCTTGAAGCCGGGGCCGCCGAGCGCGGGATCGTGCACGAACAGGAAATTGCCGCGCCAGAAGCGTTTGCGCGTGATCGAACCGTCGGGCTCGGCGTCGACGGCGAGAAACACGCCGGGTGTTCCATTGGACTCCGGCACCAGATGCACCAGCATCAGCACATGGCCGTAGGGGTCGGCATAGACGGTCCCCGGGCGCAGCGTCTTTTGTGACAGCGATATGGTGTAGAAATCGGTGTTGTCGTCGTTGCCCGAGACGCGCACCGCCCCGGTATGGACGACGTCGCCGACGTCGCGCAGATATTCCGCGAAGTTGGTCGGGCGCTTCGGTTTCGGCGGTGCCACCGGGGCCGCGGGTGACGCTGGCGCCGTATCGGCCTGATCCGAGCGGCCGAACAATCCCAGCAGTTTTGGCGGCGGGGCGGGGGGAGCAGCCGCCGGCGTGGCCGATGCGGCATCCGGTTCCGGCGGCGGAGGCGGACGCGTAACCTCGGGATGATCGATGTCGAACCATTGGTAGCACTTGGGCGGCCTGCCGGCGAAGCCGCGCGAGCAGTTCGAATAACCGAACGGCAGCCCCATCTTGTAGGCGAAATAGGCGCGCAGGAAGTAGACGAAGTCGGCGCAGTCAGGACGCAGGCCCCCCGTCGCAGTGTCCTCGTTACGCCCCAGATAATTGAACAGGAAATTGCGCGATTGATCGCGCAGCACTTCGCTCCATACCTTCCACGACAGATCCTGGTCGGGTGGCGCGTCGAACAGTTTTTCGATCCAGGCCGAGAACAAGGCTTCGGTGGTGCTGTTCCAGCCATTGCGCACCTGCCAGATCCGTCCCGGCGGTGTCGCCAGCGGCTGAGGTTTTTGCGCGGCGACGACGATTTCGCGGGTGATGGGGCCGCAGCCGGCCGACGCCAGCGTCGCATGCCAGGTGCCGGCGGCGGGGGCCGCGACCTCGGCGAACCAGGAGTAAGGCCCGGCGCCTTGCCGGTGGGGCGACGTGGCCGCGGCGCTGCCATCGGGCGCGACCAGCGAGAGCGTGCCGTCGAGCGGTTTTTCCGCAACGACCATGACGCGCAATGGCGCGCCCTTCCACGGCGCGAACGGCGAGGGCAGCACGGTGAGGTCGGCCGCGTCGCCGCAGCTCGCGGACGCCGCGATTGCCGGTGATTCCGTTGCCAAGAATGGCACCGCGGCCAATCCGCCCGCGACCGGCAGAGATGCCGTCGCAGCGACAGCAAACCAGCGTGCGAAGAGCATTTGCAACTACCTTCCAGGACTATTTGACCGCTATTCAGCCCGCCAATTCGGCCAGTTTGCAAGAGATATCGAATTAGCGGGGATCAGTCAGCCCATTTGATGGCGATTTGGCAACCGCAGATCGTTCGCCAGCGCGGTTTTCAAGACAGGTTGCATGACCAATCCAAAGAACGCGCCGCGCCTCGATGTCACCGGCGTTACATGGAGAATTCTCAAATTTGCTGAACCTTTTTGCTTTAGATGAGACCTATCCACCGAACAGGACGGGCTCTGGGGAGATCGCAAATGACTGCAATTGCACGGGTGCTGTCGCGCCGATTGCCCGCCAGCCAGGCGGACATCGAGACGCTCAAAACGATCGGGATGTTTTGCGGCGTCGGCCTGTTGGTTTCGCTCATGCTGGCGTCGTATGGCCTAGACCTCAGCCCGGGCTTTTTCTGAGCGGGGCAGCCGATGGTTCGCTTCTTGCCGAGCAAACTAGCTCCCAGGGAACGCCGCGCACTGGAGCGCCTTGCCGTCGAGGCCGACATGGGCGACGTGTCGCCGGAAGTTAAGCGACGATTGGAATTATTGGGCCTTGCCTGCACGTTCGAGGGCGAACTGCTCATCACCTATGATGGGCTGTTGGTGATGGGCAGGGAAAAGACCGTCGGTACGGCGAGGAGCCCGGGGGCTGAAGCCGCCGGGGGGCTCGCTCCCGGCGGCAGGTCCTTCAGGCCGACCAGGCGTAAGCCTGGAACGGCGCCTCGAGCGGGGTTTTGGTAACGCTGCCCGTATAGTTCGTGATCGTGGATGCCGCCACGGCGGCGATCACCTCAAGGGCGTGGTCCTTGGCAAAACCCGCCGCCATGAACTGCTCGACGTCGCGATCGTCGAGACGGCCGCGCTTTTCGATCAATGTTCTGGCCAGCAACGAGAGCGCGGCGTGCTTTTTGTCTTTCGGCCAACGGCGCTCGCGAATGGCCTCGACATCAGCGGAATCAAGCCCTTCCTTGAGCGCCAAAGCGGTATGGAACGCGACCGCCCAGCTGCATCCGTTGGTCACCGCGTTGGTGAGCAGCAATGTCTGGATCTGCGCTTCCGTAAAACTGCCGCCGTGGACAGTCCCGAACAGGCCGACAAGGCTGTTGATCAGGACGGGTGACGTCGACATGACACCGGCAATGTTCGGAATCATGCCGAAGGCTGCTTGCAGCTGCTGCAGCGCGGGCTTTGAGCGTTCGGGTGCAGACTCGATCGTATTGACTGGAAACGTCGTCATTTTATTTGGCCTCTCTTACCATGCGATACAAAGCGCCGTTGCCGATGACAGGCCCTCGGGCACCTCATTGATGGTTGTTTTAAGTGGCCGCCGGTCGAACCGCTCGCCAATGCTCCCTCGTTTTCCGCCAATGATGGCGGGGTATGACGATTTCCGCTATAGCGTTTTCGAGCGAAGTGGGCATCGGTTCGCGTGAAGAAAACGCGTCAAAACAAGACACTAGAGCCCCGTTCCGATTCCACCGGAACGGAAAAGACTCTAGAGCAGTCGCTTTGCGCTACAAGGCTCTACCCCAGCAACACCGCATCAGCGCCATTCACCGCGTCGGCGCCGTCGGTTACCGTTTTTTCCAGCGAGGCCGCCTGCACCGAGATGTTCTCGGCGAAAAACCGCGCCAGCGTCACGTAACGCTGCGGATTACCTTCGCTGGCATCGCGGGCCGCGAGCGCCTCGCCGGCCAGCATGCAGCCGCCGAGCGTCGATCCGAACAGCCGCAGATACGGCGTGGCGCCCGCGAGGGCTTCGTTCGGCTTCGCGGCGACGCGCTCCAGCAGCCATTTACTGGCGCGATCGAGCGAGCCCAGCGCGTCGCGCAGCTTTGTTCCTGTGGTGCCGAACGCCGGATCGTTCGAGGCCTCGACCTTGCTGACGATGCCGCCGAGTTCGTCGAGCAGCGCCGAGACCGAGGCGCCGCCATTGGCGGCGAGCTTGCGGGTCACCAGATCGATCGACTGGATGCCGTTGGTGCCCTCATAGATCGAGGTGATACGCGCATCGCGGGAATGCTGCGCGGCGCCGGTCTCCTCGATAAAACCCATGCCGCCGTGAATCTGCACGCCGAGATAGGCCACCTCATTGCCGATGTCGGTGGAGAACGCTTTTGCGATCGGCGTCAGCAGCGCGCCGCGGGCGGCGGCGTCGGCCCGCACTTTTGGGTCTTTGCCACGCGCCGATATATCGATCGCCACGGCGGTGGCATAGCAGATCGTCCGCGCGGCCGCGGTGAGGGCGCGCATCTGCATCAGCATCCGCTTGACGTCGGGATGCACGATGATGGTGTCCATCCCATCGCCGGTCTTGCCGACGGCGCGGCCCTGCTTGCGCTCCTGCGCGAACGCCAGCGCCTGCTGATAGGCGCGGTCGGCAAGGCCGACGCCTTCGAGGCCGACGGCGAGCCGGGCCTGGTTCATCATCGTGAACATGCATTGCATGCCGCGATTTTCCTCGCCGATCAGGTAGCCGATCGCGCCGCCTTGATCGCCCATGGTCATGGTGCAGGTCGGCGAAGCGTGCATGCCGAGCTTGTGCTCGACGCCGCTCGGATAGATATCGTTGCGTGCGCCGAGCGAACCGTCGGCGTTGACGAGGAATTTCGGAATCAGAAACAGCGAAATGCCCTTGATGCCCGCGGGCGAGTCCGGCAAGCGCGCCAGCACGAAATGCACGATATTATCGGTCATGTCGTGGTCGCCATAGGTGATGAAGATTTTGGTGCCCTTGATGCGATAGCTGCCATCGCCCGCCCGTTCGGCGCGGGTGCGCAGCGCGCCGACGTCGGAGCCCGCCTGCGGCTCGGTGAGCTGCATGGTCCCGGTCCACTCGCCCGACACCAGTTTTTCCAGATAGGTGTTTTTCAGCTCGACGCTGCCATGGGCGTCGAGCGCCTCGATCGCGGAGAGCGTCAGCAGCGGGCAGAGGCCGAACGCGGCGTTAGAGGCGCTCCAGATTTCGGTGCAGGCGGCGTTGATCGCGAGCGGCAGACCCTGGCCGCCGAACGCCTCCGGGCCCGACACTGCGTTCCAGCCGCCGGCGATCCAGCGTTGATAGGCTTCGGGCCAACCAGGCGCGGTGGTGACCTTGCCGTCGGCGAGCTTGATGCCGTGCTCGTCGCCGACCCGGTTGAGCGGCGCCAGCCGATCGGTGGCGAATTTGCCAGCTTCCTCGAGCACGGCTGCCGTGATGTCGCCGTCGAAATCGCCGTAATGGCCGGCTTTCAGCGCGGCGTGAAGGCCGGCGCCATGGTTGAGGGCGAGCAGCATGTCGTTGATCGGTGCGCGATAGGTCATGGCCTGGTCTCGCTGGCAAGGAGAGGGTGGCGGACCGCCGTATTGTCACGAAATCGCCATTCTCTCAACTCTCCGGGCGGTGGCGAGGCGGTCGGAGGCGGTAAAGCCGGGCTTTTGCGAGTCCGGAACCGGGGTCAGGCCCCGTCCCGAAACGCATTGTAAAGCAGGCCAACGGCACAAGATGCCGGAGCGCCGAAAATCAGGCGCCAGCCGGTTGAAATGGCTCACCTCCCCCTATAGACCGGCGTGGCCGGAGGGAATCCGCGCGGGGCCATCCCCCGTTCTTCCGGACCGGCCTGTTGGGGCGTAGCCAAGCGGTAAGGCAGCGGATTTTGATTCCGCCATTCGGAGGTTCGATCCCTCCCGCCCCAGCCATTTTCTCAAAACACAATCAGCAACTTACGCGGACGCCGATTTCTCATTCTGAAATTCCATCGGCTGTTCATTCTGAAATTCTGTTTGCGTTTGGTTCGCGAGTACATGCGCCCGACGCTTGCGGGTGGAGGCCAAGATGCGCGGCGCTGTGCGCTTGGCATAGCCCGCGTAGCTCTCGCGGGTGCGGTGCGCGGACAAGGAGCGGCCTTGACCCTCGGTCAACTCGGCTTCTTCAAGTTCGGTCATGCCGCCGTGTCGACAGGCGTCGAGTGTGAATTCGACCGGCAGGCCGATTTCCTTGCGCATACGTTGCACAATCTTCTGCATGCCGGAGAACGAATAGGGCTTGGTCACGGCCTGCTGTCCCGCACATAGCGTTTGTCGGTCGGCGGGTCGACCTCGCGCAAGATCATTGGAGTTTCCAGCCGCTTTAGGTGCGAAAGGATTTCTTCGGCTTCGGGATAGAGCTGCACGGCGGTGCCATCGTCTAGGTGATCTTCAAGCGGGTGATCGATCTTTGCTCCGGTTTTGTGGTGTTCGATTTGGATCGTCGGCGGGTTGCCCTGCCGATAGCCGGTCCATTTGATATGCCCTGCAATGACGTTCTCGGGGCGCTGGAGCCATTCAAAGCAGATCACGGGCGAAGGTGTAGACCTGCTCTCGGGTGACCGCGTATTTGATCTCCTTGACGCGTGTCTTCATCGTAACGCCGGGCCACGGGTTCGGCACCTCCTTGGCAAATTCTTTCGGATACGCCCAGCCATTCTTGTCCCACCTGATTCGCTCAATGTTCGAGCTTTTTTTGATGTTCAACTATCACAGGTTGTCAATTGCACTCCCGGCCAAGCCCGCCGCCACCACCTCACTTTTCCAGCAAATGTGCGAGGTCCTAATCTTTGCTTCCGAATTCCGATCCCAGCAGCGTCGCCGTCGGGTGGCAGACGGACTGACGGCTCCCGATACGGCCGCTCCTGCAAGCAGGCGGCAGTCGTGATCGAACCCGGTCTCCGCCGACAGTCTCTGCAAAACGGGAATATTCGGGGTTGTGGCGGGAGACTTTCGCCGATTAGCGCCCTCCGATTGCCGATTGGGGAGTCTGGAGACGAAGTCGAACGCGCGATAAGCCCGGATTTTCGGCCCATTCTCGCTTTTCCAAGGGAGCTAGGCGGAACGCCGGAATGGCTGGCTGGGGCGGGAGGGATCGAACCTCCGAATGGCGGAATCAAAATCAGCCCGGTCCATTATACAGGTCAACGCGCATTCTGAAAATTAGTGCAAAAAGGACCCTATATTTTCCAAAGGCTTAGCGATCGTTTCAGAAGGTGATACCCGCTGACTTGGGTAACCTTCCCGAACGCAGGCGGATTGGTGCACGCTCCTTCAAGTGCCGGTTTGCTTGCCAGAACCGCGAGGCGCAAACATAGTTATGCTGTTACATGCGGCGGAGAAGCCTCTGGTTAGCGTGTCACGATATACGGTGACAGCGCGAGTGTGCAGGCCGTAACGCAAGTGAGTGCGCCGGGAGACTGGCAAGGAGTATGTGGTGAAAGTCCACTGCGATGAAGGAGTAGCA
>Ga0193742_1001756_pt1 | contig 12739 bp, 8 predicted proteins | sample L2c1metaG_FD_165511 | JGI IMG/M metagenome (GOLD analysis project Ga0193742, IMG submission 165511) | Soil microbial communities from a riparian zone of the East river system, Colorado, United States - L2c1 | ecosystem: Environmental > Terrestrial > Soil > Riparian zone | place: USA: East River... | reverse complement strand
GGGAAGCGGGAAGCGGGAAGCGGGAAGCGGTGAGCAGAGCGAAGCTTCCCTGCCTCCCCGTATAATTCCCGCATGCCCCTGCGCCCGCTGCTCCTCCTTCCGATCATCGCCGCCCTTGCTGCGGAGCCGGGTGCCGCCGCCCAGCGCGGCGCTCAGAAACCTGCAAAGCCGGCGGCCCCCTATACCACCACGCTCAGCATGGCGGAGATGACGGGCAAACAGGCGGTCGTCACGACGTCTGCCGGTGTGTTCGTCATGGCCCTGCGGCCCGACCTCGCGCCGAATCATGTCGGCTATTTCATCAAGCTCGCCCGCGAAGGCGCGTTCGACGGGACGATCTTTCACCGCGTCCTGCGGCTGGCGATCATTCAGGGCGGGGATCCGCTGTCCAGGGATCCCTCAAAGGCGAAGCTGTATGGCACGGGTGGCCTGGGAATTCTCGCAGCGGAACCGAATGCCGAGCGCGCCACGCGCGGTGCGGTCGCGGCGGTGCTGCAGCCGAATCGTCCGGACAGCGCTGGTGCGCAGTTCTTCGTCTGCGTGACGGACCAGCCCACACTCGACGGAAAGTACACGGTCCTCGGCCGCGTGCTCGAGGGGATGGACGTGGTGCAGAAGATTTCGGAAGCGCCGGCGTCAGCCGATGGAATTCCGACCGAGCGCATCGTCATCGAGTCGGTGACGATCCGCGACACGCCGCCGCCCGAACCGGAGCCATTCTCGACAGAGACCGCGGCGGAGCTGGCGAAATACCGCGCGGTGCTCGAGACGAGCGTTGGGCCCATCACGATCGAGTTCGTCCCGGATCTCGCCCCTGAGCACGTCCGCAATTTCCTCCGGCTTGCGCAGTCGGGGGTGTTCGACGGCACCGCATTTCATCGCGTCGTCCGTGGCTTCGTCGTCCAGGGGGGCGCGCTGAATACCCGCGGCCCGCTTTCGGATCGGCAGCAGAAATACGTCCGCAGGCTTCAGCCGGAGTTCAACGATACGAAGCATGTGAAGGGCATCATCTCGATGGCGCGGGGCGACGATCCCGGAAGCGCGATGACCTCCTTCTTCATCGTGACCGGTAACGCGAGCTCGCTCGACGGCAAGTACACCGTGTTCGGCCGGGTCGTCGACGGCATGGCAGCGGTTGATGCGATGGACCAGGCGCCGGTAAACGGAGAGGCCCCTCTTACGCGTATCGAGCTGCGGGGAATCAAGATCGTCCATTAGCGGCCTCTTCGGGAGCACCGCGAATACCTGATCGCTACGAGACAGTCCGTTCATGGACCGGCGGCGTCCAAAGCTAAACCTCGCACTCTGGAGCGTCCCAATGAATTCAGGCTTTCGCCGTTCGGCCGGTCCTGCTCTGGCTGTGATTGCAGTCCTATCCCTCCCGGCTGTTGTCTCGAACCGTTCTCTCGACGACTGGCCCCAGTGGCGGGGCGCCCGGCGGGACGGCGTGTCAGTCGAAAAGGGCCTTCTCAAGGAGTGGCCCAAGGCCGGCCCTCCGGTCGCGTGGCGCACCGCGGGTGCCGGTGCCGGCTATTCCTCCTTCGCGACCGCGAACGGGCGCCTGTACACCCTCGGCGCACGAGGTGGGACTGAATACGCGATGGCCTTCGATGCCGCAAGCGGGAAGAAGCTGTGGGAGGTTCCGCACGGGAGGCAATTCGGAAACGATCGCGGCGACGGTCCGAGGGCCACGCCGACGGTCGACGGCGATCGCCTGTATGTGTTCGGCGCCAGCGGTGATCTCGCGGCTCTGGAGTCCGCCACGGGCAAGGTGGTCTGGAAGGTCAACGTCCTGGAGAAATTCGGCGGGTCGAACATTCAGTGGGGGCTCAGCGAATCGCCGCTCGTGTTGAGCGATCGGATCCTCGTCAGCCCGGGAGGCCAGGGTGCCTCGATCGTCGCGCTCAGGAAGACCGACGGATCCCTCATCTGGAAGAGCCTTGCGGATGAGCCCGGCTACTCGTCGGCCGTTCTGCACGAAGCCGGAGGCATTCGCGAAGCCATCTACTTCACCGCCGAACGGGCGCTCGGCATCGACGTCGAAAGCGGGACGCTGCAGTGGAGCTATACCCAGGTCGCCAACCGCACCGCGAACATCGCGACGCCGATCATCCGCGGGAACCGGGTGTTCCTCTCGTCGGGATACAGCACGGGCGCGGCGCTCCTCGAGCTGACGCCGGCGAACGGCCGCATCGATGCGAAGCAGGTCTATTTCACGCGCGACATGCGCAATCATCACGCGAGCTCAGTGCTCATCGGCGATCACCTGTATGGGTTCTCCGATGCGATACTGACCGCCATGAAGTTCGACAGCGGCGAGGTCGCCTGGCGCGATCGCAGCGTGGGCAAGGGATCCGTGGTCTTCGCCGACGAGCGCCTCTACCTCTACAGTGAGCAGGGAGTCGTCGGCCTCGCGGAGGCCAGCCCGACCGGATATCGAGAGCACGGCCGTTTCCAGATTCAGACAGGCAGCCTCCCGACCTGGAGCCATCCGGTCGTCTCGAACGGGATGCTCTTCATCCGGGATCAGGACAACCTGATGGCGTTCGACGTACGGCAGAAGTGAACAGATCGGGATTCGGGATTCGGCAAGAGTCGGGATTCGGGAGTCGGGACTCGGCAAAAATCGGGATTCGGGGCTCGGGATTCGGGTCCGCGAACAGGGCTCGATCTCCGGCGGACCAGCTCGGCCACGAGTCCCGAACCCCGGATCCCTAATCCCGAGTTTGAGCCTCGAATGAGTCCATAATAGAGAGACGGCCAATTTGGCCGGGCCGCGATTGGACGCGGCTGTACGGAAGGGAAGACAGAACGTTTTGGCAGACACACGACTGAAGATTGCGGTTTTTATCGACTTCGACAACATCGAGATCGGCGTCAAGAGCACACTGGGTGTGCAGTTCGACATCGGCATCGTCCTCGAGGCGCTCAAAGAGCGCGGCGACGTCGTCTCGAAGATCGCCTACGGCGACTGGACACGCGCGGGGGACTACAGCCGGTCGCTCACGCAGCATGCGACGAAACTGGTCCAGCGGAACCTCACACCGGGCGGCGACAAGAACGGCGCCGACATCAACCTCGCGCTCGACGCGCTGGAAATGGCGTTCACCCACGGCCACATCAACGCGTATGTGATCGTCGGCGGCGACAGCGATTTCATCACACTCGTCGAAAAGCTGAAGCAGTACGACAAGCAGATCTTCGTGGTGGGCGGACGCGCGTTCACCAGCATGGTCATGCAGCGTAATTGTCACGAGTTCATCGCGTACGAGAACCTCGTGGGCTCGAGACGCTCGCCGGCCGATCGCGGGCGGCAGACCGGCCCGGTCTCGCAGACATCGATCGAAGTGGCCGTGCCGCTGGTGCGCCGCGCGTTGAAGGTGCTGAGCGATCGCGAAGTGTCTCCGCAGCTGGGTCTGCTGAAGAGCACGTTGCTGCAGCTCGATTCCACCTTCTCCGAGCGGACGTACGGCGCGGGCAGCTTCCGTGACTTCGCGCAGAAGCTCGCGTCGGCAGGGCATGTGGTCCTCCGAGAGTCCGGCCGGAACGTGCTCGTCGAGCTCGCCGAGGGCAGCGGCGTCGCGGCATCGGTAGACGAGCCGCGTGAGTCGCGCGAGCCTCGTGAGCCACGCGCTCCGCAGCAGTACTCCCAGCCGCAGCCGAGGCCCGCGCCGTCCGAAGGCGTCCAGGCCGACGCGGCGCCGGTCAACGGTGGCGAGCCGGAGCCGCGGACCGCTGACGGCATCCGCGAAGTTCGACGGCTGTTCCAGTCGGCGCAGACTCCCCCGCGCTGGCCGATGTACATCCGGCAGGCCAAGCAGTTCCTTCGCAATATCGATTCGACGTTCGACGAGCGGAAGTTCGGCTTCGCCAGTCTCGTGGACCTCCTGCGCGCGTGCCAGCGCGACGGACTGTTCCGGATCGAGCGGGATCGCCAGGGTGTGATGCGGGTGTTCCCCGGCAACATCATGCAGGCGGCTGATCGTCCCGAAGCGGTGGGCGACGATGACAACCGCGGGAACGTGGCGGAGCCGCAGCCCATCGACGAGTCCCCTGTGGAGGAGTGGTCGGCAACGGTCGGGTCCGTCGAGACCGAAGTCGTCGAGGGAAACGTCGTTCAGGAAATGAACGCCGCGCCGCCTGTCATCGACGGTGTCGAGACCGCCGAGCCGCAGGCCGAGATCGTTGCGGCCCCGGCGAGGAGCCGGAGCCGTGGCAGCCGCAAGTCGGCATCCGGACCGAAGGCCGGGACCCAGGCGAAATCTCCGTCGGCATCGTCCGAGGGCAGGCGCAAGTCTGCGGATGGTGCGGCCACGAAGCCGCGGAAAGGTCCCGCCAAGCCTCGCGCGCCCCGTGCCCGGACGCGCAAAGAAACTCCGGCGCTCTAAATTTCGTTGTCCGCGTTGCTGCTGTCGAACAGCGGCAACGCGACCCCTTCATCTTCCAGCGCTCCAGACGGATCGATCAGGTTGTGCACGCTCACGCCAAGAAGGCGCACCGGGCGCTGGCCGGCCTCGGTGCGTTCGAGCAGCGCCACGGCTCGCGCGGCGATGTCGTCGGGGTCGCGCGTCGAGGGGACCTTCGAGTGGCTGCGCGTGATCGTCGTGAAATCTGAGTACCGGACCTTGACGGTGACCGTCCGGCAGGTGAGCGTTCTTCGCTCGAGCCAGGCGGCGGCCCCTCGGGCCATCTCGTCGATCTCGGCGCGGATCTGCGACAAGTCGGTCAGGTCCTCGGAGAACGTGTTCTCAGTGCCGGAGGATTTTGCGGAGCGATTCGGCACCACCGGTCGCTCGTCGATGCCGGTGGCCAGCTGACGCAGCCAGTCCGCGTTGCTGCCGACGGCTTCGCGAAGGACCGCCTCATCGATCGCGCGCACGTCGACGAGACGCTCGATGCCGCGCTCCCGCAGCCGGCGTGCGGTGACGGGCCCCACACCCCACAGGGCGTCAACCGGCAGCTTGTGCAGGAACCGTTCGACACGCTCTGGTGCAATGACGGTGAGGCCGTCGGGCTTCTTCCAGCCGGACGCAATCTTCGCGAGGAACTTGTTGGGCGCGACGCCTGCCGACGCCGTGAGACCGGTTGCCGCACGGATCTCCGCTTTCAGCCGATTGGCGACCGTCCGGCCAAGTGGCTCCCCCCACGCATTGTCGGTGACGTCGAGGTACGCCTCGTCGAGTGACAATGGCTCAACGAGCGGCGTGACCGACCGGAAGATGTCGAACACCGCCTGCGACGCCGCCTTGTAGCGCGCGAAATCAGGTCGGACAATCACGAGGGAAGGGCAGAGCCGCACAGCCCTGGACATCGGAATCGCCGAGTAGACACCAAAGGCCCGCGCCTCGTAGCTCGCGGCTGCCACGACTCCGCGATGCTCCGGCGATCCGCCGACAGCGACAGGCAGGCCGCGCAGCTCCGGCTTGTCGCGCTGCTCCACCGAGGCGTAGAACGCGTCCATGTCGATGTGAAGGATGCGGCGCACGTTCACCTTCAACGAGCGTAGCATGCGCGGTCAGCTGTCAGACTCCAGCTGTCAGCCACACAGAGTTGGCAACGTTCGCCCGTGACGGTCACACCGACGGAGTGAGGGTTCTTCTCGCACTGATCGCATTTGCGGTCTTGACTCCGCCGAAGGTACCGGCCGCAGTAACATGTCAGCGATGGACTACGTGAGTCTCGGCCGGACGGGCCTGAAGGTCTCGAAGCTCTGCCTGGGGACGATGACGTACGGCGATCCGGCGTGGCGCTCGTGGGTGCTGACTGAGGATGCCGGACGTCCATTCATCAAGCGCGCGCTCGAATGCGGCATCAACTTCTTCGATACCGCGGACGTGTACTCGAGCGGTGTCTCCGAAGAGATCCTCGGCCGCGCGGTGCGCGACTTTGCCACGCGCGACAATGTGGTCATCGCCACAAAAGTCTTCTTTCCCATGTCCGCCAACCAGAACGATCGCGGGCTGTCGCGGAAGCACATCATGTCCGCGATCGACGCCTCGCTCCGGAGGCTGGGCACCGACTACGTGGACCTCTACCAGATTCACCGGTGGGATCCGGACACGCCGATCGAGGAGACGCTCCTCGCGCTCCACGATGTCGTGCGGGCGGGGAAGGCGCGCTACATCGGTGCGTCGAGCATGTGGGCCTGGCAGTTCGCGACCGCGCTGCAGCTCGCGGAACGGAACGGGTGGACGCGGTTCGTGTCGATGCAGAACCACTACAATCTCGTCTATCGCGAGGAGGAGCGCGAGATGCTGCCGCTCTGCGAGGCGGAAGGGATCGGCGTCATTCCCTGGAGCCCGCTCGCCCGTGGATTCCTCGCCGGAAACAGGCGAGACAAGGCGGACACCGAGCGCGCGCGCACCGACGACATCGCGCACAGGCTCTACTACGCAGAGTCCGATTTCCGCATCGTCGATCAGGTGGCCGCGCTGGCGCGTGAGCGTGGCGTCTCGCCGGCTCAGGTCGCGCTCGCATGGGTGCTCCACAAACCGGGGATCACCGCGCCGATTGTCGGCGCGTCAAAGATGGAGCAGCTCGATCAGGCGGTTGCCGCGCTCGACATCACACTGTCCGCCGAGGATCTCCGTCGCCTGGAAGAGCCCTACGAGCCGCATACAGTACGCTGGTAGATCGCGCTGTCAGGACGCCAGAACGACGAAATTGACTGTCGAAAAATTATGACAATTTTGTCTGAATTGCTTGTGGCTTCTGTCGAAAGTCGTCATGTCGCATCAGACCCCTTGAAGCGCAACTCACCCGCACAGATAATACGAATTCGGAGGTTTCCCCTCCGCGCAATCATCCAGCCGCCGACTACGAAAGGACACAAAAATGGGTTCCGCCTCCTCCGGCCATGCCATTCGCAGCATCAGTGAATGGGGTACGACTATCAGCCAGCGGCCGGTCACTGCCGCGAAGAAGCTGAGCGACGATTTTGGCTCTCTCACATTCAACGACACGGTACAGCGAGCGCGGCTTCCCAAGGATGTCTACCGCGCACTGAGGCGTGCGGTTGCGCAGGGTGAAGCGCTCGATGCCTCGGTTGCGGACATCATTGCGAGCGCGCTGAAGGACTGGGCTGTCGAGCACGGCGCCACCCATTACACCCACTGGTTCCAGCCGATGACCGGCATCACCGCGGAAAAGCACGACAGTTTCCTCTCGCAGACGCCCGACGGCCGCGGCGTCGCCGAGTTCAACGGCAAGGAGCTCATCAAGGGCGAGCCCGATGCGTCGAGCTTCCCCTCCGGCGGCATGCGATCGACGTTCGAAGCGCGCGGCTACACCGCGTGGGACCCCACCAGCCCGCCCTGGCTGCTCGTGACGCCAAACGGCACGACGCTCGTCATCCCGACGGCCTTCCTCAGCTGGACGGGCGATGCCCTCGACAAGAAGACGCCGCTCCTCCGCTCGATGGAAGCGGTCTCGAAGCAGGCCGTCCGCATCCTGAAGCTCTTCGGAGGAAAGGCGCAGCGCGTCTACGCGACCTGCGGGCCTGAGCAGGAATACTTCCTCATCGACCGTCAGTTCTATTTCACCCGTCCCGACTTGATCAACGCGGGCCGCACGCTCTTCGGCGCGAAGCCGCCGAAGGGGCAGGAGATGGAGGATCACTACTTCGGATCGATTCCCGATCGGGTCCTCGCCTACATGCAGGAATGCGAGCGCGAGCTGTACAAGGTCGGCGTGCCGATCAAGACACGGCACAACGAAGTCGCGCCCGGACAGTACGAAGTGGCCCCGATCTTCGAGAACGCCAACGTCGCCACCGACCATCAGATGATGACGATGGAGATGCTGAAGCGCATGGCGCCGAAGTACGGGCTCGCCTGCCTCCTGCACGAGAAGCCCTTCGCGGGCGTCAACGGCTCCGGCAAGCATCTCAACTGGAGCATGAGCGATGAGCTCGGCAACAACCTGCTGAGCCCCGGCGAGACGCCGCACGACAACGTGCAGTTCCTCGTGTTCTGCGCCGCGGTGCTCCGCGCGGTGAACAAGTTCCAGGGCCTGCTGCGGTTCAGCATCGCCAGCGCGGGCAACGATCACCGGCTGGGCGCGAACGAGGCCCCTCCAGCGATCCTCTCGATCTTCCTGGGCGACATGCTCACGGACATTTTCGAGCAGATCGAAAAGGGAGCCGCCAAGACGACGAAGAGCGGCGGGCTCCTGGACACCGGGGTCAGCGTCCTGCCGAAGCTGCCGCGCGACGCCGGCGATCGCAACCGGACGAGCCCGTTCGCGTTCACGGGGAACAAGTTCGAGTTCCGCGCCGTGTCGGGGAACCAGAGCATCGCGTTCCCGAACATCGCGCTGAATGTGGCGGTCACCGAGGCGCTCGACTACGTGGCGGGCGAGCTCGAGAAGGAGCTCAAGGGAGGAAAGAAGCTCCCCGTCGCGGTCAAGGCGCTCCTGACCAAGATGATCAAGGAGAACAAGCGGATCATTTTCAACGGCAACAACTATTCGGACGACTGGCAGAAGGAAGCCGCGAAGCGCGGCCTGCTGAACCTGCGCACCTCCGTGGATGCGTATCCCGAGCTGATGAAGCCCGACGTCCTCAAGGCGTTCGAGAAGTACGGCGTGCTGAATGAGCGCGAGGTGCGTGCGCGCTACGACGTCGCGATCGAGCAGTACAACAAGACCATCAACATCGAGGCGCAGTTGATGGTGCTGATGGCGAATCGCTACATCCTGCCGGCCTCCTTCGAATACCAGGGCTCGCTGGCAGAGACCGTCGCAGCGGTGAAGGCCGCGGGCGCGACGGCCAAGGAGACACGGAGGTCGCTCGACAGCCTGTCTGCGCTCATCGACACGTTCAAGGTTCGTGTGGACGCACTGCAGGCGCTGCTCGAGCACGACGGCGCCGGCGAACCGGAGAAGCACGCGAAGTTCTTCCGCGACAAAGTGGTGCCTGCAATGACGGAGCTGCGCGAAACCGGCGACGCGCTCGAGTGCGTCGTGCCGCAGAACGTGTGGCCGCTGCCGACGTATCGGGAAATGCTGTTCGTCAGGTAGCCGCAGAACGGACCTGACCGGCGGGCGCCGCGCGGACATGCGCGGCGCCCTTTTTTCATCCGGCGGCCGCCCCTGCGGCCGGGCTGGGACAACCCCATCGCGCGTATTCGGGTGGCACTTTCGGCGAATTGAAGGCATGATCGGGGACCCTTGATTCGATTCCTGATCGTTCCCGCGGCTGCTGTGTGCCTGACCGCCGCCACCCTCACCGGCACGTTCCAGAACAAACAGGACGTCGTCGAGGTGCTCCGTCCTTACGTGCGCGCGACGGAAGGCGAGCTCAGGCGTCTGGAGCACGGCAGTGTTCTCACCAAGACCCTCGACACGCCGGACGGGAAAGAGGTGACGACGTTTGGTGCGATCCGGGTTGCCTGCACCGCCGACGTGTTTGCCGCGCGCATCCGCGAAATAGAAAAGTTCAAGGCCAGCGAGTACGTGCTCCAGATTGGCCGCTTCCAGGCGCAGCCCTCCGCAGCGGATCTTGCGGGCCTGACGCTGGAGCCCGGCGACCGGGAAGCCATGCGCACCTGCAAGGCCGGAGCTTGCGGATTGCGGCTGCCCCTGGCGGCGATGGACAAGTTTCGAACGTCAATTCCCTGGGGCACGCCGGCAGAGGTCGATGCCGCAGCGGCCGCGATGCGGCAGTTCCTGGCCGACGAGGCCCGAACCTACCTGGCCGGAGGGAGCGCGGCGCTGCCCGACTATGCAGACCGCGCCGGCACGACGCCCCGCGCGGCGGCCTTCCGTGGACTGCTCCGCCCGTCCGAGTACAAGGCCGAGGCGCAGCCAGAGCTGTTCAAATGGCTCGACGAATTCCCCCGCGTGCATCTCGAGGGAGCCGACAGTTTTCTGTACTGGTCGCGCGAAAAATTCGGCCTGAAGCCGACGATCAGCATCAGCCACTCGGTTATCTTCCGCCAGAATGGCGTCGTCGTATTCGGCTCGAAACAGGTCTACGCGAGCCACTACTTCGAAGCGTCCTTCGGCATGGCACTCTACATCCCCGTTCCGGACGCTTCGTACGGCTACGTCACGTATCTCAACCGCTCGCGCGTCGACACGCTGCGCGGGATCCTGGCGCCCATTGCACGAATGGTCGCCGCGCGCCGGGCGCGCGACGGGCTCGATCGGATGTTGACGGGTGTGAAAAATAAGTTGGAGAAGCACTGATCATTCTGAAGAGGAGCTGACGCATGCGTGTGTCCACGATCGCTTTGTTGCTTGTACCGGTCCTGGGAGCGGCGGCCGCCGGCAGCATGCCGGGTGTGCAGGCCACGCCTCAGCGGGATCCCGTCCTTCTGACGGAACAGAAGACGGCGCGCATCCAGGTCGTTCCCAACGAGGCGGCCCGCCGCGTGGACGTCACGATCGACGGCAAGCCGTTCACGTCGTACATCTACCCGACGACGCTGAAGAAGCCGACGCTGTTTCCGCTCCGGAGCGCAAAGGGAACCGTCGTCACGCGCGGGTTTCCTCTCGAGCCGCGAAAAGGCGAGCGGGTGGATCACCCGCACCATGTCGGTCTGTGGCTGAATCATGGCGACGTGAACGGCCTGGACTTCTGGAACAACGCCGACGGGATTCCGGCGGACCGGGTGCCGAAGATGGGCACGATTCTGCACCGGAAAGTCGTGGATGCGAAGAGCGGCGGGGAGGCGGGCGAGCTGACCGTCGAAACCGAATGGGTCAAACCCGACGGCAAGCCGCTCCTGCGGGAGCTGACGCGATTCGTGTTCCGCGGTACGGCCGATTCACGAACCATCGACCGGACGACGACGCTGACGGCGCTCGATGAGCGGGTGGTCTTCAAGGACAACAAGGAAGCATTCATCGGCATGCGCGTGGCCAGGGGGCTCGAGCAGCCGGACCAGAAACCGGAGATCTTCACTGACGCGTCGGGCAAGCCGGCCGCGACAAAGGTGGTCGACAACACCGGCGTCACGGGGGAATACGTGAGCAGCGAGGGGCTGAAAGGTGACGCGGTCTGGGGAACGCGCGGACGATGGGCGCTCCTCGGCGGCACCGTGGACGCGGAGCCGGTCACGCTCGCCATTCTGGATCACCCGTCGAACCCGGGCTTCCCGACGTACTGGCACGCACGCGGATACGGCCTGTTCGCGGCGAATCCGCTCGGCGAGAGTGTGCTCACGGAGGGAAAGAGGGAGTTGAACCTGACGCTCCAGCCCGGTCAGTCGACCACCTTCAAATACCGGGTCCTCATCCTGAGCGGAAAGATTGAGCCGGCGGGAATTGAGAAGGCATATCAGGCGTTTGCCAAGTAGCTCAGAGCGAACAGCTATCAGCGTTCAGCCAGGAACCCCCTGGAGGCGACCCTTTCTGACCGCTGATAGCCGATAGCTGAAGCTGTTTCAGAACAGGAACTTCATCCCGATCTGAATGTTCCTCGGGAGATTGTTCGAGCTCGACACCTTGCCGAAGTCCGCGCTCGTGGGACTCAGGTTCGGGTTGTTGAAGAACACGTCGTCGAACGCGTTGTAGAGCTCGAGGTGCACTTCAGCGCGCGTGGGGCCGAACTGCAGTCCCTTGACGAAGGACATGTCCCAGTTGGTGTACCGGGGGGTCCGGAGTCCGTTCCACCGCGTCGGCAGTGTGCGGATGTTGTTCGCGAGCTGAATCCGCTGATCCGCGCGTTGTTTGGCCGGATCGTCCACGCCGTTGGTCTGCACCGCCGCGTCGTGGAAATAGAAGCCGCTCGTATCGAACACCGGCTGCGTCGGGTCGTTCGTGTACTTCGCCTCCAGCTTCGAGATGTCGCCGTTGTAGTACACGTTGCCGAGCGACATGTTCGGGCGGCCCGACTGCCAGTTCCAGATGAACGAGACGCTCCAGTTTCCGACGAGCCCGTTCACGATCGGATTGGCGTTCTTCCCCCACTTCCGGTTCTCGCCGAACGGCAGTTCCCAGATGCCGTTCAGCACAACGCGGTGCGGAAGCTGCGTTTCGTTCAACCGTTCCTCGTAGTCGGGGTCCGTGTCGTTCAGGCGCGTGACCTTCTCCTTGAAGTCGGACCATGTGTAGGCGCCGAGGACCGTGTAGCCGCCGCGGAACCTCCGCTCGAGACGGAACTGCGCCGAGTCGAACGAGCTCGATCCGTCGTAGCGCCGCGTGTCGATATTGGAGAACTGCGGATATGGCCGGAGCAGCTGCTGCCGCTGCGTCGTCGCGCTGTTGAGGCCCTCTCCCGGCAGCAGCCCGCTGAACGGGTTGGCGACATTCGCCGTGAGGAAATTGATGGCGTTCTGGTCGCGCACCGGGCTTGTCGAGAGATACTGCCGCGGTACGGCGTTGGCGTTGAAGTCGGTCGTGATGTCGTAGCTGCGGCTGGCGACATACGCCGCCTCGGCGACCCACTGGCCTGGAAGCTCGCGCTGCATGCTGAGCGACCACCGCATCGACTGCCCGTTGCGATAGTTCAGGTCGTCGTTGAACCGTCCGATGGTCCGTCCGAGGAAGGTGTTCGGGCCGAGGCTGCTCCCGGGCGGGACCGCCACGCCATCAGGGAATGGATTGGCGAGCGTCGCACGCACGGTCACCCCGGTGTCGAGCGAGGGCACGATACTCGTCCCTTGTGAGAACCCCGGCTGGTAGATGCCGCTGATGTCGAACAGCGCCGGCACCGCATAAATCGCCCACCCGCCCCGCACCACGCTCTTCGGGTTCACCTGGTAAGCGAAGCCGACACGTGGCTGGAAGTTGTTCA
>Ga0193742_1001755_pt1 | contig 12750 bp, 10 predicted proteins | sample L2c1metaG_FD_165511 | JGI IMG/M metagenome (GOLD analysis project Ga0193742, IMG submission 165511) | Soil microbial communities from a riparian zone of the East river system, Colorado, United States - L2c1 | ecosystem: Environmental > Terrestrial > Soil > Riparian zone | place: USA: East River... | reverse complement strand
CGCCATGTCGGCGGCAACCGACGCCGGGATCGCCTGCCGTGGCTTCGGACCGTCGCGGTCGAAGCGCCAGACCAGGTCGCCGGCGCCGGTGCGGACTTCCAGCACCGAATGCGGCGTCACGGCTCTGCCCCGGTTGGGGAACGTCACATAGGCCACGGCATGTTCGAGCACCGTGACTTCGTCGGCGCCGATCGGCAGTGACGGCGTATCCGGCAGCGGCGCCGTGATGCCGAAGCGGCGCGCGACCTCGACGATCTTGGCGCGGCCGGCCTTCGGGCCGGCCTTGCCGCCGAGTGCGATCGACAGCTTTACCGGAACGACGTTGATCGAATGGGTGATCGCCTGGGTCAGCGTCACCGCGCCGGAATAAGAGTGCCCGTAATTCTGCGGACACCAGTTGCCGATACAGACCGGGCCGTCGACCACTACCGATTTTGGCGTGAAGCCGTTAAGCAGCGCGGTGGTGTAGACATAGGGCTTGAACGACGAACCGGGCTGGCGATAGGCATCGACGGCGCGGTTGAACTGGCTGGCTCCATAGTCGCGTCCGCCGACCATCGCGCGAATGCCGCCATCGAGATCGGAGACGACGGTCGCGGCCTGCGTCGCGTGATAATCGCGTCCGAACTGGCGCAGCTGGTTTTCGATGGCGTCTTCGGCGGCATGCTGCACGTTCATGTCGATCGTGGTGCGGACCACGAAGACGCGTTCGTTGTAGGATTTCGGAAAGGTATCGACCAGCTTGCGCATTTCGTCGAACGCATAGTCGAGATAGTAGTTCGGCGAATTCTCGTCGCGGCGATCGACCGCGGTGGCGGGATTGCGCCGCGCGCCGAACACCTGGCCTTCGGTCATGAAGCCGGCATCGACCAGATTGTCCAGCACCACGTTGGCGCGGGCGCGGGCGGCGGGCAGGTTGATATGCGGCGCGTATTTGGTCGGCGCCTTGAACAGCCCGGCCAGCATCGCGGCTTCCGCCAGATTGACGTCGCGGGCCGACTTGTTGAAATAGAAATGCGCGGCGCCGTCGACGCCGAAGGTGCCGCCGCCCATATAGGCGCGGTCGAGATAGAGCTTCAGGATCTCGTTCTTGGTGAGCCGGGTCTCCAGCCAGATCGCGAGGAACGCCTCGTTCACCTTGCGCTCGATGGTGCGTTCGTTGCTGAGAAACAGGTTCTTCGCCAATTGTTGCGTGATCGACGAGCCGCCCTGGCGCACGCCGCCGGCCTGCGCGTTGGTGACCAGCGCGCGCGCCAGTCCGGGGAAGTCGATGCCGAAATGCTCGTAGAAGCGGCGGTCTTCGGTCGCCAGCGTCGCCTTGATCAGGACGTCCGGGAAATCCTCCAGCGGAATCGAATCGTTGTGCTTGATGCCGCGGCTGCCGATCGCGGTGCCGTAACGGTCGAGAAACGTCACCGCGAGATCGGATTTCTTCAGCCAGTCTTCGTCGGCGGTTTCGCGAAACGCCGGCACCGCCAGCGCCAGCATCAGGATCAGTCCGCCGAGCCCGATGGTGGCCGCCTCCGACAGCGGTTCGATGAATACCCAGCGCTTCCAGCGGCCGACATAAAAGCGGTCCATGAACGTCGAGTACCGCTCATAGAGCTCGTGCGCGCCCTTGCCCGACGAGAACAAGGTCGAGTCGATGCGCGCGTCCAGATCCAGAAAGAAGTGCTGGATCTTTCTCTTCCATGTCGGTGGTACGATCTGAGGCACCGGGGCCCTTGGTCAGTTCGAAGCCGCTCGCGTACCCGGCGGGGCACCGTCGAGACGTCTTGCGGGAATGTTGCGGCAAACCGAAGGCGCGCAGTTGCGACATCGGGGCCTCGGTGGTTTTGTAGCCGAGCGGGGGCCATAAACCAATGGTGCCGCTGGGATATCGATCGGCAAAGCTAATTTGATCCCCGGCTGTTGTGGGCCGTCCACCAACCCCACTTGCTCCCTTGCCGCTGCACGCCCTAGAAGGGCTCAAGCCGCACCTGCCCGGAACTTTTGACAGCATGACCGCCGCTTCCAAGCCGCCCTCGGGCCAAGAGGGATTCTTCTGGAAAACCAAGACGTTGGAAGAAATGTCCAGCGCCGAATGGGAAAGCCTGTGCGACGGCTGCGCGCGGTGCTGCCTGGAGAAATTGGAAGACGAGGATACCGCCAAGATCTATTTCACCCACGTTTCCTGCAAATTGCTCGATGCCGGCACCTGCGGCTGCAAGGATTACCAAAACCGCTCGGACCAGGTTCCGGACTGCGTCCGGCTGACCCCGGAAAACGTCCGCACCCTGAACTGGCTGCCGCCGAGTTGCGGCTACAAACTGGTCGCGGAGGGACGCGACCTCTATTGGTGGCATCCGCTGGTGTCAGGCGATCCCGATACCGTGCATGAAGCCGGGGTTTCGGTGCGTGGGCGGGTGCAGGGTACGGAAAACGAGATCGCCGACGCCGACCTTGAGGATCATATCGTGCAATGGCCGGCGCTGTTGCCGAAGCGGGCGCGCCTCAAAAAGCGGCCGAAATCCTAGAGCCTTTTCCGTTCCGATGGAAATCGGAACGGGGCTCTAGTCTTTTGTTTTGACGCGTTTTCTTCACGCGAACCGGTGCCCACTTCGCTTGAAAACGCTCCAGAAAATCCGGACTGATTCGATCACGCGATTGCGATTGTGTTGGGCGCGACGCACCCATGCGCCTGCCCCGCTGTCGCGAGAGCAATTTGTCGACTACAAAACGTCCGATAGAACGATTCCCCGCGCTTTCCGCGCCACGCAGCAAATTATTCGCCTGAGATGAACAAGTTTGAACGGCAGAGCAGCCAACCTGCCGACAACCAGATATTGTCCGACGAACTCGCCAGCGAGCTCTCCCACATCACGACCGAGGTCCTCGATCTCAGCGATGCGCCGCCGCTTGCGCCGCGCGCGCCGCTGACCCAGAGCGAGGTCCGCACCATCCTGATGAGCCTGATGCTGACGATGTTCCTGGCCGCCCTGGACCAGACCATCGTCGCGACCGCGCTGCCCACCATCGGGCGCCAGTTCCAGGACGTCTCCAGCCTGTCCTGGGTGATCACGGCCTATCTCCTGGCATCGACCGCGGTCGCACCGGTGTTCGGCACGCTGAGCGATATTTACGGCCGGCGCGCCATGATCATCGCCGCGTTGAGCCTGTTCATCGCGGGATCGGTGCTGTGCGGGATCGCGCCGAACATGCCGGTCTTGATCCTGGCGCGCGGCCTGCAGGGCCTGGGCGGCGGCGGCATCATGCCGATCGTGCAAACCGTGATTTCAGATGTCGTGACGCCGCGCGAGCGTGGCCAGTACCAGGCTTATTTCAGCGGCGTGTGGACCGCGGCCGGCATCGGCGGGCCGGTGCTCGGCGGTGTGTTCGCCGAACATCTGCACTGGTCGATGGTGTTCTGGATCAACGTGCCGCTCGGATTGGGCGCGCTGGCGATGCTGCTGCCGAAGATGAGCAAGATCCCGGTGTTCCACCGCATGCGCAAGGTCGACTGGGTCGGCGGCGTGTTGCTGATGGCGTCCGCGGTGGTGTTCATGCTGGTGCTGACCTGGGGCGGCAACCGCTTCCTCTGGCTGTCGCCGACCATCATGGCGATGGTGGGATCGTCGATCGCGCTGGCGTTCGCGTTTGTCTGGCACGCCCGAAATGCCGACGAACCGTTCCTGCCGCTGTCGCTGCTGGGTGGAACGGTGGCGCCCTATGCCATGACCGCGGGCGGTTGCGCGATGGGCGCCATGATCGGACTGACCGTGCATCTGCCGCTTTATTACGAGGTGGTCTATCACCTCAGCGCCAGCGAGGCGGGACTTGCGTTGATTCCGCTGGCGGCGATATCGACCGGCGGTGCCGCGATCGCGGGCCAGACCATGGCGCGCGCGACCCACTACAAGCGGGTTGCGATCATCGGATTGACCGGCGCGGCACTGGTCGGAGGTATCTTCACGTTCGTGACACTGCCGCTGTGGGGGCTGCTGGCGTTGCTCGCGCTGTTTGCGCTCGGACTCGGTACGACCTTTCCGATCAGCGTGGTCGCGCTGCAGAATTCGGTGGTGCGTTCGCAGGTCGGCACCATCACCGGCGCGATGAATTTCTTCCGCGCGCTGATGGCGTCTTTTACCGTGGCGGCGTTCAGTGGCATTCTGTTGATGGCGCTCGGCGCCGATATTTCGCTGGGCGGCGAGCATCACGGCGTGGTGGGTTCGATTTCGGCCACGGACATGATCGTCGCATTCCGCTACGTGTTCGCCGCCGCCTCGGTGCTGCTGATCATCGGCGCGCTGAGCATGGTGCTGATGGAAGAAAGGCCGCTGGCGGGCCCGGCCAAGAAGGCCGTGCCGATCGCGGAATAGGCGCCACGGCCGCCTATCGCCTGCGCGAGGCGACGCGTTGAACGATCCCGCGCTCCTTAAGCCGTAAAGAATAGGCTTGCTCAGGTCCCCGGTCTTGAAACCTCGGTTTCCTTCGAGGTGATGAACTCCAGCAGCACCGGGATGCCTTCTTGCGTCTTCTGGATGCCGCGCTTGATGGCGGGAATGATGTCTTCCGGCCTTGTTACCCGTTCGCCATAGCCGCCGAAGGCGCGCGCCATCGCGGCATAGTCGCCGGAAATATCGGTCGAACGGTATTTCTCGGTCGAAACCGGCATCACCTTCAGTTCGATCGCCATGCTGAAATTGTTCAGGAGAATGGACATGATCGGGATTCGCTCGCGCACCGCGGTCTCGAAATCCATGCCGGTGAAGCCGATCGCGGCGTCGCCCCAGACGTTGATGCAGAGCTTGTCGGGCTTTGCCAATTTGGCGCCCATGGCGAGGCCGAGACCATAGCCGAGCTGGGTGGTCTTGCCCCAGCCGAGATAAGACAACGGCTCGACCGCTCTCCAGAACGGCGAGAGCTGGTCGCGGGGGCTGCCGGCATCATGGGTGATGATGGTGTTCTTGATATCGACGGTGTGCTGCAAATCCCAGAGTACGCGATAGGGGTTGAGCGGCGCGTCGTTGTAGGTGAGCTTGGGCATCCACTTCGCCAGCCATTCCTGGTGTGTCGCAGCGATCTCGGCTGCGACGGCGGTCGCATCGCGATCCGATGTGACCGTCTTGCCGATCTCCTCGAGTAGCGCATCGAGCACCAGCGCGGCATCGCCGACCAGCCCGATCTTGGCCTCGACATCCTTGTTGAGATGCGCGGGGTCGAGCGTCGAATGAACGATGGTCTTGCCTTTCGGCATCGCGATGCCGAACGAGGTTTCCGTAAACGAACAGCCGATGCCGAAGATCACGTCGGCGTCGCCCAGGAATTTCGGCACGGCGCGCGGCACCGCGAGGCCGCCCGAACCCAGCGAAAGCGGATGCGTCTCCGGATATGACGATTTGCCGCCGAGGCTCGTGGTAACCGGGATCGCGAGCCGTTCGGCGAGCCGCTTCAGTTGCGGCCAGGCCTGCGCATAGTGCACGCCCTGGCCGGCATAGATCACCGGCCGCTTGGCGCCGGTCAACAGCGCCGCCGCCTGCTTCACATGAACGGGATCGGCGCCGTAGCGGGTGCGCAGTACCGGCGTATAATTCAGCGGTTCCGGCACTTCCTCGTTCCACATGTCGGAGGGGATTTCGACAATAACCGGGCCGCCGCGGCCGTTCTTGAGTTTGGTGAAGGCGCGGCGGAAGATATTGCCGACTTCAGCGGCGATAGTGATCGGCTCTGCCGATTTCGCAAAAGCCTTCATGGCCTGGCTGGAATTGAAATTCGGGTCGATATTGGCGATCCGCCGCGCGTAGCCCATCGGCAGGATCAATACCGGCACGGATTCGCCGTAACACTGGGCCACGCCCCCCATGGCGTTTTCAGCGCCAGGTCCGTGCTGCATGCAGAAGGCGCCGATGCTGCGCCCGGACGTCACCCGGGAGATCGCGTCCGCCATGTGCACGCCGACCCGCTCCTGCCGGACCATCACCGGCCGGATGTCGGCGGCGGCGGCGTGCTCGATGATATGATTGACCGGATAGCCGCAAAGAATCTCTATGCCTTCGCGCTTCATGATTTCCGCGATCGCGGTGCCGAGCTTCATGCCAGTTCCTCCCACATCGGCCGATGTTGGGCTCGGCCTGATGCGATAGTTGGAACAGGAATCCGCCGATCGGTAAAGCGTGGGCGCGGCTCACCTTTGAGGCTCTGCTATCTGGTTTTTGCATCTCGGCCGGCCGTCGTCGCGGCGCCGCAGGATTGCTGTCGGAGCTGTGCAGGCGAAGGTCGCTGTTCGGATAAGACGGCTCGATCAAATTACCCGGCTTTCGCGGCGCGCCGGCGCATCGCGGTCATGAGACCGACGAGGAGGCGGCTGACAAGCCGATCGGATCTGGCCAGCGATTCTTCGGTCGATTCTTGGGACGATTCCTGGAAGGATTTTTGGGGCGGCGCTTCGACGATGCGTTGTTCGGTCGCTTCGCTCAGGATCGCGATAAAATTCCTTTTCGATTCTGGCGCTCGCGCTGACATGCTGATTCCTACCGGCGGGGATTTTCGATTCCGCCGTTGCGCGAAGCCAATGCAAAATCGAAAGCAGATTTTCCTCTCCCTATGACGGCCGATCGGGCCGCCGGGTTCACGGCAAATGGCGTTAGATGTGGTACGGGCGTGCATATGGTCGCAAAAACCGACCCTCGCTTTAACCGTGCGTTCAGCCTCTTCATCAATGTGCCGGAAACCTATCCGACTTAAATTCCCTCCAGCGCGTGGGCGTGGCAGATTTGGCCGCGTAGAATGATTGGCGCGGAAGAATTCGCGTAGAAGAAATTGCTGTGAACGAATTTAGGCGGGCGTGAGACTTGATCGAGCGTCAGCGGGAGTTTTCAATGCGTCAGGTCTTTTCAAGATTCCTGAGCGATCAATCCGGCGCCACCGCGATTGAATATGCCCTGATCGCGTGCGGTATCGCGCTGGCGATCGTCAGCGCCGTTCAAAGCATCGGTCCCACGCTCAACACCAAATTTGTGTCGGTCAACACTTCTCTGAAATAAACGCGAGCCTGGCAGGCACCGCGGGAGATCGAGGGCGCCACTACCGGCGTTTGCCGTCGCCGTTCAATGCCCGCAACATTGCGATCTGCGCGAACATCAGCCAGCCGCCGCCTGGTCCGGCTATCCCGCCTTCTTCGATCGGGCCACAGGCACCCGCACCGGCTTCTCGGCCTTCTTCGGCTCTTGCTTTGAAGGCTGCTTCGAAACTTCCTTTGAAGCTTCCTTCGAAATTTCCTTGGCGCCGCGTTTGCCGCCGCCCGTGATCGGCAGCAGCATTTCGCGCTGACCTTCGATGCGCTTCTTCGGCTTCTTGGCCTTGGCGGGCGCAGGGGACTGCTTCTCGCTGGCCAGGCTGCGCTTCAGCGCGTCCATCAGATTGATGACATTGCCGCTGGATTTCGACGCGGTCTTTGCCGCCGCGGGCAGGCCGTTGCGTTTTTGATTGATGAGATCGATCAGCGCGGTTTCGTAGCGATCCTCGAACTTGTCGGGCTCGAACGATCCGGATTTTTTCTCCACGATGTGCTTGGCGAGATCCAGCATATCCTTGGTGACCTTGACGTCCTGGATGTCGTCGAAATATTCCGTTTCGCTGCGCACTTCGTACGGATAGCGTAGCAGCGTGCCCATCAAGCCCTTGTCGAGTGGCTCGAGCGCGATGATGTGCTCGCGGTTGGTCAGCACCACGCGGCCGATCGCGACCTTGTCCATGCTGCGGATGGTTTCGCGGATGACGGCGAAAGCGTCATGGCCGACCTTGCCGTCGGGCACCAGATAATAAGGGCGGATCACATAGCGGCTGTCGATATCCGACCTCGGGACAAACTCGTCGATCTCGATGGTGCGGGTCGATTCCAGCGCTAGTTCGTCGAGCTCGTCTTTCGACACCTCGATGTAGGTATCGGTGTCGACCTTGTAGCCCTTCATGATGTCGTCGGCGGCGACTTCCTCGCCGGTGTCGGCATCGACCTTGGCATATTTGATGCGATGGCCGGTCTTGCGATTGATCTGGTTGAAGCTGACCTTCTCGGTATCCGACGTCGCCGGATACAGGGCGACCGGGCAGGTCACGAGTGAAAGGCGCAGGAAGCCTTTCCAATTGGCGCGGGGGGCCATGGGATACTCCGAAACGCAACGGGCGACCCCCAAGCTTAGCACCGGCAGGCCGGGATTTAAACCGATCGAACCGGGAATCTCCCAACTGCGTTAACCGTGGCGGACAGAGATGGTTCGCAGCGGATGGCTGCGACCTTTTGGACCGCCTGTTCTTAGGTGGCCGGTTCTTAGGTAGCTTGGCCTTCAAACGGCTCGGCTTGCCGTTTGGACCTGCTTTCGCCGGGCCCAAAATCAGGAACATCATTCCCGATCACGCGTTGCTTTCGATAGGTGTAGCCGGCGTTACAGACACTTGTGGCAGACACCTATGGAATGAGGTCCCCATGGCAACCAGACAACACGATCGGATCGTCGAAACCCCGACCGAAGCACGCCAGGCCGAGCCTGGTCCGTCGGTGCTTGCCCTGCTTACAGCCTCCACCGGCCTTGCGGTGCTCATCCTGGGCATCCTCTGGTTTGTGTTCTTTCGGACCTGAGCATCGGCAATAGCCGGTCGCGCACGGCCGTTGCAATGCGATGGCCGCAAGCGCGAGATTGCCTGGTTCGCGACGCGTCAAAATTTCCAAATCACGATTGCCCTGCCGGACGGGTGTCACAATCAGGTCCGCGGGTAACCCCGCGCGGCAATCTATTGGGGCTTTCGATTCTCTGTGTTAGGCGTTTTAGGCCGGACGTCGGAACCCTCGGGAGTTCCGCGCCACGGCCGCTCGAACGCATTTGGCGCGGCCGGAAACCGGTTTTAAGTCGGTGGTGAAGAAATCGCGCTTGTGAAGAAAAAGTAACATTGCGGTATGTGCTCTGTTCATTGCTCATTCACGCGCGTGAGGCTCTTCTGGAGTCCAGATATCGTGCGGCCTACATTTGGAGATCAGCTTGCGCCTGCTCGTCGTTGAAGACGATCCCGATCTCAATCGCCAGCTCACCACGGCTCTGACCGACGCCGGTTATGTGGTCGATCGCGCCTTCGACGGGGAGGAAGGACATTTCCTCGGCGACAGCGAACCCTACGACGCGGTGGTGCTCGATATCGGCCTGCCGAAGATGGACGGCATTTCGGTACTGGAGGCATGGCGCCGTAACGGGCGCGTGATGCCGGTTTTGATTCTCACCGCGCGCGACCGCTGGAGCGACAAGGTGCAGGGCTTCGATGCCGGCGCCGACGATTACGTCGCCAAGCCGTTTCATCTCGAGGAAATCCTGGCTCGACTTCGCGCGCTGCTGCGGCGCTCGACGGGCCACGCGCAGTCCGAACTGACCTGCGGCCCGGTTTCGCTCGATACCCGCACCGGCCGGGTCAGCGTGGCCGGCAATCCGATCAAGATGACCTCGCACGAGTATCGGCTGCTGGCCTATCTGATGCACCACACCGGGCGCGTGGTGTCGCGCACCGAGTTGGTCGAACATCTTTACGACCAGGACTTCGATCGCGACTCCAACACCATCGAGGTTTTCGTCGGACGCATCCGCAAGAAACTGGACGTCGACATCATCCAGACCGTGCGGGGGCTTGGCTATCTGCTGACGCCGCCCGCGCCCAATGCTTGATCCCAATGCTTGATCCCGAGTCATTTGACGATCGGGTATTGATCGGGTCCCGGACTTGTCCTCTTGTTCGGGCATGATCCCGTCTGAAAACCGGCCGCCATCGAACCGGCCAGCGCCCGCGAACCTGATTTTCGGGGTGGTGGGCTGATGCGCGCCAGCTCGCTCGCCACCCGGCTGTTCCTGTCCGCGACCGCGTGGGTGGTGGTAATCCTGATCATCACCGGCTTCGTGCTGTCATCGGTCTATCGCGATGCGACCGAGCGGGCCTTCGACCGCCGCCTCAACCTTTATCTGCGGACATTGATCGCGGAAGTCGCGACCCCGGATGAGCCGCCGGACCGCCAGTTCCAGTCGCTCGGCGAACCGCTGTTCGAGCTGCCATTGTCCGGCTGGTATTGGCAGATCACCCGTACCGATACCGAAAAGGCCGAGACCCGGGCCTCGCGCTCGCTGTGGGACAAGAAGCTGCCAAAGCTCGACGAGAGCGCTGAGTTGACCGCCGCCGGCGTCCGCCTCGGCTATGTCGATGGTCCCGAAGGCCAGGACCTGCGAATGGTGGAGCGGCCGGTCGATCTCGGCGCCGACGGCAAGTTTCTGGTCAGCGTGGCCGGCGATGCCACCGAGATTTTCGATGAAACGCGCAGTTTCGATTATTACCTCGGGGGCACGTTCGCGGCGCTCGGCATCGTGCTGTTGCTGACCACGATCTTCCAGGTCCGCTTCGGTCTGGCGCCGCTGAAACGAATCTCGGACTCGATCGCCGATATTCGCTCCGGCCGCGCCGAACGGCTCGAGGGTCAGTTTCCCGTCGAAATTGCGCCGCTGGCGCGCGAGACCAACGCATTGATCGACGCCAATCGCGAGATCGTCGAACGCGCGCGGACCCATGTCGGCAACCTCGCTCATGCCATCAAGACGCCGCTATCGATCATCGTCAACGAGGCATCCGCGCATGCCGCCAATCCGTTCGCGACCAAGGTGCTGGAGCAGGCCGATGTGATGCGCGACCAGGTGGCGCACCATCTGGAGCGTGCGCGGATCGCGGCCCGTCTCACCATCGTCGGTACGGTCACCGAGGTCGCGCCCGCGATCGAGGCGCTGCGTCGGACCATGGAGAAGATCCATCGCGATCGCGGCATTGTCATCGAGGTCGAGGCCGATCCCCAGGCGAAGTTTCGCGGCGAACGGCAGGATCTCGAGGAGATGGCCGGCAATCTCGTCGACAACGCCTGCAAATGGGCGGCTTCCCGCGTGTTCATCGAGGTGAGGGTGGAACGGCCGGTCGAGCCGGGTGCCGGCCCGATATTGCGGATCATCGTCGACGACGACGGGCGCGGGCTTTCAGCGGCCGAGCGCGCGCAGGTTGCGCGCCGCGGCCAGCGGCTCGATGAGTCGAAGCCGGGTTCCGGGCTCGGGCTTTCGATCGTGGTCGACCTCGCCGCGCTGTATGGCGGCAGCCTTGCGCTCGGCAACGCGCCGATCGGAGGGTTGCGGGCGGAATTGGTGCTACCAGGAGTTTGAACCTGGGGTTGTTGCCGGACCCAGCAAAAGCGCCGCCGAAAGCTGCCGTTCCGTCGATTGTTCCTAAACGACTTCTTAACGCCGCGGCTTTTATGATGATCAGTGGACACATCGGCCGTCCGCCGATACAGACGTGCACCCGGGCACATGAGCCAGACATCGAACGAGCGGCTGAGAGAGTATCTCGCACAGCTTCCGCCGCAGTCGCAGGCGTTGCTGATGCGGGAGTTCGAGCGCGCCATCGAGCGTGGCGAAGATGCCGTCGTCGCGACCTTCGTGCTGGAAGAATTGCGCAAGATCGTGCGCGGGACCGACGAGCCGGCACGGCCGCGCACCGACGATCCGGCCCGGCTGCTGTTCCGCCCGCTGGAGCCTTTTCTGATCGAGGGCAATTTTCCGAGGCGGCCGGGTCAGATCCGTCGCGCCTCGCTGCTGCCGATGTGGCAATGGCTGATCCGCGATGGCGCGCCCGACCAGGCCCACGAGTTTGAAGCGGCGCTGGACCGGGCGCGCGATAGCGAAACCTCGGCCGCTGTCGAAGCCGCGGTCCGCACTTTCCAGCGCGCGGCGGCGGACGCGATCGTCAAGCTGATTGCCGACGGTGATCGACGGGCGATGGCGCGTGTCGGCGGCCCCGACGTGCTCGAGGACCTGCTGCCGATCGGCGCGATCCTGCAGGCGCGTGACGCGATGGACACGCTCAACGGGCGGCTGCCCGCCCATTTCAGGCTTTTCGCGGAATCGCAGATCGCATCGGTCTCAGTCGCGCTCAACGTCGCCACGCTGCAAACGCCGCAATTATTGCCGTTCGCGCTGTCGCTGGTGATGCAGCGGCTGTCGGCGCCCTGGCAAATCATCCGCCTCGCCATCAAGATGGCCGCGTCCGATGATGAAATCCGTGTTGCCGCCACGCCTTACGGCGTCGCCGTCTCGATCGCGCTGCACGAGCTGTCCTATTTGGCCGCGGTGTTGCGGACCGATATCAGGCGAGGCCAGTTCGACAACGTCTCCGAACTTCTCAAGACGCTGCATGACGGCGTCCGCGGCTTGCGAACCGAACTCGATCTGCGCAATGATTCGAGCTGGGGCAAGCAACTGACGTCGATCCGGGCGGAAATTTCCAACGCGCTGCAATCGGAAATCGACAGCGTGCCCGGCCGCATCCGGCGCATTCTGCGCCAGCGCGCCGACAAGGATATTTCGGTGGGCTCCAGGGTCGATTCCACCGAGGTCGATGAAGCGGCGGCGCTGATCGATTTCGTCGCGGTGTGCCGCATTTATGCCAGCGAGCTTGCGATCAACGAAGTTACGTTGCGGACCTATTCGGATTTGCAGCAATACGTCGAACAATCCACCGAGGCGCTGGTGCAATCGCTGCGCAGCGGCGATCTCAAGACGCGTTCCTACCGCCAGATGCAGATCCAGGCCGCGATCCGCTTCTGCGAATTGCTGTTCGGCCATGATTACGCCTCGTTGATGAGCCGGGCGGCCGAGAACGCGGTGACCGGTGAGCGCAAATCTTCCCGCGCCGGATAAAAAGATAGTA
>Ga0193742_1001754_pt1 | contig 12764 bp, 12 predicted proteins | sample L2c1metaG_FD_165511 | JGI IMG/M metagenome (GOLD analysis project Ga0193742, IMG submission 165511) | Soil microbial communities from a riparian zone of the East river system, Colorado, United States - L2c1 | ecosystem: Environmental > Terrestrial > Soil > Riparian zone | place: USA: East River... | reverse complement strand
ACTCACGAATTGCCTGGTTCTGTTCCCGGTCGGCCGAAGCGCTGCGCGGCGGGCGACCACCGACGACCCGTCCGGTGCGCTTGCGGCCGCCGGCACGGCGGGCGTGCTCGACATATTCCGCCAGCGAGTCACGCAGCCGCTCCGCATTGTCCTCGGACAGGTCGATCTCGTAGAACGCGCCATCCAAACCAAACTCGACGGTCTCTTCGGCCTCGGACCCGTCCAAGTCGTCAACAAGAGTTACCGTGACCTGCTGTGCCATCTGTGCCCTCCTCAGTTTGCACTCACGCGGACCGCACGAGCCAATACGGATATAAATACTCCTACCGAGCAGGTTAACGCAAATCGTGGGATTTGGTTACAGCCGTGTCCTCATTGTGGACGAACCAGCGGAAACAGGATCGTCTCCCGTATGCCGAGACCGGTGAGGGCCATCAGCAACCGGTCGACACCCATTCCGACGCCACCCGACGGCGGCATTCCGTACTCGAGAGCGCGCAGGAAGTCCTCGTCGAGGCTCATGGCCTCGTCGTCGCCCGCACTGCCGAGTCGGGCCTGTTCGGTGAGCCGCTCCCGTTCCACGATCGGATCGACCAGCTCGGAGTATCCGGTGGCCAACTCGAATCCGCGAACGTAGAGGTCCCACTTTTCCGCCACGCCGGGCACCGTGCGGTGTTGCCTGGTCAGCGGCGAGGTCTCGACCGGGAAATCACGCACGAATGTCGGCGCGTGCAGATGATCTCCGACGAGGTGCTCCCAGAGCTCCTCGACGAGCTTTCCGTGGCCGTACTTCTTGTCGAGTTCCAGACCGAGCGCGGTGGCGTGCTTGCGCAGCAGATCCACCGACGTCCGCGGGGTGACCTCGTCGCCGAGCGCCTCGGACAGCGACTCGTACATGGTCAGCGTGCGCCATTCCCCGGACAGGTCGTAGCGGGTGCTGTCGGCGAGGGTGACCTCGAGCTCGCCGAACACGGCGAGCGCGGCCTCCTGCACCAGCTCCCTGGTGAGCACCTGGTTGGTGTCGTAGGTGGCGTAGGCCTCGTAGTACTCGAGCATCGCGAACTCGGGGGAATGCGACGAGTCCGCGCCCTCGTTGCGGAAGTTGCGGTTGATCTCGAAGACCTTGTCGATCCCGCCGACCACGCAGCGCTTGAGGAACAGTTCCGGCGCGATGCGCAGGTAGAGATCCATGTCCATGGCATTGGAGTGCGTCGCGAACGGCCTGGCCGCGGCGCCACCGTGCATGGTCTGCAACATCGGCGTCTCTACTTCGACGAATCCGCGCCGGTGGAAACTTTCCCGCAGCGACCGAACGACACCGGCTCGGGTCCGGGCGGTCTCCCGCGCCTGTGGCCGCATGATCAGATCGACATAGCGCTGCCGAATGCGGGTTTCCTCACCGAGGTCCTTGTGCGAGACCGGCAGCGGGCGCAGCGACTTCGCCGCCATTCGCCACTCGTCGGCCAGAACGGACAGCTCGCCGCGCCGGGAGGTGATCACCTCGCCGCGCACGAAAACGTGATCGCCGATGTCGACCTGGGCCTTCCAGTCGGCAAGCGCTTTCTCGCCGACCTTGTTCAGGCTGAGCATCGCCTGCAGTTCCGTTCCGGCACCCTCCACCAGCGTGGCGAAACACAACTTGCCGGTATTGCGCAGGAACATGACACGGCCAGTGACGCCGACCACATCTCCGGTGGACGTGTCGGCCGGCAAATCGGAATGCGTCGACCTGATCTCGGCGAGCGTGTGGGTCCTTGGCAGTTCGACCGGATAGGGATCGACGCCTTCGGCGAGCAGCCGCGCCCGCTTGTCCCGGCGCACCCGAAGCTGCTCGGGAAGATCGTCTGGTTGCGGCTGCGGGGATTCGTCGGTCACGGTTGACCAGGGTACGGAGAACGGTAATGCCGAGGCCATCGGGTATCCGCCGGCGTTAGGTTCGCGGTATGACCGATGAGAAGACCGAGCGCCGGGCCCGCTCGTTCGGCGCGTCCGCCGCCGCGTATGCCGAGCACCGGCCGGACTATCCAGCCGACGCCATCCGGTGGGGCCTGGCCGCGGCCAGCCGCCCGGTGCGTGCGGTACTCGATCTGGCGGCCGGCACCGGGAAACTCACCGGCGGCCTGCTCGATCTCGGCCTGACCGTCACCGCGGTCGAGCCGGACCCGGCGATGCTGGCCGAGCTGACCCGCCGGTTCCCCGCCGTGCCGGCACACTCCGGGACCGCGGAGCGGATCCCGCTGCCGGCCGCCTGCGTGGACGCGGTCCTGGTCGGCCAGGCGTTCCACTGGTTCGACCAGCCGGCCGCGCTGGCCGAGATCGCCAGGGTGCTGCGGCCCGGCGGGGCGCTGGTCGTGCTGTGGAACGGGGAGGACGCGTCCGTCGACTGGGTGACCGGGCTGGTCGAGGCGTCGCGGACCAGCGTGCCGCACGGCTGGCGTGGTGAGCTGGAGCTGCCGGCGCACCCGGCGTTCGAACCGGCGGAGCGAACCGTGCTGCCGCACGCGCTGCGCCGCACAGTGGACTCGGCCGTCGAGTTCTTCGCCACCCAGTCCCGGCTGCTGGTGGCCGCGGAGGCCGAGCGCACGGCGGCGCTGGCCAGGGTCCGCGCCTACCTGCAAGCCCGCCACGAAACAGCCGCTGAGTTCGACCTACCGCTGGTCACGACGGTGGTCCGAGCCCCCATGCACTGAAGGCTCCCTTCACTGCGTTCAACGTTGCAAAGGGAGCCTTCAGTGCATGGGGCGGTGGCCGCGGCGGCGCTAGCGGGTGTTGCGTTCGAAGACCAGGCGCAGGCCGAGCAGGGTGAGGTCGGGGCGATGGTCGACGATCGTCTCCGACTCGTCGACGACGACCGGCGCGAGGCCGCCGGTGGCGATGACGGTGACGTCGTCGTCGCCCAGCTCCTCGATGATCCGCCGGACGAGACCGTCGACCTGGCCGACGAAGCCGTAGATGATGCCGGACTGCAGGCATTCCACGGTGTTCTTGCCGATCACCGCGCGCGGCCGGACCAGCTCGACCTTGCGCAGCGCGACGGCGCGGGCGGCGAGCGCGTCGACGGAGATCTCGATGCCGGGGGCGAACACGCCGCCGAGGAACTCGCCCTTCGCGGAGATCACGTCGATGTTCGTGGACGTGCCGAAGTCGACGACGACACACGCGGTGGCGTGCAGGTGGTGCGCGGCGACGGTGTTGATCACCCGGTCGGCGCCGACCTCCTTGGGGTTGTCGACCAGCAGCGGCACGCCGGTGCGCACGCCGGGTTCGACGATCACCCTTGGCACGGCGTCGTAGTAGCGGCCGAGCATGACCCGCAGCTCGCGCAGCACGGCGGGCACCGTGGAGAGCGCGGCGACGCCGGTGACCGCGTCGGCGTGCGCACCGAGCAGGCCGCGCATGGTGAGCGCCAGCTCGTCGGCGGTCATCCGCGCGTCGGTGCGCATCCGCCAGTCGTGCACCAGCTCCTCGCCCTGGTAGAGGCCGAGGGCGATGTTGGTGTTGCCGACGTCGATGGCGAGCAGCACGCCCTTACCCACCCTCCGCTGTGTTCATCGCTTCGCTCCGCACGCTTCGCTCAGTGCTCCGACAGGAGCGCGTCGAGCATGGTGGCGTCGGCCGTCTCGGCGGTCTCGGCGCCGGAGGCCAGGTCGGCCGCGGCCGACGCGGCGGGGTCGGCACCGGTGGACACGATGCGGTTGTCCTCGTCGACGAAGATCACCCGCGGCCGGTGTGCGGCGGCTTCGGCGTTGTCCATCAGCCCGTAGGCGATGATGATCACGAGGTCGCCGGGGTGCATGAGGTGCGCGGCGGCGCCGTTGATGCCGATCACCCCACTGCCGCGCTCGCCGGTGATCACGTAGGTCTCCAGGCGGGCGCCGTTGGTGACGTCGACGATCGCGACCTGCTCGCCAGCCAGCAGGTCGGCCGCCTCCATCAGCACCGGGTCGACGGTGAGCGAGCCGACGTAGTTCAGGTCGGCCTGCGTCACCGTGGCTCGGTGGATCTTCGACTTCAGCATGGTGCGGAACATGGCTCCCCTAGCCCTTCGGTCCCAGGAACACCGGAACATTGTCGATCAGGCGGGTGGCGCCCACCGTGGCGGCCACCAGCAGTCGCGCGTCGCCGTGGTCGGGCGTCGGGGCGAGTTCGGTGTCCCGCAGTTCCAGGTAGTCGAGTGCGATCCCGGGCGCGGCGTCGAGCACGGCGCGGGCGGCGTCGAGCACCGCGGCCGAGCCCCGCGCGCTGACCCCCGCGCCGGCGGTGAGTGCCTGCGACAGCGCGACGGCGGCACGTCGCTGGTCGGCGTCGAGGTACACGTTGCGGGAGGACAGGGCGAGCCCGTCGGTCTCGCGGACGATCGGCACGCCGACGACCCGCACGTCCATGTCGAGGTCGGCCACCATCCGCCGGATGAGCACGAGCTGCTGGTAGTCCTTCTCCCCGAACAGGATGTAGTCCGGCCGCACGATGTTGATCAGCTTGGCGACGACGGTGAGCACGCCGGCGAAGTGGCCGGGCCGGCTGGCGCCCTCCAACTCGTCGCCGAGCGGGCCGGGGTCGAGGCGGACCTGCGAACCCGGCGGGTAGAGCGCCGCCCGCTCGGGGGTGAACACGAGCTCGGCGCGTTCGTCCTCGCACACCGCCAGGTCGGCGGACAGCGGCCGGGGGTAGTGGTCGAAGTCCTCGCCCTCGCCGAACTGCAACGGGTTCACGAAGATCGACACGGTGAGCACCGTGTTCGGCAGCCGCCGTGCGGTGCGCAGCAGCTGGCGGTGGCCGTCGTGCAGCGCGCCCATGGTGGGCACGAACGCGATCTTGTGGCCGACGGCGCGCAGCGCCCTGGTCACCCTGGCGAGTTCGTCCGGTCCACTGTGGACGTGAAGTTTCCCTTTGGTGAACTGCTTTCCGCTCACGATTCTTCCCCAGGTTCGTCGATCGCCGCGATCACGTCGGGTGCCAGGTCGGCGCGCAGCAGTCCGCTGGCCACGGCACGGTCGGCGGTGCGCGCGGCGAGCGCCCGGTAGGCGGCGAGCATGTCGGGCGCGTGCTCGGCGAGCACGCGCAGGTGTGCCCGGACGGTGCCGGCGTCACCGCGGGCGACGGGTCCGGTGAGCGCGCGGTCGCCGTGCCGCAACGCGTTGTCCAGGGCGGCGGACAGCAGCGGGCCGAGCATCCGGTCTGGCTCGCCGACGCCGGCGGCGCGCAGCAGGTCGGCGCTCTCCGCGACCAGGGTGACCAGGTGATTGGCGCCGTGCGCGAGGGCCGTGTGGTACAGCGGCCGGGCGGCGGGTGGTACCCGGACCGGCTCGGCGCCCATCTCGACGACGAGCGCCTCGGCGACGCTCCACGCGGTCTCGTCGGCGTCGGCCGCGGTGATGCCGAAGCAGCAGGTGGTCAGCCGTTCGAGGTCCTCGGCGCGCCCGGTGAAGGTCATCACCGGGTGCAGGGCGAGCGCGAGGGCACCCCTGTCGGCGGCGGGCGCGAGCACGTCGACACCGTGCGCGCCGCAGGTGTGCACGACGATCTGGCCGGCGCGCAGCGCGTCGGCGGCGGCGAGCCCGCGGACCATGCCGGGGAGCGCGTCGTCCGGCAGGGCGAGCAGCACGAGGTCGGCGCGGCGGCAGACTTCGTCGGGGGGCAGCAGTTCGACGCCGGGCAACAGGTTCTCGGCGCGCCGGACGGAGGCGTCGGACACGCCGGCCGCGGCGACGACGGTGTGCCCGGCTCTGGCCAGCGCCGCGCCGAGCACGGCACCGACCCGACCGGCGGAGACCACGCCGACGGCCAGCCTCGCTGGCTTGTCTGCCTCGGGCACTGCTGTCGTTCCTCCGACTCGGCGGGTAGATGTGGAGGTTAGCGCCGCACGCCGCGGTTGGCGGCGCGGTCGTGGGCGATGTCATGGACAGCCGGCCGGGTGGCGGCCAGGACGGCGACGAGCTCGGACTCGCGGAGGTCGGTGTCCGATCCGGCGACGCCCATTCGCCTGGCGTGCCACAGGAACGCCAACTCGGTGACGGCCGCCTGGTACCCGGCGATGATCCGGGCGGCGTCCCGGCCGGCCCGCCTGGCGATCTTCGCCCGCCACTCGCGCCGCGCGGTGAGGCTGACCAGACGGCGGGCGTGGCCGGGTTCGACCCAGCCGCGCTGGACCATGTCGGGCAGCGCGCGGGCGAGGATCCCCTGTTCGCGGCGCCGGTGCCAGTTGACGAACAGCACGCCGGCGATCGCGATCGGCAGGATGACGAGGAAGTAGACGTTGAGGAAGGTCTGCGGCCCGCCGAGGGTGGCCGCCGCGTTCCACATGGCGTGCAGGACGACCGCGGCGACATAGCCGGCGAGCGGCGCCAGGATCCGGGTGGTGCGGTTGGGGGCGCGGGCGGCGACTCCGATCCCGATGCCGATCATGCCGGTGAACAGCGGGTGGATGAACGGCGACATCACCCCACGCAGGATGAACGCGGTGACGACGCCCGCGGTGCCGGTGTCGCCGAAGCCGTGGTCGGCGAACGCGCGGCCGAAGTAGTAGATGTTCTCGGTGAACGCGAAGCCGATGGCGACGAAGCCGGCGTAGACGACGCCGTCGATGATCCCGTCGAACTCGCCGCGCAGCCAGATCATGATGCCGAGCACGAAGGCGCCCTTGATCGCCTCCTCGAACAGCGGCGCCGACACCACGGCGCTGATCTTGTCGCCGCTGCCGTGGCCGAGCAGCGCGTCCCCGACGGCCGCGGCGGTGTCGTTGATCAGCAGCGCGGTGATGGCGGCGACGCTGGCGCCCCAGCCGAACGCGAACCACAGCAGTCGGGACGGCTCCGGCTCCCACCGGTCGATCCACATCAGCGCGGCGACGACCCCGGCGACCGGGACGAGCGCGGCCGCGATGCCGACGAGCTCGGCGACCAGCCCGACCCGCGCGGTGCTGAGCGCGATGAGGGTGAGCCCACATCCGGCGAGCACGACAAGACCGGCCATGGGCAGCAGCACGGTGGTGCGGCGGTGCCTTCTGGCCGGGGTCGTCGCACTGCCGAGCACGGCACTGCCGGCCGGCGGCGTTGGTCGCGTGGTCACCCGTCGCTCCTCGGGCAGACCTTCCTCGTCTTCCCGTCTGCGGTTGCCGTGGAACTTACCTTCCGGTTGGCAGGAATACCCCGAAAGGCACGCATTTTCCGGTCCTACCCAAGTTGTCCACAATCATCCGGAGTTATCCACAGTCAAGATCCACAAACCCCGGATTGTCAGTCCCCACGGGTAGACTGGCGTGGTGGGGTGCCCCCGGAGAGGGTGGGGGCTACGCACTTGTAGCGGAAAGATCATTTCTGGATTGATCTTTGGGGTTTAGTCCTCGCGGCGACGTCGGCGGCGGGGGCTGGGGGTCGCGCCGTGGGTGGCGAGCAGTTCGGAGACCGAGCGGCCGGCCGCGTGCGTTCCGGTTGGTCGGTCGACGGGCTCGTCGGGCTCGGTGTGGTTCTGCTGCCAGGTTTCCTGCCAGCTGGGCGCGTCGTCGGCGCGGCGGCGTCGGCCACCCGAGTCGCCGTTGACCTCGTCGGCGGCGTGCCGACGCCCGGACGGCGGATCCGCGTAGCCGGACACCGGGTCGGCGTAGCGCCGGTTTCCTCCGGAGTACGCGGACGCCGGGTCGACATAGCCACTCGCCGACGCGCCACTGCCGTAGCCGGCGGCCGGATCGGCGTAGCCCGACGTGGGATCGACGTACCGACTGCCGGCTGCCGGCTCGGTGTACTGGCTCGCCGATGACCATTCGGTGGACGGCGGGTCGGCGTACCGCTTCCCGCTAGACGACGGCGTCACGTACGGGCGTTCCCGCGGCGGCAGCGCGGGCGGCTCGGCCGGCGGGTCCACGTACCGGCTGTCGTGGCTGGCCGGCGGATCCGCGTGGGCCGGCTGTTCGGCGAACCCGGACGCCAGGTCGCGGTACCCGGCGGCGGCCGGCCGCTGCTCGACCCCGGACGGCGGGTCCAGATACCGCCGCCCACCGCCAGCGGGCGAGTCCGGGTACCGAGTCCCGGTCGGCTCGTGCCCGTTGCTGGACACCAGATCCGCATACCGACCGGCCCGCTCGTGCCCGGTACTCGACGCCGGATCCACATAGCGACTGCCCGGCGGCTCGTGCCCGTTGCTGGACACCGGGTCCGCATACCGACCGGCTCGCTCGTGTCCGGTGCCAGACAGCGGATCCACATACCGACTGCCGGCCGCCTGATGCCCGGCGCTGGACAGCGGATCCACGTAGCGGCTGGCGGCGGCTTCATACCCGTTGCTCGACGGCGGGTCGACATAACGACTGGCGGGCCGCTCGTACCCGGTACCAGACGCCGGATCCGCATAGCGCCCGTTGGTCGACGCCGGGTCCACGTACTGACTGCTGACCGCCTCGTGGCCGGTGCTTGACAGCGGGTCGACGTAGCGGTGGCCGGCCCGCGCCCGCCCACTGCTCGACAGCGGATCCGCCTGGCGGTCGCCAGCCGGCTCGTGGCCGTTGCTCGACAACGGATCCGCGTAGCGGCCGCCGGCTGGTTCGTGGGTGCTCGCCGATGCCGGCTCCAGGTAGCCGGATCCGACGGGCTGCTGGCCGGCGACGGACGTGGGGTCCGCGTACCGCCGGCGGGCAGGTTCGTGGCCGGTCTCCGACGGCGGGTCGGCGTAGCGATGCTGGGTCGACTCCTTGCGCCACAGTGCCGAGATCGGCTCGTCCGTCGAGGCGGCGGCGGTGGTCTTCGCGGCCGATCTGGCGTCGCTCTCCCACGACGGAGCCCAGTCGGAGTCGATGGCCTCGGCGTGCGTCTCCCGCGGTCGGCTCGGCTGTTTCCGGTCCTCCGCGCGGCGCCGTCCGCCAGCGGCCGCCGGGGCGGCGTCCTCCTTGTCCGCGGCGAGTGCGCCGGGTACGAACCAGCGGTCGGACAGCTCGGACTTCGTTTCGGCAGGGACGCGGGAGTCCTGTCGTGGCCAGTCGGTACGCGCCGCTCGGGCGCCGCGCTGAGGCAGTGCCGGCTCCTGGGCAGCCGGTTCCGGCCGGACCGACTCGCTGGCGACGCGTTCGATGAGGTCCGTCTGCGCGTCCTGGACGATCGGCGGCACCTGCGCGGCTGGCAGGCGCTTGAGGTTCTTGTGCGCGCCGTCGTCCGGCAGCGAGCGCATCCTGGTCGACTCCGCGCGCAGGGCGTAGCGCTCGACCAGGAACTCGCCGCCCATCAACGACTCCAGCGTCTGCCGCAGGCCCTGCAGTTCCTGCCGGAGCGCGGCGATGTCGTCGCGCGACTCTTCCTCGACCTGACGCCGCGTGTCGGCCTGGACCTCCAGCTCGTACTCGCGGCGGGCGGCGACCTCACGTTCGAGCTCCAGCTCGTACATGGTCTGCCGCTCCTCCGCGTCCTCCTCGCGGTCGGCGAGCTGCTTGCGGTACCTGGCGGCGATGAACGCGCCGGTCAGCGCCGCCCAGAGGGCCGCGACGATGCCGAGCCGCAGCCACTGCTGCTGCTCGCTGAGCACCATGACACCGGTGGCCGCGAGTGCGAGAAGTACCGCCCCGCCGAGGAGCACACGACCTGTCAGAGAGCCGGGCGATGGCTCGTCGGACGAGTCGCGGCGGGCGGTCATGGCACACACCGTACCGGTCTGTTATCTGTATGAGACCAAGCTGACCGAAATTGTCCGATCAACCAGGCGTGCCGTACTTGCGCTCCGGCGATTGTTCATCCTGGTCATATGGGACGCGACAGCACCATTCCAGCCACAACGCGGCGGCGATCAATGCGGCCGAACAGCCCAGTCCGACAACCGCACTCGGCAGATCGTCAGCGGCTGCCGCCAACTCGTCCCGTCTGGGGAAGAGATAACCGAACAGGCCGAGCCACGCGCCGAGCATGATCGCGCCGAGGATCGACGACGCCTTCGCGAGCGCCATCGCTCTGGCGATCGAGACCGCCTGCAGCGCGATGGTGCCCCGGCGGATCCGATTGCGCACGACGCCGGCAAGCCCGGCCTCCACGGCCGCGAGCGCGAGCAGCGTGATGCCGGCGAGCGTCGGCAGCCGCGGCAGGTCGCCGTAGAACTGCAGCACCAGCAGGTAGCCGACCACGCCGGTGACGATCCCGGTGGCGACCAGGTCCCGTGCCCTGGTGAATCGCATGAGGTCCACGGTACCGAGCGCCGCGCGGCACACTTGACTCTCCAGCGACTGGAAGGTTGACCATGGTGAGCATGGGCGGCAGCGGGGTGTTCGGCATCGGCGAGTTGGCTCGCCGCACCGGTCTGACGACACGGACGATCCGGTTCTACTCCGACGAGGGGTTGCTGCCGCCCACCGACCGTACGCACGCCGGTTACCGCCGCTACGACGCGGCGGCCCTGGCGCGACTCGAGCTGCTGAAGACGTTGCGCGAGCTCGGCATCGGCCTCACCGAGGCGAACGAGGCGCTGGCCGGCAACGCCAGCGTCGCGGAGTTGGCGAGCCGGCACGTGGCACTGCTCGACGAGCAGCTGCGGGTGCTGCGGCTGCGCCGGGCGGTGCTGCGGGCGGTCGCCAAGAACGGTTCCCGACTGGACGAGGTGCGACTGATGAAGGATCTGGCGGCGATGACCGACGACGAGCGCAACCGGCTCATCGACGAGTTCTGGGACGAGGTGAACGCCGGCCTCGACATCAACCCGGAGTTCGAGGCCGGGATGCGGTCGGCCAAACCCGGCCTGCCCGACGACCCGAGCCCGGAGCAGCTGCAGGGGTGGATCGAGCTGGCGGAGCTGGTGCAGGACGCGGACTTCCGGCGCCGGATCCGGGAGATGAGCGAGTTCCACGCACAGGCAAGGGCCGATGGCCAGGACATGAGCCGGCCCGACGAGCGGACCCAGGAGCAGTGGAACGGCTGGCTGGACGCGGCCGCCGCGGCGATGGCGGCCGGCAACGCACCCGACTCCCCCGCCGGCAGCGCCCTCGCCGAGCAGGTGTCGACCGAACTGGACCAGCCGGCCGCGGAGTTCGCCGACCAGTACGAGGTCGGCCTCGACCCCCGAGCCGAGCGCTACTGGCAACTACTGGCCACAATCAACGGCTGGCCCCCAGTCCCCACCAGAACCCCAGCCGCCACCTGGCTCATAACCGCCCTACGCGCCCTCCCCTGACCCGCGTGTCCCCAGTTCCAGCACCTCGTGTCGCCAGTTCGGGCACACGACGCCAGATCGTCCACCTGCCCGGAGATCCCAACTCACCGGTCGCGAACGCCGAACTCGCCGGTCGCGAAAGCCCAACTCGCGGGTCCTGAACGCCCAACTCGCCGGTCGCCAATGATGGACTCGCGGGCGCCGTTCGCTCGGGGTTCACTCGATTAGGGGGAGGTCCTTGCGGAGGTGGACGGCGGCCTTCGTGTCCGTGGGGAGGGCGGCCAGGAGGGGGGCCGCCTGGCCGTTGCCGGGGAGGTGGGCGGCGGGGTCGATCGCCAGCCAGGGGATCAGGACCGTGGCGCGGTCGGGGGTACCGGGGTGTGGGAGCAGCAGGTCGGGGTGGGTGCTGCGGACGTCGTCGACGGTGACGATGTCGACGTCCAGGGTGCGCGGGCCCCAGCGGCGGTCGCGGACGCGGCCGGCGCGGGATTCGAGGGCCTTGGCGCGGTGCAGCCAGGTCCACTCGTCGGCGTCGGGGTCCTCGACGATCAGGACCGCGTTCAGGAAGTCCGGCTGGTCGGTCACGCCCCACGGCGCCGTCTCGTACACCGGCGAGGCGGCGACCAGCACATCGGCCAGACCGGTGGCGGCGATTCGCAGGTTCGCCAACCGGTCGCCGAGGTTGGCGCCGATCGACAGGACGGCGCGGCTCACGGCTGGCCTCGACCGCCGCGCCGCGACCGGCGGACGGTGACGGCGACGTCGGCGAAGGTCAGCGGGATCGGGGCGGTCGGCTTGTGCACCGTCGCCTCGACCGCGTGCACCCGCTCGTCGGTCAGCACGTCCTCGGCGATCTCCGCGGCCACCGTCTCGATCAGGTCGCGCGGCTGGCCGCCGACGATCGCGGCGACCCGTTCGGCCAGCTCGCCGTAGTGCAACGTGTCGGCGATGTCGTCGGACGCGGCCGCGCCGCCGAGGTCGATCCACACGGTGACGTCGACGAGGAAGTCCTGGCCTTCGCGCTTCTCGTGGTCGAACACGCCGTGGTTGCCGCGGACCCGCAGGCCGGTGAGGACGATCCGATCAGTCATCGGTGTCCCAGCCGGACAGTGCGGCGGCGACCGCGGCCGCGTCGAGGGAGCGTCGCACGTCGTGCACCCGCACGCCCCACGCACCGGCGGCGGCGACGGTCGCGGTGATCACCGAGGTGGCGTCCTCGCGGCCGTCCGGCGGGCGCGGCGTGCCGTCCTTGTCGGCCAGCAGGGTGCCGAGGAACCGCTTGCGGGACGCGCCGACCAGGACCGGGAAACCCAGCGCCAGCAACACGTCCAGCCGACGCAGCAGCGCCCAGTTGTGCCCGGCGCGCTTGGCGAAGCCCAGCCCTGGGTCGAGCACCAGCGCGTCGGCGGCCACCCCGGCGGCCAGCGCCGCGTCGACCCGACGGCTCAGCTCGTCGCGCACGTCGGTGACGACGTCGGCGTAGCGCGCGAGCGAGTCCATGTTCTTGCTGTGGCCACGCCAGTGCATCAGGATCCACGGCACACCGGCACGCGCGAGCAGCCGCGCCATGCCGGGGTCACCCTGCCCGCCGGACACGTCGTTCACCAGCATCGCGCCCGCGTCCAACGCCACTTCGGCATGGCGCGGCT
>Ga0193742_1001753_pt1 | contig 12766 bp, 12 predicted proteins | sample L2c1metaG_FD_165511 | JGI IMG/M metagenome (GOLD analysis project Ga0193742, IMG submission 165511) | Soil microbial communities from a riparian zone of the East river system, Colorado, United States - L2c1 | ecosystem: Environmental > Terrestrial > Soil > Riparian zone | place: USA: East River... | reverse complement strand
CTCGATTCCCTCGATGCGCCGGCGCATCCCGTGCTCCTTCGCGGCCTTGCGCACCACGAAGACGTCGAGCACCTCGCCGGCGGCCGCGGCGGCGTGCATCATCGCGCCGGCCACCGGGTCGGCGCCGAGGGTGAGCCCACCGGCGGCCACGTAGTCCCAGTCGGCGGTCAGCTGGCGCAGCAGCCGGCCGATCAGCGGGGCGGCGGCGTGCTGCAGGGTGGCGCGCCGGAGGTCGACGTAGTAGTCGGCCTCCGCGCCGGAGGAGAGCACGACCTTGCCGCGCACTACCGACAGCTCACTCACCAGCCGGGCCAGCTCGCGTTTCGCCTCAAGATCAACAATAGACGCCGTTCGCACGGTCCCGACTGTCTCACGCCGCACCGACATTTCCGGTCACGGCGCGCCCGATGTCACACGGACCGGGCTCAAGCTTCGAACCGCAAAACCGCCGGTGGGATCCGGGTCAGCACGTCGCACGCGAGGTCCGGCACCGGCGTGACGCCGTATCTCGACCTGTTGCGCCAGAACAACATCGTGGCCGCGGAACCACCCAACGAGCATTGGACCCTCGAACCGGACGGCATACCTCCTGCCGCGCCAGGATCCATGGTCAGAACCCGCGCTCGTCCTGCTTCAGCGCGGTGTCCACGGTCAGCGCCGAGCCGATGACCATGCTCGCCAGCGGATCGGGCAGCGGCCGGTGGATCTGCACCACGTAGTTGTCGGCCGTGGTGAACATGGTCTTGGCGAAGCCTTCCCAGGTCTTGGTGATCCTGGCGATCTCGCCGCCGGTGTGGTCGGTGACGGAGAAGTTCCACGCCCGCCAGTTCTCCGCCTGGATGCCGCCGATCTGCCGCCCGCCGACGTTGAACGCGAAGCGGATCTTGCCGAAGACGTTGCTCTGCGCGATCTCGCCGATCTCCATACCGTCCGGCCGGGCCACGATCACCCGCGACTTCATCACCTTCGCCGGCCTGGTGAGCATCAGCACCGGCCGGTGATTGGCGTCGCGGACCTCCAGCCGGTGGGTCATGAACTGGTCCATGTCGGTGAGGAAGCGCATGGCCTTCTTCAGCCCGGACTGGCCGACCTGCGCGACCGAACCGAGTTGCCGGCCGTGCTGGTCGAATACCCCGTACTCGTTGGCCATCTCGATGAGCTTGACCTTCTGGTTCACCACCAGCACCGGCTCGGTGAACAGCGTCCCGCCGCCCTGCACGACCTGGCCGACGCCAGCCGCGCGGGTCTGCTCCCTGACCTTGTCCGGGCTGGGCCCAGAGCCGATCTCCAGCTCGAACATGTTGGCGTCGCTGCGCGGCTGGGCCGGCTGGGTGTGCGGCGTCCACTGGGTGCCGTCCCACCAGCGCAGCATGGTCGAGCCCTGCTGCTCGGGGTACCACCCCGGCTGCGGGTTGGTCATGTGGATCCTCCCTCTTGCCGCGATTGCCAGACGAAGCCTGGCACCCGGTCGAGAATGTCGCAGCCGTAATCGAGGAGCCAGAGCACCGTGTCCGGCTTGATCATCCCCGGCCGCCAGACGACCAGGCCGTCGCCCTCGAACCGGAACGGAGTGCTCAGCGCCCGCTGGTTGGACAGCAGCCACTCCATCATCCTCGGGTGTAGAACGTCGTAGGCGAACCTGTCGTTCGCGCTGTCGATCAGGAACGTCTGGTTGAATCGCTCGCTCTCCAGTTGCAGGTCCCGCCGCCCGAGCCGGTACCGAGGCTCGCGGCTGACTTGCAGTGTCGGCCGCGCCGCCGGGGTGGTCACCACGACCACCGTGTACCAGATCTCGACACTGCTGCCCGAGCCGACGTCACGGGTCTCCGTGTAGTTCCACTCGAACGCCGTCAGCCGCCGGCCGCGGTGCTCGCCGGTCACCACGTACCGAGCCCGCTTGGAACGCGACTGGTCGAACGGCGCACCCTGGAAACGACCGACGATGTCCCCGTCGCCGACTGCGTACCGCCACCCGTGCCGAGCGGCGAGCGCTTTGAGCCCGCTGTCCTTGCGCCGGTGCCAGCGCAGCTGGACGTAGATGCCGCTGGTGACCCCAACGACCACGAGGATGATGAGCGCGATCAAGCCCCCGCTCATGTCGGGTCACTGCTCCAGAGGAAGCCGGGGACGCGCTCGACGACGTCGCAGACAAAGTCGACCAGCCAGTCCACCTTCCGCAGGTCGATCTGGCCTTCCTGCCAGGCGACCAGATCTCCACGCTCGAAGCGGAACGGCACCGACCGCGCCCGCGGGTCGGCGAGCAGCCACTCCATCATCCTCGGGTGCAGCACGTCGTAGCTGAACCTGTCGTTCTCGCTCTTGATGCGGAAGCGCTTGTTGAACTCCTCGCTCTCCAGCTGCAGGTCCCGGAAACCGACCGCGCCGGCCAGCTTGTCGTCCCAACCCGCCGGGCCGACCTGAAGCGTCGGCTTGTCCGTCGCCAGCCGCAGTGCGGCGACCGTACAGCGGTCCATCCGGTGGCGCCGGCCCTTGGCGATGTTCGGCCCCTGGAGGGAGATGTACTCGAACACGAGGACCTGCCGGCCGCGGTGCTCGCCGCCGAACACATGGCGGCCGATGCCGTCGCGACCCATGGTGTTGAACGGCTCGCCGAGGAACTGGTGGCCGACACCGCGGTCGTGGTGCAGGTAGGTCCAGCCGCGCTGATCGGCGAACGCGGCGTACGCGGCGCCCTTCCGCCTGGTCGCCCGCCACTGGAAGTACAGCGCTACGCCAACCACGATGATCATGCCGATGGTGAACAGCGTGTTCCGGAGTCCCTCGCTCATCAGCTCATCCTCTCCCCGTACTACGGCGCGCCATGCTGCGCCGCGGTTCCCCCGGGGTTCGGTCAGGTGCGGTCGCGGCCGAACGCGGCCCTGGCCTCCAGCCGGCGCAACAGCTGGTGTGGGATCAGCCGCGTCACGCCGACGAGCACCTTGTACTGCAGGCCGGGCACCGAACGGGTCCGGCCACGGCGCAGGTCCGTCAGGCAGTCGGCGACCACCCGGTCGGCGTCCAGCCACAGCTGGTCCGGCACGCCGAGCTTGTCGCCGGCGCGGGCGTGGAACTCGGTCTTCGTGAAACCGGGGCACAGCGCCATGATCCGCACGCCGGTGCCGCCAAGACTCACGGCCATGCCCTCGGAGAACGTGGTCACCCAGGACTTCGTCGCCGAGTAGGTCGCGCCAGAACCGGGGAAGAAACCCGACACGCTCGACACGTTGATCACCGCACCTCGGCCGCGGGCCAGCATGCCGGGCAGTGCCGCCCTGGTCAGCCGCAGCACGGACGTGACGTTGACGTCCAGCTGGGACTGCAGCAGCTCCGGGTCGGTCTCGGCGAACGCGCCGGTGGTGCCGAACCCGGCGTTGTTGACCAGCAGGTCGACGGGCTTCTCAGCGTCGGCGAGCCGTTCCTCGACGCGCTTTCTGGCGCGGGCGGTGGACAGGTCGGCGGTCATCGGCGTGACGTCGACGCCGTGCGCCGCCGACAGCTCCGCGCTGACCTCCTTGAGCCGCTCCCTGGTGCGGGCCACCACCACCAGGTCGTATCCCTCGGCGGCCAACTGACGGGCGAACGCGTAGCCGATTCCGGCCGTAGCTCCGGTGACGAGCGCGGTGGGCATAGGGACACGGTAGTAGCCGGGCTACTCGAAGCGCTCCCCGTGGCGGCCCGTCGGGTGTTCGTGCTCGCCGACCGGATCGATCTCCGCGTCGAACGGGTCGATCACGTCGGCGATCTCGCCGATGTCGCGCAGCAGGCGTTCCAGCCGGGACGGGCTGGCCTGTGCCGGCGCGGCGGCGAGCACCCAGCCGTCCTCCAGCCACACCACGGGAATGTCGGCGCCGACCTCCTCCGCCGCGTCGGTCAGGTCCGGTGTGATCAGCTTCTGCGCCTCGGTGAGGTCGGAGACGAACGCGTAGCGCTCGCCGACCCGGCCGAGCAGGTCCGGCATCTCCGCGCGGCGGAACGGCGAACCGGCGAGCCACAGCTCAAGCACGGCGTCCTGAATTCGCCGGCACTGCACGGCGGCGATGACCGCGGTGATCCGGCCGCCGGTGTCCAGGTCGAAGACGAACACCCGGCGCCGGCCGTCTGCGGTGAAGGTCGAGCCGGCGACGACGTCGCGCGCGACCCCGCCGCCGTGAAACGCGATCGCGCCGTCCTGCCACTGGTTCGGCAGCTCGTGGTCGGTCTCGGCGAACTGCCAGCCGCGCAGCGCGGCCCACCGGCGCCGCTCCCGGTTGCGCGAGGTCAGCCTGGCCCGGTCGCGCAGCAGCAGCGCGGCACCGGCGATCCCGGCTACGACCGCGATGACGAACCAGATCCACGCCGGTATGCCCACGCCGCAGAGCGTAGTAGCCCGCGGCGCAGAGCCAAGATCAGTGCTCGGCGCGTCGCTTCCTAAACCAATCGGTTGACAACGCGAGAGCGTCGCCCTAGAGTCCTATTCAACCGATCGGTTGAGAACAAGAAGGAGGTGCCGGAATGACCAGCGACCAACTGTCCAAGGTCTTCTCCGCCCTCGCGGATCCGACTCGCCGCGACATCGTGGCCCGGCTGGCCGTCTCCGACGCCACTGTCGGCCAGCTCGCCGAGCCCTACGACGTCTCGGTCCAGGCCGTCTCCAAACACCTGCGGGTGCTGGAGGACTCCGGTCTGGTGAGTCGGAGCCGAGACGCCCAACGCCGCCCATGCCATCTCGAGGCGGAGGTATTCGACCTGATGACCAAGTGGATCGACAGGTATCGCGAGCGCGCGGAGGAGCGCTACGCCCGCATCGACGCGGTACTCGCGGAACTGGACGACGAGACAGAGACCGAGCAAGGAGCAGCATCATGACCACGAAGACGATCAACCAGACGACGATCGAGGTCGACCCGAACCTGCCCACCATCCGCACCGTCCGCGAGTTCGATGCCACGCCGGACAAGGTGTACCGAGCGTTCACCGACCCGGAGCTGGTCGCGAAGTGGCTCGGCCCGCGCGAGTACCCGGTGAAGATCGACGCGTGGGACGCGCGGACCGGCGGCAACTACCGCTACTCGGGCAAGAACGCCGGCCAGGACGAGCCCGGCTTCTACGGCTCGTTCCACGAGCTGCGCGAGAACGAGCGCATCGTGCAGACCTTCTCCTACGACGGCATCCCGGACGGCGTCTGCCTGGAGACCATGACCTTCACCGAACTGCCCGGCGGTCGCACCCAGCTGGTGTCGCTGTCGGTGCTGGACTCCATCGAGGGTCGGGACGGCCTGGTCGCCAGCGGCATGGAGACCGGCGTCGTCGAAGGCTACGACCAGCTTGACGGGCTGCTGACGTCGCGCTGACCCAGCGCCCACCAGGTGTCCATGCGGGGCACCACGGCCGCGGCCGGTCCGTCCCGCACGACCCGACTGATCCGGAACAGGAACGCCGCGATACCGGCCGCGCCCTGCATCCAGCCGACACCCGGCGGAAGCAGCGGCGCGGCCGCGCGGTGTTCGAGGAACCGCCAGTAGGCGTGCGGTCCGTCGCGTACCGCGCGCTCGGCGAGGGTGTCGGCGAGGTGTAGGGCGAACGCGAGGTCGTCGCCGTCGCCCGCCCGCAGCCAGGAGTCCAGGAACACCTCGCCGACCCCGGCCGTGCCGCAGCAGCGCCCGTCGTTGTCCCAGAAGCCCGGGTAGCGCCGGGCCGGCAGGCCCGAGGTGGCAACGCCGTGCAGACACCGGCGATGCCAGGCGATCGGCGACTCGCCGGCGATCTCGGCGACATCCGCGTGATCCAGCGCCAGGAACAGCAACGACGTGCCGGTGCCGCCGTGGCACCAGCCGTAGGCCACCTCGGCTCTGTTCGAAACCCGGTGCGGCACAACGAATCCACGACCGTCGACGGTACCGAGCGTGACGAGATGCTCTGCGCCACGGCGGGCCGCGGAGACCAGGTCAGTGCGATCCAACTCGGCACCGGCGAGCGCCAGCGCCGTCGCGACACCCGCGACGCCGTGCGAGAGGTTCGGCAACTCGACGCTGGCGTCGGTGCGGAAGCGCGGCGACACCAACTGCCAGTTCAGGCCGGTGGGGACCGGCTCCGCCTCGGCGAGCAGTACCTCGGCGGCGCGGTCGGCCAACTCGCCGGCCGCCGCCACGTCCGCCCGCCTGGCCCACAGTGCACCGAGGAGGACGCCGGCCGTGCCGAGGACGACGTCGTTGATCCGGGCACCGGGCAGGCAACGCGGTGGACCCATGATCGTCTGCGGCCAGCCGTCCGGCGTGGCGAGGTTCCGGAGCCGGTGCACGGCGTCCGCCGCTCCGGGCACACCCAGTGCGGTCAGCGCACCGATCGTGCTGACCAGCCCTTGGAAGTACGTGCAGTCGGACTCGGTCCGGACGGCCGCGCGCAACCGGTGCGCGATCGCGTCGGCCAGGCTCCGCTCCTCGTCGGTCCATGGCCGAACGAGCCGGATGTCGGCCAGGGTGAGGGCCAGCCCACCGATCCCACTGTGCATGCCGTTCGGGTTGCCGGGGGTCTCCTCGATCTCCGGCACCGACGCGGGAATCCGCGGGCCGCCGTCCCACCGCACCTGGTCCAGCACCCAGCGCCAGGCCGTCTCCGCCAACTCGCGGTAGGCCGCCTCGGTCACCGGGCCTTGCCGACGATCAGTGCCGAGCTGTCGACCGACGCGTTGGCGGCGACGTCCACCCGGACCGTGTCGCCGTCGCGGATCTCGCCGGCCAGCAGCGCCTTCGCCAGCTGGTCACCGATCGCCGAGGACACCAGGCGGCGCAGCGGGCGGGCACCGTAGATCGGGTCGAAACCGTTGATGGCCAACCACTCCCGGGCCGCCGCGGACACGTCGAGGGTGAGCCGGCGGGCCGCCAGCCGACGGGCAAGCTGGCCAACCTGAATGTCCACAATGGACGTGAGCTCCTCGGTGGCCAGCGAGTGGAACACCACGACGTCGTCGAGCCGGTTGAGGAACTCCGGCTTGAAGTGCCGGCCGACCACGTCGAGCACCGCGTTCCTGCGCTGCGTCTCGTCGAGGCTCACGTCCGCGATCACCTGCGAGCCGAGGTTGGACGTGAGCACCAGGATCGTGTTGCGGAAGTCGACCGTGCGACCCTGCCCGTCGGTGAGCCGGCCGTCGTCGAGGACCTGCAGCAGCACGTCGAACACGTCCGGGTGCGCCTTCTCGACCTCGTCGAGCAGCACCACCGAGTACGGCCGGCGACGCACCGACTCGGTGAGCTGGCCGCCCTGGTCGTAGCCGACGTAGCCGGGCGGGGCGCCGACCAGCCTGGCCACCGAGTGCTTCTCCGAGTACTCGCTCATGTCGATGCGCACCATGGCGCGCTCGTCGTCGAAGAGGAACTCGGCGAGCGCCTTGGCCAGCTCGGTCTTGCCGACGCCGGTGGGGCCGAGGAACAGGAACGAACCCGTCGGCCGGTCCGGATCGGCGACCCCGGCGCGGGCCCGGCGCACGGCGTCGGAGACCACGCGCACGGCGTCGGCCTGGCCGACCACCCGCTTGCCGAGCTCGTCCTCCATCCGCAGCAGCTTGGCGGTCTCGCCCTCCAGCAGCCGGCCGGCCGGGATGCCGGTCCACGCGGACACCACGTCGGCGACGTCGTCCGGACCGACCTCCTCCTTGAGCATCAGCTGCTCCTCGGCGCGCTCCGCGGTGGCGGTCGCCGCATCCAAGTCCTTCTCCAGCGCGGGAATCCGGCCGTAGCGCAGTTCGGCGGCACGGCCGAGATCGCCGTCGCGCTCGGCCCGCTCCGACTCGCCGCGCAGCTGCTCGAGCTGTTCCTTGAGGTCGCGGACCTTCTCGATGGAGCCCTTCTCGTTCTGCCAGCGCGCGGTCAGCGCGGTGCGCGCCTCCTTCTTCTCCGCCAGCTCGGTGCGCAGCGCGGCCAGCCGTTCCCTCGAGGCTGGATCGTCCTCATTGGACAGGGCAACCTCCTCGATCTCCAATCGGAGCACGGCACGCTCGACCTCGTCGACCTCGACGGGCCGGGAGTCGATCTCCATCCGCAGCCGGGAGGCGGCCTCGTCGACGAGGTCGATCGCCTTGTCCGGCAGGAACCGCGCGGTGATGTAGCGGTCGGACAGCGTGGCGGCGGCGACCAGCGCGGTGTCGGTGATCCGCACGCCGTGGTGCACCTCGTAGCGCTCCTTGAGCCCGCGCAGCATGCCGACCGTGTCCTCCACCGACGGCTCGCCGACGAGCACCTGCTGGAAGCGCCGCTCCAGCGCGGCGTCCTTCTCGATGTGCTGGCGGTACTCGTCGAGCGTGGTCGCGCCGACCATGCGCAGCTCGCCGCGGGCCAGCATCGGCTTGATCATGTTGCCGGCGTCCATGGCGCCCTCGCCGGTCGCGCCGGCGCCGACGATCGTGTGCAGCTCGTCGATGAACGTGACGACCTCGCCGGCGGAGTCGGTGATCTCCTTCAGCACGGCCTTCAGCCGCTCCTCGAACTCGCCGCGGAACTTCGCGCCGGCCACCATCGCGCCGAGGTCCAGCCCGACGACGCGCTTGCCACGCAGCGACTCCGGCACGTCGCCGGCCACGATCCGCTGGGCGAGGCCCTCGACGATCGCGGTCTTGCCGACGCCCGGCTCACCGATCAGCACCGGGTTGTTCTTGGTCCGCCGGGACAGCACCTGCACCACCCGGCGGATCTCGGCGTCCCGGCCGATCACCGGGTCCAGCGCGCCGGAGCGGGCCCGATCGGTCAGGTCGACGCCGTACTTCTCCAGCGCCTTGTAGGTGCCCTCCGGGTCGGCGCTCGTCACCCGCGCCGAGCCGCGCACCTTGGCGAACGCCTCGCGCAGCGCGTCGGGCGTCGCGCCGTGCCGGTTGAGCAGACCGGCGACCTGGCCGCCCTCGGACGCCAGACCGACGAGCAGGTGCTCGGTGGAGACGAACTCGTCGCCCATCTCGGTCGCGAGCTTCTGCGCGTGGGTCACCGACCGCAGCGCGTCGCTGGCCAGCTGCGGGGCGGACACGGTCGCGCCGGTCGCCGAGGGCTGCGCGTTGGCCAGCTGATCGAGCTCCTTGCGTACCTGCGTCGGATCGGCACCGACCGCGGTCAGCAGGGGGGCGGTGAGCCCGTCGCCCTGGGCGAGCAGTGCGCCGAGCAGGTGCACCGGCGTCACGTCGGGGTTGCCGGCAACCGAGGCGGCCTGTGCCGCCGACGAGATCGCCTGCTGGGTCTTCGTGGTCGGGTTGAAAGCGTCCATCCCTCACCTCAGGTTCGCACTCGACTGACTCACTAGCCCAACGTCAGCAAAGTTGAGTCGGTTCCACTCAACCTCGGCATGGTTTGACGCGGTCACCCCCAGGATCCCGCTCCTCACCCACATGTACCAACCGGCTGTCCACACGCCAACCCCGGTTATCCACAATCCCCAGGTCTCTATCCACAGGGCTGGATAGAGATACGGCGCAACGATCCACAGATGCGGCCGTCCGGTTGACCCCGGAATCCAGCGGTTCGGGGGACCCATTTCGACTAGCGCGCCGGCGCTTTTGCTGGCAACGGCACCAGCCCGCCCGCCGGACACCAGACCCCAACGTCGCTCGAATGCCGCAGCGTCCGAACGGAGCGTAGTTCCGCGTCACACGAAAGTGTCGTCTATGGGGACAACGGGGGAAAATCCGTCTAGGGTCCAGATGTCAGGGATCGACCGGCGCCCCGCACGTCGATCGGCTCTGGCACGCCGGAGAAGGTGGAGACTGTGTCACGATCATGACAGCCAACGCCGTGGTGAACCCGTTTCCCCAGGAGAGTGGTCCCTCTCCGGCAGACCCCATCGCGAACATGGCCAAGCACGTGCGCGCGAGCTTCGCGGTCGTCGAACCGTACGCCGAGCAGGTCGCCGAGTTCTTCTACGCCACGCTGTTCAGCATCGCGCCGCACATCCGCGAGCTGTTCCCGGTGCACATGCAGGTCCAACGATCTCGGCTGTTACGCGCGCTCGTGCACGTGGTGCAGATGGTCGACCAGCCGGACGACCTGATCCCGTTCCTGCGCCAGCTCGGCCGTGACCACCGCAAGTTCGGCGTGGTCGGCGAGCACTACGAGGCCGTCGGTATGGCGCTGTTGGCCGGCGTCAAGCAGTACGCCGGCCGGGCATGGACCGAGGACGTCGAGCGCGCCTGGGCCGAGTGCTACACGATCATGGCAAGGGCGATGCTGGAGGCCGCCGCCGTCGACACCGGCCCGGCCTACTGGACCGGAACCGTGGTCGAGCGCCGGCTGGTGCTGCCCGACCTGGTGATCATCCGGGTGCAGCCGGACCAGCCGGTGCCATACCAGGCCGGCCAGTACCTGAGCGTCGAGGTGCCGCAACGGCCCCGGCTGTGGCGCTACTTCACGCCGGCGACCGCGCCGACCGACGACGGCCTGCTGGAATTCCACATCCGCGCCGTCGACGGCGGCTGGGTGAGCCGCGCGGTCGTGAAACACGGCGAACCGGGCGATGTGTGGCGGATGGGGCCGCCGATGGGCCGCATCCGGGTGGATCGTCACTCCGGCCGCGACGTGCTGATGGTCGCCGGCGGCACCGGCGTCACGCCCATGCGCGCGATCCTCGAGAACCTGGCCGGCTGGGGCGAGAACCCGCGGATCCAGCTCTTCTACGGCGGACGCACCCGCGCGGACCTCTACGACCTGGAGCACCTGCTGTCGATCGCCGCGAGCAATCCGTGGCTGCGGGTCGTCCCGGTCATCGAGGGAGAGTCGACGATCGCCGCCATGGAACGCGGCACGCTGGCCGACGTGGTCACCCGCTACGGCGCCTGGCCCGACCACGACGTGCTGGTCTCCGGTTCCCCGGCGATGGTGCGGGCCACGGTGTCCAGGATGCTGGTGGCCGGCATCCCGCTCGACCGGATCAGCTACGACCCGTTCACGGTGGACTGAGCGCCGTAGCGCGCCGCGATGGTGCGGAAGACCTCCTTCGGTTCCCACGTCAGCTCCGGATACGCGGTGCCGTGCTTGCCGTCGAGGTCTCGGACGGCGCCGTAGCTCGCCAGGTCGAGATCGCGCCGTGGCCCGGGACGGCTCGGCAACCCGTAGCCGGCGAAGGTGAACCAGAACGCGCCGTGCACGCCCTCGGCTTCGAAGACGTCCGTCAGCTCAGTGAAGTACGCCGCCTGCCCTGCCTCGTCGCGCACGTGGTCGCTCCCCAGCACGTGCGGCCGCGCCATGACGTCGAGGATCGTCCAGCCCATACCGCCAGCGTCGGCCGCGCCCCGGTAGGTGCAGCAACCGAACTCGCTGATCACCAGCGGCTTACCGTGCGCCGCGTGCTTGCCCACCAGCTGGGGATACTCGGCGGCGTTGGCCGCGTCGCGGTACAGGTTGACCGCGGCGAAGTCGAACCCCGACCAGTCGATCTCCTCCCACGACCCGGCGGCGTAGCTGATCGCGCCGCCGAAGTGTCGCCGCGCGGCGTCGACGACGTCGCCGAGCACGGTGGTGAAGTCCCGCTCCGGCGTGAAGCCGGCCCAGGCCGCTGGCTTCGTCGCGTTCCAGATTCGTTCCATCAGGAACGCGCCTGGCACGAACCCGGTGCAGAACAGCGACATCTCACAGCCGAGCACGAGCACGGTCTCCGGGTCGCGTGCCCGGATCAGTTCCGCCTGCCTGGCGCAGTCCGCGAAGTAGGGCGGCAGCCGCGCGGGGGTCAGGTCGGTCGGGAACGGGGAGAACCACACTCGCAGCCCCGCGTCGACCGCGGCGTCGGCGGCCAGCCGGAGGCGGGCCGGGTCGTCCCCGGTGATCCGGACCGTGTCGCAGTGCAGGTCCGTCGCGATGATCTCCAGCTCCCGCCGCACCACCGCCGGCTCGAAGTCGATGCGCGAACGGTCGCCGACCGCACCGCCGAAACCGGTGTCGTAGTTGATTCCGCGCAGCATCACCACTCCAGAATGTACGTCGTACACTAACTGTACGTTGTACACTCTCCTCGTGTCACGTCCTCAAGAACCGCTGGTCTGGCACCACCCGGAGCCGCCGGGGCGCCGTAACGCGCTGACCAGAGCCACGGTCGTGGCCGCGGCCATCGACCTCGCCGACAGCGCCGGGGTGGACGCGCTGACCATGCGCAATGTCGCCGACGCGGTGGGCGTGTCGACCCCGATGTCGCTGTACCGCTACGTGCTCAACAAGGACGGCCTTGTCGACCTGATGCTGGACGAGGCGTCCGGCGAGGTCGAGGTGCCGGCGGAACCGAGCGGGTACTGGCGTGGCGACGTGCGCGGCGTGGCGACCAGCCTGTGGCGGATGATCAGCCGGCACCGCTGGTACGCCGAGTTGGTGGACAGCCGGCCGCCGTTCGGGCCGCGGACCATGCGGCGGGCCGCCTTCCTGATCACCGCGCTCGACGGCGCCGGCCTCACCCCCGCGATCGCGTACACGTCGCTGGTGGACAACTACGTGACCGGCACCGCGCTGAGCGTCAACCGGGAGCTCACCATGCTCGACCGGTTCGGCATCGGCTCGACCGAGGACCTGCGGACGTACGCGGACGAGATGGCCGACGACACGCTCGCGCCCCGGCTCGAGGACATGCCGGACCTGACGGCGGACGCCCGGTTCGAACTCGGCCTGGACTGCCTGCTCGACGGGTTCGCCGCGCGGCGACCCTAGTTAGCGGCGCGGCTTGGGGCGCCACACCACCAGCGCGGTCTGCTGCCGGACCGGCACCAGCTCGTTGCGGTACGAGCGGTGGATCGCGGCGGCGGCCTGCTCGGCGGCCGCGTGCACGGCGGCCAGCT
>Ga0193742_1001752_pt1 | contig 12766 bp, 14 predicted proteins | sample L2c1metaG_FD_165511 | JGI IMG/M metagenome (GOLD analysis project Ga0193742, IMG submission 165511) | Soil microbial communities from a riparian zone of the East river system, Colorado, United States - L2c1 | ecosystem: Environmental > Terrestrial > Soil > Riparian zone | place: USA: East River... | reverse complement strand
CTATGAACATCTCCGGAACGAAGACATTTTTCTTAACCACATTTTTCTATGCGAGGATCTGGATTCTTGTCGTATGATAACATCATCACTTCGTCCTTTTTGGCTTCAATCTATGACTTGAATCCTTCCCGATTGCCATTGTCTGCCTGCAACCGCATCTTCAAACCCTTTTTGCATTTAGTCTCTAATAATTTACATCATCACTTATTCCTCTCTCCATATACTTTGATTTGCATCCAGTGATTTAGTTGTACGATATACATTACAAACAAACAGTCCCTTTTTTTTTAACATAATGGGGCGTTGTCAAACCTAGACCTAGGTATATTTATTTATTCAATTGCATACAGTGTACAGAATAACCTGGTGATCAGCAAATCCATAGGGCACAGAAAGTGAGCCATCCTTTTTGTTCACTTGGTTACCTGCCCTCTATTCAGTTCATAACACTCGGAACTTTTCTCTTTATTCAGCGATACCAATGCACCGGAACAGCTAAGAGTGGGACAAGTTGAATTCATCGTAAGCCTTCGTTCGCTGTATTCTGACATTGCGAAAGCTCACTTCCTTGTCTACGCGACCACCTTCCATGATATGCCTGGTTCAATGGATGTTCTAAAATAACGCATATGGCAGATGTGGGATAGGATTCAGCGTCTTTAAAGTCAATGGGGACAAACGTCAGTGTATACCGAGTAAGCAAATTTCGCATCGTGCTTGCCTGTTTCCTGAATCCCAACCAACTTCTCAGTGCTACAGTTACATCAATCTCATCGTCAGACTCTATCTTACCCAAATAATCTCGTACCCTCATCCGTCATCGACCCGGAGCAAATATGTTACATTTCATTACGGCATTCTAAGTGGACTGTATCTTGAAGTTTTATAAGCGCCTTTCCCGGTGACCAGTAATTTATTGATTGCTCAAGGTGGCATTCTCGGCGACTCAAACCAGGTTCAACCTTCAGATATCCTCAAACTTTTCCAATATTCTACATTTCCCCCTTCGTCTCGTTCTGTATTTCTTACTTGAATCATGTTCCGCTGTACTCGCTTTCTGTATTGACTTCTTTGATAGACGTTCTGGATTGGGAATAGCTCGTTGGAGTGTATCTATAAGCAATGATTAGCTAGCCATGTACTGGGGTAATCTCTGGGACACGGCGTTCAGGATTTGGCCAATGCTGTGTATAATTCATATTCATATCCACAATACAGATTACACTTATCTGTATTGTGTACCATAGGGTTGAGTTGGGAATTTTCTGGGGTATGAACTTTATATTTGGTATCCACTGGCCCTGTTCATTAGGCTCAGTTACAACCATTATTTCAGTAAGGGAGAAATTTAAGAAAAATTAGTGCTATGTATTTTTTTTAAATCTCATTTTCCATTTTTTTTTGTTCAGCACCCAAGACTGGTTCAAGTCTAGACGTTCTTAGCACTTACATACAGTTACTGATCCTTTTTTTTTTTGTTGGACTCGCATAGATTGATCATCCTTTGTCCGATCGAGGTTGACGTCTATATACTGTATGACATCGGGGTGACTTGAACCATACTTATGACATGTGTAGCTCAAGGGAGTGCCAAGTTACTTACGACAAGTTCAATTTCATGGGGTCATAGACCCAACTTTGGCAGACGTCTTGCACCGAATCACGGACTAATGTGGATTGGTACACCAGTGACGGTAGGAAACACTACTAAATTCATCGATACTCCTCTGACTGCGAAGTCCTGCCTTTGGTCCCGGCGTTAAATATGCACCGGTGAGCTTCTGGACAGTAAGTAGGAAACATTAGAATTCTTCAATGCTCCTCTGACTGCGAAGTTCCACTATGTCAAGCGTGAACCTGGATAAAAGTTTGGCGCAATAGAATCTATGTCAGCCGGTACAAGGCAGAGCAGGTTTGATTATCTCGCCAGCCCAGTTATCGTATATATAAGAGGTGCTCATTGGCGTTCGCCTCCCTCATCATCGACTGTACACCACAGTACGTAACTACTATCTCTTGCACCCGGCCTTTATTCGTCCTCCCACCAGTACACAATGTCGTTCTCCACTCTTAAGCCCAGGGGACACACTGGCTGGCATCATCTAAACCCATTCGTGATACCTACATCGAGGAGCAGGTTAAACTTGCCACCGAGGCTCGGCGAGAGGGGAAACCGCACCAGCCCGCAGTCCAAAAGTTCAAAGAGCGTATCGAGGGTGATCAAGTCATGAAAGATTTGTTCGATCAGACCTTCTTGCAGGCCTCCATAAAGAATCTTGTAAGCGAGCCTCTCGGTGAGCAGTAGACAATGAATACTCACTGTTAAATTTGCCAGGTTGAAGACTTCGAGATACTGCTGTACATCCTTGACAACATCATTCAATCAGCTCCTCCCTTCATTATCGCGAAAGATGATGCGGGGAACCCCATTGGTGACCCTATCGGCGCGCCCATTTACCTCTTCTTCGATCTTCTCTCCAATACTTCGGCAGGTAATGACCTCTTCCGCCTCCCGAGCTTTAACGTGGCGATGAAGGCCTTGTTACTTACTTGGGGAACCTACCTCAAGGACCCAGAGTCGAAGCGCGTTCTCAACACAAGTGAAACAGGGTGGTTCAGCGAGCTTGGGCTCGCAAAGCTCGAGAGGAACCTTGCCCCCTTGACGTTCGACCAGACTTACAAGAGTAAACCCCAAGCCGAGTATCGCGGTTACACATCCTGGGACAACTTCTTCACCAGAGAGCTCCAGGATGGTGTTCGCCCCGTCCATCACCCCGAGGATAAAACCCTCATCCACAGTGCCTGCGAATCGACCGTCTACCGCATTGCCAGCAAAGTCAAAAGGCATGATCAATTCTGGCTCAAGGCCCAGAAATATTCCCTGTACGACATGCTCTACAGAGACGACAAGATGGCCCATTGTTTCGAGGGCGGAACGGTTTACCAGGCATTCCTCAGCCCCTTGGAATACCATCGATGGCACTCCCCAATTGACGGCGTCATTGAGGATTTCCTCATAATTCCCGGTTCATACTACGCTGTACTCCCTGACGAAGGTGCACCCATCGGTGACCCTGATTTTCCTGCCGGCTCTCCCTACGGTGCCCTCATCCGCTCCCAGCCCTACCTCGCCGTCGTCGCTACCCGCGCCTTGATCTACATTAGGGCAGACAACACCGACATTGGGCTAGTATGCTTCATGGGCGTGGGCATGCTAGAAGTATCTACCTGTGACATAACTGTCAATAAGAAGGATCACGTCAATGCGGGCGACGAGATAGGGATGTTCCACTTCGGCGGCTCCACTTACACTCTCATCTTCGAACCCAAATGTAACGTCGCTTTTCGAGCGGAGATGCCCGTGAATACGTTTGTCAAACTCAACTCCATCATTGGGCAAGTTGTTCCGGAGGATAAGGATAAGGATTGAAATTACATCAGTACATCTGCGCATCACTGATAGTAAAGCAAATGTCGCATGCAAAAACGAAATCAGGAACATTTGTACAATGTGCTTCAAAAAGGATGTACTACTTACCACCAAATATACGAACGGGTCTTGTGAGTGATTGGCCTGGGGATTATTCAGAATCTTCAACTGGCACATGCTGCTGCTGCCATCGTCGTCGTGAAAAGAAATAACCTGCTCTAGTGAAGATGACGTTATTACACAAGAGTCCCAACACTTTGATATATATTCCAGATCCTCATGTGTCAACAATCGTCCTCGGGTGTTGATAGCAAGGGCCGGGACATAGCATTCTGAGTCCAGTAGAGATATGAATAGGTCTTTGACGATCCCCTGTTCCTCCTTGTCAAAAGGGAGGAATTGGCGACCGGCGATGATCTAAAAACGCGATTACAAACTGCGTCTATATTTGACATGAAAGTTGCAAAAATCCATTCCGAAATACGGACGTTTCGATGTTTTGAAATTGGAGTTGGGAAGCGAAGTTTGACTTTGAGGCAATTACTGAGAAAAGGTGCTACCCAGAAGTTGGAAAAAACTCATTTGACTCATCGTTCAATTCAGCGAAAAAAGGCCTACGTGACTGTAGGTAGACAAAAGGAGATCCCATCGGAGATACTGTATGCCATAAGGAATGGTAGAATGGGGAAGAGAGCTTGGGGGGTTGGGTCGCAATGTTGAAAACTTGAACCTCGGCTGAACTAACCATTTACCGCAGGCTCACATAGCGACCTGCGATGGGCTTCGTTAGATATGCTGAATGATCAACAAGGCATGGACAAAGCACAAAGATTAGATTACTACTTTAGGAAGGTGGCCAAATTACCTATAAATAAATATGTATGTGTTTATTTGGCTAACAAAGGTTCCCAAAACGGAAGACAAAAAAAAGCCGACGACAATTATGAAGATTGCACAATGGCTAGTCGCTGGCAACGCAGCGGCCACTTTGTCTTCCTCATGGTCGCCGGGTCTTACTACTCTCTATCTCTTACCACAACCATCACGTCTCTTTTCACTAGTTCGCGATGTTCGCGACCTTCTACGCTCTCCTAATACTCTTTCACTCAATCTCAACCAGTGAGTAGAACTTTGTCCTTTGTCCTTTATTATATATAATGTAATATTTCTAGCTGCACAAACTACCCCTGCAATCCTCTGTATTCCAGATCAATGTCTTCAAGGTTATTCAAACACGACTGGTGTGTACACTACCATCTGATGCTTCCATTTGCCATAATCAATTAACTCATTCTTTACTTGATTTAGTTGGCGCCAAATTATCTTCTTCTGGCGCGACAACCATCCACCTCCTACCTGGGCAGTATTCTGCTACCACGAACCCCCAACTACTTCATGACAGTCTCACCTCATCTTCCGCCACTTTATCATCTTCTCCTGGATTCACGAACTCAACCGCTGTATCACTTCCACTTAATCTCGCCCTTCAACCCGGCCTGGCTCTATTCTCAGGTTCTCTTTATTCTGGACAGTCGTCATTTACAGGTCTACCTACTACACCCGCGGGTAACACCTCTACGCCACTCGCTGCCCAATCACTTACTTTATCTTCAACTGTTTGGGCTGCCTTAAATTCTGGGAATAACCATCGTGTTATTGTTTGGGATGCAATTCCTGATGTTAGCCAACTACCGGCTAGCAATCTAGGGTCGCTTTCCCTCACCGACATCCAATCTTCCGCTTGCAGCCCCAGTTGTTCATCTTCAGGCGTGTGCACTGGCTCTGGGACTTGTCAGTGTGCTTCCGGGTTCACTGGTGCCTCGTGCGAGTCCTGCGCCTCTGGATTCTTCGGTTCCAAATGTCAACCCTGTCTGACGAACTGCAAGGCCTGTGATGATGGTGTTACTGGTTCAGGAAGGTGTTTGAAACCCGTAATCACCAACGACCCTGCCAATTGTAAATGTCTCAACGGACAGTGCGGCTCCAACGGACAATGTGCATGCAATGCCGGATTCACGACGGCCAGTAACGGAACTGCATGCGCTGCATGTTCGCCTGGTTTCTTCTTGACCTCCACTGGTGATTGCCAAGGTACGAGTCTAGCTGGCTCATCTTGTTTTTCTCCGAAACTGACTGTTACCTAGTTTGTCAGCTTGGTTGTACCCAGTGTGCGGATGGTACCGGTGTTTGCATTGCCTGTAAATCAGGCTTTTCCCAGAATGCGAACGATCGTACCAAATGTGATCCTCCTCAATCAACAACCACCACAGGTCAAGCTTGTCCCGTTGGTAGCTTCAGTAACGGTGCCGCTTGCTCGCCGTGTTCCTCGTCATGCCAGACATGTACAGGAGGAACATCGAACGACTGCATCGTCTGTGCTGCTGGTCTCTTTACTTTCAACGGCGGATGTATATCGGCCAACTCAGATGGCATCTGTCAGGGGTCAGGTCTTATCGCCGATAACAATAAACGGGAATGTGATAGTAAGTTATTGTCAAGTTTCATTACCAACTCGGCATTGATGTCTTTCGTTCAGCCTGTGGCGCTAAATGCACGGCATGCAAGATACTCAATTTCAATGTGGCATCCACTGTCAATCAGAAACAGTGCACTGCTTGTTTGCCTGGGTTCTTCCTTTCTAATGGTACCTGTGTCGGGAGCTGCCCTTCGGGCACCGCCATCTCATCCCAGGATAATTTGACCTGCATTGGTACGTTACACAACCTGGCTTTATTTATCCGAATTTTAACACACTTTATCTAGCTTGCGATCCATCCTGTGGAACATGTGCAGGATCTCCAACATTCTGTCTGACATGTGTCAACAACCAACTCGCCTCTGGAGGAAAATGTGTTTCCAATTGTCCCTCCAATACGTTCTCCTCCTCCGGATCCTGCCTCACATGTCATCCAGACTGTGCCAGCTGTTCAGGCGGCAGCTTCAATCAATGCACAAGCTGTCCTCCCAATAGACCTGTACTCACGAACGGTCGGTGTTTACCCACTTGCAGCAAGTCACAGTTTTTCGACTCCACGTCATCGACTTGCCAATCTTGTGATTCCAGTTGTTCAAGCTGTTCAGGTCTAGGACCTAACAATTGCCTTGCATGTTCAAGTTCGACACAAGTTCTCGTTGCAGGATCATGTGTCGCTGCCAATTGCTCATCGACCTCTAATGTGGTTGCTGGACTTGGCGTCTGCCTGTCCAATCTTGTCGTTTCTCAGCCATCAGGAACGGCCAGTGCTCCTCTACCCAGCATCTCGGGCTTGAATAAACCCACTGTTGTTACTACGTCATCTCACAGGCTTGCCTGGTGGCAGATCCTCTTGATGGCCCTTGGCTGTGCCTTCATTTTCGTCGTCATCATCTGGCTATTCAGAAGACGTCAACGCAAACAACGTGCTAAACGGACAGCGCAATTCGCTATGGATTCCGCCAAGAAACGCAGGACTGGATGGCGATGGAAGCTCATCCGGTTTGGCGAGAAACTATTTGGCCGTGCACGTAGTCCGCGGGTACCCATCGTTCATCCGGGTCCATCTCGACAAGAACGTGAGGACTTCAAGTTGACCCAATTAAGGATGGCGGAGGAAGCGAGACGCCCTGCATTTTTTGCTGCCAGTGGGGAAGATGGAGGCGGCGCAGATCTCGTGAAACTTATTGCATCGTATAACCGACCATATTCGCCTGAAACCTCGAGATACCATAACAACCACCATGATCAGATCCCTCTGGCTGATCAGCGGTCACTTAGTGATGCGTCGTCGATGTATTCGCAGATGACGGGTTTACCTCGCAAGGTTCCTGACCCACGCCAGCCTCTCAAGTCCCGATTCTCCATGAGCACCTTCGCTACAAATGAACTTCAGCAGAAGAGTCACTCTGGGAAGAAAGCATTCTGGAAATGATCTCTTTTGACTTTCTTTTTCTGTTATTTTCGTTACCTATGTTCCTCGTTTTGTCTCTTGTCACTCACATACACCCTCTCTTTCGCTCTTGCATCTTTCCTTCCTTGATCCACACAATCATTTAGATATATCATTATCTTCATTTATGTACATGTCCCCCCACATCACACGAACCCTTCATGATGAATATCTACATCTCCCACTTATAATACATGACAACGTCGCATGGACGCTTAACGTTTAACACTTATGGACACTACCTTTAGTTATAGATCCTTCATTTACGCCCTGAAACTACTTCATTCCATTCATTGCCTCCCCATTTTCTGCAGTTGCAGTTTGTATCTGAGTTTTATTTTTATTTTGTATACTAATCATCCTAAAATGCATCCATTTTCCTGTACACTGTGGCCCTGGTCAGCTGGCGGCGTTCTCCGTCAATTAACGCCTGCTAACAGTGCCAAAATGATTTTTACTTTGCAAAAGCGACCGAGAGTTAGTGGTTGATGTCCTCACTTCTTAGTATACCTTCAAGATTAGATGTTCGAAAGATGGTTTAGGTTGCGGATAACCCATTGAAGTGTAGCTGGAAGGTCCAGGGGTATGGGATACATATAGCTAGCCATGTATCGGGATGAGGATTTGGACAATGCTTCCATATACATATATTTTATAGTAAAGGCATATACTGATGCTTACATTCAAGTTTGAGTCCTGTCGCAAGCTAGGTTATGAACGTCAGAGAAAAAGATTATTCATGATACATGAACCACCATAGAAAGGATATATATACAATAAGTCCATCAACTCCTCGCAACAAACTCAAGCTTCCCAGACTAGCAGGCGAGAGATCCTCTCGCTACGCATTAGTAGCTCCGTAATAGGGAGCTTGTATGGGACCCTGATTCTGATATAGGGGCTGATATTGACCATTTCCGATGTCTGAGTCAAAAAAGTGAGCGCCGAGAGCTGTTATTTTCAAACGGAACTCACAGATAAAACCACCGCTTCCATAACGTTCTTCAGCTTGCATCTTCCTGTAAATGAGCCAAAACGCATGGATGTGACCAGGGAAATATCCTAGACTGTCGCCGGGATAAGCGCCTGTGGGTTTCAGTAGGTATTCGAAGTAGTTAGGCCGGCGTACGTTGTCAACAAAATGTTAATGAGTAAATCGCAGCTACAGCCTGTGATCATCGCTGCTGCGGCTGGAGGGAATAAGATGGTGACCTTGCGAGAATGGAGGTTATAGGTGCAGCGTATGTTTAGAGATAACCACAGAAAGACTCACGAGAATGAGAATAACATCTGATGACCTGACCATGTTTAGGTAGAGGACAATGTACTATGTGTGATGGTGGTGGTCGAGACAAAGAATGCTGCCGTGCTCACTGCGTCTACATCACATGACATTGAACTGTGCATTATAGTTATTAATAAATCTACAAATCTACATAGTAACACGCTATAATTGACGCATACACATCTGTTATTCACAATATTTCGGTCTGCGAGAGGAGCCTAATAAGTATAATATCTTGAACTGTCATTCATGGTTTAAATGATCAGACAACGATATCGGAAGTGAAATAATAGTAAGTAATACTTACTTCGTTTGATTATACTGGCTGTAGCTTTCGTGTCCTACGGAGAAATTGTGGTTAGAAAGAAGTATAGCATCGAAAGAATTCTTGCTTACAATTGCACATGTAAGATGGGCGTGAAGCGTTCTGCGCTTCGGAGAATATTGTTTATGGGTAGCGGTAAAAACGTCGAGAAGATCTGCAGTGTGATTTCAGCAGTCAATCAAGTGGCCAAGTGAAAAACTGGACCAAACGACACCCTTACGTTGAGTTACACGTTTCGTTTCGTTGGGCTTAGTGACATCATATGAAGGAATATATGATGAGAATTTTATGCCAGATTTCAGTTTTGAATGCAGAATATCCATTTTGTTCAAGAACAACACAAACCCGACCGACTCCAAGAACTTATTGCTGCAAATTACTTGCCACAATTTCAAGGAGTCAGTCTAAACATTTCCATGAGTACTGCTGCTATTGGGACACTCGGTTATAAGCGACGTACCAGTCGATTAACGCTTTCGTCTTCGTCAAGAAATTGGTTGAAGCCTGACAAAGGCGCTAGAAAGATGATGGCGTTGACTGTATGAAAACTCGATTGGCCATTATACCGAGACAAGCCAAATATGTCACAGACCATCGTCAAAATACTGGGCCCAGGCAGCTGCCAGTATGGGGTGAGTAACTTGAGATATCCGCGGAAGACAAAGTAGCTATACCGCGCTGATTACGGCTACCACCAACGTCGTAAATTGTCCATTGCTTGCCACTTCCGTTGAAACCTTCAGCAGCGATGGTGTGTTCTTCAGGTCCAATGGTGGTCACACGAGCTCTCAAAACGTCGTCTGATGTGGATGGAAGTCAGCAAACAAATTTGAGATATTGTGAAAGCCTTAAACACACACCTGGCCTGGGTTTATAGTTCTCTCTCGTCACGCGAATTGCATGGTCCAAGAAACTGCGTTGGATAATTAGGTATTGAATGAGGTTCGAGTCACCGTCCATTAACTCACAATCCAGGCTGTTCTTCCAGAGCAATTCCGGCTGATTTCAAAGTTTGCTGCAATAAGTCATCATGCCAAAGTGCAGCGATATCCTCGCCCAAAGCGACGAGGACCCGACGGTTCGGGTGGTCTTCTGCGTCAAAAAAACTTTTACTGGGAGGACTCGTGGATTCCTCAGAGCGACGGTAAAGTGTGATGACTTGCTTCCAACCGTTGCGAACGGCATTCTCGAGCGCATGAGCTGAACTGTGTGGCTGTTGCATTTCGGATGGTGCACACATAGATAGGATCCTGACAATGTCTTCTTCAACTCTTCGTAGAGGAGCTAATCGAAGGCAAAGTGTACGAAGTTTAGGACACATGAGACAGCTGGACGATCCAATGCCTTGATTCCGATTTGAGATGAAATCAAGGATGACATTGACGGATCGAACAAGGTTTAATTGAATGACCGGTCGCCATAACTCAACCTAGAAATGGGTAAGCGATTATTTTTTTGAAGGGGTAGCAGGACAGGCTGACCTCCAGTTCGAAAGCTTTCGGTGCCAAGTGCAATTGGAAGTTTTTCAACACAGTGGATTTTCCGGACTCGGCTTGACCTATGATTGTATGAGGAGGAGACTTAGAGCCATAATACAGTGTATCTCACCTAGCAGCAAAACCTTGACTCTGGATGTTTTTCTCTGTCTCTCCTCATGCTCCAGGTACAGTTGGCGATCAATGGAGTCGCTCCTGTATTTAGCATCTGTCTCCCTCTTTAGTCGCCTACGCTGTTCCTCATTGGTTTCACTGTTAGGGGGCGGTGGAGGCCATGAATCGTGGGCCGGCCTCTTGACCGTAAAAACAGGCATTCTTGATAGGTCAGTACTGTTGAAATATGGACTGGAAAGTAAAAGGAATGAAGACGACCTACACAAAGGCTTAATAAAATAAAAGGGTTTGGCCTAATGGCCTTCTTCGTTGGCTCTATCCAAAATCCCCATATTGACCGTTGTCCGAAAGTCCTCCATGGCAACTCAAGTAGATGCCACCGGACGGAACCGCTGTACAAAACTACTGATGCACCGACGGGACCGTACTTGTAGATAAAAATAGACTGTTGTTTCAACACTCGGTGATCTGGTGATAACGCAAAAATGTTGGATTTCCATACCTCAAAAGCCTGCATCTTCAGAAATTTTATGGTGGTAGATATATACTATTTGAATATGAATATTTTTGAGAGAGAAGTCTTGTACAGGTGCAGGAGTTTAAAATGTCGCTCTGCGTACACAAAACAGGCTGATGTCTGCTGATGTTCAGTCAGATCTAGTCCGATCGGATGGCTCGTTTGCTCTGAAATTTAACTGAGTTATCTAACAACAGCTAGCGTTTATGCTACAAACATTTTGTGCGCATACAGGCAGTCCTGAATGCACCATTTTCGAAACAGCGATTCTTCCGCTTCGAAGTGAGAGTCATTGCGTGATTTTTGGTATTATTGTAATTTAGAAACAGGTTTTTTTTTGCTTACAATCTCGTCCCATCAAAAACCCGAGATTCACAGGCGATTACCCAGAATGGATGGGCACGAGACCAAGTGGAAGCAGCGCCACACTGATCACCGACCCGGACTCACCAATGCCTCTCCAGGTAAAGGGGGCCCAAGGATCTTACGGGGTCAGTAGAAATTTCTATGCCTAGAAAAATGGATATATCAGACTGAAAGTAGTAATTCTAAGGAAATCATTTCTCAATTTATGAGGCGTCTATGGACACAAGGAGTCCACCAGTGTGTGTCATTCTCGCAACACCAATTTTTGGGGGCACACGTGATTTCTTTTTTACAGGTCATCACGGGTCGGTTCTAACCCGTCCGTATGCCATCTCTGGAATTGACACGGGTCCCTTACGGCTTCCACGGTTCTTCCTTATTATCATAAATTGGGTAAGAAAGACTGGGAGTGACCAGCTTCGGTTTTCCAGTTTTTCAACAAGGCAAATACCGATATTTGACCAGTGCCGATCCATATGCCGAATTCGGATAGTTGTTGCATAATATTTATTAATATTATATATGTCCCTAAATAAATATCACGTATAAGCAGAAGGAGTGGGGTTATTCGGCCGCCGCCAGGTACATGCCATGCCAATGATGCCATCAACAATGTGATGAGTGTTGATGGCAACTCTCGGCGCTGTTTCGGGTACTCATGCTCGTTGTTGGACACAGTGAGCATGCATATTTCACTCCTTCTGGGTGCTTTTCATATTTTCTGCATTCCTGCCCTTATACATCACATAAGGATACTACAGTGCATCAGCAAACTGGGGCCCAGCTATAGAGCATTACATAATGTTCTATAGTGACATAGTGCCATAGCATGGGTCCCTATCTCTGTAGCGCCATGCTGGCACTCCAGAGTGTGATATAGTGTGACCTCAGTACTTCATAGTACTATATAGTATGACCCCAGCATTTTATAGCTCTGTGTAGCTGCCCCTTTTCTGTTCTAGTGCAATCCTAATACATAAAAATAATATGTAAATTTTGAAACCCAGAATTGATATAAATTAAAAATTTCCATATATTTCACTATCTACTTGTGAACAATATTCAAGTGTTCTATATGATATATATATAGCTGGTGTGTGGGGGTGGAAAACAGGTGATTGTGGGGTGGTTGGTGGCAAAAACAGACAAAAAAGGGTGATATGGAGGTGATGGTGGCTAAAATGGTTGAACTGAGGGTAGTTGGTGGCCAAAACAGGCCAAAACAAGTGAGTTAAGGATGAAATAAATAGAATAACTCACCAAAAGGAGGCAGTGGTGTCCAAAACAGGCAGTTGTTAGGGCAACTG
>Ga0193742_1001751_pt1 | contig 12768 bp, 8 predicted proteins | sample L2c1metaG_FD_165511 | JGI IMG/M metagenome (GOLD analysis project Ga0193742, IMG submission 165511) | Soil microbial communities from a riparian zone of the East river system, Colorado, United States - L2c1 | ecosystem: Environmental > Terrestrial > Soil > Riparian zone | place: USA: East River... | reverse complement strand
CGGCAAAGAGATTTGATGAAAGCAGGGGGTTTAAGTTTATCTCATTCGCGGTTTGGTGGATCAGGCAGGCTATCATTTTTGCCATTGAAGAACAGACCCGAATTGTCCATTTGCCATACAATCAGGTTACTTTATTGGGCAAATACAATAAAGCCTATGCAAAGCTGGAGCAACAATACAGCCGGCAGCCGACGGAGTATGAATTGGCTAACGATTTAGGGTTGACTGTAGACAAGCTCAGGGACCTGGTATGGCATACCGGAAAGCATATTTCATTAGACCGTCCGGTTGGTGAAAACCCCGAAATAACAATGCTTGACACTATACAAAGTGACAACCTGTTTTCGGAGAATGCTATTACATCGGGGAATGTGAGCAATTATATCCTGCGTTGTTTACATGTGCTCAAGGATAAGGAACGCCAGATTTTGACGCAGTATTTCGGTTTAACCACCCTGGAGCCCATGTCACTTGAGGAAATTGCCAAAAAGATTAACCGTTCAGTTGAACAAACGCGGAGACTTAAGGACAAAGCGCTTGAATGCTTGCGTAACTCAGATGTTGGCCCTTCTTTAAAGGGATGCCTGAATTAATATAAGGTTCGGCCGGGCCGGGCTATAACTAATTTTCTAAAAGATAAAGTCAATATTTTGAAAACCCTGATCGTTCCTGTAGATTTTTCGAATTGTTCCCTCAATGCGGCCATATACGCACTTACCTTCCGATACTTATACTCAAATAATTGAATTTACTAAAATTCAGTCTGCTTAATTCGAAAATGGGTAATTTTCAACCAGGGTGTCAACCTTGAAAGTAATCATGATGATCGTCCCATTGTTATTTTCAAACTGTATTTGACCGTTGATTTCTTCGATAAGTCCCCTCATGAGTTTTAAACCAAGGGAATCGATATCGGTATCGTCCCTGGCTTTTACCATTCCAACACCATTATCCCTAATGATAAGTTCAATATTTTCACCTGTTTGCTGCATTTTGATGCTGATCTCACCCCGCCTGTTACCGGGGAATGCATATTTAACGGAATTTGTGATGGCTTCATTTAAAACTAATGCCAGCGGAATGGCCTGCGATATACTGAGTTGAACCGGCTCAACTTCAAGGCTAAAATGAATGTATTTTCCTGCATCAAAACTATCGCGAAGGTAACTGACCAATTCAGGAAGATATATGGCCATATCAATCGTTCTCACATCATCTGACTGATAGAGTTTTTGATGGATCAATGACATGGAGAATATCCGGTGCTTGCTGGTTTCCATTGCCTTTAATGCATCGTTTTCCAGGTACATCGCCTGCGATTCCAAAAGGCTAACCACCGTATGCAAATTATTTTTTACACGGTGGTTCACTTCTTTTAACAGCCATTCTTTTTCGGTCAGCAAACGCCCCAGTAATTCGTTTTTATGGGTGATGTTTTGGTTATTCTTTTTCCTGAGCCTGCTTTGGCGGTAAAGCAACGCCGCAATGATCACCACCAAAACAATACCACCTATGGTTACATTTTTTATTAACCTGGCTTTATTTAAATTGGCCCTTTCCAGTTTTGCCTTTTGGTTCAGTAATGCTATCTGGTTTTCCTTTTCTTCGGTGGCGTATTTCACCTGCAATTCCTCTGCCTGCCTGATTCTTGAAATGACATAATTAGAGTCAGCTAATTTTTTGTACAATCTGGAGTGGCGCACCTCTGATGCATTGTCTCCTTGTATCGAGTCGATCCTGATCAAATTGTCTAACGCACCGAGCTCATTCCCCAGTCCTCCGCTTGTACGTGAAGGATCTGAGAGGTATCGCTCATAAGTGATACGCGCCTTACCATAATCGCCTTTTGAAAAATATAGATCTCCAAACTCCTCAGTAATAAGTGCGCGTCTGAAACTATACCCATTTTTTTCCAATTGCTGCTCAATACGATCAGCAGCAACCAAATATTTTTCGGCCATGTCATAGTTTTTAAACGAGCTATAACAGTTTGCATAGGTCATATTATAGAATAGTTTATCTACAATCGTTTTCGGCGGCATTTTTTTTGAAACTTCAAGCAAGATATTCCAGGCTTTATCGGGATGATGTAAAGCGGCACGAGAATTAACCAGGCTATAAAGGGTTAAATATAAATAATTGTCGTTACCCGTCCTCAACATAGTATATACCGCCTTCTCCAACCATTTTTGGACTTCTTCATGCTTTATATCTTCAGTAAAATATAATTGCCCGATACGGCTGTAAAAACCGCCCAATCCAATACTGTCATGCACTGCCTCAGCTACACGTACCGTTTCAAGGGCATATTGCAAGGGTTCCCCAAACTTGCCTTCAAAACCGGTTATCATGGCAATCGCATCGGTATTGTATTGTATAAAAGGGAATTGGATCGATTGGGCCAGGCTGAGTGCTTCGAGCGAGGCTTTACGGGCCTTTTCCAATTGATAAATGGGTACGTTCAGGTAACTGATATCCGTTAGCGCGCATATTTCGCCTTCGGTATTGTTTTGCTGATGATAAAGCTGCCGCGCCTGCTGCAGATAAGCTATCCGTTTGGAAGTCGTAATTGGCGTAAAACCGGTGTACAGGCCCCGGTAAAACCACACTTTTGCCTCCATTACCTGATCACCTGCTGCCTGGCAGTCTTTTATCAGCTGATCAAAGATGGGGTCGCCATGCTGAAAATCGTAACCCTCAACATACATCTTACCGATAAGCAATCGTGCCTGGCGGCCCAATTGCTGCTCGTTCTGCGCCTTACTTTCGCTGATGGCTTTGTTTAAAAAATATAAAACGCTGTCTTTATAACGATGGTAGCTATCCGGCTCGAAGGCATAATAAGCGCCCAGGAGCACTAACAATTCAAGATGTTTTTTTCCCGTTGAGGCAGACAGCCTTCGTAAACCGTTTTTGGGGTCTCTTTTATCTATCCATTTTAACTGACCGGCCAGGTCGGGGGCGTCTATCCCTTCAGCAATCACCGGAAGCCGGCTCAGCCCAAGGGAATGGGCGCAATAGATAAGGCTGCTGTCCAGGTCCACCTGGTTTTCCTTCGCTGCCGTGTAAAATGCCTGGCTAAGCTGCAAAAGCAGGCGCTGCCAGGAGGTTTTGTATTCAGATGGCTTATTTTTTTGATCGGAAAGTAATTGCCGGGGAGAATCAGCTGAAGATGTATTTTGGGCCTTCGCGTTTAAATAGAGCGTCAATAATAATATAACGACTGTAGAGAGCTTTCTCATAGTTTTACTTATTTGAGAATGTTACAGTGTAGATAATGGCAGGTAAAAAAAGTCCTTATTTAAAAGTATAGGCGCGATAAGTAACAATGATATGTTGCCATAAATTCCTTGCGATTAAAACAGCCTTTCTTATATGAATTTAGTAAATTTTAATCAATTTCTAATATTATGTAAGTCATTATCAGTTAAACTGTTGCAAATTATTTGCGGATAATTCGGAAATTTCCGCTATGGCAAACTTGTAAAATATAAAATAAGGATACTGCAGGATCGGATTCATGTGACCTTCAATTATTCACCCTTACAAAGCTATTTGTAATCAAGCCTGATGACTTTTAAAAATCTATCATTGTCTTTGATAATCAAATAATGAGGGCGAAACCTCCGGAAAGAGACCTCGCAGTAAACGGCTAAATACCTGCCGCCTAATGGGTGATTGAGGCAGCCTTTATGAAACTATCCGTTAATCCCAGCCATCAAATTCCGGGTCTTCGATAGCGGCATAGATCAAAACCACGATACAATAAAAAAGTACGGCCCTTGTAAAAAGAAACAATAAGATTTCCATTTTTTATTTAGGTAAGGTTTTTGGTGTCGAAAGACAGCGTTTATGGTCACTTGTTATAGAGAATGAATAAGATTTGCATCAGGTTGAGATACAATGAAAATAATTTCAGTTTAATATGCCCGAAATCAATTTTCTTCGGTCTTGCATGCGCCAACCGGTTGATCGCATCTTTTACCCCCGAATTTTTCAACATGTGTTCAATCCCTTGTCTGGCAAGCATAGCGGCTTTTGATATACCCCCCTTTTTCATGGCTTAAATTTATTTTTCTATATTTCTGCTTGTCCATAAATACAGAAGCCGTGCCATCATTTAAACAACTATTTATCAAGCATTTGTAATTTTTTAACTCCTTGTCATTTTCATTATTTCGGAATTATTACGAGTCTTTATCGGTATTTAGCAATTTCGTTAAACCGGCGGGCGGTCACCTTCAAATATCCTGGTTTAGAGTGGATCGGTGAAAAACAGAGCTCCTTAAAAAAAAACCATTCTATCAGATTATGCGGCTGCCGGCGCATAGGCTTTATGCTGACTGTCCGGGGGATTTGAAGCACCTTTGTTGAGGTTAATGGTAAAATTGGAGATAATTTAACGGGTAGTTTAAAAGCAGTCAAGCCTAAGTGAAGTAAATTTCACTTAGGCTTGAAAATTAATGGTCCTATTTAAATTAACCATTTAGACTGCCATTTATTTTGAAGAAAATGCGTACGCCGCTCTTAAAGCAAAAAAGTGTCCCCTGCTGCTGCCATTGTTTTCGGTAAAGTTGGTACATCCCTCCCACCTAACGCCGGCATTCAAATAATTCTTTCCGCCTAATGGAATTTGCGTACCTGCCTGTGGAGCATAAATGAAAGTGGCGGTTCTTTCAAAACCAAGGGTAGATTTATTGGTCACGAAAGCGGCACCTGCTTCCAACTGTACATAAAGGAGGCTGATCGGAAAGTATTTTAGGCCGGCTTTTACCGGTATAATATTAATGTCAGGGGCCTTTATGCCAGTGCCGAATACGTTATTGACGCCGAAAAATTGATTGTACCCTGTATTAGCCGTAATGTAAAATTGGTCTGCAAACGGAAAGTCAGCTTCTATAGATCCGCCTACCATCGATTTGTGAGAATCCCGAAAACTCCCAGTGGTAACTCCGCCATCTGCGCCAATACTATAAATGATCCCGCCTGCACCCGCGGCGGGTGTTGTGGTAGTTTGCGCTTTTACTGTTAAAGTTCCGCCCATAATAGCTGCAAAATATGTTACTGATTTAATTAAGTTTTTCATTTTTCCTGATTTTTGTTATTATTAATGATTAATGATTTTTTGCAGGGAGAGATAGCAAGACTAACGGCTTTCTATCTCTCCCTGCGTAGGGCAAATGTCCCGCTCCACGGCTTGAAAAATCTTCGATTTTCAAACCACATCGTTATAAAATCAAATAATTCTTCCTGTGATACCCAAAAACCGTCTTTTTTAGTACGGGCTTTGATTCCGGCGTACATCGTGATCTGATTATTTGAGCAATTAGAAGCCACAGGATCTAACACCGCTGCAATTTCAGCGTTACCTTTGATGCGCGGTTCTATAATGTGCAAATAAGCCAGGTTTAGTCCGTTGAAGTGTTCAGCCGCATACCCAAAGATTGTCGGGGAGCGTACAATATTTCAGGTATAGAAAAGAAAGTTTTGATTCAGAAATTAATTTAATTTGGTAAATTCACATAACATAGGCTATTTTGCTCGCAAGAACTTATGGCACACCTGTACTTTTATAAAGAGACTTTTTTTTACCTGCCATTATCCACGCTGTAACATTCTCAAATAAGTACCGTTATGAGAAAGCTATCTGCAGCTGTTATATTATTATTGACGCTCTATTTAAATGCGAAGGCCCAAAACACATCTTCAGCTGATTCCACACGGCAATTACTTTCCGACCTGAAAAAAACAACAGCCGGTAGCGAACGTCTTGAAATATTAATAAAACTCGGTAGTTACTACATCTATAAACCGGGAGAATTTAAAAATGACCTGGATAGCGCAGATCTGTTTCTTAACCAGGCAAATGAACTGAGTGCAAAACTAAAGCAATCTAAAATTCAAAATAAGGTTTCGTTCCTGAAAGCTGAAGTAATTTTTGAAAGGGGAGATCAGCCGAAAGCCCGGATTGCTTACTTGCAGGCAGTAGATAACTATATGCGGTCCGGCGAGAAGGAAGCAGCAGCGCAGGCCTGGATAGGGATAGGGAACAGGGTAATGTATTCGGATGATAGTACTGGAATGCGGGGACTGCGCAGTTTTGACCATGCGCTTAATATATACACAGAACTCCATGATAAGGAAAAAGAAGCCGGGGTACTTAAATATGTTGGTGATTGGCTTTTGCGGCAAGGGAGATTGGATGAGGCCGAAAGTGAATTATTGAAGGCACTAAGCATTTACAAATCCATTGGCTATAAAAAGCTGCATCACACTTATAATCTGCTTGCCGCGATAAGTAATGTAAAAGGCAATTTAAACAAAGCGTTATATTATTCGCTCGAAATGATCAAAAGTGTGCAGGCTACCGGTGATACTACCCGGGCATTTTTTTTACATCGAAAGCTAGCCGATCTTTACCATAATTTGAACGAGGACGACAAAAGTATATACTGGTATAAAAGAGCTTTGGTTAGCGGCGCTAAAGACCCGAGGTTATTTTATGAAGTCAACAATATCCTTATTTCCCTGATGATAAAAGAAGGCAGGAAAAAAGAGGCACTGGAATTTCTGTTAAAGCTCATTAAAAAACGTCCGCCAACTACCGATTGGGAGAAACTAACGGTAGCAACAACACTCGCCGAATGGCCGACTTTTATTTTTCCCGTAAACGATATGTACCGGCCGGTATTTATCTGCACAAAGTGCTGGCTATCCAACGCGGGATCGGTGAAGTGGACACGATAAGAAATACTTATCTAAAGCTATTTAAAACGGATTCTGCAACAGGTAATTACCTGTCGGCCATCAGTAACTATCAGCGATATAAATCATTGACCGATTCTATTTTTACGGTCGCCAAGGCTAAGCAGATAGCCGAATTGCAATTGCAATACGAAAAAGATCAGAAAGTGCAGCAACTTGAAAACAAGGGTAAGTTGCAACAGACGGAATTACAACATGCGGGAACCGTGCGGAATTTTATTATTGCCGGTGCGGGCCTGCTGTTCTTATCCCTGGCAATGGGCTACCGGCGCTATCGTCAGAAACAACATAGCAACCGGTTGTTGCAGGAGCAACAAAAGGAGATCAACCTGATTAATCAAAATCTTGAACTTACAGTCGGTGAAAAGGACAGTCTGTTAAAGGAAAAGGATGACCTGCTGATCGAAAAAGATTGGTTGCTTAAGGAAGTAAACCACCGTGTAAAAAATAATTTGCATATGATTATCAGCCTTTTGGAATCGCAGGCGATGTACCTGGAAAACGATGCATTAAAGGCAATGGAAACCAGCAAGCACCGGATATTCTCCATGTCATTGATCCATCAAAAACTCTATCAGTCAGATGATGTGAGAACGATTGATATGGCCATATATCTTCCTGAATTGGTCAATTACCTTCGCGATAGTTTTGATGCAGGAAAATACATTCATTTTAGCCTTGAGGTCGACCCGGTTCAACTCAGCGTATCGCAGGCCATTCCCCTGGCATTAGTTTTAAATGAAGCCATCACCAATTCCGTTAAATATGCATTCCCCGATAACAGACTGGGAGAGATCAGCATCAAAATGCGGCAAACAGGTGAAAATATTGAGCTTATCATTAGGGATAATGGTGTCGGAATGGTAAAAGCTACGGAAGACACCGACATTGATTCCCTTGGTTTAAAACTCATGAGGGGACTTATTGAAGAGATCAACGGTCAGATACAGTTTAAAAATAACAATGGGACGATCATCACGATTAGCTTTAAGATCGACCACCTGGTTGAAAAATATTCATTATTGGATTAATCAGAAAAGTATTATTGGTACAAGCCAAAGCTTAAAAAAGGTCATCGGGAATGCAGCAATAGCTGGGCCATCTGAAACTTCCGTGCTAATTTTAGGAGAGAGCGGAACCGGAAAAGAAAGAATTGCCGATTTAATACACAATTCCTGTTAGTAATTATAATCAGATCGGAAGGGTTAGGGGGCAATGGCCAGTATTGCCCCACTAACACCATCCGCCGGACTACTGCATTGTTTTCCGGATATCCAAGCTGCTCACAAGCCATCTTTGTGAAAGGGTTTTTGATGTTGTATCCATAATAGTAAAATGTTAAGTAAAGACGGATCAGTTATGCACCTATAAAATTTGGTTTTCGTTTTTCAAAAAAAGCCTGGGTGCCCTCTTTAAAATCAGCGCTCATTAACGCCAGTTTTTGATTTTCAGCTTCTATGTCCAGTTGCAGGGTAAGGTCGTTGGTCAGCGAGGCAATCAAAGCTTGTTTAGTCAGGGCCAATGCTTTTGTTGGCATTTTTGCCAGGTGTGTTGTCAGATCATCCCTTTTTTGCAGGAATTCCGCTTGAGGAAAAACTTTATAGATCATACCCATGCGCTCGGCATCGGCAGCTGACAGTTTATCGGCCAGCAGCATAAGCGCGGATGCCTTTTGCCAGCCTATTAGCCGGGGCAAATAATAAGTACCTCCGCTGTCAGGAATGAGCCCTACGTTAGTGAAAGCCTGCAGAAAATAGGCATTGTCAGATGCGATAACGATGTCGCAGCACAACGCAATATTAGCGCCTGCACCTGCGGCCGGGCCGTTAACCGCTGCTAACACCGGCTTTTCGAGTTCTTGTATGGCTCTGATAACAGGATTATAAAGTTCTCCTATTTTTCTGCCCAACTCTCCCGGGCTGCTGGCGGATGCTTCCGCAAGGTCCTGGCCTGCGCAAAAAACATCTGACGCTCCAGTCAAACATACACATCTGATTGAGGGATCTTTACACTCATCAAGACTTTTAAGAAGCGCTACTGCAAGGGCTTTATTGATAGCGTTCAGCGATTTCGGTCTGTTAAGGGTGATCAATCCTATCCCATTAGCGACGGAAAAAAGAACCGGAGAAGATTCTGATGCATTGGTAGTCATAATTATTTTTTTTAAATAGTTTTAAATAGCTAAGTTGTTGGTGCTCATAGCTAGGAAATTTAAGAGTTGTTAAGCGCGGCAGTACGGCTGCTGCACCTAACAAAAGTATCCTTTCGGCTACGGCCAGGCCTCTGATATTCAAACAATACGCTTCAACAAACAAATAAGAAATACTACATTCTTTTAGGGATAGATTTAAACAGCCATAATGCAATAATGACAGAATTAGCAATATTCTTTTTATTTTTAAGATTAGGTCCAAATGAGAATCTAACTAAAGAGTATTTTTCAAAAGACATTATCTGTTTTAATGCTGTAACCCAATGAATACCAAGATACTTATTGTTGAAGATCAGTTTATCGAAGCCAATAATCTGGAACTTATTTTAAAAAAAGCAGGGTATCGTATTTGCCCGGTTGCCCGTTCCGTACAGGAAGCGTTAAAAATAATCGGGCAGGAGACTCCCGATCTTGTTTTACTGGATATTATGCTACGGGGGCCTTTGACCGGAATTGATTTGGCGAAAACGCTAAAAAAGGAAAACATTGCTTTTGTCTACCTCTCGGCTAATTCAAATAAGAAAATTTTTACGGATGCAAAAGCGACTAAACCTTATGGGTTTTTGGTAAAGCCATTCCGGGAAAAGGATGTATTGGTGATGTTGGAAGTCGCCTTGTACCTTCATCAACAGGAAAAAGAGCAAAACAAGAACAATACAGCTTCCGGATTGCTTCCTCAAGCAAACAGTCCTGATATACTGAAAAACATTATCGGGGGCAGTCCTGGTATGCAGGAGGTCCTCGGCAAGGCCAATATGGTGGCAAAAACCGACACTTCTGTTCTGTTATTGGGCGAAAGCGGTACTGGGAAAGAGGTAATTGCTAATGCTATACATTATATATCGTCAAGAAGCCCACAACCTTTGATTGTTGTAAACTGTGCTGCACTTCCTGCAAACCTGATTGAATCGGAACTTTTCGGACATGAAAAAGGAACATTTACAGGAGCCGTGAGTAAACGGATTGGTAAATTCGAACAGGCGGATGGGGGTACTATATTTTTAGACGAAATCGGCGAACTGCCGTTAGATCTGCAGATTAAATTTCTACGTGTATTGCAGGAAAAAGAAATCGAGCCGATCGGGGGCAGCACACGTAAAGTTGATGTCAGGGTAATAGCCGCAACCAACAGAGATTTAGAGGATGAGGTTATAGCAGGTCGATTCCGGATGGATCTTTATTATCGGCTTAATGCCTTTCCTATCCTTCTACCGTCTTTACGTGAACGAAAGTCAGATATCTCTGCGCTCGCCAGGCATTTCCTGGATAAATATGATAAACTTTATGGCAAATCCCTAAAATTAAGCGCTACTGCTCTGGGGGAACTAACCAATTACTATTGGCCGGGGAACGTAAGAGAATTGGAGAACATCATCGAGCGACACGCCATTTTAGCAAATGGCCCTATCATTGAAACGATCGAGTTACAGCAAAATGTAAAAAATATATTCGATAAAGAACCGAGGCCCGGTAAGCTTAAAACATTGGTGGAACATGAAAGGGATTACCTAATTGAAGTGCTCGAAAAATGCAATTGGAAAATATATGGTCCCGGCGGAGCCGCTGAAGTACTGGACATCAATGTATCGACCCTAAATTCAAGAATAAAAAAATTAGGGATAAAAAGGGGGTAAAATAAACAGGCCGGTAGTGTTATTTTTTGTCTTATATTGAAAATCCCACTCGCCAGAGTGGGCATAAATCATTGATTTTCAGGCTCCTAAGGCTGGGCTCGAACCAGCGACCCTCTGATTAACAGAAAGAACCTCCGTGCATATAATATCCTAATTGTCAGTATTTTACAACATTAAATTATTTCATTGTTACGTATTTGTAACACATTTTGATCTTGCATCGCCATGTTTCGCTTCAAATCAAGTATAATGAAAGTATTAATCGGATTATTTAACTATTCTCAATTTTTTGCTGAAACCATTGTAAATAGCGATCTGTTTGAGAAACCAGGTAATAAGGTAAATTAAGTAAATGGTACTTTTTCCCACCCGGTGTAGTTGCTTGAGTAATTGCTAGTTCACCCGCATAAAACCGTAAAGCCATTTGATGGGAAACTAAATCCATATATAAATGCAAAGATTTGAGTTTGCCTTCTGTTCCCGATTTCACTTCAATCGGGATGAGCTTGCCTTCAAATGGCCAGACAAAATCTACTTCTGCAGAAGACGTGTTCTTTTGCCTTACCCAAAAGTTAAGACTGCTTAAGGCATTATATTGTGATGCCAACAACTCTTGCCCAACCAAATGCTCTATCATTGTACCCTGGTAAACCTTATTTAAATCAGCTGTACTCAATATTTCCTTTTGAATACCAGCAAAGTAATTAAGCATTCCAGTATCTAAAATTTGTAATCGGGGCGATTTCTTGTGATCGGGTAACAATGGCAATTGTGTATCGGTACAAGGGTAAAGAAGCTGTATGAGCAACGCATTTTCCAACGTACGCAACGCTTCGCTCATATCACGCGATCTATAGGAAGAATTACCAAAACCTTCAAATTTTATTCTTTTGCCAGCCTGAGAAAATGAAGCCCTTATAGCATGCCGAATATATTGCACCTGTGAATTTGTTGCTGCATACTTCTCCACATCATCTATATACGTTATAATAAGCGCCTCATAAATAGATTGCAACGCAGTAAAGTCTTTATTTACACTGTAACTGTTCACAATTTCGGGCATGCCGCCAATCAATGCATATGTATGGAATAGCTGCAATAACTTTGAGTGGGTAAATTGTGGTGCAGGCACAGTTTCTAAATAATCTGATGCGGCGCTTTCACCAATTGCGTCTAAAAACTCAGGGAAGGAAGCAGGCCGTAGTACTTTGTATTCTACCCGGCCTACGGGAAAACTTACATTTTTGTTAAACAGTGTTTCGAGCATACTGCCTGCAGCAACGATAGCTATTTCAGGCTCAGACTCAAAGAAATACCGCAAAATATTCAAGGCTTGAGGAACCTCTTGTATTTCATCAATAAAGATCAGGGTGCCGCTTTTTTTGGAAAGCGTTTTATTTTTCAGGAAAAACAGTGCTTGTACTAATGCCTCTATTGTATTGAACTGTTCAAAAGGTTGCCTATCATTGGGTAATTCCAGGTTTAGATAAATATATTGATCAAATCGCTTAGCGAACTGGTTAATCACAGTTGTTTTTCCAACTTGTCTTGCACCCCTGATAACTAATGGCTTACGATCACTTTTTGCCGACCAATTTTCTAACTCTGTAATGATATTTCTCTTAAACATGGCACAAAATTAGGGTAATTTATTGAAATAAATGGCACATATTTAGGGTAAATATTGATAATCTCTATCACAAAATAAGGGTAGGATTAATGAGAAGCATTAAATTGAGCAACCATTGATTTATCTTAAATATTATATGTTCGGATTGAGCATTGCGAGTTTTAATTAATTGTCAGCTGTTTTGAGATCGTTATCAATGCGCCCAGGGAGAAAGTATTTGACTACATCAGATTCATTCAAAATCAGGAAACTTTCAATACCAATGCAATGGAAGATGCTGACCGGAAAAAAGAATTTAAAGGAACCGACGGCACCGTGGGTTATGTCTATGCCTGGAGCGGCAACAAAGACGCGGGGATTGGCGAAAAAGAAATTATTACTATCACAAATGGCAAAAGTGTGGAAATGGAAATCCGTTTTGTTAAACCCATGAAAGCTACCGCCAGGATCATCATGGAAACGGAGCCCTTGTCAGCTAACGAAACCAGGTTATCCTGGAGCAATGCGGGTAACTTGCCTGTTCCGGA
>Ga0193742_1001749_pt1 | contig 12771 bp, 9 predicted proteins | sample L2c1metaG_FD_165511 | JGI IMG/M metagenome (GOLD analysis project Ga0193742, IMG submission 165511) | Soil microbial communities from a riparian zone of the East river system, Colorado, United States - L2c1 | ecosystem: Environmental > Terrestrial > Soil > Riparian zone | place: USA: East River... | reverse complement strand
GACGAGCAGCTTGCCCTGCTCCATCATCTTGTAGAGACGGTGGACGCCGGTCGTGGTCTCTTCGGCAACGCCCTTCCACTCCTTGGCGAGTTTCTGGAAGTAGGTGGCGTCCTCTGCGTGAATCTTTTTCAGCAGATCCTTGATGACGCCCTCTTCCTGATTGCTCGAGGGAGTATTGACCCAGCCGTCGCCCTTCTCGAGCTCGACGCCCTTGTGGATCAGCAGGGTTACGTCGCCGCCGTCGTCGATGACGAGCTGGGGTCCGAGGCCGCCCTTATGACGCAGCGCCTGGTCCGTGCACCACCAGTACTCTTCGAGTGACTCGCCCTTCCAGGCGAAGACCGGAACGCCGGCTGCAGCGATGGCTGCGGCAGCGTGGTCCTGGGTGGAGAAGATGTTGCAGCTTGCCCAGCGAACGTCCGCGCCGAGAGCAACCATGGTCTCGATCAGCACAGCGGTTTGGATGGTCATGTGCAGCGAGCCGGTGACGCGAACGCCTGCCAGCGGCTTGTCCGCGGCATACTTGTTGCGGATCGCCATCAGTCCCGGCATCTCCTGCTCGGCGATGTCGATCTCCTTCCGGCCGAACTCCGCCAGAGAGATATCTGCCACCTTGTACTCCGTTGCCACTCCGCGCACTGCGGCTTTATCGATAGTTGCTGTTGCCATTGCCGGCACCTCATTCCAGATTAGAGAACGTTACGAACTGTCACAGGATACCATTCTGGGCTGTATTTTCGTGGTATACGGCCCCGCTTGCTGCACCATTGTTCATCCCGTAGTAAAGGCTCTAACTCTCTGCATTCGGGTGCGGCTGCCGTACTGCGAGGCTCAGTGCCGCCGCACACAACGCCAGGCCGCCAACCGCATACAGCCCACCCGCGAAGCTGTGTGTGGCATCGCGGAGCCTGCCGGTCATATAAGGGCCGGAGAATCCGCCGAGGCCGCCCAGGGTCGTGATCATGGCTACGCCGCCGGCTGCGGCTGCACCCTCTACCATGCGTGTCATCAGAGCCCAGAATGGCCCCATCGTGCTCCATAGCCCTATCGACGCGAGACAGAGAGCGCAGAGGGCCACGGTTACGTTAGGGGCGACCGCCGTCCAGGCGAACCCAATTGCAGTGAGCGCCATGCATCCGGCCAGGTGACCGCGCCGCTCATTCCACCTATCCGAGCTCCAGCCGATGATGACCGTAAAGATCGCTGCTAGAACGTAGGGCACAGTCGCGTACCGCGCAATCAGGCTGGCATCCGCTCCGGCAACGTGGCCGACTGCGCCGTCGGCGAGGCTGTTCAGGATTAAAGGCATCCACAGGTTAACGATGTAAACGCCGATCTGGATGATGACGTAGACGCCAGCCAGCATCCATACCACCGGCATTTTGAAGACGTCGAGGAAGGCATGATGTTCACCGGCTCCGTAGAGGGCACGGTCCCGCTCCAGTTCGCGTTCGAGCCAGAGCTTTTCGTGTGGGTGCAACCACTCTGCCTCTTCGGGACCATCCTTGAGGACAAACAAGACGGAGATGCCGAGCAGGACGGTCGGTATCCCTTCGGCGAGAAAGAGCCACTGCCATCCGCTCAGGCCGCCGAGGCCGTCGAGCTTCAATAGGGCGCTTGATATGGGGCCACCAACTACTCCGGCGAGCGACGTCGCGGTCATGAACTTCGCCACAGCTTGTGCTCGCTCATGAGAGGGGAACCAGAAGGTCAAATAGAGCAACATACCGGGAACGAAGCCGGCCTCGGCTACTCCAAGCAGAAAGCGCAGTGCATAGAAGGAGAGCGGAGTATGGATGAACATCATGCAGGCGGCGACGATGCCCCACGTGATCATGATGCGAGCGATCCAGAGCCGTGTGCCGACCCGCCTGAGCACAAGGTTGCTGGGTATGTCGAACAGAGCGTAGCCGAGGAAGAATATTCCCGCGCCCGTTCCATAGACCGTATTGCTGAAGTGCAACTGCCGCTTCATGTCCATGGCGGCAAATCCGACGTTGACGCGGTCTATAAAGGCCACGATGTAGAGCAGAAAGAGGTAGGGGATGAGCCGCCGGGTGATCTTCGCATACAACGCCCGTCCATCCACTGCCTCAGTCTGAATCATCACACCACTTTATCTTGCTTCCTCTTTCGCTTGAGGGCCGATTCAGACCTTTTCGGCTGTGAGCAGCTTTTGCTTCCGCTCGACGCCCCATCGATAGCCTGTCAGGCTGCCGTTCTTACCCACGACGCGGTGGCAGGGCACGATCACAGCCACGGGGTTTGCCGCGCACGCTCCCGCTATGGCCCGCACCGACTTCGGGGAGCCGAGTTCCCGGGCGAGCTCCGAATAGCTCCGTGTCTCTCCACGTGGGATCTGCTGGAGGGCCTTCCAGACTCGCTGTTGAAAGGCTGTGGCCCGCACGTCGAGCGGGAAGGTCGCGGCCAGGGGATGCTCGGTCATCTGGCTCGTCACGAAGGCCACTGCCTCGGCGAGCCATCCGGTGTTTCCCCTGGCTGCCACGAGTTGCGCCTTATTGAATCGCTCGCGCAGGCCAGCTGCGAGTTCGGTGTCGTCCCTGCCAAAGGCGATGGAGCAGATGCCTACGTCTGTTGTCGCCACCAGCATTCGCCCCAGCGGACTGGGAGCCGTGGTGTAGCGGATGAGCAGGCCCGCACCACCCTCCCGCATCACGCGTGGGGTCATTCCGAGAGACGCGCCGCTCTTTTCGTAGAGCCTGCTGCTGGAGCCGTAGCCAGCCTCATAGATCGCATCGGTGATGCGGGTCTTCGGCTGGCGCACCTTGTCCTTGAACTTCGCGAGACGCGCCTCCTTCGCGAACTGCCCCGGACTTACGCCGAGGACACGCTTGAATCCGCGCAGGATCGTCAGCCGGCCGACGCCCGTTGCCTTTGCCACGTCGGCCAGCCGCGTCCGCTCGTCGGCATGATCCTTCAGGTACTCCGTTACCGCGGCGATCGCTCCGGCTTGCGGGTCTGGCTTGGCGGTGGTGCGCTCGGGCTCACACCGTTTGCAGGCCCGGTATCCCGCCGACTCCGCCGCCGCCGTGGTGGGGAAGAAGGTCACATTCTTTCGCGTGGGCCTTCGGCTGGGACAGCTGGGCTTGCAGTAGACCCGCGTCGACTTCACCGCATAGAAGAACTGGCCGTCCGCGCTGGAATCACGCTCCAGCACCTGCTGCCACTGTTTGCCGGGGAAGAGGCTGGGAACATGATTTGTGCTGGTCATCCTTCCAGTATCCTCCCATGTGCCTGCATGCCGCTACACTCCGACTTGTTCAAGCGAAGTGGAGGTTGCTGTATTCTCACCTCGAACAGGAGATGAACATGCAATTAGTTTTGATCGCGACTGTCCTCATCGCCAGCCTCATGGCCAACACGGCGCACGCGCAGAGCTCCACCGAACCGCCACAGGGCCAGCACGCGATCCTTTCCGTCCTCGGCAGGGGAGTGCAGATATACACGTGCCAGCAAGCCAACGGTACTCTGGAGTGGGTCTTTCAGGCTCCCGAGGCCACTCTCTATGACGCCGGAAGCGCCAAGGTCGGCACACATGGTGCAGGTCCGGTGTGGACGTACAAGGATGGCAGCTCGGTGAAGGGAGATGTCGTCAAGAAGAGTGCCGCGCCAGAACCAGGGGCCATCCCCTGGCTTCTTCTCAAAGCCGCCGGCGCTGAAGGCAGCGGCCTTCTAAGCAACGTGGAGTTCATCCGTCGGTTCGATACACACGGCGGCGAAGCTTCTGCTGTCGGATGCGACGTCCAGCACCTGAACGCTATCTCCCGCATTCCCTATGCAGCGACATACACCTTCTATAGCGCGAAGCCCTGATCCTTCGTCATTTGGCTGCTATGAATCTTCGCTGTAAGTCCATGGGAAGAGATCATCTCGCTTTCAGCCTCTCACTTCCGATCAGTGGAATGGCCTCTCCGTTGGCGTCCACTTCATAGCTCTCCACGGAGAAGTGCGATACGTCTGTTACTCCAAAGCTCGTTGTGATGGCAACATCAGTTGCATCGCGACCGGTTGCCATCAGGATTCGCCCGACGCGCGGTTGATTGTGACGAGCATCCATGGTCCACCAGCGTCCATCGAGGAACACTTCGTACCATGCGCTGAAATCCCCCGGGCCACTGTACGGAGAACGAATATGGCCGAGATATCCGGCTACATAGCGCGCGGGAATACTCATGGCTCGCGTCATCGTAATGGCAAGATGCTGATAGTCCCGGCAAACGCCGACCCGCTCTGAGAAGACATCGAGAGCGGATTTGGTTGGGCGTGCCGCCTTATAGTCAAAACGCAGATGATTGTGAACCCAATCGCGGATCCAGAGGGCTCGTGCCCAGCCCGGTGTCGTATGACCGAAGAGGTCGGCTGCGACCTGCGATAGCTGATCGACCTCACAGTACCGGCTGCTCAACAGATATTGCAGCGTATCGACGGGCAGCTCTTCGACCGGGTGCTGCTTCGCCTCTGAATTGACTGAATCGGGGTGGCCTTCGTTCTCGGTGAGGTTTCGTCCGCTTATCCGCACCGTACCTTGCGGAGCCACAAACCGCGAACAGCGGTTCCCGTAGCTGTCAAGGTACTCCTCCGGAACAATGGAGGTAATTGACTCCAGCCCACGTGGATCACGCTCAACGTGCTCGATCAGTAGCTCCTCTGGCGCGCGCACTATCGGGTCCAGTGAAGGATGCAGCCGTAGCATCGCAATGATCGGAAGCGTCTGAGGGATGTGAAGATGAATATCAAATTCAGAGCGTATGAGCATAGGCGTCAAGCGCTGGCAGCTTGGGATTATCTTGTTCGATGCGAACAGTTGCCACCAGTCGCCGATTTACAAGCTAACCCGATCAGTCAGATCTAAAAGATTTCTTAGCACTCTTCCTTACCTTCGCGTCTGCCTGCAAGCAGGTCGGACTCAAGGTGAAATTCAAAGTTTCTGTGAAATCAACATTCCTACCTTCTCATCGTAAGGAAAGGTAATTTACCATAATAATCTTGGGCCGAAACTCTTTTCTGCCAGCCATTAAGCTGGCTAATGGTTAAGACGGGAACTTCTATATGGATTTGAATCAAATCACAGACGCTCGCGGTCCTGGCCATACGCCTGGCATAAAACGGCTTCCAAATATCAAAGCACTCACCTCTATTCGATTCTTCGCTGCACTGCACGTCGCCCTATATCATTTCGTTCGGCCGTTTTCACTCTGGGGTCCCTTCGAAGGAGCGATGGGCGCTGGTTACATCGGCGTCAGTTTCTTCTTCGTGCTTTCCGGCTTCATCCTTACTTATAGCCATTCTCATGAGTACGAACGCGGCAGAGGCCTTGCCTCCAAATTCTTGATCGCACGCTTCGCCAGGATCTATCCCGTCTATTTAGTCAGCATGATCCTTGCTGGCTACGTTAATAGGTCGCAATTCCACGAGAAAATCCACATTCTGGCCTACGTCGCAGATCTGTTTATGGTTCAGTCATGGTCCATCCGCATGGTCGCCTTTTTTAATGTACCGGCATGGAGTCTTTCATGTGAGGCGTTTTTCTATCTGGTCTTCCCTTTCATCTTCCTCCATCTTCGCCCCCGCTCTTTCAAAAAGGGGATTCTCACGCTGTGTGGTCTTTGGTTTCTTGCCCTGGCTGTCCCTCTGTTGTGCCTCTGGCTTTACCCACAGGCGTCCTGGCACGAAGACGTCAACCCAGTAGCTGCCGGGAGACAGGTTTTCCGTGTCCGCCGTCTCCCTATTCTGGCCTTACCACAGTTTCTCGCGGGCATCTCGCTCGGGTGGCTCTATCTCCGCTTTCCTCCCAAGCGCCGGATCGCATCATTCCTGGTCTCCGCAGGCATCGTAATGCTCGCTGCCATCCTCATGCTGGCGGATCACCTGCCCCGAATCCTTCTGCATAATGGTCTACTAATCCCCATCTTTGGCCTGCTCCTTCTTGGCCTTGGAGAACCGAATTGGCTTTCCCGTCTTCTCTCTAATCCCATTTTGGTTCTTTTAGGGGAGGCGAGCTTTGCCCTCTATCTGACTCACTTTCTCTTCAACGACTTGTCCAGGGCGGTCTTTGGTGACCACGATACGATTCTCGACGCCGTCTGGAAGCTCGCCATTACAATTCCGCTGTCTATCGTCCTTCATCTTTATGTCGAGCGTCCCAGCCGCCTCCTCATCCTCCAATGGTGGAGCCGCAAACATCCTGCAAAACTCACTGGTGTAGCCAGCTAGCATAAAAAGGGACTCCCATCATGGGAGTCCCTTTTTATGCTAGCTGGCAAACAATCTATACGTAACTTACGCCGACGCTAGAGCGTTATTCCCAGCCTGCTCCTTGAGCGCGGCGGCCTTGTCGGTGGACTCCCACTTGAAGCCTTCGCTCTGGCGACCGAAGTGTCCATAGGCAGCCGTGGCCTTGAAGATCGGCTTGCGTAGATCGAGGCTCTCGATGATGCCCTTTGGTGTCAGCGAGAAGTTCTTGCGGACCAGTGCCTCGAGCTGGGTCTCATCGACCTTGCCCGTGCCAAATGTATCGACCAGCACGCTTACCGGCTCGGCTACGCCGATCGCGTAGGCAAGCTGAACCTCGCAACGGTCAGCGAGACCGGCGGCGACGATGTTCTTGGCCACGTGGCGAGCCATGTACGCTGCCGAACGGTCGACCTTCGTCGCGTCCTTGCCGCTGAAGGCCCCGCCGCCGTGCCGGCCCATGCCGCCATAGGTGTCGACGATGATCTTACGGCCAGTGAGACCGGTATCGCCCATCGGGCCACCGACAACGAAACGACCAGTGGGGTTGATGTGGTACTTCGTATCCTGGTCGAGCAGGTTCGCCGGAATCACCGCCTGGATGACGTTCTTCAGGATGTCGGCGCGGAGCTCGTCGTTGCCGATCGTCTCAGCGTGCTGCGTGGAGATGACGACCGCGTCTACACGAACCGGCTTGTGGTTCGAGTCGTACTCGACCGTGACCTGACTCTTGCCGTCGGGGCGAAGGTACGACATGAGTCCGCTCTTGCGGACCTCGCTCAGCTTGCGCGCCAGTTTGTGCGCCAGCGAGATCGGCGTGGGCATCAGCTCGGGCGTCTCGTTGGTCGCGTAACCGAACATCATGCCCTGGTCACCGGCTCCACCGGTATCGACGCCCATGGCGATGTCGCCCGACTGCTTGTTGATCGTCGAGATCACCGCGCAGGTATTGGAGTCGAAGCCATACAGCGCATTGTCGTAGCCGATTGCCGCAACCGTTCCGCGCACAAGGCTCTGGAAGTCAACGTAAGCCTTGGTCGTGATCTCCCCGGCGATGACGACGAGGCCGGTGCAGGTCAGCGTCTCGCAGGCCACGCGGCTGTAGGGATCCTGTGCCAGGCAGGCATCCAGAATCGCATCGGAGATCTGATCGGCAATCTTGTCGGGATGCCCCTCGGTTACAGACTCACTGGTAAACAGAAAACGGTCACGTGTGGCCAAAACAAATCCTCCAGAAGAAATCCCCGCAACGGACACGCGGCCCGCGCAGAACACAACTCATCCATTCTACCCTTCGTTTCTTCCACCGGGCAAAGTTCGCCAGCCATCCGCTGTCAGCTCACAGCGAACTGCGATATCACGCATCGAACGGCCACGACGTTCACAAGAAATGGCGTCCCTTCTTTGAACGCATTGAATCCCTCTGCTGGGCGGTTTACTGAAACAACCGCGCATGCAAGGCGAACTTCCAAACGGCCCATCCTAGAACCACCAGCGTGACCACCATCATCGCGACACCCATCCAACGCAGCCTGGTGCCGGACTCCGCCGCGCCCCGGTTCCTTCGGACATTCTCAGCAAACTCCGCCCAATCTTCGTCTCCAGATTCAGCAGTCGCGCCACTCTCTCGCAGGCTGGCCTCAAACCGTTCTATCCAGGGCACCTCATCCAGCTCAAGGACGCGAAGATAGCTGCGCACGATGCCCTTCCGGAATACTCCTCCGGGTAGTTGGCCGTACTCTCCAGCCTCGAGGGCGTGCACGTGACGCGACGAAATCTTCGTCACCTCGCAGATCGTCTCGATCGAGACCTTCCGGCGTTCCCGCTCCCATCGCAGCTCGTCGCAGAATCTTTCCATTCGCTCCGCTCAGCCTAAGTTCTTATCATTGTCCGCATCCGCCCTTTCGACATGCGGTTGTGGGCAGAATAGCTCTGGATTCGCATCAAGTCAAAGCCGTTTCACCTTTTCTTGACTCCTATACCTGATTGGAACCAAACTAGTTAGAGCCGGAGCGAGGTTTCAAAAGGTGTCTCCATCGAGGCTACTGTGCCATGGAGCTGGTTACGACTGATTCCCGCGAAGGCGTCGTAAAGTACTGCAGGATGCATCGGCGGACCGGTGTCTCGAATAAGTAGAAGCTGAGGACACTAATGGCCAGCGCAGTTGCGATGTAGAGCATGTAAGCGATCGGCGATGCCGTGAGGTAGTTCAGCCCAGAAATATGCCACAGCGGTATGTGCAGTAGATAGAGACCGTAGCTGGCCTCCCCTAAAACGACGAGCCATGTTGAGAAATTTGCCCCACCAATAAAAGTGGTAGGTATACGCCGACTGGTCGATTGTGTGTTGGATGACGACCATGAATGCTGCGAAGAAACGAAGAGAGGTCAGCGGAAGAATCTTGGGAGCTGCGCTGGTTTTCATGCCTGTTTTTGCAGCAGTTTGAACGCTACTCAAAGGTCCTGGCTCACTTCCCCTGCAGTTCTGATACAGGTCGATTTTGTGGTAGTCTACACCACACGTTACAGAGCGAAATTACGTCTGAAGCAGACGTTAACGTAGAAAAGAGATTAAGTGCGCATCCCCTATCCAGAACGGATCTCGCTCTGGCACGCCTTAGGCTTTGCCGCGCTGCTCAGCGGAGTCCAGTTGTATCAAGGGACGACACCGTCGTTCACGCTGTGTAGCTTTCTCTTCATCATCATAGCCACCATTGCCTTCAACCTCGCAGGAGGTCTCACGCGTCCTTCAGGCGCCTATGTCTTTTTCTATGCGGTTCTGGGTGTCATCGTCGGTCTGTGCTGGAAGGCTATTCTGGGGGAGCCTGCGGACTCTCATCTTCTGCTTCCTGTCCTGACCATGCAGGTGTTCCTTGGTAGCATCACGGCTATGCTGGGCGCCGTCTTCATCAGCCGTCGCTTAACCAGCAAGCGCGCGTGGCTGGGAAGCCTGGTCACCAATGAGAACATTCAGAATGCCACTGTCGGCTGCATGGCCACCGGCCTGATCGTTTCTTTTGCGATGATATTCGCAGAGCGGCAGAGCGGTTCAGTCCTCAGCGCTCTCTCTCAGCTTAATCGCTTTCTTCCCATGGCGATGATCCTTGGCGTTATCTATCAGATACGAAAGAGCGGCGGCACAAGCAGCGTCAATATCCCGGTTCTGGTGTCCGGTGCCGCGCTCTTCTTCTTTGGGCTGATCGGATTCTCCAAGGAAGCACTCTTCACCCCTTTTCTCTGCTGGGTCATCGCCGCAGGGTCGCTGCGCTATAAGCTCAATCGCTATCAGATAGTTGGCGGAATTCTCGTAGCCATCTTCATGCAGCAGTTTCTCGTTCCCTACTCTCAATACGGGAGAAACTTCAGAAGCGAAACAGGATCTATAACCGAGAACTTCAATACCGCGATCAATCTGCTTTCTAATCTGGAAGATACTCGTCAACGAGCTGAGCAGAATATTCAGGATGCCTATGAAGCGAAGACTCAGGGCTACTACAACACACCGCAAGGGTTGTTTGACCGCCTGCAGATGATCTCCCCGGACGATATGCTCATTAACGGTACGGAGCGCTCCGGGAGCTTCGGATACTCACCCATCGTCATGGGATTTGCCAACCTCGTTCCTCGTGTCTTTTGGCCCAACAAGCCCTCCATCAACTTCGGCAATTTTTATGCTCATGAGTTAGGCGGTCTTGCGGAAGATGACGTTACCACCGGTATCTCCTTCACCCCATCCGGAGAGGGGTATCACATAGACCGGTGGATCGGCATCTTCCTCGTTGCTCCCGTCTTGTGGATCCTGCTGTTTACCCTGTACGACTCGCTCTGCGGCAGCGTCCGCGACTCTCCGTGGGGCCTGCTGGTGATCGCCCTCTTCAGCCATATGGCGCCCGAGGGCGGTCTCGGCGGTGTCATCTATATGCTTGGCTTCAGCGCTCTCAGCATCGCTCTTGCTGCGCTATCGGCTGCCTATGTCATGCCCCTGTTCGGCATGCTCTTCAAAGGGCCCGGACAGGTTGCCGTTCGCCGCAGCGTGCCTGTACAAAGCACTCCCCGTACCGTCTCAACGGTCCGCCGATGGCATAGCGCCGGCAGCGATTCAGCTTAGACGCATCTCAAAGAGGCTGTTTCTCCAGCTTCACAGACGGTCTTCTCGCATCTCCGCCATCACTTCTCCCATACACTGGTAGTTGTATGAATAAACTTGTTGTCGGCAATCTTGTCCACCGTCCGCTGCGCTCCCTCATCAGTGTCTTCGCCGTTGCCATTGAGGTCATCATGATCCTCTCCATCACTGCCATCCTGATGGGCAAGCTCAATGGCTTCAAGGAGCGCCAGAATGGCATCGGTATGGACATCCTCGTTCGGCCCAGCACCACCAACAATTTTGTTGGCATGAGCCCGGCGGGGGCTTCCATCAAAGTCGCCGACATCATCGCGCAGATACCGCACGTCGTCGTCTCCGCGCCTGTCAACGTCCAGATCACCAGCTCACTCGACAGCATCTACGGCATCGACTACAAGACCTTCAATGGACTCCTGCCCTTTAGCTTCATCTCAGGAGGGTCCTTTGAGCACCCGTTTGATGTGATCCTCGACGATTACGCGGCTGAGGGGAAGAAAGTCGGTGACACGATCACCGTTCTCAATCACCCATTCCGCATCTGTGGCATTGTCGAGCATGGCAAAGGCGGCCGCAAATTTCTGCCCATTGACACCATGGGACAGATCACCGGGACCGAAGGCAAAGCCACCATGTTCTATCTACGAACAGAAGACCCACCCAAGTACCAGAAGGATGTCATCAAGGCGATCCTTGCCACCCCTGGCATGGGCGACTACAACGTGGCCACTGCGGAACAGTACCTCTCCTCGATCTCTCCGGATCGCCTCCCCGGCTTCAACATCGGCCTCCGCGTCGTCATCGGCATCGCCGTCGTCATCGGCTTCCTGGTCATCTTCCAGGCAATGTACACAGCCGTGATGGAGCGTACCCGCGAGATCGGGATCCTTAAATCCCTCGGAGCCTCCCGTCTCTATATCGTCGGCATCGTCCTGCGCGAGACGGGACTGCTCGCCCTGGCCGGCATCGTTCTGGGGGTCGCAGCCAGCTATGCACTCAGCGGCATCCTGCAGAACAGGTTCCCGACGCTGGACTTCGTCATCAACCTGCCGTATGTCTGGAAGTCCGTCGTTATTGCGTTTGTAGGCGCCCTGTTCGGTGCACTCTACCCCGCGTTCAAGGCTGCCAGCAAGGACCCCATCGACGCCCTATCCTACGAATAGAGAAGCTACTATTCGTAGGACTGCCCTTTCTGGGTCTTGCATTGTCTCCACTCTCGTCATAATTTGGCTATGGCGGCATTTGCATCATTGCCATTTGGCATACCATACAATTCAGGAACCGTGTCTTGTCATCACCGGGTCTCTGTTGGTGTCATGCTTCTGGAATACTTTGAAACCTCTGCCTTAATTTTCCGTATCACTTCTCAGTCTGCATGAGCTATCTGTCGTCAATCTCGTCTCGTGTTCTCAAGGCTGTTCAAGCCACCCTTCTTCTCGTTGCCGCTATCTTCCTCACCCTCCACGCCCTTCATCTGAACGCCGATTTTCCCAGCTATTCGCCGTGGATGGACTGGTCTAAATACACCGATGAGGGCTGGTACGGCGATGCCGCCATTCGCCACTTTCAGCGTGGTCACTGGTACGTCCCGGGAGACTTCAACCCCGCCGCCGCGCTTCCTGTCTGGCCGCTGATCGAGTCCGTCGTCTTCCGTTTCACCGGAGTCAGCCTTGTCGCGGCCCGCGCCCTTACCGTAGGCATCTTCGTCCTTATCCTGCTGGCCAGCTGGCTTCTTCTGCAACGCTGGCAGCGGCTCTCGGCACCAGCTTGTGAAGAGAGATCCAGTTCTCTGGCTCCCACCGTTGCGGTTCTTCTCCTCGCCGTCAGTCCCTTCTGCTATGCCTTCACCCGCCTGGCTATCCTCGAACCGATGCTCATTCTTCTCACCTTGCTGGCTCTCCTTGCCGCCTCCTATGCCACGCTTGGGCAGGGAAGCAGCTCTTCTTCCTGGCCAGTCCGCCGTCAGTACATCGTTCCTACCCTTGCCCTGGGTCTACTTCTCCCCCTCATGGTCCTTACCAAGACCACGGCGGTCTTCCTCTTTCCCGCCATCGGGTGGCTCCTCTGGGCTCGTGCCGGATACCGTATCCGTTCCTTCCTTCGCTTGAGTCTTCCCGTCGCCGCGCTAGCCGCCGCTATCTGGCTTGGATACTACGGCTTCATCGTCCGCCCTCACTTTCTCAGCGACTACCGCTACCTCTTCAGCGCCAATGCCTATACCGGCATCACCTCGGAGAACGCCTTCTTTGTCCTTCGCGACGCCTTCGCCGACGGTCTCTGGATCGGTCGCATCCTCTATCCACTGGCGCTCGTGACAACCGTAATCGCTCTCATCTTCACACCGCGCATTCTCCGCAACCCGCTCATCCCGGCGCTACTCCTCTGGGCTGCCGGATA
>Ga0193742_1001746_pt1 | contig 12784 bp, 10 predicted proteins | sample L2c1metaG_FD_165511 | JGI IMG/M metagenome (GOLD analysis project Ga0193742, IMG submission 165511) | Soil microbial communities from a riparian zone of the East river system, Colorado, United States - L2c1 | ecosystem: Environmental > Terrestrial > Soil > Riparian zone | place: USA: East River... | reverse complement strand
GCCCGGCGGGTGGCGCTGGGGCACCTCGACCTCCCGGTCGACTCGGCTCCCGGCTTCGGTGGGCTGCTGCTGGGAGGGGTCGTCGCCGCCAAGGTGGGCGACCTCGACCCGGACCTGTTCGACGACCTGCACACCCTCACCGTGCAGCTCGAGCGGGGCCAGCGGGTGGCGCAGCCCCGGCTGCGCCACCGCCTGCAGTCCGACCGGGTGGGCCTGCAGCGCAGCGTCCACCGGCTCGTCGGCGAGGGCGAGCGGCTGTCGTTCGAGCTGGAGGACGAGAGGGGCTCGGCGGCCCAGCACATCCTCGCCGCCGTGTACGCCGCCTCGCTGCTGCCCCACGGCCCCCGGAGCCCGGTGATGGCCGTGATCCGCAAGGCGATGCGGTGGGCCGGCGCCATGGACCACAGCCTGGTCACCTACCTGTCGGGGCTGACGCACGACCAGGCGTGGTCGGTGCAGGCCCACCAGGACCCCGTCGGCTGGGCGCTCCGGGTGCTGGAGCTCGAGGCTCGGTGCAGTCGCCGCACGGTCCAGCGCCGCTTCCGCGACCTGGTGCGCCGGGCCCATCCCGACCACGGCGGCGAGACGGTGGGCGCCGCGGCCCGCATCGCCGAGCTGACCGAGGCCCGCCGGGTCCTCCTCCAGAGCCGATGAGCGGCCGATGACGTCGCCGCAGGCCGTGCTGCTGTTCCCCGGGGCGGGGAGCGACCGGAACCAGAAGTCGTTGGTGCTCCTGGAGGAGACGTTGGCGCCGCTGCCGGTGGCCCGGGCCGACTTCTACTACCGGCGGGAGGGCCGGCGAGCGCCGGACCGGCCGCCGAAGCTGGTCGCCGCGGTGGAGGAGGAGGCGGCGGCACTGGTCGAGCGGACCGGGGTCGACCCGGCGAGCGTCGTCCTCGGCGGTCGGTCGATGGGCGGGCGCATCTGCTCGATCGTGGTGGCCGACGGACTGCCGGCGGCGGGCCTGGTGCTGATCGCCTATCCGCTGCACCCGCCGGGCAGGCCGGAGAAGCTGCGCATCGAGCACCTGCCCCGCATCGAGGTGCCGTGCCTGTTCATCTCGGGCACCCGCGACCCGTTCGGCTCGCCCGACGAGCTGGAGGCCCACACCGAGGTCATCCCCGGCCCGGTCACCCACGTGTGGGTCGACAAGGTGGGCCACGAGCTCAAGAACTCCGACCAGCTCATCGCCGAGACCGTCAAGAGCTGGCTCGCCGACCTGGGCTAGCGGTCAGTCGACGATGTCGACCGGGGTGCCCAGGGGCAGGGTCATGCCGGAGGTCAGGCGGGCCAGGATGGCCGGGTCGATGCCGATCGAACCGGCCAGCGCCGGCTTGCCCAGGGTCGTCACGTCGACCGGGTGGATCGCGACCACGCCCTTGCCGGCCTTGAAGTCCTCGGCCTTGTTGGCCGCACCCGCCAGCCCGTAGACGGGGCTCCCGTAGAGGTTCATGAACTCGGGCGCCCGCAGCTCCTTGATGAACGTCGCCGTGCCGGCCGGCGGGGCGTCGGGGCCGAGCGCCACCGGCGCCCTCAGCGCTTCCAGCGGGCCGGCGTAGACGGTCATCTCGTGCTTCGAGAGGGACACCTCGATCCGGAAGCGGTGCCGGCTGAGGAACACGTCCTCCGTGTGGACGAAGCCGGTGCTGCCCGCGGGAGCGGTCGGCAGCAGGACCTCCAGCCAGCCGTCGTCCCGGCGGTCGATCACCAGGAAGGTGAGCAGCTCGCTGCCCTCGTCGGTCGACGACAGGGTGGTCGACTCCGAGCTGTTCGCGTGCTGCCAGACCTTCACGTCGCCGCGCACCTGGGCCACGTACGACGTGCGGGGTGGTGGTGCGCCGTCGGCGCCCGTCGTGGTGCTGGTCGTCTCGGCCGAATCGGGGGCGATGGTCGGCCCCGTCCCGGGCGACTCGTCGTCCGAGCAGGCAGCAACAGCGCCGCCGCCGATCACCACGACGAGCGCCACGAGGAACGCAGCAGGGAAGGGACGCCTGACCCCCCAGGAGAACATGGCGGCGCGACCTTAGCCAGAATCCCGCACGGGACTCGTCTTCTCCTGTGGCGAAGCTGTTGCGATCGCAGGACTTTTGTCGTCCGGGTTCAGGTCCTCCAGCTCGCGCCGGGCCGTCTCGGGGAACCGCAGGGCGATCAGCAGCGCCATCGCCAGGGGGGCGATCGCCAGGAGCGTCATCGTGGTGCCGAACGAGTCGTACCGGTCGACCAGCACCCCGGCTGTCACCAGCCCGACCACGCTGCCGGCCATGGCGGTGATGCTGACGATCCCGTTGGCCCGCCCCCGCAGCGACGTGGGGAACAGCTCGGGGCCGTAGACGGTGACCGACGGGACGTGCGCGGCGAAGATGATCGCCCCGACCGTCGCCGCCACCCACATCCACAGGCCGGTCACGTCGAACTGGAGGGCGATCAGCGCCGTCCCGGCCGCCGTGGCCACCGCGCCCACGACGCGCCGGCCCACCGTGTCGGCCAGGCGGCCGCCGGCGATGATGCCGAGGCCCGCCGGCGTCGACGTGAGCACCGCGAACAGCGACAGGCCCGCGGCCGAGAAGCCCCGGTCGTCACGCAGGAACTCGGCCCGGAGCTGGGTGACCGGCCCGATGAAGATGTTGAGCAGGAACGCGCTGCCGGCCAGCAGGGCGAGCCGGCGGTAGTGCCCCCGCATCGACAGCGCCGCGTGGGCCCGCTCGAAGCGGCGGCTCTCGGGCAGCCGCCGGCAGCACCGCACCACCAGCGGCAGCATCAGCAGCGGCACCGCGTAGAGGATCCGCCAGGCCCGCAGGCCGGTGTCGGCGACGGGGAGGACCCACAGGGCCATGCCGGCACCCAGGGCCCCCGTCATCGACAGCAGGCTGATGGCGTAGGCCCGGGCGCCGGCCGGCATCTCCTCGGCGACCACGATGCCCAGCAGGATGGCCGCCGCCGCCCACGCCCCCCGGTTGACGACCTGGCTCAGCGTGAGGCCCAACAGGTTCGGGGTCACCGCGGCGAGCGCGTCGGACCCGATGCAGATCAGCAGCGTGAGGCGCAGGAGCTTGCGGCGGCCCCGCCGGTCGGCGAGCGCCGTGAGGGCGATCGACAGGATGCCGCCCACCCGGGCGGTGGCCAGCACGTTGCTCTGGGTGGCGTCGCTGATGCCGAACTCGTCGGCGGCGAAGGTCATCGTCTGGCTGAGCAGGGTGCCGACGTAGCCGGTCACCATCGCCAGGGCGGCGCAGAGGCCCAGCACCTGGGCGGCCCGCGGGTCGGGGCGCTGCGACGGCGCCCACCAGGGCATCCGGCCGCCGGCCCGGGGTGGGCGCCGCAGGGTGGAGCGCACCGCGGCGTTGAGCAGGAGTCGCCAGGTGCCGGGCGGGAGGAGGAAGTCGACGGACTCGCGCACGGTCCCGTCGGCGAGGGGGACGACCCGGCGCTCGTAGTGCTCGAAGGGGCCCTCGACCTGGACGAACTGCCGCTCGTCCTCGTGCTCGCCGTTGGTCGACTCGAGGTGTTCGAGGACGATGTCGTTCCGGGGTGTGAGCAGGACGGCCAGCTCGTCGGCGTCGAGTGATCTCGTGCGTGTGAACCCCGCCATCGCCGCCGCGGCCTCAGCGCCGGTTGGCGAAGGCGAGGAGCGCTGCGAACGCGGCCACCGGCACGAGCACGAACAGCGCCTCGTCCCAACCGCCCTGGTGTGCCAGCAGCATCATGGGTGGGAAGGTTACGTCGGTGGCCGTTGTTGCCCTGGGAGCGGCTGGTCCGCGAGCATGCCCTGATGTGCCACGAGCGAGGAGTCACGTGGTCGAGACAGTGAAGGTCGAGATCGAGAAGGTCGAGCAGGTCATCGAGGTCATCCGTCCGGCCATCCAGGCCGACAACGGTGACATCCACCTGCGGGGCGTCGACGTCGACACCGGCGTCGTGAGCGTCGAGCTGGTGGGGGCCTGTGTGTCGTGCCCGGCGTCGACCGTCACCCTCAAGGCCGGCATCGAGCGGATCCTCAAGGACCGGGTTCCGGGCGTGACCGAGGTGGTCGACGCGAGCGCGGGCGTCGAGACAGCCGTCTCGCTGGGGTAGTGGCCGTCGCCAGCCGCCGTTCGCCGTCGGAGCTCCTGGAGGCGGCGCGGGACGGCGACCGGGCGTCGCTGGCGCGGGTGCTGTCGCTGGTCGAGCGGGGTGGCGAGCCCGCCCGTGAGATCGGCCGGCTGGTGGTGCGGTCGCCGGGCGACGCCGCCACCGTGGGCATCACCGGCGCTCCGGGGGCGGGGAAGTCGACGCTGACCAACGCCCTGCTCGACGTCATCCGGGCGCAGGGCCAGCGGGTGGCGGTGCTGGCGGTCGACCCGTCGTCGCCGTTCACCGGCGGCGCCATCCTGGGCGACCGGGTGCGCATGGGCGACCACGCCCTCGACGACGACGTGTTCGTCCGCTCGATGGCCACCCGCGGCCACCTGGGCGGCCTGGCCGTCGCCGCTCCCGAGGCGGTGCGGGTGCTGGGCGCGGTGGGCTTCGACTGGGTGCTGGTGGAGACCGTGGGTGTCGGGCAGGTGGAGGTCGAGGTCGCCGGTCAGGCCGACTGCACGGTCGTGGTGGTGAACCCGGGCTGGGGCGATGCGGTGCAGGCCGCCAAGGCCGGACTGATGGAGATCGCCGACGTGTTCGTGGTCAACAAGGCCGATCGTCCGGGCGCCTCGGAGACCCGTGGCGACCTGGAGCGGATCCTCGACCTGTCGGTCACGTCGCACGACGAGGCGGCGCGGCCGCCGGTGCGGCTGTCGGTCGGGACGACCGGCGAGGGCGTGGCCGACGTGTGGACCGCGGTCGGCGCTCGCCTCGACCACCTGCGGACGTCGGGCGAGCTGGACGAGCGCCGCCGACGCCGGGCGTCCGAGGAGATCACCCGCCTCGTGGCCGTGCGCCTCATGGAGCAGGCGCACGCCACCACGTCGGGCCCCCGGGCCGCGGCGCTGGCCGCCGACGTCGCCGCCGGCAAGATCGACCCCTGGACCGCGGCCGACGACCTGCTCAGCTCGTAGTGGCCAGCTCCGGGACGGCGTCGGGCTCGTCGGGCTCGTCGGTGTCGCCGGGCGGCTCAGCCTCCACCGACTCCGACCAGCGGCCGGTGGCGGAGTGGACCAGGGCGAACACGTAGCAGGCGGCGGCCACCAGCGAGGCGACCACGTAGCCGAAGTTGAGGGCGATCGTGACGCCCAGCACCGACGCCAGCACCGAGGCGATGCCGTTGACGCCCCAGGCGTAGGGGATCGACGACGGGTACAGCGCCGAGAACCGGGTGAGCCCGATCGGCATCGGCATGCCCAGGATCAGCCCGGTCGGCGCCAGCAGCACGATCGTCAGCAGCACCCGCACCGAGAACGGCTGGTCGATCAGCACGCGCACCAGCGGCTGCAGGGCGAAGGCGCTCACCACGATCAACGCCACCGCCCCGCCCAGCACCGCGGTCAGCGACCGCCGGGTGTGGGCCAGCCGGCCAGAGATGGCCGAGCCGATGCCGGTGAAGATCAGCAGGGCGAACAGCACCACCGACAGGGCGTAGGTCGGGAAGCCGAGGAACAGCACGAACCGCTGGATGAGCACGGTCTCCAGCAGCATGAAGCCCATGCCGATCGCCGCGAAGTAGAAGAGGCTGGGCAGGCGGGGCCGCTCGGTGCCCCGGGCCAGCCACAGCGGCAGCATGAACCCCACCACCGACAGCACGGCCAGGATCAGCAGCGTGACCATCAGCAGCTGGTAGGGATCGACGCCGTAGTGGTAGCCGCTGTTCTCGCCGACGATGTCGCCCGGGCGCCGCATGTTGAAGAAGAACGGCTTGTTGTCGGTGGGCGGGCAGACGTCCAGCTCGTAGCCCTCGCAGAAGGACTTCCAGCCGTCGGCGTCGGCGAGGTCCTGCCAGGCGGAGTAGTAGGGGCCGCCGGGGGCGTAGGCCACGCCGTCGCCCCGCTCGTCGGCCAGCCGGCGGATGTCGTCCAGCTCGGCGTCGGTCCAGGGCTCCAGCCGGGCCAGCACCGTGGCGTAGGGCGCCGCGATCGCGGCCGCCGGGTCGATGCCCCGGATCACCACCACGTTGCGGTACGGGTCCTCCACGCCGTGGTTCTCCAGGGCCGCCATCGTCAGGACCGTCGCCCGGATGGCCTCGTCGCCCACCAGGCGCTCCAGGCGCGACACGTTGAGGACGCCGCCCGGCTCCAGGTGGTCGAGGTACTCCTCGAACGCCTCCAGCGTGTACAGGTTGTTCTCGGTGAGGGCGAAGCCCTGGGCCGAGTTGGCGCTCAGCGTGTCGGTGAACCCGATGTGGATCTGGTCGTAGGTCGTGTCGCGGCTCGCCAGGATCGCCCGGCCGTCGCCGATGGTGGTCGACACGCCCTCGCGGCTGTACGGCGACCCGGACAGCTCGCCCAGGCCGTCGTCGACCACGTCGCGGATGGCGGAGTTCAGCTCGATCACGTCGACGGTCTGGTCCGACGTGAGGGCGTTGTAGATGTCGCGGCCGCCGCCCCCGCCGATCACCAGGGCGTGGCCGGGGCCGGTCATCTCGTAGCCGATCGACGCCGGGCCGAGGCTGAGCTGCTCCCAGGTCGGCAGGTCGTCGCCGTCGGCGACGGCGGGCACCGGGGCGTACACCCGGTCGTAGAACAGGAGGCCCTGGCCGCCGCCCGCGGTGAAGCCCTGCACGCGGCTGAGGGGGTGCCAGGTGTCGGCGACCTGGCCGTCGTGGATCTCGTAGCCGGAGGGCAGGTACAGCAGCGACGAGAGCGAGGCGACCGCCAGCAGCGCCACGGCGCCCCCGGTCAGGATCGCGCCCACGCGACGGACGCCGGCGTCGGACCAGGCGAACAGCACCGCGGCGAACAACGCCAGCACGCCCAGGCCCACGAGGAGCTCGGGCGCCGGGAAGCGCAGCAGCGGGACGACGGCGAGCGCCCCGATGCCGGCGCCGACCAGGTCCCAGGCGTAGACCCGGCCGACCCAGGGGGCGTAGCCGCGGATCGCCAGGGCGACCACGGCACCGGCGGCCAGCGACGGCGCCGCCGCCAGGATGCAGACGGCCGTGAGGCTCAGGGCGAAGTGGAGCGTGATGCCCCGGTCGATCGAGTAGTCGAGCTGCACCAGGCCGAAGGGGCTGGCCACCAGTAGCACGCCGTAGGCCGCGGCCCAGCGGGCCAGGTTGACCTCCAGCGGCCGGCCGTCGAACCACTGCGGGCGCACGTAGATCAGCAGGGCGCCCGCCCCCGTGCCCAGCAGCGCCAGCGATACCGCCAGGAAGCTGAAGTGGTACGCCATCACCGAGGAGATCAGGCGCGTGAAGATGACCTGGAACCCCAGCGTGCACGCAGTTACGAGGCCCAGCGCGAGCAAAACACGCGAGGCCGGCGGTCTGTCCACCCCCAGCATGGAAGGGAACCGTAGTCCGTGGACTATTGCGCCTGCCCGGCCGCCGGATACCCCATGCCAACCACCCCGCCGCCGCCCCAAGCGGTCTCGGGCTTCGCCGAGCCGATACTTTCTCTGACGATGACCTCTGACGAGAGCGCCCTGGTCCACCTCGAACGTCGTGACGACGGTGTCGCCGTGCTGCGACTCGACAACGGGAAGGTCAACGCCCTGTCGACGGCGCTCCTGGCGGAGCTGGAGGGTGCGGCGACGGCGCTGCACGACGACCCGCCGGGCGCCGTGGTGCTCACCGGCGGCGACCGGATCTTCGCCGCCGGCGCCGACATCAAGGAGTTCGGTGGCCGGGAGGAGGCCCGCCGCGTCGGCCGGGCGTTCAGCCAGGCCCTCGACGCCGTGAGCGCCATCCCCCGGGCGGTGATCGCGGCGATCACGGGGGCGGCCCTCGGCGGTGGCTGCGAGCTGGCCATGGCCTGCGACCTGCGGATCGCCTCCGACCGGGCCAAGCTCGGTCAGCCCGAGATCCTCCTGGGGATCATCCCCGGCGGTGGCGGCACGCAGCGGCTGCCCCGGCTGGTCGGGGTCTCCCGGGCCAAGGATCTGATCCTGACGGGGCGTGCCGTCTCGGCGGAGGAGGCGCTGCGCATCGGTCTGGTCGACCGGGTGGTGCCGCACGACGAGGTCAACTCGGCGGCGTTGGCGCTGGCCGCCGAGCTGGCGCAGGGGCCGCTGGCCGCCCACAGCATGGCCAAGCTGGCGATCGACGAGGGCCTCGAGGTCACGCTCGCCAAGGGGCTCGCCCTGGAGCAGGACCTGTTCGCCGAGATCGCCGGCACCGAGGATGCCGGGATCGGCGTGCGGTCGTTCCTCGAGCACGGCCCCGGCGAGGCGAAGTTCGTCGGCCGTTAGGCCGGGAACCGCCGAAATGTGCACCGAAACGCACGGAATCCGTGCATCCCAGTGCACATTTCGTTGAGAGTCAGGCCCAGGAGGCCACGCCGAGCTCCGACGGGCCGACGAGGTCGGGGTGGTGGGGGACCACCCGGACCGTGAAGCCGTAGCGGCCGGCGCGGGCGGCGGCGAACGTGCCGCGGTAGCGGGCGTGGTGGTCGTCGACGGCGCCGACGTGCTCCATCGACACCGCCGCGGCGTAGGCCAGCTCGTCGTCCTGGCCCACGGGCCCGTGCAGCAGCTGCACGTCGACGTCGTCGGCTGACAGCTCGCCCAACGCCACCGACGCCTCGACCGTGCGCGACGCGCCCAGCTCGGCGACCGTGTCGTCGGCCTCGATCCACTCGATGTGCACCTGGTGCCAGGCGGCCGACACCCGCTGCTTCCACGCCGCCAGCGCCTTCGCTCCACCCGCCCCGTCGCCGAGCAGCTTCGTGGCGCGGGCGGCCGTCGGCTCGTAGAGCTCCTCGACGTAGTCGCGCACCATCCGCGCCGCGCTCACCTGGGGCCCGAGGGTGGCGAGCGAGTGCTTCACCTTGCCGATCCAGCGCCGCGGCGCGATGTCGTCGCCGTTGCGGTCGTAGAACAGCGGCACCACCTGGTGCTCCAGGATGTCGAACAGCGAGCTGGCCTCGATCTCGTCGCGCCGCTCCAGGTCGTCGACCATCTCCGCCGACGAGATGGCCCAGCCGTTCTCGCCGTCGAACATCTCGTCCCACCAGCCGTCGAGGATCGACAGGTTCAGGCCGCCGTTGAGCGCCGCCTTCATGCCGGAGGTCCCACACGCCTCCTGGGGGCGCCGCGGGTTGTTCAGCCACACGTCGGCACCGTGGTAGAAGGCCCGGGCGACGGCGATGTCGTAGTCGTCGACGAACACGAAGCGGTGGCGTATCTCCAGCTCGGCGCAGGCGGCGACGATCTGGCGGATCATCTCCTTGCCGGCCTCGTCGGCGGGGTGGGCCTTGCCGGCGAACAGGAACTGCACCGGCCGGTCCGAGTCGAGGAGGAGCGCCCGCAGGCGCTCGGGCTGCGACAGCAGCAGGTTGGCCCGCTTGTAGGTGGCGAAGCGGCGGGCGAAGCCGATCGTGAGGATCCGCGGGTCGAGGGCGTCGTCGACCCACGACACGCTCGACACCGACGCACCCCGGGCCAGGGCGCTGTCACGCAGGCGGCGCCTGACGAAGGACACCAGGCGCTCGCGGCCCTGCTCCCGGGCCCGCCACAGGTCGTCGTCGGGGGCCTCGACGATGCGGGCCCAGGCCTCGGCGTCGGCCTCGGACCACTCGGGCCGCACGTAGCGGCGCAGGCAGTCGGCGATCTCCGGCGACGTCCACGTGTCGGCGTGGACCCCGTTGGTGACCGACGTGATCGGCACCTCCTCGGCCGGGAAGTCGGGCCACAGGTCGCCGAACATCTCCCGGCTGACCTCGCCGTGCAGCTTGGCCACGGCGTTCGACCGGCCGGCCAGGCCCAGGCCCATCACCGCCATGTTGAAGCGCTCCTCGCCGGCGTCCGACGGGCGGTCGCCCAGGGCCATCAGGTCGTCGAAGGAGATGCCGACGTCGTGGCACCAGCCGCTGAAGTACTTCTCCATCAGCTCCCGGGGGAAGCGGTCGATGCCGGCCGGCACCGGGGTGTGGGTGGTGAAGATGCAGCCGGACCGCACGGCCTCGATGGCCTCGGGGTACGACAGGCCCTGCTCGGTGACCAGGTTGCGGATGCGCTCCAGGCCCAGGAAGCCGGCGTGGCCCTCGTTGGTGTGGAACACCTGGGCGTCGACGCCCGCGGCGAGCAGCGCCTTCACGCCGCCCATGCCGAGGAGGATCTCCTGGCGCAGGCGGTGCTCGGAGTCGCCACCGTAGAGGCGGTCGGTGACCGACCGCATGCTCTCGTCGTTCTCCTCCACGTCGGCGTCGAGGAAGTACAGCGGCACCCGGCCCACGTCGGCCCGCCACACCTGGGCGACCAGCGGGGCGCCGGCCAGGTCGACGCTGATCCGCACGCCGTCGACGGGCGTGAGCGCCATCACGTGCGGGTCGAGCAGCGGGTAGCGCTCCTCCTGCCAGCCGTCGAGGTTGAGGCTCTGGCGGAAGTAGCCGTGCCGGTACAGCAGGCCCACGCCCACCAGCGGGACGCCCAGGTCGCTGCACGACTTGAGGTGGTCGCCGGCGAGGACGCCCAGGCCGCCCGAGTACTGGGGCAGGGCCTCGGCGATGCCGAACTCGGGGGAGAAGTAGGCGACCAGGTTCAGCGGGCTCTCCTGGCGCGCCTGGAACCAGCGGTCGCCCTCCTGGTAGCGGTCGAGCTCGTCCCACACCTCGCCGAGGAAGCGTCGGAAGCCGGTGTCGGCCGCCAGGGTGGCGAGCCGGTCGTGGCTGACCAGGCCCAGGAGGCGGACGGGGTCGTGGATGCTGGCGTCCCACAGGTCGGGGTCGACCCAGCGGAACAGGTCACGGGTCTGGTCGTCCCAGGCCCAGCGGAGGTTGATGGCGAGGTCCTCCAGGGCCGACAGCTCGGCCGGGAGTGACGGGCGGACTGTGAAGCTGCGCAAGGCCTTCATCGTCCGCGCACCGTAGCGACTGCGCAGAGGCCTCCGTGTCAGCCCGACAGTCTTCCGCAAGGCTGTGGGCCTTCGACCGCGTTACGCAGTGTCGTCACCACGGAGTGTCATGATGCGATCGATGCTCCGTCTGCTCGCCGCGGTTGCGCTCCTGCTGGGGGCGGTCGGGCTGGTGGTGTGGGCGATCCGTGACGAGGACCAGGGGATCGAGACGGTGACGCCCGACGTGTTGACGGTCGCCACCGCCTTCCCCGCCCCCGGGTTCTGGGAGGGGCGCGACGTCCGGCACGTCGACGGTGGCTTCGAGGCCGAGTTGGCCAGGGAGCTGGCCGACCAGCTGGGGCTCGACCGGGTGGCGGTGGTGTCCCGGCCGTTCGACGAGCTCGTGGAGGGCGACGCTGCGGGCTTCGACCTGGCGCTGGCCCAGGTGTCGATCACCCGGGAGCGGGCGAAGGTGGTCGACTTCTCGCGGCCCTACCTCACGACGCCGGTCGGGGTGGTCGGCCGGGCCGGCGCCGACCCGCTGCCCGACCTGGCCGACGCCCGCGAGCAGCGCTGGGGCGTGGCCGAGGCGACCACGCAGGTCGACGTGGTCGACGACCTGATCGAGCCCGACACCGATGCCGTCGTGTACCCGACGGTGGCGGCGGCGCTGACGGCGGTGGCCCGGGGCGCGGTCGACGTCGCCGCGGTCGACTTCCTGCGGGCCCTGGCCGAGGTGGACGAGCAGCCGGCCCTCGCCGTCGCCGCCCAGGTCACCGCCCCGCAGCACTTCGGCGCTCTGTTGCCCGACGGCTCCGACCTCCTGTCCGACGTCGACGCGGCGCTCCGGGCCCTGGAGGCCGACGGCACCCTCGACGACCTCCGCGACGACCTGTTCGACCGCTACGACACCGACCTCTCCGACCTCCCCACCATCCGGGTGACGCCGTGACCGTGATCGCCACGTTCACCGCGCCCCACGGGCCGGCGTGGCTGTTCTTCGGCATCGGGGCGGCGCTGGTGGTCGGGCCGGCGCTGGCGACCCGGGTGAAGCTGCCGGCGATCGTCGGGCTGCTCGCCGGCGGCCTCGCCATCGGCCCGTCGGGGCTGGGGATCGTGACGGCGACCGACACCACCCTGTCGGCCCTCGGGCAGCTCGGCCTGCTGTACCTGATGTTCACGGCCGGCGCCGAGCTCGACCTGGCGCTGTTCAGCCGCTACCGGCGGGCCGCCGCCACCTTCGGCCTCACCACGTTCGCCGCCCCGATGGTGCTCGGGTTCACCGCCGGCCGGCTGCTCGACTACTCGTTCGCGGCGTCGCTGCTGCTGGGCTCCCTGTGGGCGTCGCACACGCTGGTCACCTACCCGATGGTGCGGGAGGCGGGCCTGTCGGGGAACCGGGCGGTCGCCACCACCGTCGGCGCCACGGTGATCACCGACACCCTGTCGCTGATCGTGCTGGCCGGGGTCGCCGGCTCCGTGAAGGGCGACTCGAGCCTGGTGGTCCTGATCGGCAGCCTCCTCCTCGGGCTGGTGCTGCTGGGGGCCTACGCCGGCATGGTGGTCCCGACGGTCACCCGCTGGGCGTTCACCCACGTGGCCCACAGCCGCACCGAGCGGTTCGCCTTCCTGCTGGCGGCCATGCTGTCGACCGCGGTGCTGGCCGAGGTGGTGGGCATCGAGGGCATCGTCGGCGCCTTCTTCGCGGGCCTGGGGCTGAACCGCCTGGTGCCGGCGGGCAGCGCCCTGATGGAGCGGGTGGAGTTCTTCGGCTCGGCCCTGCTCGTTCCGGTGTTCCTGGTGTCGGTGGGCGTGCTGATCGAGCCGTCGGTGGTGGTCGACCCGTCGACGCTCGGCCTCGCCGCCGTGTTCTGCGCCGCGGTGATC
>Ga0193742_1001744_pt1 | contig 12788 bp, 16 predicted proteins | sample L2c1metaG_FD_165511 | JGI IMG/M metagenome (GOLD analysis project Ga0193742, IMG submission 165511) | Soil microbial communities from a riparian zone of the East river system, Colorado, United States - L2c1 | ecosystem: Environmental > Terrestrial > Soil > Riparian zone | place: USA: East River... | reverse complement strand
GGCGACTAGGAATAAATCATTGATGGCTGAATGGGAAGGCCGGCGGATGGGCGTGTTGGTTGTTATCCGCGATTTGAGCGTCCTTCGGTTCGGTACGTTTGATTTCTTTGTTACATTATTTCATTCTTTTTTAACGATTGTGCCTTTCGAACCCAGATCCTGCGGATGTATCATCTGTGCCTCGTTCCACATGTCGTGAACTTGTGTTGTTGATTGTGCAACATCTTCCTTCGTCGTTGATTGATCACAATACGTTATCAAAGGTGCGCATACATTTTGATTTTTCTTTCTTCTGTTTTGTATCCTAATTATTTCTGCAGATGTGTCACCTTATCCAAGATACTTCACCAACAGTACAAAAGAAGGCTTATCAACTTTTACAAGAAGCTGCCAAGAAGCGAACAGAATATTTTGTCATCGAAGCTGCAGTGGATACGGAGGGTGTTGTACGAGCCGAGTTGCCCATTGAGTTGATGGCGATCGTACAGAGGGACATGCAATTTGGTTTCGGCTTTGGAGTGGATGAAGGCATGGGTGGAGGTGATGGAGGAGAGAGAGGTGGCGAAGGAGAGCAGACCGCGAGGGAGGAAGACCAGAATCATCATGCATTTGGATATTTATTGGCTTGGATGCTTGTTTTTGATCTCTTCCAGGATGCGGTTGGTTCCTCTCTTCAACCATTCATGTCGAAATTGACCTTGGCTTTGTTTATTTTAAATGCAGTCGTTCAAAGTCAAGTCAAACTATATTGATCAGTTGAGGAATCATGACGTGGTAGTGGGGCATCTCATACCCTGTTTTTTGAGTCTTCTGCGATTGGACCAAGGCAGCGCGCTGGAAGTTTTTAAATTGGACGTCTGGGGTGTGGATGAATTTTATATCGACTGTGAGTATTTCCCGTCCGTCTTCTCTCCATATCAATATATTCTTTTACAGTATACGAACCTGGAAATCCACACACCATCCCTGTCCTAGTTGCATATCTATATTACCGGGCCTTGCTCACAATTCCATCACTCATCTATTCATGGGTATTAGATTGCAAAGACCGACAATTAACAAAGGTTGTCACCGACTACACCTCTACATACTTCTCTCCCGTGATCATCCGTGCAGAGCTCGAGCACGTCCGGGCGCATAGTACCGCTTCCTCCACAGGAAGTAACTCTTCCTCTATAGCTGACGAAAACATGTCAGTCAAAGTAGCTCAGGCGATTAACGAGGTTGCTGCTGCATATTCTGTGGATGAACATCAGTTGGAGATCAAGTTCAGGATTCCGGTTGATTGGCCGTTGCATAGAGTTGAGGTTAAGGATGTGAAGATGGTTGGGGTTGAGGAGAAGAGATGGAGGGCTTGGGTGTTGGGTGTGCAACAGACTATTCATGCGCATGTAAGTCTGATTTCCCGCCTGGAGGAAGACACGGTGCTGAGCGTGTTATCTAGAATGGACGAATCGTGGATGGATTAAGCCTGTTCAAGAAAAATGTGACGTTACATTTTGAGGGACAGGTTGAGTGTGCGATATGTTATTCGTGAGTTGATCCACTGCTTTTTTCTTTGCTTATTAGGAGACGAACATTTTTTTAATAGGATCATAAGCGTGATGGACGGCAGTTTCCCCAAAAAACCTTGTAAGACATGCAAGAACCGATTCCATGCTGGGTGTTTATACAAGGTTCGTCTCTCTCTCTTTTTTTTAAGGTATGTATAGATTTTAATGGTTACCCCAGTGGGTCAACTCGAGTCATTCATCGAGTTGTCCTTTGTGTCGTTCTGACATCATGTGATTTCGTCCCAGTAATGTAGAAGTATTTTATTTCTCAGTTCTTTTCCTCACTTCTAATTATATATAATGAGACATGTGAATTGTATATACGTGTAAAATATCATGTGAAAGGCGGTACGGTACGTAGACTGCTCAAATTTCGAAGATTGACGTACTTTGGGGCGCAGTGGAGAGCGTGACCGCATCCACCCCAAAGAAATGATTGCCGTATAAATACCACATTCATGTAATCCGGGTTCTCGTTCGCTCACCACCCGTCTCCTTCCCTCCCAGCGACCGCCTTCTCCATGTCATCGAAAAAGTCCTCAAAAGTCGATGATGTCCCCGCCGACCTCAACATCCCTGACAATTACGTTGAATATACTCTCAGGACGACAAAGGCTCTCCCACCTTTTTCTTGGGAAAACATGCTTAGAGACCTTAACTGGCTCAATGTCGTTATTCTCATCGTCACCCCCATCCTTGGCTTAATAGGCATGCTGTTCACAAAACTTCGTTGGGAGACCTTCCTTTTTGCCGTTCTTTATTACTACATCACTGGTCTTGGAATCACTGCCGGCTACCATCGCCTATGGGCCCACCGTTCTTATAACGCGTCTGTACCCCTCCAATACTTCCTCGCCATAGCGGGTGCAGGTGCCGTCGAGGGCTCCATTAAATGGTGGTCAAGAGGTCACAGAGCACACCATCGTTACACCGACACCGACCTCGACCCTTATAACGCCCACAAAGGCCTTTTTTTTTCCCACATTGGCTGGATGTTACTCAAACCCCGTCGTAAACCTGGTGTTGCAGATGTCAGTGATTTGAGCAAGAACCCAATCATCAAATGGCAACACAAGTATTACCTTCCCATGATCCTCATCGTTGCCTTTGTCATTCCTACTTTTATTCCCTGGTTGTTCTGGAACGATGCTCGGGGTGGCTACGTTTACGCAGGCGTTGTCCGGTTATGTTTTGTTCATCACGTAAGTCATTCCTATGCATATTCACAAGCACCCAGGCTAATCGAAAAATCACCTGTAAAGTCGACATTCTGTGTCAACTCTCTTGCTCATTGGTTGGGAGAAGCTCCTTTCGATGACAAGCACACTCCAAGAGATCATTTCGCTACGGCGCTGGTAACCATTGGTGAGGGCTATCACAATTTCCACCATCAATTCCCCATGGACTACCGGAACGCCATCAAATGGTACCAATACGACCCCACCAAGTGGTTCATTTGGGTTTGCCAACAGCTAGGACTCGCCAGTCATCTAAAGGTACCTACCCGACTTTTTTTATCCTTTTGCCTGGATAATCCTAACAGGTGGATTAGGTATTCCCCGAGAACGAAGTTCGCAAGGGCCAGCTGACGATGGAATTGAAAAAATTGAGGGAAACGCAGGAGAAATTGACGTGGCCAAGTGATAACAGTGATCTTCCCGTCATTAGCTGGGACAGCTGTACGTGTTTTTCCCCCCACTGGTTCATCACTTCGCCGTCGCCAACCGTTTTCTTTCTTGTCTTTTCTTGTAGTCCAAAAGCAATCTCAGAAACGTCATCTGATCCTTATATCTGGATTCATTCATGATGTGGGCTCCTTCATCGACGAACACCCAGGTGGACCCCATCTGTTGATCAAGATGATAGGAAAGGATGCTACTACCGCGTTCTTTGGTGGTGTGTATGATCATTCAAATGCTGCTCACAACGTAAGCTCTTGTTTTTCTTCCCTTCTCCTTTTCTCCGTTCCTTTTGCGCATATATGCCAACGTTCGACCCACCATCGTCGATATATTGCGCATATATCCACTCCATATCTATACATACGGATGCTAACCTTATCTATACCAGTTACTCGCGATGAAACGCGTGGGCGTTCTTCACGGCGGTATCCCCCATGGGTCGGACGACAAGATTATTCCGCCTAGTCAACGGCTGAAGATCGCCAGATATAACGAAATGGGTTCGCCGTATGCAAGTAGTACGGCGTATTCGGATGGAGAGGGTCTTCTTGGATGACGAAATTTTATTTGTTTGATATTGTTCGCTTCTTTCATGCGTCGGCCCCGGCGGTGGATGGAGGGTCATTCATGTTGATACAGTTTTTTGTCGTCTTGTTTGATCATGAAAGGATGCATATGCATCAAAATAGTACGGAATGAGTAACAGAAACCCTTTCAACGTAGATTAGATACTTAGATATATGCACATTTTCTTTCGCGATGAACGTGAAGATCAATTAATTTTTTATAGATGGTTATGCAAGTGGCCTGGAAAGACATAGTAATGTGTAATTTAGCACGTTCAGGTTCAGAACAAAAAAGATATAGAGGAAACTCTCTGTCTGGGAGTCGAACCCAGCTTTCGCGCGTACCTCGAAGTGAGATGACAGGCGCGTGTACTAAACCGATATACTAACAGAGAACTTGAAACGCGGTGAAGTTTAGTAGTGTACAAGTACGTACGAATAACCCGTTGGCGACATAACTTCGGTCATTCGGTTGATACCATTCGCTCTGATTCGACGTTGAGTTTAACATTAGTTTTGTACATAGGTAGCATCAATATGTTACTCGAACCCCGAGAAAATATCCAGAATTTTGTAATACTCTTTGTCGAGCATATCTGGTATAGCAGCAGACACGATAACCAAAATTCTTGCTGCCGATTGCAAGTTGGACCTTGCTCAGTACCAACACGTTCTAGATCCCTCCAACACGTCGCACTGGGAACTTCATCTTCGTGCTCCATTTCGTACTATCGCATTCTTTGACCTACACACTTTGTTGGGCAACTCCGAAGCCACCTAGCTCGAACATTTCTGGGACATCAATGGACCAAGCAGGACTACGGAACCTGGTTTGTCATCTCATTGGGGTTCACTTCCTAAGTCCTGTCAAGTTCAAGATCGAGGGATTTTCTCCCAGCGTTTCGTGTTCTTTCCCGAGATGCAGTAGGCTTAAAATCACAACATACTCCCTCCCTTTCTGGTCCATGCCAATCGGAAGCCCCGTCCGGCGGATACAGACTCCTCTCGCCATGAGAACTCTTCTATCGGTGCTGAAACTCAGGGCCTCAAGAGGGAGTGCTCTACCGAAGACGATACCCAATTTTTTGACGCTACGACTAAGCGAGCGCGTTATTCAGTCAATTTGAGTATCGCTGGAGACCAGCTACGATTGGCTTTCTACGCTCTCCGGTGTATGTCGACTGGCAATATGTCACAGGCGTCTTCATCCAGTCGCACAAAGTCACGTTTGACCGTATTGCTGTGATACGCACCGCTCCATTCGATTTCAACAAGGACAATGGCCCAGCTATGCTTGCTCTCGCTCTTTACGCTGTGACTGAATGCGATGTGCATCATGCCGGTTGTAGCATGCCTTCACGGGATCGACTCACCTGACGATAAGGATGGTGGCTCAACTAGAGGTTGTATTACTGTTTCAGGAACGATAGCATCGAAACTCAAGAAATCTTGTTTGGTGTTCCTTCAATCCGATAACTCCAAACCAAAACAGTTGTTCCTTTTACGCGACTTAGTTCGGGCGGTTCAACGGTTGGTTGGACGAAGCACTTTAGTCTACGAAACTTTCGCTGGGGTCGTGGGGACCGGACTACCAAAAGAAATCACCATCCTGGGGTTGAGCTGGCAATGCTCATCTCGTGAGAACGAAGGAGACGATATCAGACGCCTCCACATTCCGGCCTGGAAAGACCACCTTCCCGAGTTGTCGTTTTCTGCTACGTATTCTGCAGAAAAACTGGGCCCTCCGTGGACACGAATGACGCTAGAGGATCCCTTCGGCAACAGGTTCGAATCTCGTCGACTGGACGTGAGAACGTCGTGCAAGCATAAAAATATTTTGAAAGCTGGGAGCATCGAGGGGTTTGATTAAGCAAGCATCTATCGACTGAGTTGAATCTGAGTCCTATCAGGTCTTCTTAAACGACACATACTGATTCGATTTCAAAAAATATAGGCCATTATCTTGCGTATACATCTGGGCGTGTTCTTCGTCGTGATCTCAGTGACATTAATTAAATGCTTTGGCACCCTGACCACAATTGTTCTAGCGATGGCGTCCAATATTGCGGTGTCACCGAACGACACCCGGGAACGTCCAAGTGTTTTGGAATCCTGAATGATTGAGATATGGCCTCTAAGCTCACAGAAGACGGTGAAAGTACCGCCATCCAGCGGACTTGGACGCTGCCCTTCATGGCCGTTGATCTTCTTCTAGATCTATCAAATCCTCCCGAGTTTCACTACTATCGTCACAGCTTGGAATCACTTTACTATATCTTAATCTGGGCTGCAGTTCATTATGACTTCAAGAGACGTGTTCAACGACCGACGCCCAAGGTGATGGCTCTGTGGGCAGAGACCATGCCTTGTCTTCAAAAACATCTGTTTGGTTCTATAGCAGGACTATAGAGTTTGATGAAATCTAGCTTCAATGGATTCTACCTCTCACCAAATTCTTCAAGGAGGTACGAGCAGTTCACATTGACGACCCTACGTATAGTCATGCAACCTTGAACGGTCAAATTACATTTGAAACTTTCATGACTACGATGCAAATTACAATCGGACCTCATTTATGTGGGACAAGTCAATAGCAAATGCACCCGTCAATTACTGAATGAATTTTACCTACTGTCCGACGAGTTGTAAGCACCGTGCTAGCGCATGTCACGGAGTGAGTACTTCACTCCGGACTGACATATCATTATCCTTCCAAGGATTATACAGTATATATGTTTAAAAGAGATCAATCATTGAATACGAACGTTAAAACCATGGCATCGAAAGTGGATATCGACATGTACAGGTACACCACCATTATATCTGGTTAATCGCGAGAATTTTAGCACCGACAACCTTCACAGGAAATAATACCAAAAGCCTCTGGTCACCACATTTCCAATTTGAATTGTCAGCTCAGTCTACAAACCTCTACTAGCTTTATTCCTTACTAGGTAATGTGAGCTCAACAACTACAAAAACGCCATAGCAAAGATAAGCTGGAAACAATATAATCCTTCCCCTCCATGGACACCCACATATTCTAGAACAATTGCGGTTGAGCAAAGATTGGATGGAAGAATTGCCTAGACAGGGGCTAACACCCTGCTTGTGCGCATGAGCCGCATCCCAATATACCTGCGTTTTTCATTTAGCCAAACAGACGTTGATTGTCGGCTCGGTCTATAAACCTCTTGCTTTATTCAAGGAAGCACGGCTCAGTGGCTCTAAAGTAGACATAAACATCCATTCGAGGTAGGACATGTGAAATAACTAAAATATCTGTGAGTGAAAGCTTTAAAAAATAAGTACAGTCGAAACATGCCACAGGTATAAAAAATTAGTCTAAGAGAGCTTCGACCTGAAGCGCGAGCTTTAGGAAATGGCCGAGTGATTCTATATAAATAAATAGATAACTTCGAATGAAAGTGAGTATGTATTAACAACCTAAACTAAGTAGCTCAATAAAACTGACCTTTCGTGATCAGAATTCCGGCTGTCACCTCTTCTTCCCTTTCCCTCTCTTCTTTGGCCCCGTAATTGAATCAGGTAACCACTCATTGTCTACAGGATCATCCTTCTTTTTCTGGTCGGTGACATTACGATCATCTCTCTCCTCGATGATCCTCGTCGGTAGTGTATTCACCCCACTGCCGCCATTACCGGACGACTTGGAAGTAACGTCTTCTTCATCTGCCTTTTTTGAAGCGGCTTCAATCTCCTCAGGGCTCACTTGCTCCCCACGCCGTATCCTGGCAGCGATCGCCGGCGTGACACGTATACGACGAACATTCGTCTGAAAACCTGGTGCTAAGCAGGCAGTTGACATTGAGATGAGATTGGTAGTTCATAGATACGCACCACCCTTTCCTATTCCATGTATCCGTAATCTTCGAGCAAGGTACCATTTACGGATATAATATGCTGACACCATGAGCATACTAAATTGGTCAAGAAACCATCGTAAGCCTTACAATAAATAGATAGGACGGTATATAAGATAATTACGTGACCCAAAGCATGGATGAATCCGTCATTGTAGATGCCATCGAGGAAGACACGACGGTAGTGGAAGTCTGGAAGAGGAGGGAATAAGTGCACGTGATTCTTTGCGTCCTTCCCTCAGGCTCAGGCACCAATAGGCAATGCCTCTGCACCTCAGCACAATTCTAGCCAGGACACCGTACGCCCTCCAAAAGCAGCTGGTCAAACTCACTGATGTATACACCAACAAAGGGCATACTTGTCTCTTCACTTTGTCTGCCAACTTTCCATTCTCACAGGATCTCGCCGATACGGTTGACATATTAACTAAATTCAATAAAGGAGGACACACCCTGGGATGCCTTTCAGACTCATTCTCGGCTGTCAATTTCTCCAAAAGAAATCCTATTTGGAGCTCTGAAAATCACTCACTGCCAATTTTGTCATGTTCTATAGGAATATTTGACTCATCTCGGGTCGTACCTTTCAGATCCACCATCCCTGGAAAAACTCAACCCCAAGTGGGACGCTGGCATTCTTTCAGGAAGAAGGACACTATTTATGATGACAAGGAGCATGAGTTGAACTCACGATTAGGAACTGACGACGGCACGGTGTCCTGGGGGGACATCTGGAATCGCTCTGCTTCCAAAGATATTCCACTTCCCGAGGAATTACGTTCTCTTGAGTAAGTTACTGAAGGCTCTTTTCAAAAAAAAATGAAGATGTAATGGGACTGTTTACTACTGTAGCCAAGCCACCATTGATTCTGTCATCTTTTTTTCCGATCTTCAACCAGAGGGCCTGTGCGAGTCCCTAGAAGCCTTACGACCGACCACCACCCAATTAGGGCTCATAGCTGCATCAACGCACTTCATCTCTGGTCGACCAGTTACCTTATTCCGCGATGATTCTTTCTTCGGTGAAGGGGCCGTCGGAGTCGCCCTTCTCAAACGAACGAACGAGAGTGAAATTGTTTCCTCTCGTGTGGATTTCTTGGGCATGCGGAAGCTCTCCGGACCACTAACTGTGACAAGGTGAGGCCACCTCACGGTAATTTTCTCATTCTAAATTATTCTTTGTCTAGCTGCGAAGGCAACATGGTCAACGGACTCAACTCTTCTAATCCTACCCATCTTCTACTCAGCGCTATCCGTCTCGCAGAAAATGACATGCTATCTCCTACTGGCTCATTCAAGGACAACGAAGAATTCTCGTTGGGTCTTGTTTCCCCAACAGGAGAGGTACATATTCTCATAGTTACATGGGAGGAAACGTACTTATTTTAACAGATATCTCGTACCTACAAAATAACTGCTGGTGATCCCTCACAACGCGGCGGAAGCCTCTCTCTTGATGCCGATATGGCACCTCTGGAAGGGTCGACTGTTCAGGTAAGTACTTTTATTTGCCCCGTTTCTGATAACTAACCTTTTATCTCGTAGTTCCTCCATCACCCCTCTACAGCCCCTGTACAACTTCCTTCCAGTTTTTTACACTGTTCCTCAACGTCTAGCTCTAATCTCACGCTGGAGCAACCGAAGCAAACCCTCGCCTTTCTCAGCCTCCCAGAGCCAACCTCTGACACATCTCAAAACTATAACTTTGACCCAAAAACGGACTCCCCAGCTGCGCTCGTTCTCCCACAGATATTTCTCACACCTTCCGTCACTGGGTTTATACTAGTTCGTCCCTCTGTGTCAGCATCTTCCTATGCTCCGAAGGTGGTTCCCCCAGATGTCTCACAGTCCATCAAGATCGTTCAAGCGGCAGATATACCAGATGTTCAGCAAAAAGATAAGTTGCAGAAGTCTGAAAGTCCATGGAAATGCTCTCTCCCTGGTGGTTTAAGCGTGCTCGAATGGCAGCAGTCCCGGTTGTCATGAGTCGTTAAATGATGTTGACTCCAAGATGCTGGAAGACACAAAGCTAGTTGAAAGATTATTTCAAGCACCATAACTGAGGATGTCGTCACTATCACTTTTTATAAATGTGCGGAAGGATTGCACTTTGCCAATAATGCAAGGTTCTTTGGCCGGCGCACCTTCAGAGGAAATTTTCCTGTATCCATATACATCAGTGGGGGAGCATTATAGTCGCATCACTGCAGTCTAATTGAACTAGAAGTTTACCTGGCACCATTCTAGCAATATCAAGCCAAGTTCCTTGAAAGCTCGAAATTAATTCTGGCGACTTGCCTCCTACCACTGGCTTTCCCGGTCAAATCAACCTGGATGCCCGCCTACGGTTGGCGAGCTGGGTCAGGTCTGTTTTAAGCCTGATAAAGCCTGATCCGACAAGTTTTGACAGGAGCTTGGGGGTCCTCGTCACCGCTTCCTCAATGATGTGACACAGTTCTCAAGTATTGAATATTAAATATTAAATCATATGTTTTTACCTGTGACCGAGTCCTATGACATTAAGTGGAGACCGTTACTCCCCACAGTATATAGTCTTCGTCTCTTCGTGTAGTTCCCTCAGCCCGTTATTAAGAGATTGAGGTTAGTCCTTGTGACACACTTGATATTTTCTCACTTATTACAACTCGTAGGTTGTATCTGCTGATTAATATTACCATTACATTCTATAAATGTCACATGACTTATGTTGTTCTGCGCGGAGAACACCATTTGCATCGATTTGTCTCCCTAGTATGCACAGGCGTGAGTGAAACTTGGACTATTCGAGAAACTAGTATCCGTACGTATCACCCTCATAGAAAATATCTATTCAAGCTGACCCGAAATCGTAGCAAGAACGTGGTTGTTCGAGAATGCGGTTAGTAGTCGATTTTGACTTTTTCTGGACTCGGGTTTAATTTAAACTTAATACTACAGACTCTGGAACGACACTGGTCTGCAGAAGTGCACAGCTGAAGATGTACCAACACCCGCCTCGTATTATCCTTCTGAATTTGTTGGAACATGTTCCGGCCACCTTTCTCGAAGCAAAAGGTTCGTGCTAGTCCATATCAATAAAGGCCCAGAGTTTCATTCGCTATCACCTCAGTTTTTCCTGCTGGAAACCAGCCCCCTACTTTCTCAGTGGACAACAGCATCTTCCCCACTTCATGTCGTGTTTGCACCACGAGCCTTGAGCATCTTGACCGCGACGACAGCTATTCTGTATGTCTCACAACCGCAACCCCACAGGCATCAACCAATATGCCAGAGTTCGTAAGTCCTTGAGCGTTCACTGCAGGCTTTAAGAAAAAATTTCAGTACACTCATTTTAATTCAGCATCGGCCGAGGACCCAGAACTAATTGCAGCCCTCACGAAATATCACCGCGAAGGCAAGACTAGCAACAAATTGATCTCGGAGCTACTAATGGTTGAGTTTAACATCAAAGCAAGGTTCGTACTCTTTTATTATTTTGACTTGAGGTTTGAGACATTGATGTTGTGCAGCGACTCCTCAGTCAAGCGTCGACGAAAGGAACAGGCCTCAAGGGCAGTGGTGCTACAACTAGGGAAATGCCTTACCAACAAAAACTGCAGCTAGTTCTGGATGAACTCGACAGTGACCCATCCAAAGGTCGTGGCTTGGACAACATCCGATATCCCATTGCATTCAACCATGGCATTCATCTCACCCGGGACTTCATATCCGATATCATGCACATCCAAGATGAAGAAGGGTTCCTCTTACAAGATCCAACCGCAAAGAAGATTCTCCGTATCAGGAAAAACCCCATCGGCATCCATGAACGCTGGTCTGGTGATGGCCATGACAAGCTCAACTCTATCGGGTTCCCAATTTGGGCTGTTGTCAACGATGCAACCTCCAAATGGCTTGGAGGATGGGTTGTGCCAAGTAACAGACTAGGGACTATCATTGGCTATCTCTACCTTTGTCTTGTTGAGAAATTTGCCGGTAAGTTTGTCCGTTATCTCAAGTCTACTCCTCACTTATAGTTGGATAGGCATGCCCCTTCAGTTTACAACAGACTGTGGAAGCGAAACCACACAAATGTATGGCTATCAGAACGCACTCAGGTTTGTCGTATACCTCTCTTTTATCTTCTAGATTCACTGAGTACATGCTCTCTAGAGCTGCCTTTTATCCTGCCATTGACCCTCAAGAACTTCCTGCCCACGTCTATGTCAGAAGTGTGCACAACATTGCTATTGAGAGATCTTGGCTTCGTCTCCGGCTGGAATGGGGAAACAATGCTGTCCAGATTTTTAACGATGGGGTCCAATCTGGTTTGTACAATCCACATGATCGCAACCAGTTGTAAGCAAAGTTCTTTTCGAGCTGAATTAATCTTCTCACTACATTTTAGCGAACTTTGCCAATGGCTTTGGCCGAAGCTACTCCAGCGTGAACTTGATCTGTTCATGGAGTTTAGGAATGGCGTTCGCATGCGAAAAGACAAGAATAAGGCAGGCCCTTCTGGCTGCTCTCGCAATGATGCTTTTACCTTGTACCAGACGTGGGGTGGTCAAAACTGCCTTCTTCCGGTTGATGTCAATGTCATCCGTGAGATGAAGGAGTTCATGGGTGGCGACGGATTACTGAGTTTTGTCCCATTGACATTTGCAGAGCATGCAGAGGAGGCTTATATTGCCCTGAACATTGATGTTACGATGTCAAATGTATGGCTCATCTTCAACCAGCTGATGCCTATTTTATTCCCGTAAGCATATCTTTTTGACCTTGTTAGATTGGCGACTTGGCTCTTGTATTTGTGATATTTGTGCATTGTCATTTTGGTATAATAATAGTTCTTTGTTGGCTCAGCTTGTCCTGGGTGCTCTGGATGGGTCAGGTCACTAGCTGGGTCAGGTCTCTAGCTGGGTCAGCCCTCATGGCGCAGAGAAATTTTGTTGCTTGCCCTCTAAGTCACATCTTTACCATTCAACCTTTTTCCGCAGCTGGAAATTCTCCCCAATGGTGACCAAGTGTCTATGGTGCAACTTTTCCTTTCCTCGATTGGAGAAGGGATACAACTGCTCGAAGTGCTTAGCGATGACTCCAGGACTCTCACCTGCTGAGGTC
>Ga0193742_1001743_pt1 | contig 12788 bp, 5 predicted proteins | sample L2c1metaG_FD_165511 | JGI IMG/M metagenome (GOLD analysis project Ga0193742, IMG submission 165511) | Soil microbial communities from a riparian zone of the East river system, Colorado, United States - L2c1 | ecosystem: Environmental > Terrestrial > Soil > Riparian zone | place: USA: East River... | reverse complement strand
TGATCGCCTGCTTGCCCTTCAGGATGGTGAAGTTATCGGTTGCTTCGAAGGCCTTGCGGTCCTGCGACTTTGGACGCTGGTCGAAACCGGAGCCCTGTAAAGAGCCGTATGTTCCGCTCCAGGAGTAGTCAGGGAAAACACCGCCTACGCCGGGACGAAGCAGATCGCTGAATCCGGTTACACCGAAACGGCCGTTCCAGTCGGGACCCTGGAGGAAGCCCTGCAGACGGACGTGGCTGGGGAGGAAATGAGCACGGGCTTCGTTGACCATTGTTGTGCCAACGTTCGAAATCACTCCGACAGCGATGTCCTGCCCCCACGACGTCAGAGCCGCGTTACCGAGTGCGGTGGAAGCGTTGGGATCAACTTCTTTCTGGGTGATGTAGACCCAGCGAGCGAACAAGCGGTTCTTCGGCGTGATCTGGTGATCGATGCGAACAATGTACTGATTGAAGTCTATCGACTGAGATGGCGCCGTGCTGTTCGTCCCAGTGCTTGTGTTCTGGTGAGGATAGAACTGTTGAATCGCGAGCGCCTGCGGAGAGAGGCGGCTTGCCGGAATGATATTGCCGGGGAAGGGCACGGGCGTGCCGCTGCTTCTGTCGTAGATGATCTTCGCTGGAAGAAGATCGGAGAAGTTACCGGCACGCCGGGCGTCCGAAGGCACCGTGAAATTATTGACTAGGCCCGTACGCAGCCGCTGACCCTCGAAGTTGAAGAAGAAGAAGCTGCGGTCCTTGCCGCTGTAGATATGCGGGATGGTGAGTGGGCCGCCGAGGTTGCCGCCAAACTGGTTCCTCTTCTGCCTCTGGCGTGTGAGCGAGAAGTAGTTGCGAGCATCGAGCGCGTCGTTGCGAAGGAACTCGAAGAGCACGCCGTGATAGCGGTTGGTGCCGGGTTTGGTGGTCGCGTTGAAGAAGGCTCCGCCACGGTTGTATTCGGCCGAGTACGGGCTCTGCACTACGGAGAACTCCTGCAGTGCATCGATTGAGGTCTGGATGAAGGTGCCGCCCTGATGCTGCTCGCTGACGTCGACGCCGTCCATGAGGAAGGAGGTTGCAGAGCCGCGGATTCCGCTAATGACGTTGCCGTTGACGACTTCGGGTCGGATAGCGAGAGAGTTTCCTGTGGGCGGCAGAAGCGCCGCGCCAGGCGTGAGTTGCGCCAGGCGATAGAAGCCCCGACCGTTCACCGGCAGATCGACGACCTGCCGGTTGGTGAGCACCGTCCCGACAGTGGCGGAATCGGTCGAGAGCAAAGGCACGACGGTTGTCACTTCTACTGTCATATTGGCAGTACCAATAGGCAAGATCAAGTCTTGACGTACGATCTGGCCGACCTGAACCTCGATGACTTTGGTTGTTGCCTTCTGGAAGCCCTGCGCGGTGACGGTGAGGATGTAGTTTCCTGCCAGCACGGGGGTGATGACGAAGTCTCCGCCTTCGTTGGTCTGAGCGCGCTGGACGATGTTGGTGCCGACGTTTGTCGCTTCTATATCGGCTCCGACGATTGCGGCGCCGGTAGGGTCCTGGATATGCCCGACGAATCTGCCTTGTTCGACCTGTGCGCCGACTGAGGCGGTGAAGAGTACGACGCTGATGAGGAGTGTCGTGATACCGGTCCAGGCGGATTTGGTTTTGGAGTACATGGGTGCGGCCCTCCGAAGCGTTTCGCTCCGTAAAAACGGGAGCATTTGAATCGGCGCGAAAGGTACTACCTTTAGGAAAACGCTGTCAAGCCTTTCTTTCGATCGATCGTTCGATTGGTCCCATTTCCGCGGTGCGTGATGGCAATCTACGCGTCTGGCTTGTTTAGGCGTGGATAGCGATTGACGAACGAGACTATCTCGCGGAATATGCGTACATGCGTCGTATGCAGACAGCCTCCGAGGACATGCCAGCTTCGCTGGTGGCGAACGGCAAAGACAATGTGACTCAGCTGCTGATCCTTCGTTTTCAGGAGATGCTGCGGGACGGTCTGCTGACGCAGGGCACGCGGCTGCCTTCGGAGCGCGAGCTGGCGGTGCACTTCAACGTGGCGCGATCTTCACTGCGGCAGGCGCTGAAGGTGCTTGAGATCATGGGCGTCATCACACAAAAAGTGGGCGACGGCAGCTATCTGAATACGGATACTTCGGCGGTGCTGTCGGTGCCGATGGAGTTTCTGTTTCTGCTGGACGATACTTCTGTAGAAGATTTGACGGAGTTGAGGCTGTTGATGGAGCCTGGGCTGGCTCGACTGGCGGCGCAAAGAGCCACAGCCGATGATATTGCGCTTCTGCGCAAGTCGATCAAGGACCTGGAGTCCAGTGAGCAGGACCGGTTGAAACTTGTGTCCTCGGATCTATTGTTTCACCGGGCGATCTTTCAGGCTTCGAAGAACCGTACGGCGAGCAGCTTGTTCCAGACGATCCATCGCGCGATGGCGAAGATGATTCTGGTGACATCGCAGCTGGTGGAGCTGGAGCACACACTTTCGTTCCACAAGCCGATCATGCGGGCTATTGAACAGCGCAAGGGTGAGGAGGCGGCAGAGTTGATGCAAGCCCATATTCAGGATGCGACCACACTGCTGATGAATGAGCGGACCAAGCAGCAAGAGGTTTGTCTGCATCAAAGGGTGATGCAGACGAAGAGACCAATCCTGAAGGTGAAACGGCGGAAGTAAGCCCTGAGGTCCTTGTCTAGCGGAGCACCCTTGAACCTTCCGAATCCCGCTTGTGGATTCTTGCCTTTGCCTCATCGTGTCCAACCGGCTGCGCGTTGCGGCCGCTCTAAGACTTTCGCCAGCGTGCGATAGGTCGAAAGAACGTTCAAACGCCCATTCTGCGCCGCCATAGGTATGTCGGCTGAAGAAAAGGCATTCCGGAGGAAGCCTTCCTTATCCGAAAAATCTCTCTGGCGGCTGGTGCATGTCGGTTGAACGACAACCAGGGGCTTTCTCGGCCTCTTTCCCGTGCTAGTGTTTCTCGCGCTGGCTTCGCTACGAGTATTAACTCGAAGATCAAGCGGTGTCATTACTGTGTTTTACCAAGTGCACACTGCGACAACTTCACCCGGGCTCGGCTTGAAGTCGTTCACCTTGATATGCAGCAATATCTGTATATTGCGGTTGCGCCAATCCTTCGCGGCTAAGTGGTCAAGCTCCGCAAGTCTGTTCTTATCAAAGGCAAACTCTGTTGCTGCGAGCGTGCCGTATTGCCCAAGGCCGGCAACGCTGATCAGCGGCGACGAGCCGTCATGCCCGAGAATGCGCGATATGATCGCGTAGTCTTCGGTATCGTGCGAATCCTGCGATGCTCGCAGAACCCAGCTACGGTCACGTTGCTGCCGATCATCGATACGGTTCCGCGATGTAAATACGAAGCGAAGATTCTTGGTCAGCTCTCGTGTCATTGCGTTGTTGAATCCGCCAACTAGAATGGTTGGATTGCTCCTGATTTCTGCGAATGAGATATCATTGGAAAATCGCTCCTGAAATGACTTTTGCATACGCGTCAGGTTGGCAACCGTCATTGAGATTGCAGCGACGTCTCCCAGCGCGACAAAACTGTCTGGGGCAGGATGCATTCCTAGGGATTTAAGAGTCGTATCGGGAGATAGGTCAGGAAAGAACTCCATACCGCTGTTCGCCAGGTGATGGTCTTGGCTGTACTTGTCGGCAACCTCGTCGGAGACGCGATACACGGCGTTGCTCCCGACGGAGATCAGCACTGGCTTAGAGGTCTTAGTGATAGGCTCCCAGAACCTTTTTACAAGCTTCTCTTGGTTACTTTGCCGTTCAAAGAAGAATGTCGCAACAACTAATAATGCGAACGCGGCGATCGCCACCGCGGGCAGCAGCAGTCTTGATGTACTACGGCCTGCTGTCTTAGAGACAGCCATGATCGGCTCCGTCAGGGAAATCGCTGCTGCTGGCTCTATCTCATCGACCGGCTCTGCTGCTGCAAGGTGCTCTGTTGACTGCGAGGGAGCAACTGCTCTCTCCCGCAGGAATGTCGCTCTGTAGGATCCCGAAGGGATCAGAAGTCGAACTTCTCTCGGACCGGCAGACTGGTAGTACTGTGCTAGTCTCTTCCTCACCTCCGAGGCGCGCAGACGGACAACTGGATCATCCCCGGTGTCATAATCGGCCGGTCTCCCGAAGACGGCACTCCCGATTACTCTCTCTCGAAGAGACCCGTCGTCACCGTTCAGCGTGTGCATAACGACATAAGAGAGAAAGCGGCGACACTGTTGAGAGCTCCGGAAAGGAGCACTCTCCATCACGGTCTCCAACTCTTTGAGAATTGTCTTGCGCTCTTCTTCGGACACTGTAGAGGGCAGCAGGGACGTTGCCGATTCCATCTCTGAGCTTCTTGTCATAGGCGCCACTTGCGGCAGGAGGTATGGTACGTCCCTCAAAGTACGTCAGTCAATTGTTTGAAATCAGTCATTTACAGGGGCAGTACCGTATGGTCCGCGTACCGAACCTTGTCAGTCATTTACGCGCTCACTTCTAGTAGCAACGACTTAAAAATCGGCGGGTCAACGACGGGAGCGCCATTGTTCTTTTCGCGTAACAAGTTCTTTCGCGTGGGTAACGCCTATGCTTCGACTGCCGCAGGAGTCCTTTGGCTCACAACTGTCCTGCTGCCTCTGCTTTTTGTTGGAAGCATCTCCGCAGAGCGTCTTGAACTTCAGCGCGATGCAGCCACCGTCCTTGTGGAGCCGTACGCCTCCAACATCGTGCGAATCAGTATCAGCCTGCGCCGCGAAGATGCCTTGGCCGATCCCGGATACGGCATCCTTGCGAAGCCAGTCGCCGTGGGATGGTCTGCTTCGAGCAGTTCAGGTGGCGATCAGATTCGTTCTAACCAGCTTCTCGTCACAGTCTCCTCCCAAAGCGCCCACCAACCACTCTCCGGAACACACGCCGATATCGCTAGGTTCTTCAACGGCTCAACTCCCTGGGTGGGGCTTACCGTTTCGAAGGCCGACGGTACCCAACTCCTCCGCCTTACGAACTGGCAGATGGCCGTGCCCAACTACAAGGACGGAACTTCGCAGATCAACTATGACCGCCGCCCCACCGACGCTCCCTTCTTCACCGTCGGTGCCGGCATCTCCGCGACCGACGACGAGCACGATTACGGCCTCGGTCAAAATCAGGAGGGCTACCTCGACCGCCGTGGCCACGTCCTCGACTGCGCCCACGACTACAATGCTCCATCAGGTCAGAGCGTCTGCGTTCCCTTTTACGTCACCAACAAGGGCTACGGCATCGTGTGGGACAACCCGTCGAAGACCCGCTTCGCTTTCGGCTTCAACAACGAGAACCGCATCACTAGTCAGGTCGGCCAGCGAGTCAGCTTCTTTGTCGTCGTCGGTGACTACGACGACATCTATCGTGGCTACCGACTGCTAACCGGCGACACACCCATCCCGCCCAAGTCTGCCTTCGGTTATATCCAGTGCAAGCAGCGGTACACCTCGCAGCAGGAGTTGATGGCCGTCGCCAAGGGCTACCGTGACCGCCATCTGCCCATCGACGATCTCGTCATCGACTGGTTTCACTACACAAAAATGGGCGAGATGGACATGGACGCAGCAAGGTGGCCCGATCCCGTTGCCATGAATCGCCAACTGCACGACATGCGCTTCCACACCATGATCAGCGTCTGGCCGCGTTTCGTACCCGAGAGTCGCTACTACGCGACTGTCCTCAAGAATGGCTGGTTCGAGCATCTCGCCGATGGCACTCCCACAAACGGCTTACCCTACGATCGGGCAGGCTCCGACATCGATACCACCAGCCCCGATGCCGCAAAGTGGTACTGGGATATTGTCCGAGACAACTACGTCGCAAAAGGCTTCGACGCCTTCTGGGCCGACGAGACCGAACCCGATCTGCCCCCCAACGGGAGCTACTTCCACGTCGGCCCCGGAACTCAGTTCTTCAACGTCTACCCGCTCTTCCACACCGCGGCCTTCTACAACGGCATGCGTCGCGACATGAAGGAGCGAGCCCTCATCCTCTCGCGGGACAGCTACCTCGGCGCGCAGCACAACGGAGCCATCTTCTGGTCCTCTGATATCTCTGCCAACTGGGACACGCTCCGGCGTCAGGTGCCCACCGGCATCAACTTCGCTGCGAGCGGCATGGCCTACTGGTCCAACGATATCGGCGGTTGGCAGTATCTTCCTACAACGCACAAGCCCGCGCATCCGCCTCTACTCGATCCCTCCGACGCCCGCGCCAACATCGGCGGCTACGACGACTATCCAGAGCTCTACACGCGCTGGTTTGAGTATGGTGTCTTCCAGCCGAACTTTCGCTCTCACGGCTCACGTCCAGAAAACGAGGTGTGGAGCTACGGCAAGCAGGCCCAGCCCATTCTGGAGAAGTACCTCCGTCTGCGTTATCAGTTGATGCCCTACATCTATTCGCTGGGCTACACCGTCAACCAGACTGGCGCGCCTTTCATGCGCGGTCTCTTCCTCGACTTCGCTGACGACCCAAGCGTGGCCAGTGTCGGGGACGAATACATGCTCGGCCCAGTCTTCCTCGTCGCTCCTGTCACCGAACAAGGAGCAAACTCTCGCGAGGTCTATCTGCCTGCGGGCAGCGACTGGTACAACTTCTGGACCAACCAGCGCGTCTCCGGCGGACAGCGCATTAACGTCGCCGCGCCCATCGACACGATCCCTCTCTTCGTTCGCGCGGGCTCCATTCTTCCCCTTGGCTCAACTATCGAGAGCACCGAAGACCGCCAGACCGTAGAAACCCTCCGCGTCTATCCCGGCCGCGACGCCGATTTCACCCTCTATAACGACGATGGCAAGACCTACGCCTACGAGAAAGGCAACTTCACTCTCACTCGCCTGCATTGGGACGATGCCCAGCACAAGCTTTCCTCCGATGGACCCGCCTTGTGGAGCGGCTCCATCAACAGCCGCCTCGAGGTCGTCCAGCCATGAGCAACGCCATCCAGCTGCAGGTTGGTCCGCCCTGAGCCTAGGGAGCACCTGCCAACGCACATCCCGCCGGGCCTGCGCACCTACATTGACACTTTGTTGGAGGCAAGATCATGAACTACCTGAGAAGAAATAAGTCCGAATATCCTCTCGTTCTATCCCTGGTGATGCTCATACTCACCGCTCTCACCCTTCACGCTCAGACCACCGCCAGCATCACCGGAACCGTCTTTGACACCAGCGGGGCCATTGTCCCCGACGCCCACGTCATCCTCACCGAGCAGAGCAGCCAGGACCGCCGCGAGCTCAGTAGCAACGGCTCCGGCTTCTTCAACTTCGCAGGCATCAAGCCCGGCACGTATACCGTCAACGTCAGCGCCACTGGCTTCCAAAAGCTTGAAGAGAAAGGCATCGTCGTCAACCCTGGCGACACTCGAAACCTCTCCAACCTCACGCTCACCGTTGGCACTGCCACCGAGCAGATCACCGTCGAGTCCACTGCTGGCGAGGTCGCGCCCGTTGACTCCGGCGAACGCTCCGCACTGCTCTCTACGAAGGACATTCAGCGCCTGACGATCCAGAGCCGTAACATCTCCGAGCTGCTCAAGATCCTTCCCGGCGTCACTACCACCGCCAATGGCGTAGGCAACGGCACCGGTTTCAACTTCAACGACGCATCCTCCTCTGGTTCGGCCATAGGCGTCGGCCTGAGCACCAACGGCGCGCCCTACCGCGGGGGCACCGCCTACCTGCTTGACGGGGCCAGCATCATCGACCCCGGCTGCGCCTGCTGGTCCATCGCCACCGTTAACCCCGACATGACGCAGGAGGTTAAGGTGCAAACCTCGAACTTCGGCGCCGACGCTCCGCAGGGACCCATCGTCGTCAACGCCATCAGCCGCTCCGGTACATCCGCCTTTCACGGTCAGGCCTATCTCTACGTCCGCAACGGCGTGCTCAACTCCAACACCTGGCAGAACAACAACGCAAACGTCAAACGCCCGGAAGATGCCTACTACTATCCTGGTGGCAGTATCGGTGGCCCGGTTCTGATCCCAGGCACCAACTTCAACAAGAATCGCAAGCTGCTGTTCTGGGCAGGCTATGAGTACTTCTGGCAGAACCTCGGCTCCTCGGCCCCGCTGCAGTCCTATGTTCCCACCGCAGCCATGCGCGCGGGTAACTTCTCCGCCTCCGATCCAGACAACGCCAAGCTCTGTGCCGCCAGTGGAGGCATCAATGCCTCGCGCACCGACTTCTGCAACAACCTCGCCGGTACTATCGCTCCCAGCGGAGCCGCCATTGCCGGCTCGCAGATCCCCAGCGCAAGCCTCGACTCCGGCGCGCTCTCGCTGCTCAAGCTCTTCCCCGCGCCCAACATCGATCCCACTTCCAACGGTTCGGGCTACAACTACTACTCGCCCACCAGTGCCCAGCACAATGGCTACATCTACCGGGTACGCGGCGACTACAACATCAGTGACCGCGACAAAGTCTACGTCAGCTTCCAGCACGGACACGACGTCGGCGTTAGTTTCGCGCACATCTACTTCACGCCGTCCTACTCCATCGCTTATCCCGGCGGCAATCTACTTAGCCCGGTCAGCTCCAACGTCATCTCCGGCAGCTGGATTCACATCTTCAACTCGTCGATGACCAATGAAGTTCGCATCTCGCTGGGCCGTCTCACCAATCCCTTCACCGCGACCGACCTCAACGCGCTCGCCACCTCCACGGTGGGATATCCCTACGGCACCGTCTTTCCCAGCGCCTCCCAACTGGTGCCCTCCATCAACTCGCCCGGTGCGCGCACCTTCCCCGACATCTCGCAGCCCGACCTCTTCCAGCAGGGCGGAACCTACAACACCACCAAGTCCTCACCCTCCATCACCGACGACTTCAGCTTCATCTACAAGAACCACAGCCTCAAGATCGGCGGCTACTGGTCCCGCGCCGGCAATAAGCAGGGAACCTACGGTTCTCCCAACGGCACCCTCTCCTACGCCAGCGGACTGAAGACCGACGCCATCACCGGCCGCACTATCGGCTCCGTTAACCCGCTCGCCAACTTCCTCATGGGAGTTAGCAGCGGGTTCACCCAGGCCAACATTAACCCCGTCAACGACATGTACTACACCACCGCCGCAGGTTATGTGCAGGACAACTGGAAGATCACCCCACGCCTCATGCTCAACCTTGGCCTGCGCCTCGACCACATCGGTCGCTGGCAGGACCGCAGCGGCATCGGTCTCGCCGTCTGGCGTCCCGAGAAGTACGCCTCCGAGTTGGGGAGCAAAATCTATCCCGGCGTAAGCTGGCATGCCATCGACAGCACCGTTCCCAACGGCGGTTCTCCCGTCCAGGCCATCTTCCTCGAACCGCGCCTCGGCTTCGCCTACGACCTTCACGGCAACGGCAAGACTATCTTCCGCGGCGGCTGGGCCATCTATAGGTGGAACGACCAGTTCAACGACTACGCCGGTCCTCTCGGCGCCGCGCAGGGGATCAGGACCTACAATTCACCGAATGGACAGGCCATCACACTCGCCGAGATCGATGCTCTCGGCCAGAACGGCAGCTCCGCCCTCGGGTCCGCTGCCTCCAGCGTCTACGCCACCAGTCAGAACGACGACCAGGTCGGCAACACCTACGCCTACAACTTCACCATCTCGCGGCAACTGCCTTTCAACTCGTTGCTAGAGGTCGCTTACGTTGGCAACAACAGCACCAATCTGCTAATGGGTGGCCAGAGCGGCTCCTCTGGCATCGGCGGCGCAAACTTCGTCAACCAGAACAAGATTCCTCTCGGAGGCCTCTTCCGGCCCGATCCCGTCACCGGCGCACCTGCGCCGTCCGATCGCGAAAACGTCGCCAACATCGTCGACTACTATCCCTACCGCGCCGGTTACGGAACCAACGCCGTCTCCGTCGGCACTCACGTTGGCTACTCCAACTACAACGGCATCCAGGTCAGCTGGCTCAAGCGCTCCGGTCGCCTCTCCTACAACCTCAACTACACCTACTCCAAGGCCCTCGGCATCGTGAACTCGACCGTCGATGCATTTACCGTCCACGGCAACTACGGCGTGCTCAACATCGATCGCCCGCACGTAGTCAACACCTCCTACGCTTTCGACCTCGGCACGCCGGTCCACGGCAACAAGCTGGTCGCAGGGGCTTTCAACGGGTGGACTCTCTCCGGCACCACAACCTGGCAGGCTGGCGGAAACCTACAGGCCAACTCGTCGCAAAACCTCGGGCTCACTATCCTCAACACCACCCTCAACCACGACATCGGTTCGTCCACCTACTTCGGCACACCTGTTCAATCGGTGCTCCCGGTGCTCACCTGCAACCCAAGGTCCGGTCTCAGGCAGAACCAGAAGCTCAACATGGACTGCTTCAGCGCTCCGCCCGTCGGCACGCAGGGCATCCGCCAGGCTCCCTACCTCAGCGGTCCTAGCTTCTTCAACACTGACATCGGCATCTACAAGACCTTCCATATCAGTGAGCGCAACTCGCTCCAGTTCCGCGCCCAGGGCTTCAACTTCCTCAACCATCCCCTGCCCGGATTCAACAACGCCGATCCAATCACCATAAAGCTGCAGACCGCCGACAATCGATCCTTCAGCTCGAATAACAACAGCACAAACCCGGGAATCACGGACACCAAGTTCGGCCAGCGTGTTTTGCAATTCGCACTCAAGTACAACTTCTAATAAAACAGTCCGTTCAAAAGCGCTGAGGACTGGAACCATCCCCTTGGGCCACGCGGCGACGGCTTGATGTCTACCACCGAAGTCTGCACGATCCCGGAAAAGGCCTGAGCGAGCACAAACAAACTACTGCTGTTCGTACTTCAGTGAAGAAGCCTGTCGCCGTATGTGTATCTCAGACAAGGCAACACAACCTTGAAGGCAGGAGACATTCTTTCCGTACTGGCTCATCGAGCCTCTCTAGCGAAAGTTCGGAAGTCGATGAACAAGTTATCAAGTCAACAAAATGCAGAATTGAGTAGATAATCAGTTTTTCTACATTGTCGCTGGCGCATTCTGTTCCAATCCCACGCTTGTCACTGGTGCCTTAATCTGGCCGAAATCAATCGCAGACGCCTTGAATGTTCCCATGAGAGTGGTTGCCCCGGAGAAGTCGTCCCTTTGTGCATGGGCCACAGCGCCCCGCCGCTTGAAGAAGCGGTCGTTTCGTGAAGAGTTGCGCCCATCGCTTGGCGCGATTGGCGGTGTAGCGATCTGAAGCGGTTCTGCTGACGCGGTACATTGGCACCTCCATCGGCTGGTTCGCCGCCGGGAATATGCGATGATGATTAGGCGGTTCTACTCTCTCGTCCAATACGTGTTATTTATCACCCGATAAATGGAACGTATTAGACACTGACACGCTCCCCGCGACATTCAGCGTCGTGCTCGTTGATAGAGTTGCCGATGTACTGTTCGCAATGACAGCTTGGGGCTCCGTCATGGCGAACTCCCGATCGTTCCTGACAGGCTATCGATAGCCATCAGTTCGGTGGAACGGAGGCTAATCCTCTCAACTTCTTTGTGTTCGAACGTCTCCGGGGACGGATCAGTCCGGCAAACGCGCTCTGGTGATAGCTATACCTCCCGAAAGCCGTCTTGCAGGGAGCAATGGATCATCGGGTTTTGGGCAGGTCTATCGGCGTGCTCGCTGAGTAACGCAGGCCATCCACCAGCAGTGCAACCATTCTTCGCGCATAAACGGGCTCGTCGCCGTGTGGTCCGTGACAGAGAGTTGCGACTGCTCGTAGCAGGTCTTCGGCCTCAATACCTGGGCGCACGACTCCCGCCGCAACGGCCGTGTCCAACAAAGTTTTCAGAGCGGGGAGCAGGCGCTTGTTGAAATAACCCGGCAAAGAGCTATGGGCCGGATCTCCTGAATGTAGCGCCGCTGCAAGCCCGCGCTTCGTAGCAATGAAGTCCACGAAGCATTGCATCCAGAGGGCCAATGCTTCGCCCGGCTCGTACTTACTGGCAAGGACAGAGGCTGCGTCCGCGCAGGCGTCTACCCGGCTCTGAAAAACGGCCACGATGAGATCCGATCGCTGCGGAAAATGACGGTACACAGTGCCAAGGCCGACGCCCGCCCTTTCTGCTATCTCTCGGACGGGAGCATCTACTCCTGACTTGGCAAAGACTTCCATTGCTGCGTGGAGCAATGAAGTCATCTTGCGCTGCGCATCGACACGCATACGACGAGGCTTGTCGCCATTTGGCTCCTGCTCGTCCTTTAGTTCTGCAATTCTTTTTTTCATGGGGGGCGCTTGCAAACGGAACAATGTTCCGTTTATTATCTGGAACATGGTTCCGGCTGTCTCTGAAAAGCATAGCAGGATGCTGGCTACACATCGTGGAGGAGATTACTATGCAGGACAAACCCGTCGCCCTGGTCACCGGGGCTAATCAAGGAATCGGACTTCAAATCGCAATAGCCATCCTGGAGCGACAGTCAATGACATCGCATTTGGCATTAAATTTGCCATCCTGCGCATGTCGTCCGGATCCATCTCATCATGTGCAAAGCCGATCGTCAGCGCCTTCACCTTTATCTCATGGAGACGTCCCAACGCTCCCAGTCCTTCAGGTTGCCGGTGACCTCAAATTCGCTCTTGCCCTGCATTTTGGTTGTAGATCTTCTCGTTCGCCAGCCGCATCGCACGTCAACTGAGACCCAACTTCTGAGTTGCTCGTAATACAGGAGTAATTCGTAACGATTGCGTCTGTCTCACGTAACAGTCGAGCGATACCACGTTCAATAAGCATTGAAGTGACCGGTAGAGTGGCTGTGGTCTTTGTG